>Ga0181534_10000002_pt1 | contig 363144 bp, 313 predicted proteins | sample PEATcosm2014_Bin_37_FD_119758 | JGI IMG/M metagenome (GOLD analysis project Ga0181534, IMG submission 119758) | Peatland microbial communities from MTU Mesocosm Facility, Houghton, MI, USA - PEATcosm2014_Bin17_10_metaG | ecosystem: Environmental > Terrestrial > Soil > Wetlands > Peat | place... | reverse complement strand
GCCACCAGCCTGCGACCAGCGCGGCCGCCGCGAAAACAACATGCAACATTCGGTGCCTTATCCGCAATCCAAGCGTATCAACATGCTCTGAGTGTGACATTCCTGTGCTCTGAATTGCAGCTTGGCTTGCGGGAGCGCCGAATGCGATTTCGAGTCGCACCCATTGCAACTTCTATGGAGGTCAGTCCTATGCCGTTGATTCAGGTCAAAGTGATTGAGGGCGTATTTTCGCATGAGCAGAAACGGGAGATCGTTCAAAAGCTTACCGATGCAATGGTTTCAGTCGAAGGGGAGAATATGCGTCCCGTGACCTGGGTTGTGATCGAGGACGTCAAAAGTGGCGAATGGGCGATCGGTGGAAATCCGCTGACGACAGCCGACGTTAAGAATCTGGCTGCGGGGAAAAAGGCGGCCTAGCCGGTGCGTTGAATGCTGCCGACTCTGGGACACCCGGCTTGCAGGAGTGATCCAAGGGAATGAGCAGGAGAGATTGGGACAGCCAAAGTCAAAGACCCCACCCTAGCCAAAGGAAGGCCGGGATGGGGCACTCTGTAGGATAGCGATGAATGAAAATGCAGGCTGGGCCACCAGCCTGCCTGACAGCCGAGGCCGCGGGAGTCGAGAAAGTGAGTGCCCTCGCCTGTGATTGTTGACAATTGTGGAACTCTGCTGTGATTCGGCGTAAGATTCGGCGTAAAGCAAAGACGTTCAATCAGTTAATTCCAGTAGCGGGACGTGTTGCCATGCGCGTGAACACCTTGACCCTACAGCTGCGGCAGAAGCGGCAAAATGCAAATCCTGGGAACCAACCGTCTCTTACTCAGCTCGAAGCGGACAATCCAACACGGGACGCCTCGAATGCTCCAGCCAGCCTTCTGTTTCTCCCGGCAGCCCTTGTCGTAATCCTCGGCGCGCTATTCCTTGTGGGTTGCGGGGGTGGCGGGAGTTCCAGCAGCAGTGGCGGTGGCGGCGGAACGCAACCACCTGCGGCATCAGCCGATGTTTATGTTGCCGGATATGAGTATGTGGCCACGAATAACAACGTCGCCGTTTACTGGAAGAACGGAACCGCGGTTGTACTTACCGATGGCACGCAGCACGCCGAAGCCAATGCCCTGGCCGTCTCCGGAACCGATGTCTATGTCGTCGGAGAGGAAGAGTCTTCCTCCGGTTTTTCCGTTGCCAAGTACTGGAAAAATGGAAGCGTGGTCGTGCTCTCTGACGGAACACAGAATGCCTACGCGGGAGCGATCGCGGTATCTGGTTCAGACGTTTATGTCGCCGGGGAAGAGGGGCCCGGCAGTGTGCGTACCGCCAAGTATTGGAAGAATGGCGTAGCTGTGCCCCTTACCGATGGAACCAGGGACGCACAGGCTTTCGGAATTGCCGTCTCCGGCAGTGATGTTTATGTAGTCGGCTATGAAACCAGTTCGAGTGGTCATGAGATGGCCGCGTACTGGAAGAATGGGACGGAGACTCTGCTTACCGACGGCACCAACGATGCCGGCGTCAGCGGGATTGCCATCTCCGGCAGCGATGTGTACCTGGTGGGGTTTGAATACAGCTCCGGTATGCCCATCGGCAGGTATTGGAAGAACGGCTCGGTCGTTGTGCTGCCGGATATGACCTTCGGGGCTTGGGCAAATGCCATCACTGTCTCCGGCACGGACATCTTCATCGCCGGTGAGGTGATCACCGCTGAGCCGGCAACTGGACCTACCGTTGCTGCAGCCTACTGGAAAGATGGGCAACTGGTGATTCTCGCAGATGGCACGCGTCCAGACGGTGCAGCGAACGCAGTTACGGTATCGGGTTCGGACCTCTATGCCGCAGGGCGGGAGGTTGGGCATATCGCCCCTGACGGGAACACGACAGGGATCGCTACATATTGGAAGGATGGCGTGCCCACCGAACTAACGGACGGAACGCGTGATGCAGGGGCATCGGCCATCGTAGTGATCAGCCATTGATGAAGCTCACTGGGCAGCGTCAATGGCTGTGTGGGACAGCAACCAGAAGCAAGCGGCCAGATTCGATGAATCCCTGTGCCATAAGCGCCAGGTAGCTCACGATCTCGCTGGCCGAAAAGTTCGGGGCTATGCGTGTATTTGTCTGCTGGGCCGGGAGCCCCTCGGCTACGCCGCAGGATGACCCTCCTGGAAATAGACACATCATCGAAGCAGACACATCGTTCAGAAGCGGCACATCATCGTCGCCAGGCTGCTCCCGCCTCTGCCCTTCGCCTTTAACCTGTGCAACCTTGCAACCTGCGTAACCTGTGCAACCTCGCCTCACTGCTGCTGTTGCATCGGCTGGCTTGGCCGCTCTTCCAGGATTTCATCTTCCGTCGGAACCGCAGCCGTGCTGTTCAGTTGTTCGTGTCCGTCCACATCCACGTCCGGGCGCAGTTGCACGTCCACCGACAATCTCTGCCCTGCGTGTCCGTTGTACAGCCCGCGCACCGGAGCCACATCGCCGTAGTCGCGTCCGTAGGCGATGCGAACATGCCGCGCTCCCACGGCCATGCCCAGCGTCGGGTCCAGCGCCATCCATCCGCATCCCGGAATGTACACCTCAACCCAGGCGTGCGAGGCTTGTCCGCCGATTACTTCCTCCAGCGCCGATGCCGGATTCTCGGCGCGCTGCGGCACCAGGTAGCCGGAGACATATCGCGCCGGAATTCCGCGTTTGCGCGCCGTGCCCAGCAGAAGGTGAGCAAAATCCTGGCACACGCCCGCGCCCTGCCGCAGCGCGTCCACAATCGAAGACTGCACATGCGTCGCGCCCTTCACATACTGGAAGCGCTCATGGATCAGCAGCGACGCCGCCTCCGCGAATCCGAAGGCCGTGCCGTCGCTCGTGCGCTCGGCCGTGGCGATCAGCTCATCCAACTCCGCCAGGTGGGGAACGTACTTGCTGTCCACCATGTAGTCGTAGAAATCTTCGTTCAGCTCTTCGCGCGCGTCGTCCACCTGTTGCAGCGTGGTCAGCGGAGCGATCTCCGGCGTGTCCAGCCGCAGCACCACCGAATCGGTTTCAATCTTCAGGTGGCGATGTTCCTTCAGCACGTTGAACTGGTGAACCCAGTTGCCGAAGGCGTCCTGGTAGCTCTTTGCATCCGAGGGCGGATGCGTTGTCAGCCGGAACGACAGGCAGCTCTGCTTTTCGTCGGTCATCGGGCGCAGCCGCACTTCGTTGTAGCTCTCGGAAACCGGCCCGTCGTAGTGAAACTCCGTAATGTGTACCAGGTGGTACCGGTTCATGCGCTCACCCCGTAGTAGAAGTAACTGCGCGCAATGTTTTCGCCGATCGTCAGGCATGAGCCCAGCAGCTCGCTCAGGTACAGGTGCAGTCCGCGCTCGAAGATCTCCTCGATCCGGTCATAGCGCAGGCTCTCCAGCAGTTTTCCCGTCAGCCGCTCGGCTTCGTTTGAGTACGCGCCCGGCGCGGTTCCGCTCAGGGCCCTCAGTCCAAAGTGAACTTCGTTGATGCTGAACAGAATCGAGCGCGGATGCTGCGGGTGCAGGATCAGCATCTCGGCCACCTGCTCCGGCTGAATCTGCGAATAATATTTCCTGTGGTACGCCTCGTAAGCGCCCACGGATTTCAGTACGGCCATCCACTGGTGGTTATCCGGGTGTGACACCGACTGCGGACTCTCCAGCAGATACTGGTATTGCACGTCCACCAGCCGCGTCGTCATCTCCGCCCGTTCCAGGTAGCAGCCCAGCCGCAGGAACTGCCAGCCTTCGTCGTGCGGCAGCGTTGCGTCGGCCACGCCGTGGAAGCGGTGGCTGCCGAACTTCACCACGTCGCAGAAGCGGTGCGGTCCGCCGGTAATTTCCTGCCGGGCGTCAAAAGCGTTCACCGCGTGATACAGACCGTTGATGTCTTCCCACATCTCGCGGGAGAGGCGGTCGCGGATGGTGCGCGCGTTCTCTCTCGCCTTTGAGATGCATTGCAGAATCGAGTTCGGATTGTCCTGCCGGAAGGCCAGGAACTCGAAGACCGTGTGCGCGTTCGCCTCGTCGTACAGCGTCCGGAAGCGCGGCTCTTCTCCGGCCATCACCAGCAGCGGATCCCAGCGCAGCTTGTAGAACTTGTCGGACTCCTCCAACAGCATGTGGTAGTTCACGTCCAGAATGCGCGCGGTATCCTCGGCCCTCTCCATGTAGCGGGCCAGCCAGAACAGCGAGTCTGCGATACGCGACAGCATCATCTCAGCCCTCTTCTCTCAGTACCCAGGTGTCCTTGCTGCCGCCGCCCTGCGATGAGTTCACCACCACCGAGCCTTCGCGCAGGGCCACCCGCGTCAGCCCGCCCGGGACTACCGTCACGCTCTCGCCGTCGTACAGGCAATACGGACGCAGATCCACGTGCCGCCCGCCCACTTTCTTCAGCGTCTCGTCGTAGGAAGGCACTCGCGAAAGTCCAACCAGCGGCTGTGCAATGTAGTTCCGCGGATCGGCCTTGATCTTCTCCCGGAAACTCTCCACCGTCGCCTTGTCCGAGGCCGGACCAATCAGCATCCCGTAGCCGCCCGATTCGCCCACGGCCTTCACCACCAGCTCCGGCAGGTGCTCCAGCACGTAGGCCAGGTCCTTGGGACGCGAGCAGAGGTAGGTATCCACCGAGCCCAGAATCGGCTCCTCTCCCAGGTAATACCGTATGAACTCGGGAACGTAGGCGTACACCGCCTTATCGTCGGCCACGCCATTGCCCACGGCATTGGCCAGCGCCACGTTGCCCGCCCGGTAGGCGCCCATCAATCCCGGCACGCCCATCAGCGAATCGCTGCGGAAGACCAGCGCGTCCAGGAAGTCGTCATCCACCCTTCGGTAGATCACATCCACCCGCCGCAGCCCGTGGATGGTCTTCATGTACACCACCAGGTCGTCCACGATCAGGTCGCGCCCTTCCACCAGTTCAATGCCCATCTGCTGGGCCAGGAAGCTGTGCTCAAAGTACGCGCTGTTGTAAATGCCGGGAGTCAGCAGCACCGCCTCCGCCGCGGCTCCGCCCCGTGGAGAAAGGCTGCGCAGAATCCGGCACAGCTCCGTGGGATAGTGGTTCACCGGAAGCACCCCGTAAGCCTGGAAGGCCTCGGGAAGCGTCCGCATCATGATCAGCCGGTTTTCCAGCACGTAGGAAACGCCGCTCGGCGTGCGTACGTTGTCCTCCAGCACCAGGTACTCGCCGCTCTTTGAGTCGCGGATCAGGTCAATGCCGCAAATGTGCGCGTAAATTCCCCGTGGAACCCGCAGCCCCACCATCTCCCGGTAGAAATGTTTGCAGGAGTACACCAGCGAGCGTGGAACCCGCTTGTCGGCCAGTATCTTCTGAGCCCCGTAAATGTCCTGCAGAAACAGGTTCAGCGCCGTAACCCGCTGCGCCAGCCCGCGCTCCACCCGCTCCCACTCGCGGTGCGGGACGATGCGCGGAATCAGGTCGAAAGGGAAGAGCCTCTCCGCGCCCGCGCCGTCGCTGTAAACCGTGAACGTAATGCCTTGCAGCAGAAATGAAAGGTCCGCAATCTTGCGCCGCTCGTCAAACTGCTCTGGAGCCATATCCGCAAGGGTCTGAAATAATTTGGCGTAGTGAGGCCGCGGCACTCCAGGAGCCGCAAACATTTCGTCGTAGAATTCGCCAACCTCGTAACGCTCAAACAGCCCGCGCGAGGGAGTTTGCAAGGGCTTTACCGGCATTGCGGAACGATAGCAGCGCGGCATCCCCTCCCGCCAATAAGAAGATTTGATAGCACCCATAGGTTTTCCCTTAGCACCATACCTCCCCGATGAGTGCTACCTTTAGGGCCTGAGTCGCCACGCCCAAGCGCAACCATCACCCTTCCGGCATCGAACAGATTATGCGTCAGTCAAAGGAAACCACATCATGATCACACTCCGCGTTGGCTATGAACTGATCTACGAATGTCCGCAGCCAACCCCCATGATCCTGATGTTGAACATCCATCGCACCCGCATCGCTGACATCGTTGTGCCGGACACCCTGACTACCAGCCCTCCCGTGCCGATCTCCTTTTATGACGACGCCTTCGGCAACTGGTGTACCCGCATCGTTGCTCCCACCGGCGAGATATGCCTTTCGGCCGACGGCAGGCTCACCGATACAGGCCTTCCCGATGTCCGCAGCGAATGGGCGCAGCAGCATCTCGTTCAGGATCTGCCCAAGGAGGTTCTGGTCTTTCTCCTCGGCAGCCGCTATTGCGAAACCGACCGTCTCTCGCAGGTGGCGTGGGATCTCTTCGGCCATTCCCCGCTCGGCTGGCAAAGGGTGCAGGCGATCTGTAATTTCGTCCACAACCATGTCGCCTTCGGCTACGAATTCGCCAACCCCACCAAGTCCGCCTGGGAGGTCTTCAACACCGGCCAGGGCGTCTGCCGTGACTACGCCCACCTCGCCATCGCCCTCTGCCGCTGCATGAACATTCCGGCCCGCTACTGCACCGGATACCTGAGCGACATCGGCACGCCGCCTCCCTACATCGGCGACTTCGCCGGCTGGTTCGAGGCCTACCTCAGCGGCCAGTGGCACACCTTCGACCCCCGCAACAACGTGCCCCGCATTGGCCGCGTGCTGATGGCCCAGGGACGCGATGCTGCCGATGTTCCCATCAGCAATACCTTCGGCTTCAACACGCTCAAGAATTTCAGGGTCTGGACGGACGTCGTCTCACCTCTGTAAGAACGACATATATTTTCAAGAAGAGCTTTGTCAGGAAGTCCCTCCCCAGGCCCGCGCCCCCGGCTATACTGAATCCGTCATAATTCCGGGCTGTGCCGAATTCTGAGCTGCACTGGGCGCACAGCTTCACACTCGTGATTCATTCATTAGAGGAAATTCTCATGCTCATGTTCTTCATACAATTCTTCCTTGTCCTCGCGGCAATTCTTCTCGGCATCCGTCGCGGAGGCCTTGCCCTCGGACTCATCGGCGGACTCGGCGTTGCCGTGCTCGTCTTTGTCTTCCGTGTCGCACCCTCTGAGCCGCCAATCCAGGTGATGCTCATCATTCTCGCCGTCGTCACCGCTTCCTCGGCCATGCAGGTCGCTGGAGGTCTCGACTACCTGGTTCAGCTCACCGAGCGTCTTCTCCGCGCGCATCCCAGTCGCGTCACCCTGCTGGCGCCGTTTTGCTCGTTCTTCCTCACCGTCTGCGTCGGCACCGGACACGCCGTCTACGCCCTTTATCCCGTCATTGCCGACGTTGCCTGGAAGACCCGCATCCGTCCCGAGCGCCCCATGGCCGTCTCCAGCATCGCCGCTCAGATGGGAATCACCGCCAGCCCCGTCGCCGCCGCCGTCACCACATTCCTCGGCTATTCCATCCGCATGGGCACGCCCGTCACCATCTTCGACATCATCAAGATCACCCTCCCCGCAGGACTTGTCGGCGTCTTCGCCGCCGCCCTCTGGAGCCTCAACCGCGGCAAGGATCTCGACAAGGACCCCGAGTTCCAGGCGCGCTTGAAAGACCCGGTCTTCGCCTCGCAGCTCGATGTCACCGTCACTACTCTGGACAAGAAACTGCCGCGCACCGCCAAGCCTTCCGTAGCAATTTTCTTTTCCGGTGTCCTCTTCATCGTCATTCTCGCCCTGCGAGACACCCTGGTCGCCTCCGGATACCACCTGCCTAACATTCTTCCGCTGGTCAACGGCAAGGCCATTCCCATGACCACGGTTGTCCAGATGATCATGCTCGGCTTCGGAGCCATCATTCTCTTCGCCACCAACGTCAAGGCCTACGACATTGCCAAGGCCAGCGTCTTTGCCGCCGGAATGACCGCCGTCGTCTCCATCTTTGGCATTGCCTGGATGAGCGACACCTTCATCACCGCCAACCAGCCCTTCCTCATCGAAAAGATGAAAATCATGGTGCAGGCCGCGCCCTGGACCTTCGCCATCGCCATGTTCTGCGTCTCGGCCTTCGTCAAGAGCCAGGCCGCCACGCTTACCGTCATGATGCCCTTCGGCATCGCTCTTGGCCTTCCCGCCAAGCTCATGCTCGGCCTGATGCCGGCCAGCTACGCCTACTTTTTCTTCTGCTTCTACCCCAGCGATCTCGCCGCCATCAACATGGATCGCACCGGCACCACTCACATGGGGAAGTACATCCTCAACCACAGCTTTATGATCCCCGGCTTCATCGGCGTCGGCGTCTCCACCGTCACCGCCTACCTGCTGGCGAAGATGGCCTTTGGAATCTGACGATTAGCCCAGTCTCGTGTCCTCCGCGGGCGCGAGACTGGGTTGCCGTTTCGCCCTTCGTTCCGCCTTTGCTGATCCCTTGACTCGTCCCCTCCGCAGCGCCTTCGCCCTTGCGTTTCAACCGCTTCTCTGCCAAAATTGTTAAGTTCCCGAAACTCGGGACGACTCTCCGCCATCTAAAGGCTTAATGCCTCCTCGCCAAATTGGCGACTTGCCCGTAGCGGAGCGGGCTTTCTTGTGCATTACGCGGTGAAATTCGAGGACTTCGGTGTATTTTTTTCGGCCCTTGCAGGCCGGAACGCCGACGTGTGATTGTTTGGCGGATTCCTCGCCGCCCTAGAGATTTTTTTCGGCTGCCTACGGCGCCAGTGAAGGATATTGCTCTTGGCTCTCGACGATAAATACGAAGATATTCAGAAGTTGATCGATACCGGCAAGGAAAAGGGATTTCTCACCTACAACGAGGTGAACGACCTCCTGCCGAACGACATCAACTCGCCCGACGATCTCGACGACCTTCTCGGAATGATCGGGACGCAGGGAATTAACGTCCTGGAAGACACCAAGCTCCCCTCGGAGAAGAAGTTCGATCCCGACGAGGAGTCCGACGACGTTGAACTCGATCTCACCCCCGGCGCTCTTGAAAAGACCAACGACCCCGTCCGCATGTACCTGCGTGAGATGGGAACCGTTCCGCTGCTCACCCGCGAAGGCGAAGTCGAAATCGCCAAGCGCATCGAGCGCGGACAGATTCGCGTCCTCAAGGCTCTCTCCCGCTCGGCCATCGTCATCCGCGAGGTTCTCGCCATTGGCGACGACCTCAAGCGCGGCGTCCGCTCCGTCAAGGAAGTCGTGGTCTTTGACGAAGAGGAGATCACCGACGAAGTGATGCTCGGCCGCCTCAAGGAAATCACCGGCAAGATCGACGAACTCGCGCGCCACTACAAAAAAGGCCTCGCCCTCGCCGTCAAACTCGCCGAGGTCGGCGCTCCCGGCAAGGACAAAAAGAAGCAGAAGGATTACCGCAAGATTCACTGGGGTCTTGGCCGCGCCCAGGTCGAAGTCAGCCGCTCCATCCGCAAGCTGCGCTTCACCAACCAGGAGCGCAAGCGCCTCATCGACCGCGTCAACAAAACGGTCGAGAACATGAAGGCCCTGGACCGCCAAGTGCTCAACCTTGAGAAGCGCTGCGAGTTCACCAAGAACGAGGAGCAGAAGAAGGAAATCCGCAAGCAGATCCGCACCGTGCGCACCGATATGGAGCGCATCGAGGTCGAAGCGGGAGCCGTCTTTACCGAGCTCAAGCGTACCCAGCGCGAGATCATTCAGGGAGACATGGATGCCGAGCACGCCAAGCGCGAGCTCATCGAGGCCAACCTGCGCCTCGTCGTCTCCATCGCCAAGAAGTACACCAACCGCGGCCTCCAGTTCCTCGACCTCATCCAGGAGGGCAATATCGGCCTCATGAAGGCCGTTGACAAGTTCGAGTACCGCCGCGGCTACAAGTTCTCCACTTACGCCACCTGGTGGATTCGCCAGGCGATCACCCGCGCCATCGCCGACCAGGCCCGTACCATCCGCATCCCGGTACACATGATCGAGACCATCAACAAGCTCATCCGCACCAGCCGTCAGCTTGTGCAGGAGCTTGGCCGCGAGCCAACCAGCGAAGAGATTGCCCGCCGCATGGACATCCCGGTCGCCAAGGTTCGCAAGGTCTTGAAGATTGCCCAGGAGCCCATCTCCCTTGAGACCCCCATCGGGGAAGAGGAAGATTCGCACCTTGGAGATTTCATCGAGGACCGCGCCGTCGTCTCGCCCGCCGAGGCCGTCATCAACGTCAACCTCAAGGACCAGACCTCGCAGGTTCTTCGCACTCTTACCCCGCGCGAAGAAAAGGTCATCAAGATGCGCTTCGGCCTCGAAGACGGCAGCGAGCACACGCTGGAGGAAGTCGGCCAGTCCTTTGCCGTCACCCGCGAGCGTATCCGCCAGATCGAAGCCAAGGCTCTGCGCAAGCTGCGCCACCCTTCGCGCTCACGCAAACTCCGCGCCTTTATGGACGGCGTTCACGACTAATTTGTTTCTTGCAGCATGAAGGGCACGGCCTCGGCCGTGCCCTTCGTCTTTCCATTCATGATGTCGCGAACCCGGCGAAATTCACCTCGCCTTAACAATTTTTTCACACCACTGCAATATACTTTGGCGATGCCATCCGGAGAATTCACCTTCAAACTCCAGCCCAGCACAGCCAAAGACGAGCACGTCTACCACCTGAACGGTCCCCTGGTTCTCAACAATATGTTTGCCTTTCAGGAGGTTCTGCGCGCGGAGTCCGTCACCACCATCCTCGACTTCACCGATGTTCCCTACATCGATTCCGCGGGCCTTGGCATTCTCACCAACTCTTACGTCTCCCATCAGCGGCTGGGCCACAAGCTCTTCTTCGTCGCGATCAATGACCGTGTTGGCGATCTCTTCAAACTCACCAATCTCGACAAACTCTTTGAAGTTTTTCCCACCGTGGAGAGCGCAAGAGCTGCCCGGAGCGGCGGCGCCTAGAGAGGTTTTTCCGGAGGAGTGACCGCCGGTGCCCCTCCTTCGGCGCGCGTTCTTTGCGCGCCGAAGGAGGGAGGGCAGCCACCTCTTCCAGGAACTTACTTTGCGGCCTTGATCGTCACCGAGTACTGCGTCTTTTCCCACGTCAGCTTCAGCGCGCCGCCGCCTGCCGGATTCTTCTCCAGCGCCATCGTGAACTGATCGACCGGCTCCGCCACGGCGTCTTTCTTCAGCTCAATCCGTGTCACGTCCAGGGCCTCGTCATACACCGACTTGGGGGCATTGCCGTTTTCGCCCCACTGTCCAATCTGCTTGTTCACAATCAGCTTGGCTCCGCCTGCCGTTGGCAGCGTCCACAGCGTGTAGGCGCCCGCTGGAATCGTCGCTCCGCCCAGTTCAATCGGCTTCTGCGTAATCAGCAGCGTGGCCTCGTCGGCGCCGGTCCGCCAGAGCTTGTCATACGGAACCAGTCCGCCCCAGATCTTGCGCGCCTCTCCCGTCTTCGGGTCTTTCGTGTAGGGACGTCCGTAAACGATGGTGACCCTTCCGCCATCGATGGTTGTGCTGATTGTTTCATGTGGGCTGACGCGTTTCTGCTGGGCCGCCGCCGGCAACGCGCAGGCAATCACCGCGGCGATCAATACGAGAGTGCATCCGAAATTTTTCATGGAAGCATCATACCCCTACTCGTAGCGAAGCGCCTCAATCGGGTCCAGGTTTGCCGCCTTCCACGCCGGATAGATCCCGAAGACCAGTCCGATGAATCCCGACGATGCGAACGCGAACGCCGTCCACTGCACGCTCATCGTCGCCGGCAGCGACGGCATCAGCGCCGCGATCAGATAGGTCAGCACCCCGCCGATCAATATTCCCACCACGCCGCCCACCGCCGTCAGCACCACGGCTTCCATCGTGAACTGCAGCAGCACGTCGTGTTTGCGCGCGCCCACCGCCTTGCGCACGCCAATCTCCTTCGTCCGCTCCGTAACTGAAACCAGCATGATGTTCATCACACCCACGCCGCCCACAATCAGCGCCACGCTGGAGACGGCGAACATGAAGATGAACACTCCGCCCGTCACCTGGTTCCACACCTGCACAATCGAATCCTGGCTGAACACGGCGAAGTTATCCGGCTGGTCCGGCTTCAGTCTGCGCCGCCGCCGCAGCAGGTCGCGCATCTCGTCCTGCGCCATCGCCATCCCCGGCTGCGAAGTGGCCTTCACGGAGATCCAGTTCTGCTTCTGCTCGGGATGCAGTTTCTTGAATGTGAAGTAGGGGAACATCACGATGTTGTCTTCCGGATTGGCCCCGCCGCTGAACGCGTCTTTCTTCTTTTCGCTCACCCCCACCACGGTGAACAGCTCGCCCTCGATGTTGATCTCCTTGCCGATCGGGTCTGTTTCGGAGAACAGCTCCTGCGCCGTGTCGTTGCCGATCACGATCACCGGCATCCTCTGTTCGTCTTCCGCCTGCGTAAACCAGCGCCCTTTCGCAACTCCGTAGTCGTACACTTCCTTCGAGTCCGCCGTATCGCCTTCGAGGATGGTGTTCTTGGCCACGTGCCCCTCGTACTTCACCGAGTAGCTGCCCACGCCAAACTCCGGCATAAAAATGCGTATCGACGGAGCCACGGCCTTCACATGCGGCAGCTCCTTCATCGCCTCCGCGTCTTCCCACGTCAGCTCTTTCCGGTTCAGCATCTCCGCCGTCGGACGCCCGAAGTTCATCACGTCCATGTGGAACGCAAACAGGATGTTCGAGCCCATCTGCTGCACCATGTTCTGCACGTTGCTGTTCAGGCCGCGCACCACAGACGAGATCGTAATCACCGTCGCCACGCCGATCACAACTCCAAGGATCGTCAGCCCCGAGCGCATCTTGTTGCGCACCAGCGTCTCAAATGCCAGCCGGAAGATCTCTTTGAACTCACCCCGCGATGCCATCCCGCTCCCTCTTCTCGCTGCCCACTGGTGGCCCACATCCGCCCTCTTTTGGCGAATGTGGGGAACAGGTTCAGCGCTCCCGTTCCAGCCTTCAACGATTCCAGCTCTCAACCATTCCCGCTCTCACAGCTCAAAGCGCAGTGCCTGGATCGGATCCAGCTTTGCCGCCTGCCGAGCCGGATACACGCCAAAGAACACTCCCACCGCTCCTGCCATCAGCAATCCGGCGAACACCGTCCACATCTTCACTTCGCTCGGCATGCCAATCAGGATCGTCACAGTCTTTGCCACACCCACGCCCAGCAGCACGCCAAACGCTCCGCCTACCAGCGCCAGCGTCGAGCTCTCAATCAGGAACTGCTGCATGATGTCCCCGGAGCGTGCTCCCAGCGCCTTGCGTATGCCAATCTCCCGTGTCCGTTCCGTCACCGACACCAGCATGATGTTCATGATCACCACGCCGCCTACAATCAGTGAAATTGAGGCCAGCGCCACCGCCACCATGAAGAAGCTGCTGCTCAAATTTGCCCAGATCGAGAGGAAGCTCTGGTTCGTCTCTGCCTCAAAGCTGTCCGGCTTGCCCGGAGCGTCATGCCGCCGCGCCCGCATCACCACCCGCACCTGGTCGATGGCCCCTTCCAGCGGAGCGCCCACCCCATACGCCTTGGCCCAGATGTGCAGCGAAGCCTTCTGTGACCCGAACTGCCGGTACCAGCTCGTCAGTGGAATCACCACCCAGTTATCCTGGCTCTGCCCCAGCGTCTTGCCCTTTGGCAGTCCCACGCCAATCACCGTGTAGAGCTGCCCGTTGACTCTGATTTCCTTGCCCAGCGGGTCCACGCCCGGCATCAGGTTCTCCGCAATGTCGCTTCCGATTACCGCAACGTTCGAGCCGGCGTTGACGTCGGCCTCCGTCAGGGTGCGCCCTGAGCGCAGGTCCAAGTCGTAGATCGCCGTCATCCCCGGAGTCCAGCCGCGCGCCGCCGAGTCGTTGCTGTTCTGCTCGTTGAACTTTACCTTTACGTTTTCCTGGCGCAGCGCCGCTCCCACGTTCTTGCACAGGGTGCAGGCTTCCTGGATCGCCAGAAAGTCCTCGTAATGGATGTCTTTGCGCTTCTGGCTGTTCAGGTACTCGTCCGCGTTCGTAATCACGTTCGGAGCCTTCGAGACGATGAACACATCCGCCCCGAGGTTAAAGATCTTCTCCGCCACGTACCCATTGATGCCGTTGACGAACGTCTCCACCGCGATCACGGTTGCCACCGCAATCACCACCCCCAGCAGCGTCAGCACGCTGCGCAGCTTGTTGGCCCACAGCGATTGCAGCGCAATGCGAATGGCTTCCAGCCTGTTCATAGGGTCCCCGGAGTTGCATCGGATCGCGGGTCGCGAACCGTAGACGAAGTCTACCAGACCAGGTGCCGGCCACCCCAGCATCGCCTTTCTCTCGGTGGCCTCTGGCGCTTGATCGAATTCCTCGCCGCAGACAACCTTCCTCTACCCCAAAAGTGGTGGTACTAAGAAGTTTTTACTTACCGTCAGAATTTATACGTTTCCCAGTCTTAATCCTGAGTTCATTTTGGGCCACCTTCCGGCTACACTCACATTCTCTGGCCTTATTCCACCGTCTTAAATGCCCCCTTCCATCTGTTGGAAGACTGCGGAAAGGACTACAAAAAATGGCAACCCGTCGAGATTTCATGAAACTTGCCGCACTTACCGGTGCGGCTTGCGGTTTCTCAAGCTGCGGCACTTCTTCCGGCACTTCTGCCACCGGTTTCAGTCAGCTTGGCGCACCGGTTTTTTCTCAGAGTCCGACTCTCAGAAAGTTCATCTCGCCCCTCCCCGGCCTCGGCAGCGGAATCCCCCTCGCCAGCGCCAACACCACCTCGGTTCCCGGCGTCGATCTCTACAATCTATCCGCCGTTCAGTACAAGCAGCTCATGCATCCTGACCTGCCAAACCCCACCACGCTCTGGGGTTACATGGATCAGGCCAGCGGCAAGAACGCCTATCTTGGCCCCATCATCGCCGCTACGCGTGGACGCCCGGTCATGATCCGCATGAAGAACCTGTTGCCCAGCCAGCACCCCTTGCCGGTGGATACTTCCCTTATGGGTGCCGACAATGGCGCCGCCCAGAACCGCATGACGGTTCACCTCCACGGCGGGCTCGTCCCCTGGACCAGCGACGGCGGCCCATTCACTTGGTTTACTCCCAGCGCCACCGGCCCCAATGCCGGCGCCGGTGAGTGCTTCCTCAACGGAATTCCCGGCACCCCCGGCGTTGGCCAGTATTACTACCCCAACAATCAGAGCGCGCGCCTCATGTGGTATCACGACCACGCCGTGGGCATTACCCGCCTCAATGCCTATGCCGGCCTCGCCTCCGGATACCTCGTCACCGATGACGTCGTCAACGGCCTGGTCAGCGCCGGAGTCCTCCCCGGCCTCGCCTACACCGTGCCCCTCATCATTCAGGATAAGAGCTTCAAGAGCCACGAAGATCAGTGGGGAAAGCCCGGAGACCTCTGGTATCCCTCCGTTTATCAGGCCAACTCAGACGCCAATCAGAACGGCCGCTGGGATCTTGGCGATCCCTCCGATGGATTCGTCAATCTCGGTCTGCCCGCCAAACCCTCCTGCGTTCCGGAGTTCTTTTCCGACACGCCCGTCATCAACGGCGAGGCGTATCCCGTTCTCCAGGTTCAGCCCCGCCGTTACCGCGTCGTGGTTCTCAACGGCTCGCAGGCCCGCTTCTACAACCTCAACCTCTTCTATGAGAACAAGTTCCAGCCCGGCGAGCCCGACCTCAGCCGCGGCGGTCCCGCCTTCATCCAGGTTGGCTCCGAAGGCGGCCTGCTGCCCGCTCCCGTCGTCCTCAATGCTCCTCCCGTCCTCATCCCCACGGCCGCCGATGACAGTTGCGATCCCGATGGGCCGCACAACCTGCTGATGGCGCCCGCCGAGCGCGCCGATCTCATCATCGACTTCTCTTCCTGCGAGCCTGGCGACCGCCTCATTCTTTACAATGACGCGCCCGCGCCCTTCCCCGGCGGAGACTCGCGCAACGACTACTACACCGGCAACCCTGACCAGACCGCCGAAGGCGGCGCTCCCTCCACCAAGCCCGGCTTCGGAGCCAACACCCGCACCCTGCTCCAGATCCAGGTCGTGGCGCTCCAGGGAACGCCTGACCCATTGAACTTCGCCAGCACCCTCAGCGCCCTGCAGTCCTCCAACGGACTTCCCAAGGCCTACCATGACTCGCACGTCCCCTTCGGAGAGGCCGATCTCGACCCCAACGCCCCCGGCGTCGTCTTCGAGAACAAGACGCTCAACGAGGACTTCGACTCCTACGGACGCCTCATTCAGCGCGTCGGCACCGATCAGCCCCTCTACAAGGACTCCTACGGACGCAACTACACCGACGCCCCCACAGAGATCTACCAGAACGGCGAAGTCGTTGTCTGGGATATCTACAACACCACCGGCGATACCCATCCCATGCACTTCCATCTCGCCAACGTCCAGGTCATCGGGCGCGCTCCCTTTACCAACGTCGGAACGCCGAACACCGCCTTCGAGGCTCCCGACCCCAACTACCGCGGCTGGAAGGAAACCGTCCGCATGAACCCCGGAGAAGTCACCCGGGTCATCATGAAGATGGCGCTCCCCAGCGTGCCCTTCGCCGTTCCCGGCAGTCCGCGCGCCGGACTCCTCGGCGGCCACGAGTACGTCTGGCACTGCCACATCCTCGAGCACGAGGAGCACGACATGATGCGTCCCCTCGTCGTCATGCCCTAGCGCCCGCCTCGGCTCCGCATAGAGGTCTCGGCCCCACATCTGCATTCAGCAGGTGTGGGGCTTTTGTTCCTGCCTTCACTTCCTTCGGGTGCCTTGCTCTTGTCCCTGCCGTTGTTCTTAACCTTAAAACTTTGAAACCTGTGCAACCTGCCCCAACCTTCGCAACCTTGCTCCTCCATCACATCATTCTGTGACGTATGCCTATGGCAGCTTCTCGCGCCCTCGTGTATCACACAATGGGAAGGGAATTGTCACGGTGCGATGAAAATTGAGCCAGCTCCGCCCCTGTGCTACGATTCTCTGCTTTGGTAGATATCCCGGCATGGGCCGCAAGGCGCATCTGGTTTAGCCCTTCCGCTCCGGCGCGCTCAGCCGGCGGGAATGGACGTAGAACGCAGTAAGACGTCTGCCGCCTTTTCAGGCAGTCGCCGTAGGCGAATGGTTCTGCAACGCGCTCGCGTGGTTGCCGCCGTCGTTTCCGCGGAACTCCACGATTTCGGGGCAGCGCCTTCGAATCAATGCTCTCGGGAGTTTATTCTGTGAAGACCTACGAAGGTGAGAATGTCCGCAACGTGGCTGTCATTGGCCACTCCCACTCAGGCAAAACCTCTCTTGTGTCGGCTCTGCTCTTCACCGCCGGCAGCACTCCCCGGCTTGGCCGGGTCGATGACGGTTCCACCGCAACCGATTATGACGAAGAGGAAATCTCTCGTCAGATGACCATCTCCGCCTCCCTTGCCGCCGTCGAGTGGAGCAAGGTCAAGGTCAACCTCATCGATACTCCCGGCTTCAACATGTTCGTCCATGAAGCCGAAATGGCCATCCCCGCCGTCGATACCGCCCTCGTCGTCGTCGATTCCGTCTCCGGCGTCCAGGTCGTCACCCAGAAAGTCTGGAACTTCGCCGACAGCCTCAGCCTTCCGCGCGTTGTCATCTGCACCCGCATGGACCGTGAGCGCGCCGACTTCGAGCGTGTCATGCAATCGCTCACCTCCACCTTCGGACGCTGCGTCGTCCCCGTCCAGCTCCCCATCGGAGCTGAAAAGAACTTCAAGGGCGTCGTCGATCTCGTCAAGATGAAGGCTTACTACTATGAGATGGGCGGCAACGGACGCGCCCGCGTCGAAGACATCCCCGCCGACATGGCCGAGCAGTCCAAGGCCGCGCATGAAGCACTCGTCGAACTCGTCGCCGAAGGCGATGACGAACTCATGAGCGAGTACTTCGACACCGGAACCATCGCCGTCGAGCACATCGTCACCGGAATCCACAATGCCATCCGTGACGACCGTCTCTTCCCCGTCCTCTTCGCCTCCGGACTCGGCAACATCGGCAGCGACGAAATCCTCGACTTCCTCGTCGATTACGTTCCCGCCGCCACCGAGCGCAAGACCATCTCCGGCGTTCCCGCCACCGCGGATGCCGAGCCGCCTGCGCGCAAAATCGCCGCCTCTGAGCCGCTCTCGCTCTTCGTCTTCAAGACCGTCAGCGATCCCTTTGCCGGACGCATCTCCTACTTCAAGGTCGTCAGCGGCGTCCTCAAGAATGACGCCTCCGTCACCAACTACCAGCGCGGCACCCTGGAGAAGTTTGCCCACATCTCCGTCGTCCTCGGCAAGCAGCTCATCCCTGTCACCGAACTCTCCGCCGGAGACATCGGCGCCGTCGCCAAGCTCAAGGAAACCCTCACCGGAGATACCCTCGGCGATAAGTCCGCGCCCATCCAGTACCCGGCCATCGTCCTTCCCGAGCCTGCCATCACCTTCGCCATCGAGCCCAAAACCCGCGCCGACGAAGACAAACTCGGCGTCGGCGTCCACAAGCTCATGGAAGAGGACGCCATGCTCCGCTTCTTCCGCGATCCCCAGACCAAGGACTTCCTCATCGCCGGAACCGGCCAGCAGCACATCGAAGTGATCGTCAGCAAGCTCAAGCGCCGCTACCACACCGAGGTCGTCCTCAAGGCCCCCAAGGTGCCCTACCGCGAAACCATCCGCGGCTCCGCCGAGGTGCAGGGACGCCACAAGAAACAGTCCGGCGGACACGGCCAGTTCGGCGATTGCAAAATCCGCATGTCGCCCCTGCCCCGCGGAGGCCAGTTCGAGTTCTCCAATGACATCTTCGGCGGCGCAATTCCCAAGAACTTCATCCCCGCCGTCGAAAAGGGAATCCTCGAAGCCGCCGCCCGCGGATACCTCGCCGGATACCCCGTCGTTGACTTCAAGGTCAGCCTCTTCGACGGCAGCTATCATGACGTCGATTCCAACGAACTCAGCTTCAAAACCGCCGGACGCATCGCCTTCAAGAAGGCCATGGAAGTCGCCAAGCCGACCATCCTTGAGCCCATCATGCAGGTCGAAATCACCGTCCCCGACGAGTTCGCCGGAGCCATCATGGGCGACATGAACTCCCGCCGCGGACGCATCCAGGGCATGGACAACAAGGCCGGAAACACCGTCATCCGCGCCCATTGCCCCATGTCGGAAATGCTCACCTACGGCACCGATCTCACCGCCATGACCCAGGGCCGCGGCTCCTTCAACATGGAGATGGATCACTACGACTTCGTCCCCGCCTTGCAGCAGGAGAAAATCATCGCCGCCGCCAAGGCCGCCGGAGCCGGCATCGAGGAAGAGGAAGAAGAATAGGGGAAGAAGAATAGTCGATTGTGATTTTGTTTTTCGCTCGAACCTGAGCAAATCACCGGTGCCCCATATTTGCGTCGCGCTCTTTGCGGCGCAAATGTGGGAAAAGGAAACACCCCACCTCTGCACCAGCCAAAAGGGCAGCCGTCAGGCTGCCCTTCCTTGAAACCTTGAAACCTTGAAACCTGCCTCTTCTACTCGTGCCGCTCAACCCTGGCGGCGTCGTGAACCGCCTTCCGCGCCTCGTCGATGTGGTGCAGCGCGCGATGCTTCAACCCTCGCGCAAACCTATCGGACTCCCGTTCGTTGATGTCCTTATGCGCCTTGTCCAGCAGTTCCATCGCCCGGTGCAACCGGTCGGCTCTCTTCCAGCGAGCATCCACCGGAGGATGATCGCTCAGCGGTTTCCCATCGTCGATCGCCGCTTCCTTCACCTCGCGGATCGCCGCGTCAATCTCATCGATTGCCCGGCGTTCGTCGGCATCGATCCTGTAATTCGGAGTCCCCACGTCCACGTGTGCGCGCGCGTGCCTCAGGTCGGTCAGTGCGTGCAGGTAGGCCGGATGCGCTCCCGGCGTATCGGCTGCGGCAAACGCGCTCATCATCAATACCGCGAACGCCGCCATCACAATCAGCTTTGCATAACTCTTCATGTTGTAAATGTCCTCTGCGAGTTTTGTTTGGCTACTGAGCTTCCAAACCCATTCACAGCCCTTGAGTTTCTGCCCATCCGCGAAATCGCAAACAATCCCTGTGCATAACTCCCCGCACCCTCGCCCTTGCCTTGCTTTTGTTCTTGCTCTTAACCTGAGCAACCTGCGCAACCTGCGAAACTTTGAAACCTTGATACCTTGAAACCTGCTTTAGAACAACCCACCCTGCCTCTTCGGCGGCTCTACTCCAAAATGCCTGTACGCCAACTGTGTCGCCACCCGCCCCCGCGGAGTCCGGTCCAGAAATCCAATCTGTATCAGGAACGGCTCGTAGATTTCTTCAATCGCGTCTGGCTCTTCCGCCAGCGCCGCCGCCAGCGTATTCACGCCCACCGGCCCGCCCTGGTACTTTTCAATGATCGTCAGCAGTAGCCGCCTGTCCACTTCGTCGAAGCCATGCTGATCCACCTCCAGCATCTCCAGCGCGGCCTTTGCCGTAGCTACGTCGATGTGTCCCGTACCCCGCACCTGGGCGTAGTCGCGCACGCGCCGCAGCAAGCGGTTCGCCACGCGCGGTGTCCCGCGGCAGCGTGTTGCAATTTCCATCGCCGCGTCGTCGTCAATTCCAACATTGATGATCTGCGCCGAGCGGTTCAGAATGATCTTCAAGTCTTCGTGCGAGTAGAACTCCAGCCGCAGCACCAGTCCCAGCCGCGACCGCAGCGGAGCCGACAGCAGCCCAATCCGCGTCGTCGCCCCCACAAAGGTAAATGCCGGAATCTCAAACGAGTGTGTCCGCGCCGACGGCCCCTGCCCCACCATGATGTCCAGCCGGCAGTCTTCCAGCGCCGAATACAGCAGCTCTTCCAGCGCCGGCTGCAGCCTGTGAACCTCGTCCACAAACAGCACCTGCCGCGCCTGCACGTTGGTCAGGATCGCCGTCAGGTCGCCCTTGATCTGCAGTGTCGGCCCCGATGTCTGCTGAAACGCCGCATCCATCTCGTTGGCGATAATCGTTGCCAGCGTCGTTTTGCCCAGCCCCGGAGGCCCATACAGCAGAATGTGATCCAGCGCTTCGCCGCGCGCCCGCGCCGCTGCAATTGCCACCGCCAGGTTTTCCTTCACCTTCGGCTGGCCGATAAACTCCTGCAACCGCTGCGGACGCAGCTTCAGCTCAACTTCTTCTTCGCCCTCCAGCGGCCCACCGGCCACCAGTCGCGAACGCTCTTCCTGATTTCCAGCCATACCCGCGATGTTATATCTCCCGTCGCCACGCGGCAATTGTCATCTCGGCTCCTGATCTCGGCCCCTGATCTCGGCTCCTGATCTCGGTTCCTGATTTCGGTTCCTGATTTTGGTTCCTGATTTCGGTTCCTAATCTCGGTTCCTGATTTCGGTTCCTGATCTCGGTTCCTGATTTCGGTTCCTGATTTTGATCTTAAGTGTCATCCCGAGCGAAGCGAGGGACCCCAGCGCAGCTCAAATCTCGCATGCCGCCCCAAAGGCTTTTCAACCGGCTTGGTTCCCCATATCTGCCGCCGTCAGCAGATGTAGGTTTGTTCTTGGTGCCCCATATCTGCCCTCCTTTGGCAGATGTGGGTCTGTTGACTTTGACTTTGCCCTTGCTCTTAACCTGCGTAACCTGTGCAACCTTCGTAACCTGTGCAACCTCACCCCTACTCTTCCCTCAGTCCGCAATCCACTTGTAGTAGTTTTCCGTCTTTACCCTCACCCGTCCCAGCGCCTTCTCCAGAAACTCGCGCACCTTCGTATCGCCGTACCGCTCCCACTTCTGCGCGCTGAAATAAATTCCCGCCCAGTTCACCACGTTGCCGCACTCGGAATTGTGCGGCACGGCCATCTTCAACAGGCGGCACCGCTCCCGGAAGAACGCATCCGCTTCCTGATTCCATCCCGCCCCCGGCGCCCGCAGCAGAAACTCTTCCATCTCCTTCACCAGTTGCAGCGCCTCGTCCTTCTTCATCGCATCTCCATCCAATTTGTCTCAGCCTGCATTATTTCACCCGGCCCCTGCTCCTGCCGCTGCCTTTGCAACCTGCGTAACCTGTGCAACCTGCGCAACCTGTGTAACCTTTGAAACCTCGAAACTTTGAAACCTTCTCCCCCCATGCGATAAACTCAATCGTCCTCACTCTGGAGTCACCTGCATGCCGCGTCGCATCCTCATCGCCATCCTTTTGTTCGCTTCGTTCTCCGCCGTCGCCCAGAAGCACCCTTTCACCTTTGAAGACATGATGAACCTTAAGCGCGTCGGAGACTTCACCGTCTCGCCCGACTCGCGCTGGGTCGCCTTCACCGCCACCGACGTTTCTCTTGCCGAGAACTCCCGCAAGTCGCACATCTGGATCATCCCTCTCGCCGGAGGCATGCCCCACCGCCTCACCGAGCCGGGGCAGGGAACCGAGGATCGCCTCCGCTTCTCGCCCGATGGCAAGCGCGTTCTCTTCACCGCCGTCCGTGACGGAGCCTCGCAGCTCTACGTCCAGGCCTTCCACTCGGAGACCGGAACCCTCATCGGATTTCCCCGCCAGCTCACCTTCATTTCCACCGAAGCTGACGGCGGCACCTGGTCGCCCGATGGCAAGCAGGTCCTCTTCCTCTCCTCCGTCTGGCCCCACTGCCAGACCGATGCCTGCAACCGGGCCAAGGATGAAGCCGCGGAAAAATCCAAGGTCAAGGCCAAAATCTTCGACCAGCTCCTCTTCCGTCACTGGAACGCCTATGACAGCGGCAAGCGCTCCCATCTCTTCCTCGTCGGCGTCACCTGCAATACCGCGGAGCCCTGCGTTGCCCGCGATCTCACCCCCGGCGATCACGATGTTCCGCCCTTTTCCCTGGGCGGACAGGACCAGTACGAGTTCTCTCCCGATGGCCGCGAGGTCGCCTACACATCCAACCTCGACGAGGTGCAGGCCACATCAACCAATAGCGATGTTTTCACTCTCTCGCTCGTCAAGCCGGATGCCAAACCCGTCAACCTCACCGCCGCCAATAAGGGTTCGGATTCCACCCCGCTCTACTCGCCCGACGGAAAGTACATCGCCATCCGCTCCCAGTTCCGTCCCGGCTATGAGAGTGACCGCTTCCGTCTCCAGTTGATTGAGCGCGCCACCGGAAACATTCTCAACCTCACCGAAGGCTTTGACCGCTGGGTCGAGTCCGTCGCCTGGGCCACCGACTCCTCGCGCCTCTTCATCACCGCCGGGGACGCCGGAGAAGCGCCCATCTATAGCGTCGATCCCACCGGTTCCGTCGCGCCCCGCCAGCTCGTGCGCGGCTACAACGATTCTCCTACGCCTACTCCCGACGGCAAAACGCTGGTCTTCTCGCGCAACTCCGTCCGCTTCCCCAGTGAGATCTTCACCATCTCTACCTCTGACGCGCACCTCGCTCCGCCGCCGCAGGAGTCCGCCAAGCACCACTCCTCCGCCAAGAGCCAGGCCAAAACCCAGCGCCTCGTCTTCTCCGAGAAGGATGACGCTGTCGGAGCGCCGGCCGCCGAGCGCCAGCTCACGCACATAAATGAAGCCGTGCTCTCCCACGTCCAGATGCAGCCCGTCGAGTGGTTCTGGTTCACCGGGGCCGAGAAGAAGCAGGTCGAGGGATTCATCCTCAAACCGCCTGACTTCGATCCCTCCCACAAGTATCCTGTCAAGTTCCTCATCCACGGCGGCCCGCAGGGCGCATGGGGAGACGACTGGAGCTATCGCTGGAACCCCAATCTCTTCGCCGCCAACGGCTACGTCGTCGTCATGATCAATCCCCGCGGCTCCACCGGATACGGCCAGCAGTTCATTGATGACATCAACGGAGACTGGGGCGGACGCCCCTTTGACGACCTCATGCTCGGACTCGATTACGCCGAGCACCAGTACGGATACATCGACCGCGACCGCGAGTGTGCCCTCGGCGCCAGCTACGGCGGATACATGGCCAACTGGATTCTCGGCCACAGCGACCGCTTCAAGTGCATCGTCTCGCACGACGGAATGTTCAACACCGAGAGCGCCTGGGGCACCACCGAAGAACTTTGGTTCAACGAGTGGGAGTTCACCGGAACCCCGTGGTCGAATCGGCCGCTCTATCGCCGCTGGTCACCTGCCCTCGCCGCTCCCAACTTCAAAACTCCAACCCTGGTCATCCACGGACAGCTCGACTACCGTCTCGATGTCAGCGAAGGCTTCCAGCTCTTCACCACCCTGCAGCGCCTCAAGGTTCCCAGCCGCATGCTCTACTTCCCCGACGAGGGACACTGGGTAACCAAGCCGCAGAACTCCCAGCTCTGGAACAAGACGGTCACCGAGTGGATCGATTGGTTCATCGGAACCCCCGGCAAGCACCCCATCGACGCTCCTCCCGCCGCCGAGTAGAAGCGGCGATTCAGTAACGAAACAGGCACCCCGCATCCGGGGTGCCTGTTGTCTTTCCAACCAATCCTTGCGAACCTTGCCGAACCATTTACCAGAATCTAACATCTCGTTTTCCAACTATTGCCTGCCTTGTTAATCCTTGGCCGCTTCCTCCGCCTCCGGCGCGGGCGTCATCAGGGACAATTTGTGCGCCGTTCTCGAGTCCTGGGCTGAAAGATGCGCCCCGCCCAACAGCAGCAGACCGGAGAAAAAAGCCCAGAAAATCAGCGTCACCGATATATAAAATGGCCCATACGACTCGCGGAAATCCAGCAATGGCAGGCACGCCACGTACAGCAGCTTCGCAAGCTCCCAAGCCACGCCCGTAATGATCGCCGATGGCAGCACCGCCTTATACGGCACTTTCCCGTTCGGCAGCAGCCAGTAGATCAGGAAAAATATCAGCACGCTGGCAATCATTCCAAAGACCTTCAACGCCACGTATTGAATCGTCACGTTGATCTTGTCCACAAACGAGTAGAACACTCCCGTGCCAACGTGGCTGCCCAGCCAGAGCTGCGCCTCCGCAGCCGGAGCCCACACGCCGGCCGTGCCCGCCACGCTCAGCAGCGCCAGCACTCCGCAGCACAGCGCCAGCCCCAGTGACACCACCTGGTTCATCAGGTAGTTGCGCGACTTGAATCCCCACACCGAGTTGAGGGCCACTTCCAGCGGCTCAAACACGCCCGTGCAACTGATGAACAGCATCACGATTGAGAACAGTTGAATCTTGTGGCTCGCCGCCATCGCCACCACGTTGCCTACAATGAAGTCCTGGTTGCTCGGCAGGTACGCGCCCAGCATGCGCTTGATCGCGCTCACCATCGAGGGAGAGTGAAACGTGCGGCGGCTGATCGTCAGCAGCAGGACTGATGCCGGGAAGAAGGAAAGAATCGCGTTCGCCGCCACGGAAAATGCATACGTATGTACTTCCGTCGTGCCCAGGTACTTCAGCGTTGACCATCCGTTGCGCCGGATGGTTTGCAGCATCGACAGGCGCAGTTCTTGAATCGGGTCGCCGCTGGTGGATGAATTTCTGCTGGCCGCCGCTTGTGCTGCGGTGGTCGGTCTGTTCTCACTTGTCATGATGTCTATGTTCTATTGTAGCGAATTCAGCAGCCGGCATCCGCTTTGCCGCCGCTTCAGAACCCCTGAGTTTCACTGCTTCCGGGCACCTGTCAGGATACCGCCTCCTCTATTCGGGAGGTTTTTACCTGCTGGCAACAACATTTGCTTGCCAACCAGAGTAGGTTGAGCTACATATTTCATGTTCCTGAATAGCTGTTCAGTTCGTCTGGTTGTTGCGGTGCAGTGAAGGAATAGAGTGGATGTGCAGTCGGTAGTCAGCGCAGCATTCAAGTCCGGATTCCAGCATCTTTTCCGCAACGCGACCTGTGGCCGTGGAGTTGGAAAACGTGCTGGAATCCGGATTTGTCGTTGGGCCGGATGCGGATTGTGACGGAAGCTTGCTGGCATTTCATGGGTGTTTCGAATTCTTGAATAATTGTTATTCATTGCGAGATGTGAAAGGAGTACGTCGTGAAAGAGAAGGGCACGGTTAAGTGGTTCAACGGCGCGAAAGGTTACGGATTCATTCAACGCAGCACGGGTGAAGATGTCTTCGTGCATTACTCAGTAATTCAGGAAAACGGTTATCGTACCCTGAACGAAGGCGAAACGGTCGAGTTCGAGTGCGTAAAAGGCCCCAAGGGACTTCAGGCCCAGAACGTAAGCCGCGGATAGTCACCAATTTTCCATCGGAAAGAAGGCCCTTATCCCCCAAGGGCCCTTTTCATTTCCGCCCCGTTCCGCGCTGCTCATCTCAATCAATCCGCTCCAGTGAAACCAGGTCGCCCTGGAGTTTTCCGCTGCTCTTGTAGTTGATCGAGACATTCGCTCCGCGCCAGCCGCAATCGAAGTGGTCCACTCCAATCATCACCGCGCTGTTGCGGTCCGCAACCGAAATCTTCCATGTCCGCCCCGCCGAGCTCACGCTAAGGATCGCGCTTCCGCCGGAGTCGCATGCAACCTCCAGGATGCGGCCTTTCAGGTGTTCGGTCGCTCGTCGATCCGGTGCCGTCTCATGATTCCTGCTTCTGGCTTCTTTCGCCTCATCCTCCGCAATCGCGTCTTGCAGATTGTCGTACTTTCCGGCCTTCGCAACGGCATCGGGTGGCGCAGCCGCAGGCTCCCAAGGCCGCGCTTTCTTTTTCGGCTTGCCAAGGTCATTCAGCAGCGCAGTGGCCTCGGCGGAAACCTCTGCGTCCCCGCCCGCCCCGGAATACAGCATAAGATTGCGCGCGGCTTCCAGCTTGCCCTCCGCCTCGTAGCCCCGTGCCAGGTTCAGAAAGTAGCGGCTGTTGCGCGGCCGCAGCGCCGAGGCTCGTTGCAGACTTGTCAGCGCAGCTTTCACCGCGCCGTCGCTCAACTGTGCAATCCCCAGCAGTTCCAGTGCGGCCGTGTAATTTGCGTCGCGTCGCAGCGCCGCCTTCAGTTCGGTCCCCATGCGAACTTCGGCGGAGTCAAAGTGAATCGTCTTCTCGTCGCCCTGGTTTGCCCACACCGCGTACAGGTAGTGCATGGCGGGGTCGGAGTCCTCCAGCTCCAGTGCGCGCCGAATGTGCTCCACGGCATTTTCCAGATCGTGGCGCAGCAGGAAGGCCCAGGCAAGCGAGCGGTGAACCGCCGCGTTCTGCTGGTTTTCCCGCATAAACTTCACCAGCTCTCCAAGGGTGCGGTCTCCCTCTGTGCCGAATAACGACAAGTCTGCTAGCAGCACGTGAGCATCGGCCGCGCTGACTTTCTTCGATTGAAACAGCTTGCTCTCGATGCGGGGCGCGGGCATCTTCCTCGTCGCAGGTTTCTCCAGCGACGCGCGCACTTCGTGCTCAACCTCGGCGGAGCCCATCGAGAAAGCCTCGCGCAGCGCCTTCTCCGGCGTCGCGCCGCCCAACTGCACGGCATTCAGGTAGGCGCCGGCCTGCGCCAGTCTGCTGCTGTCAATCAGCCACCGGATCACCGCCCACGATTCGGCTTCAAACGCCTTTCGTTGCGCGCTGGAGAGCGCCGCAGGGTCGCCAGTCTCCAGCAGCTTTCCCAGCGGAATCCACTCGGCGTTCTGCGGCAGTGCCAGCCCTGCTGGCAGCCCGCCCAGCTCCATCTGCTCGCCGTCGAATCGCACTCCGGCCAGGTAGCTCGCGATTCCGTGGTCGAACCAGGGTTGCGCGCGCGGATAGTTGTCTTCGAGCGTCAGCGTTGCCAGGGTGCGTGCGGCTTCGGTCCACGGCTCCGGTCGTGAGAGATCGACGGTCATGTAGCTGCCCATGGGTGTGCGTGCGAGTGCCGGCAGAGTCAGTGCGCGGCCGTCCACCGCAGGCGGCGCATGGACAACCAGCACCCGCAGCGGAGTACCGAATGAAATGTCTTTGCGATGGAAAATTTCCTGGAATACTGCGATCAGTTCTTCGCCGCGCATCGCTGCTTCGCGCGCCCCGCGGTCGTTGCCATCGGAGTAGCTGAGCAGGTGGTCGGTTTGAACGGAAAACCACTGCTGGGCCGCCAATGCAGAAGAGAGCGCCAGCAGCAGTGGCGCCGCCAACAACCATCGCGCGCGCATCGCGGTTTCCTCCCTCGCGTCGCCGCATCCGGCGGCCAATCCTCTTTTGGATGCCAGGCCGTCCGCTTCAGGCGCAACAGAGTTCAGAGAGCAGCAATCGCTGTTGCGGAGTCGTGCTGACGAACTGGACCCCAGCCTGGAATCCCCTGCGGCGCGTGATCACCGCTTGCAGGCAGAGCTGGCCGCCCGCGCCGGGCAGGCGCAGGCAGAGCATCACCGCAGTCCCCGATGGCAGTTCGCACGTCAGCGTGAGCCCGGCCCCGCTGCTGGAGAGGTCGCGCGTCCGCGCGTGGACCGTGACGCTTTTCCCTGTCGGCTGCACTGCCACAAGCCGGGCGCGCAGGTCGAAGGGACGGCGCGCGGACAGGCGGCTGGCATGGATCGAACGGAAGCTAATAGTTGGGGCTGGCATTGGGTGTCGCCTCCAATCTTGCAATTGCCCAGCGTGCATGTTCGCATACTGCCGGGTCGCTGTGCTGCGCCAGTTCACGCAGGCGAGGCAGATACTGTGGGTCGCCGCTGTTTCCCATGGCGATGGCGGCGCTGCGCAGCAACCCTGAAAGCTTCGCGCGCTTCACGGGAGATCCGCGGAATACGCGCCGGAACTCTTCTATGTTCATACCTGAAATCCACTGCAAGGAGGGATTGACGAGTTCGGTACGCGGCGCAAAGCCAGGGTCCGCAGTCGCCGGAGCACGCCGGTTCCACGGGCAAACATCCTGGCAAATGTCGCAGCCGAACAGGTGACGTCCCATCTTTTCGCGCAACTCCTCGGCGGCTGGCCCGCGCTGTTCGATCGTCAGGTATGAGATGCATCGCGTGGCGTCAAGCTGGCGCGGCGCAACAAAAGCCTGTGTCGGGCAGGCGTCCAGGCAGCGCGTGCAGGAGCCGCAGCGATCCGCCGCCGGCAGATCGGGCGGCAGCCCGTGCCCGCTCAGGATCACCCCAAGAAAGAGCCACGACCCAAGGCGCTGATTCAGAATGCAGGCGTTCTTGCCCGTCCATCCGATCCCGGAGTGTTGCGCCAGCACTCGTTCCACCACCGGCCCCGTGTCCACGTAGCACCAGGTGCGCGGCTTCGCGTGGCCGTTAGCCACAATGCGCTCCACCATGCGCGCTTCCACCCTCCGCAAGCGCGCCAGCAGCAACTCGTGATAGTCCGACTGGAGAAACGCATAGCGCGAAATCCACCCGCGCTCCGGCTCGTCGCGTTGCGTAGAGTAAGGTGTTGCCGAATTGTAGTTGGCCGCGCAGACGATTACCGAGCGCGCCCACGGAGCAACATTTGCCAGCGCACCCCGCCGCAGTTCTCCCGCCTCGTTGGTCTTTGCCAGGTAGTCCATCTCGCCGTGGAAGCCGGACGCAATCCAGCGCGGGAAGTAATCGAGCTCGCGCAAAGGACCGGCCGGTGCAATGCCGGAGAGCGAGAAGCCCTCATCGAGCGCCGTCTCTTTGACGAACTCCGCAAGCAAAGACATCTCGGCTCCAGGGGCTGCGGCGACGGAGAAGTGTAGTGGAGAAAGCCGCGTCTAGCAGAATCCTCGCCCAGCCGCTCCTCCAAGACAAAAGCCCCGCAGCGTATGCGGGGCGTGCTTCAAAGCGGGAGAGATCCTAGATACCCAGCTTCTTCACTTCGTCGTTGTAATACTTGTGGTACAAAATTGACCACTCCTGGCTTCCTTCGGGAATGATGCGGTTCTGGCTCTCGATCTTGAGCCGGGCTGCCTTATCGATCTTCTCTTCATTCACCAGAAGGTCTTCGAGGATTCGCCGCAATTCCTGGCGAATATCATCGTAGCCTTCCAGGAACTCGACTTCCTTCAGGCTCGCCAGTTGTTCGGTCGAGGCCGATGCAAGCTTGTTTAGTTTTTCGCGAGACAGTCTCATAGCACCGCCTTGTATTTGCGCACCAGTTCGTTCTTCACCCGCTTGAACATCTCCTGGTAATTCGCGCCGCGGTTACGCATCTCGTCCGAGTACGCTTCAAGAATCACGCGCACTTCATCGTTGATCCGGTCCTCCAGGCTCAGTTCTTCCACCATGGAACTCTGGACGCGCTCGACGACTTTTTCGGGCTCGTGCGTTTGGATGAAATGACTGGCTTGCAGCCGTTTGACGACCTGCCGGGCTAAATAGCCCACGTATTCTTTCGAAAAGAGCATGATTTGTGTGTGTCGAATCCAGCGCTGTAAACACCAAATTTTAGCACAGCGCGAACTCCCCCCGTTAGCAGTGGCTGCTTAAGAGATCGGAGAGAGACTGAAAGCCGTGCCTTCGGAGCTGCCCGCCCCGTTCATTTGATACACCGTGCCGTGGTAGTTGGTGTAGAAGCAGCGCCCATTCTCCGTGCCGCACGTCGTGTCCGTGATGCTGGCGCCCGTCGGAGCGGATTTCACCTCGTACCCGGTCGTGCCATCGCCTGCCGGTGGCGTGCAGTTCATGTAGAAGCTGTATCCGCTCTTGATTCCGCTCGAAAGCTGGATGTCGATCAGGTCGGCGGCCGTCGAGTTCACCGCAGTGCTGCCCAGCGGCGGTCCCAGGTAGCTCAACTGGCAGGCGTAGCTTCCCATGTCCGGATACACCTGGAGGTAGCCGATCTGGGCAGAGTTGATGGCGCGCAGCGATTGCACGGCCGATGCCTCGTTGGCCGCCACGCGGGCGCGCAGAAGGTTAGGAATCGCAATCGCGGCAACAATGACGATAATTCCCGCGACGATGAGCACTTCAAGGATTGAGAAGCCTCTTTCTGTTCTCTTTGTTGTCCTTCGCCCCATGACGACCATACTGCTGCCCAAACTCCTTCTTGAACTTACGCTAAGGCCGCCCTTATCCAGAGTCAATGGAATGCAGCCCTGGCCCCGTTACAGGAGTACGACGACCGCTGTGCTTCCTGCCATCAGTGCCATGTACTAACTGCGGCGACGGACGCTGCCGCATTTCACAGCAATCGATGGAACGGCTGATCCGCCCCGGAAGATGAGTTTCCTGCACGAAAATTGACTCACGCCCCGCCATGCGCCCATGTTCTACTAGCGCGGCAGGAGTATGATGAGCCAACGTCAGGCCGTTACGGGTTGCAGCAATGCCAGCCATTTGTTAGAACAGCAGAGCGATGTTAGAAGACCTCTCCAGCATTCACGATGATATGAACGCCTTCACCCAGGGCCTGGGGCTGCGGCGGTTTCACGGCTACATTCCCGACGAAATGCCCAGCGTGCTCTGGGATGGCGACGACGTAAACGAAAGCTGGAAGGACTTTGTAGAGCTTGCGCGCGCATCCGCCGCGCCCTTCCTCACCATGAATACCGTGCAACTGGAGGCCGATGATCTGGATTTCCTCCTCTCCGAGTTGCGCCGTTCCACCTTCAGCCGCGAAGAGGACATGGAAACCGCGCGCCAGCTTCGCTCCCACTTCGGCCGCATTGGATTCATTCAGCTCGGCTTCCCCTATCAGGGCGTCATGTTTCTCTGCGAACTCTCCACCGAGTGGTATGAAAGTTACAAAGCCTTGCAGGAGATGGCCGACGACCTCGGGAGCATCATGATTGACGGCTCCACCGACGGCCTGGACGAGGACGAGCGCTGAGCGTGCGCTGGATTCGGCGGCTTCCGGACGCGGCGGACGAACCCAACACGCAGCGCGTCGCCCAAATGCTTGCCGCCTCCATGGAAATTCCCGAGATCGTCGCCGAACTCCTGGCCGCGCGCGGCGTCAGCTCCGTCGAGGATGCTCACCGCTTTCTCCATCCCGCCCTTGAGCATCTGCATTCCCCAATGGAAATGCTTGGCATGAAGGCCGCCGTCGAGCGCCTCGAGCACGCCATCGCTCTCCACGAGCCTATGCTCATCTACGGCGACTATGACGTGGACGGCACCATGGCGACCGTCATTCTGAAGACCGCCCTGGAATTGCTCGGAGGCCGGTGCGAGTTTCATGTGCCGCATCGCCTGCTTGAGGGCTACGGCATGCGCGACGAGGTCATTGAGCGCGCCGCCGCCAACGGGGTCAAGCTCATCATCAGCGTTGACACGGGAATCCGCGCCTTTGCCGCCGCCGATACCGCCGCCCGCGTCGGCGTGGACCTCATCGTCACCGACCACCACCTTGTCGAGCACTCCGCCGAACACCCGGAAGCCGTGCCCAGGGCGCTGGCCGTTTTGAATCCCAATCAGCCCGGATGCGCGTACCCCTGCAAGGATCTCTGCGGCGCGGGCGTGGCCTTCAAAGTCGCGCAGGCGCTGTTGGAGCGCGCCGGACGCCAGCGCCTGATCCCGTCTTTCCTCAAGGTGGTAGCCATTGCCACCATCGCGGATGCGGTGCCGCTGCTGGGCGAGAACCGTGTGCTCGTCGCGCTTGGTCTGGAAGGTCTGCGCAAGGTCGTCAATCCCGGACTCGGCGCTCTTCTCAAAGTCTGCGAACTCGACCACGGCCGCCCGGTCAGCGCCAGCGAGGTGGCATTCCGCATCGCTCCCAGGATGAATGCCGCGGGACGCATGGACGTGGCCGGCGATGTCGTCGAGCTCTTCACCGTCAAAGACGCCGCGCGGGCCAGGGAACTGGCGGAGCGGCTGAATTCGCTCAACTCGGCGCGCCAGGTCGAGGAGCAGCGCATCTCCGAGGCCGTGCTCCGCCAGGTGGAGGAGAGTGAAACCCTGCGCCAGGCCTCCTGCATGGTGGTCGATGGCGAGGCATGGCATCGCGGCGTCATCGGCATCTGCGCCTCGCGCGTCGTCGAGCGCTTCGGACGTCCCGCGCTGGTGATTGCCCGCGACGGCCTTGAGGCCCACGGCTCGGGACGCTCCATACCGGGCTTTCAACTCGTCGAAGCCCTGGAGACCATGCCGGAGCTGTTCCTGCGCTTCGGAGGACACGCCCACGCCGTCGGATTCGCGATGCTTGCGGAGCACATCCCCGAACTGCGCCGGAGGCTCAACCAATACGCCATCGCAAAGCTCTCCGCAGAGGATCTTCAACCGGCGCTTGAGTATGACGGCGAGCTCACCATGGAGCAGGTCACCCCGCGCTTCTGGGAGTCCTTGCGCGCCTTGCAGCCCTTTGGAATGGGCAACCCCGAGCCGGTTTTTGTAGCCCGCGGCGCAACCCTCATGGGCGATCCCAAGGTGATGCGCGAGAAGCATCTGAAACTCAAGCTGCGCCGCTACGCCTCTGCCCAGCCCGGCGCGCTGGCGCGCGGCCTGGATGCTCTGGGCTGGCGCATGGCGCACCGCCTGGCCGCCGAACCCGTTGCCGGCGGCGACATCCTCGACCTCATGTTCCGCATCGAGCAGAATACGCATCCGGATTTCGGCGGCGGCCTGCAACTGGTGCTCTCGGACTTCCGCCGCACCCCGGTTGCCGCCGCCAACTCCGCGGCTTCCGGCCCAGGGTAGAACTCGATGACAAGGTATGTTGCCTTTCTTCGCGCCATCAATGTTGGCGGCCATGTCGTCAAGATGGAAGTCCTCCGCGCGCTCTTCGAGTCGATGAAACTCCGCAAAGTAGAGACCTTCATCGCCAGCGGCAACGTGATCTTCGAGACAAGCTCCCAGGATGTTGCCGCCATTCGCGAGAAGATCGAAAAATCTCTGCACAAGGCCCTCGGTTACGAGGTCGTCACATTTCTTCGCACGGACCGCGAGGTTGCGGACATCGCGCGCTACACGCCATTTCCGGATTCGGATCTGGTCTCCGCCCTCACTTTTTGTGTTGGATTCCTCGCCGCGCCGCCCCCAGCGGAAGCCGCGCAGCGGGTGCTCTCCCTCAAGGGCGAGATGAATGATTTTCACTTTCACGGCAGCGAACTATATTGGCTGGGCCGCCAGAAGCAGAGCGAGTTGACTTTCACCAACGCCGTCTTTGAAAAAGCTGCCGGAGTTCGCGCCACCTTCCGCGGCATGAACACCATCCGGAAGCTGGCGGCAAAGTATCCCGCCTCCCTGCTCTGACTTCGCCTCTTAATTCATAACCGGGGAATCGTGCGGGCAATCTGCTGCTCGCGTACACTGGTTGAGAAATGCCTGTCTCCATCCCCCGCCTGCGAATCTGGTTTGCCGTTATGGCCCTGGTCGTGGTGTCGGTCGTCGCCGGATTCTATCTCTACGCGCGCTTCCAGTTGCGCCTTGCGCTGAAAAATCTTCCCGCCAAGGTTGGAATTGACATCCAGCAGACCTCGGAGGGATTCTCGCTCTCCAAGAGCGAAGGCGGACGAACCCTCTTCACCATCCATGCCTCCAAGGTTACGCAATACAAAGAAGGTGGCCGCGCCCGACTGCATGAGGTCAACATCATCGTCTACGGCCGCAACTCCGACCGCTTTGACCAGATCTACGGCAATGATTTTGAGTACGACCAGAAGGCCGGAACCGTCGTGGCCAAGGGAGAGGTTCACATCGACCTCGAAGGCAACGCCGGAGGCCGCAAGCTGGATGACCAGTCAACCCCGCGCGATATGCAGAACCCCATCCACCTGCGCACCCAGGGAATGACCTTCAACCAGCAGACCGGGATGGCTGAAACCGACGGCCTCGTTGACTTCCGTATCCCCCAGGCCTCTGGAAATGCACGCGGCGCAACCTACGATTCCAAGAACAACGAACTGACGCTGCACTCCGCCGTTGACATCCAGACCGAGGGCAAGCAGGCAACGCACATCCAGGCGCAGCACGGAACCATCACCAAGGAGCCGCGCGTGCTTGTCATGGATTCCGCGGAGGTCACCAGCGAGGGACGCAAACTGCTGGCCGACACTGCAACCATCGATCTGGCGGCGGACAATTCCGTGCAGTTTGTTCATGCCCTCGGCAATGTGCGTATGAGCGATTCCGCGGGAATGCAGGTGCGCTCGCCCAAGGCGGAGTTGAAACTCGGCCCCGGCAATGTGATCCAAACCGCCCAGTTCCTCGGCGGAGTCGAGATGGAATCGGCGCAGCAGGCCGCCAGCGGACACTCCGGCGAAATGCTGCTGCACTTCGTCTCAGCTCCCGCCACTGGAAACAAGAAAGCCTCCCCGGCGCAGGGGAGTCGAGGCGAATCCCGCCTGCAGACCATCGACGCCTCCCACGGTTCGATCCTCCGCCGCGCCGCCCAGCAAGGCGGCAAGAATCCCCAGGCGTTCTCCATCACCTCTGACGCCATGACCTTCCACCTCAGCGACGGAAGGCTTCTCACCTCGGCGGAAACTCTCGGACCGGGACAGGTGATCATGAACTCCGCCGCGCCAAAGAATGCCGGCGAGCAGACGGTGATCGACGCCCGGCGCTTTACCGCCGAGTTCGGAGATCAGAGCCAGTTGCGCACCGTCCACGGAACCGGTGCCGTCAAGGTCACCAGCCACGCCCCGCGGCTTCCTGACAAGGTCAGCACCAGCGAGACCATCGTCGCGCAGTTTACCCCGGCGGGCGAGGTCTCCCGCGTGATCCAGGAAGGCAACTTCCGCTACCGGGAAGCGCAGAGTTCAGCCAGCGAACTTGGTGGCCGCACCAGTTTTGCCGACCGCGCCAACTACTCTCCTCAGGACGATTCGCTCACCCTCCTCGGCAATCCTCGCATCGTCGATGGCGGCATGACCCTGACCGCCGATAGCATCCGAATGTTGCGCAGCACCGGCGAGGCCTTCGCCCAGGGCAACGTCAAAACCACGTACAGCGAGTTGAAGCTCCAGCCCAATGGCGCGCTGCTCGCAACGGCGGACCCCGTCCATGTCACCTCGCACGCCATGAACGCTCAGCAGCTTTCCGGCCTGGCGCACTACACCGGAGGAGCCCGCCTCTGGCAGGGATCGAACATCGTGGAGGCGCAGACCATCGACTTTGATCAGAAGGCCCGCACCATCCTCGCCCTCGGAGACCGCAAGCGTCCCGTCAGCAGCGTATTCCTCCAGGTGGATAGCAAGGGCAAGTCTTCCACCATGCTGGTCACCGCTCCCAGGCTCAACTACGCGGATAGCGAACGCCAGGCGCGCTACTCCGGAGGAGTCACCGCGCACAGCGAGGATGGCGTGATGACCGCCGACCATGCTGATGTATTCCTCAATGCGCTCAGTGCCACGCACACCGTCGGGCCCAGCCAGTTGGACCACATCATCGCCAACACCCACGTCCTCGTGCAGCAGCAGGAGCGCCGCGCCGAAGGCGAAAAGCTCTTCTATACGGCATCCACCGGAACCTTCGTCATGACCGGCGGCACGCCCACCCTCAGCGATCCCGTCAACGGCACCGTGCGGGGCGATTCGTTGACCTTCTTCAGCCACGATGATAGGGTGGTCGTCGAGGGCAACGGTTCCTCCCGGACCGTCACCCACACCCACGTTTCCCACTAATGCAGACGCTTTCCACCGAAGAGATCGGCAAATCGTATCGCGGCCGCCGCGTCGTCAATGGCGTTTCCCTCTCGGTCAGCCGTGGCGAAGTTGTGGGACTCCTCGGTCCCAACGGCGCAGGCAAAACCACCAGCTTCTACATGATCGTCGGCCTCATTCCACCCGATACGGGACGCGTCATGATCGGCGATGTGGACATTACCGATGTCCCCATGTATCTGCGCGCGCGCAACTATGGAATCAGCTATCTGCCGCAGGAGGCATCGGTCTTCCGCAAGCTGAGCGTGGAAGAGAACATCCTCGCCGTGCTGGAGACCCAAAGTTCCACATGGGAAGAGCGCCGCGGCAAGATGGAAAAGCTTCTCGACCAGCTTGGACTGGCCCACATCCGCAAGAACAAGGGCTATGCCCTCAGTGGCGGCGAGCGCCGCCGCGTCGAAATCGCCCGCGCCCTCTGCATCAATCCCACCTTCATCCTGCTCGATGAGCCTTTCAGCGGCATTGATCCCATCGCCGTGCTCGATCTTCAGAAGATCATCTTCGCTCTCAAGGAGGGCGGAATCGGCGTGCTGATCACCGATCACAACGTCCGCGAAACCCTCTCCGTCACCGACCGCGCCTACATCATCAACGAAGGCCGCATCTTCCGCGCCGGCACTCCCGAGCAGCTGGGCAACGATCCCGAGGTGAAAAGAGTCTACCTCGGCGAGAGTTTCACTCTGGTCTAGTGGCAACCGCAGGGCCAAACTTGCAGTCATAGCATTTTCATTGCCGAACTCCCATGTAGAACTGAAGTTTCTGGTTTAGAATCAGGTTGGGAAATTTCCCCTCATTGCCGGTGCATGGTATCTCTTCAGACTAAGTTGAATCTCAAGGTCACCCAACGCCAGATCCTGACTCCAGGACTGGTGCAGATGGTCAGCGTCCTCGCGCTCAACAAGCTCGAGCTCAAGGACATGATCAACGAAGAGATGGTGGAAAATCCCGTGTTGGACGAGTACCTGGAAACCGTGCCCACAATCGACGAGATTGCGGCCCTCGAAGAGAAGCGCGAGCGCGAAAGCGCCGCCGCAACCGCCGAAGTGCCCGCCACCACTCCCGAGGAGCGCGACCCCTTCGAAGAAGTCGATTTTGGTTCCTTCTTCAATGATTATCTCGACCCAGGGTATCGCAGCAACACCGAGCTGGAGTCGATTGAAAAGCCCTCGTTTGAGAACTTCCTCTCCAAGCCCACAACCCTCACCGACCACCTCACCTGGCAGCTCGGCGCCATGCACGTCAAGGATGACGTCCTCGCCGCCGCTGAACTGATCATCGGCAACCTCAGCGATGACGGCTATCTGCTGGCGACCGACGAGGAACTGCTCGAACTCGGTGCCGGCTCTCTCGCCGTCTTCGAGGGCGGAGCCGCTCTGGAGCAGGAGTTAGGCGCAGCCGGTGTGGCCGCCAACGGCGAAGCCGTCGAGCGCCCCAAGCTGGTTCCCAAGCCGGATCTTCCTTCCAAGGCTCTCTTTGGCCGCGACGCATTGCATGAGGCGATTGACCTCGTCCGCCAGATGGATCCCGTGGGCGTGGCCGCCCGCGACCTGCGCGAGTGCCTGATGTCCCAGCTCAAGGATCTCCAGCGCGTGCATGATGACCGCGGCGGCGAAATCGATATGCCCGAGCTGCTTGAAGACGCCATGCTCATCGCCGACAAGTATCTCCACATGCTGCAGAACAAGCAGATCCGCGAGATTGGCCGCGCCATGAGCAAGAGCATGGAGCGCGTCGAGCGCTGCGTCGCGTTGATTCGGACCCTCGACCCCAAGCCGGGCCTGCGCTACAACATCCCCGAAACGCGCCTCATCGAGCCCGACGTGGCAATCATCAAGCAGGGCGACGAGTACCTGGTCGTGATGAACGACGATGATATGCCGCAGCTCCGCCTCAACCCGACTTACAAAAAGCTGCTCAGCCGCGAAGGCAATGAGAAGGACGTGCGCACCTACGTCAAGGAGCGCTACAAGTCCGCCATTCAGCTCATCAAGAACATCGAGCAGCGCAAGCAGACCATCCTCAAGGTCTGCTACGCCATCATCGGACGGCAGACCGAGTTCCTCGACTTCGGCATTGATTACCTCAAGCCCATGATGATCAAGGAAGTGGCCGAAGAAATTGGCGTCCACCCCTCCACGGTCAGCCGCGCCGTCGCCAGCAAGTATGCCCACACCCCGCAGGGAGTCTTCGAGCTGCGCTATTTCTTCAGCGAGAGCGTCAATGGCCCCGAGGGCGGCGGAACCTCCCTGCTGATTCTCAAGCGCCGGGTCAAGAAGCTCATCGAGGAGGAAGACTCCTCCCGTCCGCTCACCGACGAGCAGATTACCCGCGTCCTGCAATCGCAGGGAATCCAGGTAACCCGGCGGACGGTCGCAAAATATCGCGAAGACATGAAGATTCCCAGCACCCATCAGCGCCGGGTCAAAAAGTAAATTCATTTCTTTTCAAGCCGCTGCACACTGGCAGCTCTTCTCCACATCTGATATAACCAAACGCCCATGGTGTTTTCATGGAGCGTGCGGAGGCAGGTGCCTCCGTGTTCGAATCCAGCGCCGCGGATTTTGGCCGATATGTTTCTTGGCCTGGTTCTGGACAACCAGGGGTCCCAGGAGGGGAAATCGAATGATCGTGGACTATACCGGAAGGCAATTCGACATCACTCCCAAGATTCGCAAGGAAGTGGAAGCAGGACTGGCGAAGCTTGTAAAGATTGTGGGCGACAATTGCACCAGCAAAGTAATCCTCACCGCAGAGAAGCAGCGCCGCATCGCCGAAATCACCCTCACGCGGCGCACCAAGAAGCTGGTTGGCCACGGCGAAGCCACCGACATCCTCGTCGCCGTGGACGAGGCTCTCGAACACATCGAGAAACAGTTGCTCAAGCTCAATACGCGCAAGCGTGACGGAAAGCGCGCCGAGAAGCCCACCTGGAAGCGCGAGGCTCCCGAGGCCGAACTGCCCATCGCTGTCGGAACCACCGCCGTCACCGCCGTTCCCGTCGTCGTGCACAAGTTTCCAGCCAAGCCCAAGATGACCGAAGCCCACCTGGTCCGCAGCCAGGAGTCGGTGGCCTTGCAGCCCATGACGATTGAAGAGGCGGTCAAGGAGTGTGAATTCCGTGACAAGGGCGTCTTCATCTTCCGTGATAAGAAAGGCATCGTGCGCGTGCTGCATCGCCGCAAGGACGGCAAGCTGGAGCTGATCGAAGTCCCATAGAAGTCCCAAGGACGCGCCGCAGACAGGCGCTTTCCCCGGCAGTTTTCAGATCTGCCCCATGCCCTGCCCTTCCGCCCCATTTTCGGGCCGGGGGCAGGGCATCTGCATTTCCAGCCGAGCATCGGCCTCGGGCAGATGCCGGGTGTGGTACTTCTCCCAATCGCCTTCTGCTGCTAAATTACGCTTATGGCCCCCAAGGTTCGCAAAGCTCGTCTCCCCAAGCCCCCCGCCGCCGTCCCGCCAGTGCTGGAGCGCAAGATTCCCGGCGCAAAAGCCAAACTGGTGATGATCACCGGCCTCAGCGGCTCAGGGAAGATCACTGCCTTGAAGGTCTTTGAGGACATGGGGTACTACTGCGTGGACAATCTCCCCGCCGAGTTGATCCCGAGCTTTGCCCAGCTCATTCAGGACACGCGCGACAACAAGAACGCCGCCATCGTGGTCGATATTCGCGAGGGCAGCCGCCTGGAGCAGCTTCCCGCTATCATCGCCGACCTCAAGAAGCGCCTCTCCGTCACCCTCATCTACCTGGACACCAGTGACAAAGTTCTGGTCCGGCGCTTCAGTGAAACCCGCCGCCCCCATCCTCTCGGTTCGGCAGAGTCCGTGCCGACTTCCATCACCAGCGAGCGCCAAAGGCTTGAGCAGATTCGCAACATCGCCGATCTCGAGATTGATACCTCCAAGTTCAATGTTCATGAACTCCGTACCCACCTCGTCGAGCTATTCAAAACCACCAGCGAGGAGCGCCAGCCGCTCCTCGTCTCCACCCTCAGCTTTGGCTTCAAGAACGGCGTGCCTGAGAGCGCCGATCTCGTCTTCGACGTTCGTTTCCTGCCCAACCCTCACTTCATCCCGGAGTTCCGCCCCTACACCGGCAAGCATCCCCAGGTCGCAAAGTACATCCGTTCTTTTCCCCAGACCCAGGAATTCATGGCAAAGGTGATGGACCTGCTCCTCTTCCTGCTTCCCCACTACGTCGCCGAAGGCAAGAGCTACCTGACCATCGCTTTCGGCTGCACCGGAGGCCAGCATCGCTCGGTATTCATGGCCGAGGAAATCAAGAAACAGCTATCCAAAGCCGGATACCGCGTCAAGGTCGAACACCGCGACAGCCCAAGATAGGCGCGCCAATCCGCCATTGCCACTGTTTTCAGGCAGCCGCTTCCAGTAGAATCAGGGCTTGAATCCCCAATCCCCATCCCGGATGCGCCGCCGTCCCGTGAGTAGTGCATGCGCCGACTGATTCGCTTGATGTGGTATGTCCGGCCCTACTGGCCCCAGCTATTCGTCAGTGTGGTGCTGTTTTCGTTTGTCGGACTCCTCGAAGCGTTCCGCCTCGCTCTCTTCGGCCCTATCTTTGACCGCGTTCTAAAGCCTGAAACTCCCGGCCGCTCAATGGCCCTGCTGACCATTCCCCACACCTCGCACACCATCTATCTGGAGCAGCTTGTACCCAGCCACTTTCATAATCCATGGACAGTGGTTGCCTTCGCCCTCATTGTCTCGGTGTTTCTCAAGGGAATCTTTGACTACGCCGGCACATACCTTGTGAACTATGCGGGCTTCGGACTGGTCACCGATCTCCGCAATGAGATTTATGGCAGCGTCCTGCGCCGCTCCGTCGCGTTCTTTCAGAAGCACCCCACCGGGACGCTCGTCTCCGCCATCATCAATGACATCGACAAAGTGCAGTTCGCCATGTCGAGCGTCCTCGCCGAGTTTCTCCAACAGTTTTTCATCTTTGCTTTCACCGCGGCCCTCGTCATCTCCGTGGGTGGAAAGCTGGCATGGGTCCTCCTCTTCTTTGTGCCCGTCATCGTCTTCAGCTCGCGCAAGATTGGCCGCCAGGTGCGCACCACCACCCGCCGCGGGCAGGACAAGCTGGCCGAGATTCAGAACATCCTGCATGAAACTCTGACCGGAAACCGCATCGTCAAGGCCTTCAGCATGGAGATCTGGGAGACCATGCGCTTCAAGGCCGCAGCCAAGCGCCTCTTCAGCGCCAACATGCGCTCCGTCGTCGCCATGGCCCTCAGCTCTCCGCTCATGGACCTCATGGGTGCCGTCGCCATCGCTCTGCTCATCAAGCTCGGGCGTGACAGCATCAATCGCGGGACCATGACCATGGGCGGCTTCATGGTCTTCATTGGCGCTACCATGAGCCTCTACCAGCCGGTCCGCAAGTTCGCCATGTTCTACAACAACTTTCAGCAGGCCCTCGGCGCGTCGGAGTCCGTCTTCAAGTTCATGGACGCCAAGGACGAGGTGCGTGAGAAGTCGCTGGCGCGCAAGCTGCCCGGATTCCATGACTCAATTCAGTTTCAGAACGTGCATTTTTCCTACAGCGATGGCGCCGACGCCCGCGAGGTTTTGAAGGGCATTGATCTTGAAGTGAAGGCCGGCGAGATGATCGCAATCGTCGGCGGCAGCGGAGCCGGCAAATCCACCCTCGTGCACCTGATCCCGCGCTTCTTCGATGTAACCGCCGGGCGCATCCTCGTGGATGGGATGGATGTCCGCGATGTTTCGCTCGCCTCCTTGCGCGGCCAGATCGGCATCGTCGCCCAGGAGACTATGCTCTTCAATGACACGGTGCGCAATAACATCGCCTACGGCCAGCCCCAGGTTTCGCAGCATGAGGTGGAGCGCGCCGCGCAGGCTGCCCTTGCGCACGACTTCATCCAGCGTATGCCCGAGGGCTATAACACGGTCATCGGTGAGCGCGGCTTCCGCCTCTCTGGCGGAGAGCGTCAGCGCCTCAGCATCGCCCGCGCCCTCCTCAAGAATGCGCCCGTCCTGATTCTCGACGAGGCTACCTCCGCCCTCGATTCCGAAAGCGAAGCCCTCGTGCAGGCCGCCTTGCAGAACCTGATGGCGGGCCGCACCGTTTTCGTCATCGCCCACCGTCTCTCCACCGTGCGCCGCGCCGACCGCATCATCGTCCTCGAAAAGGGAAAGATCGCCGACCAGGGCTCGCATGACGACCTTCTCACCCGGCTCGGAACCTACCGCCGCCTGTACGACCTGCAATTCGTAGATATCGAAGCGCCCAAACACAGCGCTTCCGTGGAAGGAGGCGGAGACTAGCCATGTCCATCCGCTCCATGACCGGCTTTGCCCAGATCAAGGGCCAGCACGGCAAGACCGCCTATACGTTCAGCGCAAAATCGGTGAACCATCGCTTCCTCGACCTGCACCTGCGCCTGCCCGGCAAGTCCGAACTCTTCGAGCAGCAGCTACGCAAGCTCTTCAAAGAGAAGATGCACCGAGGTCACGTCGAACTCACCCTCACCCTCGAGTACGCGGGCGCGGCCGGCGTCAGCGTCAACCGCGAGCTCGTCTCCGGCTACGTCAAGGCATTCCGCGAGCTGTCGAAGGAACTGGACCTGCGCGCCGAGGTCGATATGAACGCCATCTTCCGCTTGAACGGCGTCCTCTCGGCCTCCAGTGAAATGCCCGAGGAAGCGGAGTTGCAGGCCACGCTCCTCTCTGCCGCCGCCGAACTCATCGATCTCCTCAACGCCAACCGCCAGTCCGAGGGCGACCACACCCGCGCCGAACTGGAGTCCCGCATGGATCAGCTTGAGCGCAATACCGCCGAGGTGGAGACTATGCGCGGAGCCGTCCTGCAAGCCCATCTCGAGCGTATCCGCGCCCGCATGGCCGAGTTGCTCGAAGGCAAGGCCGATCCCGACCGCATCCTGCAGGAGGCGGCCATGCTCGCCGAGCGCAGCGACGTGCAGGAGGAGATCGTGCGCCTGCTCACCCACATCAAGCACTTCCGTGGTTTGCTCGCCGAGGGCGAGGATGTTGGCAAGAAGCTCGATTTCCTCCTGCAGGAAATGAACCGCGAGGCCAACACCATGCTCTCCAAAACCACCGGCCTCGCCGGCGACGCCATGCGCATCACCGAGCTTGGCCTCGCCCTCAAAAGCGATATCGAAAAATCCCGCGAACAGGTGCAAAACGTCGAATGACCCAGGTATTCATCATCTCAGCCCCCTCCGGCAGCGGTAAATCAACCCTCGTCACCGCCATCAAGCAGCTTGTGGACCGGCTCGACTTTTCGGTGTCCTACACCACCCGGCCTCCCCGCGGCAGCGAAGAGAATGGCCGCGAGTACTACTACACCAGCCGCGAGGTATTCGAGCGCATGATCGCCCGGGGCGAATTTCTTGAGTACGCCGACGTCTTCGGCAACTACTACGGCACGGCCAAGAAGTTTCGCGATGACGCCATCACCCGCGGCCATGATCTGTTGCTGGATATCGACGTTCAGGGCGCTTCCCAGTTGCAGTCCGGTCTGCCTGATGCCGTCAGCATCTTCATCCTGCCCCCCAACAAGCAGGAACTTGAGAAGCGCTTGCGCCGCCGCAGCTCCGCCGAGCGCATGACCGACGAGGCCATCATTAAGCGCCGCCTGGAAACTGCCACCCGGGAGATTGAAAAATACACGGAATACGATTACATTCTGGTGAACGACCAACTGGGCGATTCCATTGAGGCGCTGAAGGCGATTATTCTCACCGAGCGTCTCCGTGCCGCTGGCCGCCAACCGACGCGAGCCGACGAGCAGACCCTCGCGGAGCTTGCGCACAGCCGCAAGCTGGAGAACGTCCGGCCAACGCTTGGTCCGATTCTTGATAGCTTTCGAAAGACGACCGTGTAATTCACAGGGGGTACTAAGGTGGATCTCTACAACGGGTTCGATAGCAATTACCGTTACATCCTCGTGGCTGCGCGCCGTGCGCGCCAGTTGCAGTCCGGCGCAAGCCCATTAGTCGCAACCGATTCCACCAAGCCGTGCCGCATCGCCGCGCAGGAACTACAGGCCGACAAAGTGAAGTGGGAAACCACTCCGCTGGCCATCGTTCCCAAGCCGGATTCAGAGTCCGGCGCCGCCTGATCTCGCGCGAACGGAGAATGCGGACGAATTGCGGCGGCCGTACCGTCGCAATCGTTCCCGTGCCCTCCCGCATCGAATGCAACGGAAGACCGCGCATATGAAAATCGCTCTCGGAGTTACCGGCGGCATCGCCGCATACAAGGCCGCTGAAATCGCTCGCCGCCTGCAGGATCGCAACATCCGCGTCCAGGTCGTCATGACCGATGCCGCGCAGGAGTTCGTGCGCCCCCTCACCTTTGCCGCCCTGACCGGCGAAAAGGTAATCACCGGCATGTTCTCCCAGCGCGACTCCAATGCAACCCTTGATTCCTCCGTCGAGCACATCGGCGTCGCGCAGTCCATTGACGCCCTGCTCGTGGCTCCGGCCACCGCTGCCACCTTGGCCCGTTTTGCCAACGGCATCGCCGAAGATTTCCTCTCCACCCTCTACCTTGCCACCACCGCCCCCGTCGTCGTCGCTCCCGCCATGAACGTCAACATGTGGCGTCACCCCGCCACCCAGGCCAATCTGCAAACCTTGCGCGCGCGCGGCGTTACCATCGTCGAGCCGGGTGAGGGATACCTCGCTTGCGGCATGACCGGTGAAGGCCGCCTGGCCGATACCGATGCCATCGTCGAGGCGCTGCTGTCGCGCCTCGCGCAGTCTCAGGAATTGCAGGGCGAGCACATTCTCATCTCCGCCGGCCCCACCTATGAGCCCATCGACCCGGTGCGCTTCCTCGGCAACCGCTCCAGCGGAAAAATGGGATACGCCCTCGCCGAGGCCGCTCTCCGCCGCGGCGCGCAGGTCACCCTGGTCAGCGGCCCTACGGCGCTCACCCCTCCCGCCGTCGGCGAGTTCGTGCCCGTCGAAACCAGCTCCCAGATGCGCGAAGCACTCCTCGCCCGCTTTGACCGCGCCAGCATCACCATCATGACGGCTGCGGTCTCCGACTTTGCCCCCGCCGCCATCGCCACCCAGAAGATCAAGCGTGAAGCCGCGCTCAGCCTCAACCTCCAGCCCACGCCGGACATTCTTGCCGAACTTGGCGCCCGCCGCGCTCCCGGACAGTTGCTCATCGGCTTCGCCGCCGAGACCCAGAATGCCGCGCAAAACGCCCTCGCCAAGCTTGAGCGCAAACACCTCGACGCCATCGTCGTCAACGATGTTTCGCTCCCCGGCCTTGGATTCGCTTCCGACCGCAACGCCGGCGAGATCATCACCGCCCAGGGCACTACCGTGATTGAACCCATGAGCAAGCTGGAGATGGCGGGCCTTATCCTCCGCACCGTAGCCGCCCTGCGCGCCCGGCAGCAGACTCCCAAGGTGAACGCATAAGCATGGCAAAGCTCCTGGACGAACAAAGCAGGAAGGCCGTTGCGGACACCATCCGCTACTACCGCGACCTTGGAATCTACGACCTCTATCAGCGCGACGTGCCCGAGGGCGTCACCTTCGGCCAGTCCATCGCCCGTGAAGAACTCGCCGCCATCGCCTCCCAGTCACCCGCCGCCAGCGACGAGTCTCTTGTGGAAGCCGAATCCGAACCCGCCAACGCCGAGCAACTTGCCGCGATCCTAAGCGACAAGCCCGCCGCGCTGCGTCTCATTCGCGAAGACATCGGCGACTGTACCCGCTGCAAGCTCAGCCAGGAGCGCACCAACATCGTCTTCGGCGTCGGCGATCCGCATGCCCGCATCATGTTTGTCGGCGAGGGCCCCGGCGCGGATGAAGATGCGCGCGGAGAGCCTTTCGTGGGCCGTGCCGGGCAGTTGCTCAACAACATGATCACTGCCATGGGAATCCGCCGCGAAGACGTTTACATTGGCAACGTCGTCAAGTGCCGACCCCCGCAGAACCGCGCCCCGGAGCGCGATGAGTCCGACACCTGCGGCCAATTCCTCATGCGCCAGATCTCCGTGGTGCGTCCGGAGATCATCGTCGCCCTCGGCGCAACCGCCGCCAAGTACCTCCTCGGCGCGTCGGATTCCATGGCGAATCTGCGCGGACACATCTTCGACTTTCATCCCATCCTGCCGCACTCCGCCCCGGAGCGCGATCCCGGCTTCACCACCAAGCTTGTCGTCACCTATCACCCGGCCTATCTCCTGCGCGATCCCCGCCAGAAGAAGGAAACCTGGCTCGATCTGCAAATGGTGATGAAGTATCTCGGAATGCCTCTTCCCAGGCGCGACTCCGAGGCCTGATGCCCGCCAAAGCCCCTGCCGTCGTTCAAGCCGCGCAGGGCTCCCTGCTGCCCGCCTCACAGGATCTCTACTGCGACGTCGCCTTGCCCGTGCCCCTCGATCTGATCTTCACCTATGAGGTCGGAGACCTGGAGCCGGTCGTCGGCGGGCGCGTCGTCGTGCCCTTTGGCCGGGGCGCGGAAAAAAGACTCTCCGGCATCGTCACCCGCATTCACCGCGAGCCTCCCGAAGCGCGCAAGCTCAAGCGCGTCCTGCAAGTGCTCGATACGCTTCCCGTGCTCGATGAAAATCTGCTGGCCCTCGGCAACTGGATCGCCCGCTATTACCTCGCGCCCATCGGCGAAGTCTACCGCTCCATGCTCCCCTTGCAGGCTGAGTTTCGGCAGGCCTTCGGCTACCGCATCACCGAGCTTGGCGCCGAGGCGCTCTACGATTCCGCGCCCGAAGGTTTCTTCCTTCGCACCGGCGCCGAGCCGCAACAGCGCATCGCCGAGTATGCCGTGCTCGACGCCCTATCCGAGGGCGAACTCTTCCGCGAAGAGCGCCTGCGCTCCGCCACCGGAGCTACCCGCGAACTCCTGCGCGCCCTCCAGCAAAAGAAGTGGATTGCCCGTGAAGACCTCTCCGGCGTGCGCGACGCCCGCCGGCTGGTGAAGTTCGTGCTCCTGTGTGATCCCTCCGCCGACGCGCAGCCGCACAAGTTGAACGCGGCCCAGCAGCGCATCGTCGATCTTCTCCGCGATGCCGGAGGACGCATCGCCATGGACGATCTGCGCGAGGCCGGAACCTCTCCAACCTCCCTGAAAACGCTGGTGAAGCACGATGTTGTCGCGATCGTCGAAGAGCCCGCCGCCCAGTCTGTGCCCCAGATGAAGCCGCGCACGACTCTCGAGTTTCTCTTCACCGACGACCAGAAAAATGCCCTTCAGCGCATTCGCGCCAGCGTCGAGGAGCGCCGCTTCCAGGTCGATCTCCTGCATGGCGTTACCGGCTCCGGAAAAACCGCCGTCTACCTTGCGGCAATGCAGTCCGTGCTCGCCGCTGGCCGGGGTTCCATGTTGCTGGTGCCTGAAATCGGCCTCACCCCCGGAGTCGCCGCCGACCTGCACGGCATCTTCGGCGAGGAGATCGCCATTCTGCATTCCTCGCTCAGCGACCAGGAGCGCGCCGAACAGTGGCATCGCCTCCGCCGTGGCGAAGCCCGCATCGCCGTCGGCACCCGCTCGGCGATCTTTGCCCCGGTGCGCGATCTCGCTCTCATCATCGTCGATGAGGAGCACGACAACAGCTACAAGCAGGAGGAGACGCCGCGCTATCACGGGCGCGATGTTGCCGTCGTCCGCGCCAAGGCTCTCAACGCCACCGTCGTCCTCGGCTCGGCCACGCCTTCCCTGGAGAGCTATCACAACGCAACCCATGGCAAGTACGCCCTCGTCGAACTCCCCGACCGCGTGCAGGCCCGCCCCCTGCCGGTGGTGGAACTGGTGGACATGCGCGAGGAGTTTCAGCAGACCGGCAAGGAGAGCGTGCTCTCGCGCAAGCTCATTGAAGAGACCACCGCCAGCCTCGAGCGCGGCGAACAGGCCATGATCCTGCTCAACCGCCGCGGCTACTCCGCCTGGGTCATGTGCCGCGCCTGCGGAGACACCATCCAGTGCCGCGATTGCGCCGTCTCCATGACCTATCACAAGCGCCAGCATCGCCTGCTCTGCCACTACTGCGGCTTCCAGCAGCCGGTGCCCAAAACCTGCCCCAAGTGCGGCAGCGAGTACGTGCAGTTCCTCGGCACCGGCTCGGAGAAGTTGGAAGACCTCCTGCACTCCGCATTTCCCAAAGCGCGCATCGGACGCATGGATCGCGACACCGTGCATGGGCACGCCGATTTCGAGCGCATGTTAAGCGAGTTTCAGGCCGGCGAAATCGATCTCCTCATCGGAACCCAGATGATCGCCAAGGGACATGACGTGCATGGCGTCACCCTCGTCGGCGTCGTCGGCGCTGACACCGCCCTCGGGCTCCCCGATTTCCGCGCCGCCGAGCGCACCTTCCAACTGCTCACCCAGGTGGCCGGACGCGCTGGACGCGGCGACGTCCTCGGCAAGGTTGTCTTGCAGACCCATTTCCCGGAGCACTATGCCGTGCAGTTCGCCGCCCGTCATGACTACCACGGCTTCGCCGAAAAGGAGTTGCGCTTCCGCGGCTGGATGCACTATCCGCCCTTTGATTCCCTGGCCAACATCGTCGTCCGCAGTGACAAACAGGAGGAGGCGCTGCGCTTCTCCGGCCTGCTGGGCCGCTGGTTTGAGCAGGTTCGCCACGAGGGAGTGCGCGTCATGGGCCCTGCTCCCGCGCCCATCACAAGGCTCAAAAAGGACTACCGCTTTCACTTCGTCCTCAAGGCCGCCAGCCGCGAGCGTCTCAATTTTGTCCTGCGCGCCCTGCTCGCCACCGCCCAGGTGCAGAAGATTCCCCGCAACTGCCTCATCGTGGACGTGGACGCCATGTCGCTCTCCTGACGCGGCCTTGGCAATCTTATTTGCCAATCACAGGTTTTTCCCCGACTAGCCAAAGTCGCCCTTTGCCTGAGACAATACCCACTCGGACCTGGAGCCGCACTTGCCGTCCAAGCCAACTACGCCCGCTCAACCTCGTTCCGCCCGGCCGCGTCGGCGCTCTGTTCCCAGCGGCTTCGCCCTCAAAATGGACGTGACAATTCCCGCGCAGATCTCGGCGATCTCGCCTCTGGTGGAGTCCGTCATGGCCGCCGTGCGCCGCCAGTCCACCAGCAAGGAACTTGAGATTGAAACCTCGCTCCGCGAGGCCCTTGCCAACGCCATCAAGCACGGATGCTCGGGCGATCCCACAAAGTCCATCCGCTGCTCTGTCATGTTCGAGGGCGATCTCAGCGTCCTCATCGTCGTCAGCGACCCCGGCCCCGGCTTCAATCCCAAGTCGCTCCCCGATCCCACCGTCGGCGAACACCTCTATGAGAATCATGGCCGCGGCATCTACCTCATCAACCACCTGATGGATGAGGTGCACTTCAAACGCGGCGGCGCGGAAATCCACATGCGCAGCCGCTTCTAGTTTTTCTCTACCGGTTTCCGTGCTTGATCATGTGCGCCACCTGCGGGAAGGTCTTGTCTGCCACCGGGGCCGGCGTAAACGTCAGAACCAGCAGCGCAAGCGCCACCAGCGCCATCTTTCTGCGCCCCCGTCCCACCGGAGGCCAGAGCGGAACGCTTGGCTGCTGCAACCCGCTCAACGCCAGCAGAATCGCCCACACCATCCATCCCACCCAGAAGAACCAGGCCATCACCACCAGCGCCCCAACAATTCCCCACGAGAGGAACTTGTGCAACGTTGGCGAAACCGCGAACACCAGGTGGCCGCCATCCAGTTGGCCGCCGGGGAGCAGGTTCAGCGCCGTTGCCAGCATCCCCGCCCAGCCCGCCAGCGCCACCGGATGCAGATAGTAATGCGACAGCGCGGGTCCGCCGTGGTGCAGCATCATGTGTCCAAGCTGGAAGATCAGCGGAAAGCCGAACTGCAGATCCGGGTCGGAGGCACCCGTCACAGGACGCGACATCGCCAGCCCCGCCAGCATCGTGGGCACGGCCACCACAAAGCCCGCAATCGGCCCGGCAATGCCAATGTCGAAGAGTGCCGCTCGCGATTCAATGTAGCTGCCGATGCGGATGAATGCTCCCAGCGTTCCAATCAGCGTCGGAGCAGGGATGAAGAACGGCAGCGTCGCGCGCACCCCATAGTGCCGGCAATAGAGGTAGTGCCCCATCTCGTGGGCCAGCAGAATGCCCATGATCGACAGCGAAAACGGAATTCCCAGCAGCAGCAGCCGCGGGCTCTGCCACAGCCATTGCACCGGAAACAGCGGCACCAGCTCATTGCCGCTCATGAAGGCTTCAAGATTGTGGTCAAAGTTGTATTGCAGGCGTGAACCCACCAGCACCGTCGTGCAGAACGTCAGCAGCAGAAGAATCAGCGGCAGAACAAAGCGCACCCGCCGGACATACTCCCGCGGAGTCGACGCGTCGGTCTCACTAGGGGAGTCGTATATGGGGTCAGACATCGGGGAGACGCTCGCGGACACAAGTCGACGCCGGGGCAGCAGCCTCCCGGCGCCGCGGGACTAATCGATCGATTGCAGTTCTTTGCCAGGCTTGAAGCGCACGGCCTTCCCCGGAGGAATGTTCACTTCCGCTCCGGTGCGCGGGTTACGGCCAATGCCCGTTTTGCGCGGGCGAACGTTGAAGACGCCAAAGCCGCGCAACTCAATCCGGTCGCCATCCGCCAGTGCCTTCTTCATGCTCTCGAAGACGGTTTCCACCGCGCGCTCGGCCTTCGTCTTGGTGACCCCCGTGCGGCTTACCACTTCGTTGATGATGTCAAGTTTGATCAAGCGATCATCTCCCGCGCTTCAGATGTAAAATCAACGGCTTACCCTGTGATGCTAAGAAATACGGAAGGCATTGTCAACGCGCTTGATCTTCTATATGACGTTCCACGCCGCGCCGCCTTCGCAATTCCCCCGGCCCAATGGCGCGATAGTACCACAGTCTGGCTCGCCGCCCTGAACTCCCAATGTTAAGATGGCGCTACAGCTTACAACGGGTCTGCGCCGTGGAGTGCCGTCAATCGCGCCACGCCCAGGCAGGCAGCCCTATCAGAGGAAGCGAGGATTCTAAGGCGAATGGCGATTAAGAGTGATCGTTGGATTCGGGAGATGGCGCAAACCCATGAGATGATCAGCCCCTTCTGCGAAAAGCAGATGCGCGAGGGCGTCATCAGTTACGGACTCTCGTCCTACGGCTATGACCTCCGGGTCGCCGACGAGTTCAAAATCTTCACCAACGTCAACTCCGCCGTCGTAGACCCCAAGAAGTTCGATGAGCGCTCCTTCGTTTCCGTCCGTGCGGACAGCATCATGGTGCCGCCCAACTCCTTTGCCCTCGCGCGCTCCGTCGAATACTTCAAGATTCCCCGCGACGTGCTCACCATCTGCGTCGGCAAGTCCACCTACGCGCGCTGCGGAATCATCGTCAACGTAACTCCCTTCGAGCCTGAGTGGGAGGGCTTCGTCACCCTCGAAATCAGCAACACCACCCCGCTTCCGGCGAAAATTTACGCCAACGAGGGACTCTGCCAGATCCTCTTCTTCCAGGGAGACGAGCCCTGCCAGGTCAGCTACAAGGACAAGGCCGGCAAGTATCAGAATCAGACCGGCATCGTTCTGCCCAAGCTGTAGGCGGCAATGAAAACTCTGCGCCTTCGCCTCACCACCTCTGTCCTTGAGACGGACCCCGCCCTGCTCCGGGCCGCGGCCATCCTCCGCTCCGGCGGCCTGGTGGCCTTTCCAACCGAAACCGTCTACGGACTCGGAGCCAACGCCTTGGACCCAGCGGCCCTCGAGAAGATTTTTGCCGCCAAGCAGCGCCCCCACTGGGACCCGGTCATCGTCCATGTCGCCAGTGAGGCCGAGGCCCGCCTGCATACCTCGGAGTGGCCCCCGTCTGCCTCGCTCCTCGCCGCGGCCTTCTGGCCCGGACCCCTTACCATGCTGCTTCCCCGCGCCGCCAGCATCCCCGATCTCTGCACCGCCGGGCGTGAAAAGGTTGGCCTTCGCATGCCCTCCCATCCCGTCGCCCTCGCCCTCATCCGCGCCGCCGGAGTCCCCATCGCCGCCCCCAGCGCCAACCGCTTCGGACACACCAGCCCTACCTCGGCTGCCCACGTCCTCGCCGATCTCGATGGCCGCATCGACGCCATCCTGGACGCAGGCTCCTGCTCGGTCGGCCTTGAGTCCACCGTCCTCGACCCCACCACCGACCCGCCCATCATCTACCGCCCCGGCGGAGTCACTCCCGAGCAGCTTCGCCGCCTCCTCGGCACCGTCGCCGTCGCCGAGCGCAAAATCTCCGATGAGCTTCCTCCCGAATCTCTGGAATCGCCCGGCCTCGGAATTCGCCACTACGCCCCCCGTGCGCGCCTCATCCTCGTCGAGAGCCAGGACGAACTCAACGCCGAACTCAACCAGCTACTTTCGCGTGAGATGCCGGCACGTGACGCACCGCCGCGCGATCCCATCTTGCATCGCGTGGGCCTCCTGCTGCCCGACGGATGGGTCGCGCCGCCCACCGGGGTCACCGTTCTCCCCTGGGGAAGTTGGAGCCAGCCGGAATCGCTCGCCCGCGACCTGTACCTGCAACTGCGCGCCCTCGACGACCTCGGAGTCGAGATCATCGTCTGCCCTCTGCCGCCCGCCAACGGCATAGGCCTCGCCATCCGTGACCGTCTCCGCAAGGCCGCCAGCTAGGGTTGTCTGCGACGTATCACAGATTCCTGAGTTGCTGATTATAAAAGAGTTAGGAACATGCGTGCCAAGATGAGGCACGATTGTGCCTCGAGTCCGCCAGCACGGCCCCGGCCATTTCTTCTCACCGCTGCATAAGCCCTTCGAAACACAAGGGACCGCCATCCAGAACTCCTATGGAATTCAGCGTGCTTCAGGAGCGCCGGAACTCGACGCTTCGCACCCCGGACGCAGGGATGCTCGAATGGTCACGGGAGCAACTCACAACGCTGCAATTTCTCGAGGAAACAATCCTCATGGAGGACACATATGAAGGCAAGGAATCACGAAATCCGCCCCACACTCGCGCACAATTTCGACACGGGTACCTCCGGTCGGCCGAGGCGCGGTCTCATCCTGCTGGTTGCGATGGCAGTATTTGCAATGTGTGCAGCGTCCTACTCTCAAACTCTCATAGGCAGCCCCGGAGCGGGTTGGCAAAGCTGGACAGCGGCGTTGGACGTCAACTTCAATGGAATCGACCTCAACAACAACTACGCGCCTTACTGGGATTCTCCGTGGGGAGCGTCTGGAAGTTATGGCGGTGGTCTTGCGGAAAAGAACGCGGGATTCTGCCTGACCTCGACCGGCGATTGTCAGGGACTCGGCAGCGCCCTCCTCGCTCCGGGCGCGATTCCATTCTGGGGGCAGCCATACAACTCGGCAACCGACACCGGTGGCGCGCGCGACAACACGATGTATTTCCGCAGCAGCGGTGCCAGATTGAGGGCAACCTTGTTCCTCAATGCGTCTGCGAATCAAAGAGAAATCAACGAATTTGGCTGGTTTGAAACAGATTCCACCGGCTCCACGATTGTGGCCAGGCACAAGCTCTTCCAGGGAAGTGGGGAACCTACAGGGACCTTGAAGCCTGACCCTGTCGGCAAAAGCGTCCTGTTCACGCCGACCACGTATTTCGGTTACTACTATAGCGACGTCAGCGAACCGACGGGCACGCCCCCGCACGGCTGCTACGCGTACTCGATATTCACCCTCAATGAGCCAAGGTGTACGGAAACCGGAGGTGGACAGGGGGATCACGATTTCATCGTGTTCAGCCCGGATCCCGGCTCTTTCTTACCGATCTATTGGATCGTGGGTGAAGATCCGACGGATTGTACGAACCAGGATGGTGATTGCAACCTGACCGTGGTGACGATTACTCCTTTCTAAACGTGATTGCGGACTCTGTGCCAGCAGGCATCACGGAGTACGTCTTCCGGACTGAGCCGGATGACCCAGAGTTGGCGCTGTTCCAACTCTGGGCCCGTTCGCCTGTGCCCCACTCAACGCTCTTTTCGTTGAGTGGGTTTGTTGACGTTGTACCTGTCGTGATTCTGTTTCGTAATGGTTGGACGCTTGGCGATACCGCGGCAGTGATCGCTCCCACAGCGCGCCCGCGCCTAAGATGCGCCGCTCCTGAACGATCTGTCCATTTCTAAGCGGGTCATCCTGAGGCGTAGCCGAAGGACCCCAGCCCAGCTCACATCTACAAATGCCGCCCCAAACTTTTCGGCCATCAAGATAGTAAGCTACTTGTTTCCCGCCCGCCCCCACCCACCTTCTTCGCAACAAAAAAAGCCCGCTCGCGGCGGGCTTTTCAAACTCATCGCAGCAATCGCGCTACTTCGTGACTTCGCCTTCTTTGAACATGTATCGGATGCTGGCTTTGTAAATCAGCAGGTTTGATTGGCCGCTGGCGCGGTTCAGCTTAATGCAGTTCTTGTCGTACCACTCGATAATGCCGTGCAGTTCCTCGCCATCGCGGGTCACCACCACCATCGGAGTCTTGCTCTGCATTTGTTTCTGGTAATAGAAATTCTCCGCGTGCGTCTGTTCCGCGGGAGCGATCTTCTTGGCCGTCACGCCGGGCGTGCGCTCGGGAGCGCGCAACGTTCGCTCGCGCCGTTCGGTTGCGGCTTCGTTGGTCCGTACTTGATCGCGGCTCAACGAAGGGCGAATCAATTTCCGGTTCCCGAAGTTCTCTGCTTCCGGCGCCCGAACCGCGGCGGTAGACTCTGGTCCAATTCTCATAGAAATCCTCTCCCCAACGGGAGTATTGGAAAAGTATTGCAACGTACACACTGAGAGTTCCCAGCCGGGGACACGTAGGTGTCCTTTCACAACAAGGCACGAGACCTGTTTTCCTGGAAGAAGTTTCAGCGATTCGTGCCTAAACCCTACCACACGAGTAAGGCTAAAACAATAAAAGTCTGGGGCAGGCGGCAGTGACGAAAGTAAGTATTTTCAGAGGGCAAGCACCTTCGTGGGAGGAAGCGGAAAATCCTCTTGCCGCCTAGATTTCAATCGCGCTCGAGTATCCATCCAGCGAGAGCGAGCGCAGCAGGTTGCGCCGCATCCCATTCTGCACCTCGCCCAGGCCGTCGCTGGCGCGCGCAATCCACTCAAAGCTCACTTGCCCGGCAATTCCCGCCAGCTCCGCCTGCATATCCTGGTTGCGCAGCAGCTCCACCGAGCCGGCCTTCAGGAACATCAGGTCCTCCAGCACGGAGTACAGCACGGAGATCAGCAGCTCCGTCTTGCCCTTTCCCTCGCCGCCCGCGCGGTAGCTTTCCGTCGCCCGGAAGAGCGCCGAGTGGTCGTTCTCTCCAAGCGCCGTGGTCAACAGCAGCAGTGCGTCCTTGCGCGCCGTCAGGTATCCCGCCAGGTCAAAGCTGCGCGCCCGGCCCACCGAGCCGCCGCACAGCAGCGTCACCATCTTCTTCTGCGCCGCTGTCCACTCCGTGCGCAGCGCAAGGTCTGCGCCAATCTCCTCCGCCGTCAGCGGAGCCAGCCGCAGCGTAATGCAGCGCGAGCGGATCGTGGGCAGCAGCGCGTTCGCGTTTTCCGCCAGCAGAAACAGCGTGGCAAATTCCGGAGGCTCCTCCAGAACCTTCAGCAGCGCGTTCGCCGCTTCCTTCATGAAGTTCGCTTCGGAAAAAATATAGAACTTCTGCCGCCCTTCGCACGGACGGTAATACATCTCGCCGATCACATGCCGCACCTGGTCCACTTTCACCAGCATCTGCGGCGGGTCGGGTGGGATGATCAAAACCTCCGGATGGGTCTGCACAAAGATGCGCGTCTCGCGCTTATCGCCCTCGCGCATGTTCTCGCGCACTTCCACGGCCTCGGCGAAGCGCTGCTCCAGGGCGTCGCCCTGCGCAATGCGCTCGCAGTTCCGGCACACCCCGCAGAAGTCGGGCAACCCGTCCGCCGCAACCGGGCGCTCCAGGCAGTTCACCGCCTTGGCTACCATCTGCGCCAGGGTGAACTTCCCGGCGCCGCGCGCCCCGGTCAGGATGATCGCGTGCGGCAGGTGATCGCGTGCAATCATCTCCCGCAGCCGTCCAACTGTCGCGGCGTTTCCGCGAAACTGTTCAAATCCCATGCTGAACCTTGCCGGCCAGCAGGCGCTCGCGCACCGCCGCCACAACCTCTTCGTGGACCGTCGCCAGCGGGCACCGCGCATCGATGGTCACTACGCGCTCGGAGTCCCGCCGCGCAATCGTCAAAAACTGCTGATGCACGCGCTCGTAGAATGCCCGGTTTTCCTGCTCGAAACGGTTCTCGTCGCTCTCGCTCCCGCTCGCAAGATTCCTTCGCCGCGCCCGCGCCAGGCTGGCCGCCACGTCATTGTCCAGCAGCAGTGTCAAATCCGGTTGCAGCCCCAGGCAGATCACGCGATGCAAGGTCCGTACCGCATCCACGCCCAACTGCCTTCCCGCGCCCTGGTACGCCTCGGAGGAATCCGTGTAGCGGTCGCACAGCACCCACGCGCCGCGGTTCATCGCCGGCAGAATCACCTCGGCAATCTGCTGCGCCCGCGAAGCAAACATCAGCGCCAGCTCCGCCAGTGGAGCCAGGCCCTGCGTGTGCGAGTCCAGCAGAATCGCGCGCACGCGCTCGCCGATCTCGGTGCCGCCCGGCTCGCGCGTGGTCAGAACTTCCAACCCTTGGTCGCGCAGAAAAACCGCCAGCCTCTCCAGGTGCGTGCTCTTGCCGCAACCATCCAGACCTTCAAAGGTGATAAAGCGCCCGTGTTTTGTTCCGTGCGGCACAGGGGAATCATAACAAAGCGGGAACCATTGCCCAGTCAATCACTCCCCGCGCGCGCCGGAGTGAACCACTTCGTCAATCGTTCGCGACCCCGCTCAACCATATACCTTTCAGTTACTACGGCCTTCCAAACGATTATCCATATCGTTAATCCTTACACGCTTTTTGCACCACAAACAGTGCATTTTTCCGCTCAAGAACTCAATCTGCGCTTCGAAAAACAGAAAGCCCCGCAGGCGGAGATTTTCCGCACCCGCGGAACCGAGTCGAAGACAAACACACGCAATCTTCATCGGATATTCAACCAAAGGCCCGCCCGCCGTTAGAGACTAAATACAGAGAAAAGAAACCTGAGACTGCGTGGATCTCCTGCGTCGGCGGGCATCCTTTCTCACGTCAATTATGGAGATGTACATGCGAAAGTTCCGCTTGCTCTGCGCCCTTCTGCTGTTGGTTGTTGTCGCCGCTCCGCTGTTTGCCGCTGGAGCCGATTCGGGTTACAAGGTCACAAAGCGTATTGCCATCGGCGGCGACGGTGGGTGGGACTACCTCACCTTCGATCAGGCTTCGCGGCGTTTGTTTATCGCCCGCGCCAATCGCGTGATGGTGGTGGACGTGGACGGCGGAAAACTCCTCGGAGAAATCCCCGGGACGAACGGAGTTCACGGCGTTGCCATAGCGGCCAAGGCCGCGCGGGCCGTCGCCAGCAACGGCAAGGACAACTCGGTTTTGATCTTCGACTTGAAAACACTGGCTGCGGTTGGAACCGTGAAGACCGGCGGCAAGCCTGACGCAATCCTGTTTGAGCCGCTGACCGGGCTGGTTGCAACCTCTGACGGGGCCAGCAACGACGTGACCCTGGTGGACGTGGAAAAGGCCGCGGCCGTTGGCACCATCGCTCTGCCTGGCCGCCCCGAGACTGGCGTCTCCGACGGCAAGGGCAAGATCTTCGTCAACCTGGAAGACAAGGGTGCGATCGCGGTCATCGACATCCTTGCGCGCAAGGTGGTTGCAACGTGGCCGCTGGCGGGATGCGAAGAGCCGACCGGGTTGGCTTATGACGCGGCAAACCGCCGCCTCTTCTCCGGCTGCCACAACAGCACTCTGGTTGTGGTGGATGCTGACTCCGGCAAGAACGTGCAGAAGCTCACCATCGGCGCCGGTGTGGACGCTGTGACCTTTGACGCCGGGAAGAAGCTGGTCTTCACCTCCAACGGCGAGGGCAATGTTTCGGTAGTGCGGCAGGAGTCCGCCGACAAGTACAGCAGCTATGAGAATGTTCCGACCGCGCCGAAGGCGAAGACGATTGCGCTCGACGCGGAAAAGCACCGTCTCTACACGGTAACCAACATTGCGGACGCCAGCGGAAAGCCCACCTTCCACCTGCTGGTGATCGAGCAGTAGAAGTTCCGGCGCTTGAGATTTTGGACTGGGGCGGAGGCCTAGGAAAGGGTCAAAGTCCCCGTCCACCCACCACAAGGCCAGGACGCGAAGCTCCCGGGTTTGTTTGCCGCGATCTTCATGGTAGACTTTACGCATGGCCGGTTATGGCTGGGTTGGGTGGTGATTTTGTTTGGCCGAAATTCGACTGCAAGAGGGCGAGTCCATTGAAAGCGCCCTGCGTCGCTTCAAGCGCAAAGTTCAGACGGAAGACATCATTAAGGAAGTCAAGCGTCATTCCTACTATCTGAAGCCAGGCGCCAAGCTGCGTGTGAAGCAGGCTCTGGCCCGCAAGCGGGCACAAAAGAAGATTCGCAAAGAGCCCAAAGATTAACTGATTTCGAAGAAGAGGCCGCAGCTTAAGAGCTGCGGCCTTTTGCTTTTGTCCTGAAAGTCTCTTTCCGTTTCACACCACAGCCCAATGTCCAACTACCCCCATCCTCTGCCGCGGGGAGTGCATCCGAAGCGCAGGCACCCGCGCATACCTTCGCGCGAATTGTGAAGATAGCCTAAAGGTGGCGCGAGTGAGCTCGTAGGTATGGCATCTGAGTGTCATGACGAAGTGCGCGGGCGGGGTTGGAGAAGAAATTCTGACATGCAGGCGGCTCATAGCCAGAATTGCTCATCCAACCATCGAAACGTTTGCTGAATTGTGTTGAGCTTTGGAGCTTGGAGGTAGGAGAACCATGAAGAAGACGATCTACGCCGTGGTGCTGATTCTCGTTATGTTCGCCGGGTATTTTGCTGGACGGCACGAGAAGTCCGGCGTGGTCTCGGCCGCGGCGAATCCTCACCGGGTTCTCTACTGGGTGGATCCAATGCACCCGGCATACAAGTCGGACAAACCCGGCATCGCTCCCGACTGCGGAATGCAGTTGGAACCGGTGTACGCGGATGGCGCAGGAGCGCAGGAAGCGGGCTCGCAGACGATGGCCGCGGGCACCGTCCAGATCGACTCGGCGCGGCAGCAGTTGGCTGGCGTGCGGGTGGCCGCGGCGGAGAAGATCTCCGGCACCAGGAAGGTGCGGATTCTCGGCAAGGTTGCGGTCGACGACCGGCTCGTGTACCGCATCAATGCCGGCGTAGATGGATGGGTTCGGGAGACCTTCGACGCTTCCATTGGCAGCCGCGTGACGAAGGACGAAAAGCTGGCGACCTACTACTCGCCGGACTTTGTCGCACAGATCAACAGCTACTTTGTGGCGACCGACCGGCTGACGGTCAACGTCAAGGAATCTGGGCGCGGCGTGGAGGCTGCAGCGCTGCGTTTGCGCAACCTTGGCATGAGCGATTTGCAGATCAAGGAAATCAACGACTCGCGCAAACTGCCGGAGAGTATTTACGTGGTCTCTCCCACGGATGGATTCATCCTGGGACGCAGCATCTCCTCCGGGCTGCGCTTTGAACATGGCGCGGAGTTCTACCGCATCGCCGACTTGCGGCGGGTGTGGATCATGGCCGACGTCTTTGAGAACGAGGCGCGCTACTACCGTCCGGGGATGATGGCGACCGTGACGGCTCCGGAGCAGGGAAAGACCTTGCGGGCGCGAGTGAGCGAAGTTCTTCCGCAATTTGATCCTGCGACGCGCACCATGAAAGTTCGCCTGGAAGCAGAGAATCCAGGGTTCATCCTGCGGCCCGATATGTTCGTGGATGTGGAACTTCCGGTCAACCTTCCCGCGGGAGTGAGTGTTCCGGTGGATGCGTTGATGGATTCCGGGCGCAGCAAGCGGGTTTTTGTGGATCGCGGAAATGGCTTCTTTGAGCCGCGCGAAGTGGAGACCGGAGCGCGCTTCGATGACCGCGTGCTGATCGCCAAGGGGCTGAATGAGGGCGAGCGCGTGGTGGTGTCGGGAACTTTCCTGGTGGATTCAGAGAGCCGCCTGAAGACGGTTGCGGCTGGAATGAGCGAGTCGAAGCCCGAGCCTCCGATGGCGTCTCCGGGGATGGAGAACGCTCCGCACAAGGCGGCGGAGATGAAACAGGCGAAGCTATCCGAGGTGAAGCAGCCAAGAATGGCGGAGATGAAACACTCCGGGATGGCGGCGATGGCAGGGAACGCATCAGAAAAGCTGCCTGCTGAGGTGGTCGACCACAAGTGCGGGATGAAGATTGATCCTTCGAAGTCGGTTGCCGAGGGCAACACGTTGGACTACCAGGGAGCGACCTATTATTTCTGTTCGAAGAGTTGCAAGGATGCGTTTGCAAAGCACCCTGAGCAATACGTTTCGTCTGGACACCAGGCGGGTGGACACTGAGTGTGGCGCATGAAGAATCGGGTCATCACCTTGGTGGGGTGGATGGTATTTTTCCTACATAAATCGGCAAAAATTACCATGTTTCGTGCAACCGAAGTAGCTGGATATCATCTCACGTAGTGTGGCGCAGTTCACGCCGCGCGATGGTCCGGGGAGCCTGTAAGAGTTTCCCGTGTGAGACAGCTTTCCAAATCGATTGAAAGTTCTTGAATTCCAACTGGAGTGCCGGTCCCGAGGTTGCAGCCTCCGCCACTCCGGCCAGGCAGCGCGGGAGCCAAGCCCCAGCCCTGCCGGGTCTGTCCGAAAGCCGCTGCCAGGTGCGGAATATGCTCTGCCTGAGGATGCCGATGCGTTACATGGTTCAGTTGGGAGTGTTGGTTCTTTGCTGTTGCGCCACGGTGCGAACGGCGGCAGCCTCGGAGTCGGGACTTCGTCCCAAGACGAAAAAGATCACCGTGCAATCGAGAATTGTTGCGCGGGTTCCGCTGGAGAACCTCTCTTCGGTGGGACTGAATCACGAGACGTATCTTTTCGAGTTTGATTCCGGCGCCAAAGACCATGGGCCGCAACTGGTCAAGGTCTCCTACCGTTTCCAGTTGCGCGACCCGCAACTGCCGACCTCCTTCATGGACTACGGGCTGGTGCATCGTTTTACGGCGGTGCGCGACGACAGTTGCGACGAAAGCTGGGGAGCTCTCTCGACGCGTTATCTGTTTGACCGCAACGGAAACTACCGCGGCAGCCAGAATGCGCTGGTGTACGCGAGCAATGCTCCCGTACCCCAGATGGAGAAGCAGGCGGTGTTGTCCTGTTACGTGGTTACGCCCAAGGATTACCACTCGACGCAGAAGCAAGCAGCGGGAAAGCAGTCGGGAGCAAAACTGGCCTCGGCAAAGTAGCTCGAATAGCGCACACTGGTTCGCCTTACTAAATCGCAATGAGCCATCAAGATGGCGGGGTAAGAATGCTGGCAGCAAAGGAACGTTGGATGAGAAGGAGTTTCCGGATCTGTCTACTGCTGGTGTGCGCGGCGATATTCGTGGCACTGCCCGCGAGCGCCGGCAAGGTGTCGTCCCTGGACTCGAAGGGACGAGACGCGGAGGCGCGGCAGGATTATGAAGCGGCCTACGCATATTACAACGAGGCCTATCAGCTCAATCCCAAGAACCTGGAGTACCGCGAGGCGAGTATCCGCATGCGGGTGCTGGCCAGCGCACAGCATGTGCATCGGGGTCATCTGCTGCGCGAAGAGGGCAAGCTGGAGGAGGCGCTGACGGAGTTCCGCAAGGCGGCGGCGATCGATCCCGCGAGCTTCATCGCCGAACAGGATATTCGCCGCACACTGGTGATGATTGACGCGTCAAAGGCCGTCAAGAGCATGCCGGCGCGCTCGAGCGAACCCACCGAGTTGCAAAAGCGGCTGGATACCGCGATCGGACCTCCGGAACTGCAACCGCTGTCCAATGCGCTGATCTCGATCAAACTGACGGGCGATGCCAAGACGATCTACCAGACGGTGGGACGGCTGGCGGGAATCAACGTGGTCTTTGATCCCGATTACACGTCGCGGCCCATCAACGTTGACCTGGTTTCGGTGTCGCTGCCACAGGCGCTGGAGATCATTGGCTACCAGTCGAAGACGTTCTGGCGGGCGCTGACCTCGAATACGATTCTGATTTCAGTGGACTCGACGGCGAAGCGGAAGGATTCGGAACAGAACATCCTGATGACGTATTACCTCACCAATCTGGCGGTCGCGTCGGATCTGACGGACGTCATCAACACGCTGCGCACGACGCTTGAATTAACCAAGCTGACAGCCGTTCCCAGTCTGAACGCAATCATCGTGCGCGGAACGCCGGACCAGGTGGCGATCGCCGGCAAACTGATCGACGACATGGACAAGGCGCGCCCCGAGGTGGTTGTGGAGGTCGCCGTGATGCAGGTGACGCGCGACCGTTTGAAGACCCTGGGAACGACCTTGCCGACCAGCGCGACGGTCACCATGAGCACGGCTGGTTCAGCGGCGGGTTCGGCGGCGACGCTGACCTCCTTGCAGACCATCAATTCAAACAATTTCACGGTGACACTGCCGCAGGCGACGGTGACGGCGCTGTTCAGCGACAGCAAGAGCAAGCTGCTGCAGAATCCGCAGATTCGCGCAACGGACGGGCAGAAGGCGACGATGAAGATCGGCGAACGGGTGCCGATTGCGACGGGCGTTTCAAGCTCGACGCTGACCTCCTCGGCGCTGACTCAGACGCAGTTCCAGTACATCGACGTTGGTGTGAATATTGACATCACGCCGCACGTACACGCCAACAACGACATCACGTTGAAGGTGTCGCTGGATATTTCGGCCGTGGACTCCGAAGAGACGGTTGGCGGAGTTACGCAGCCTGTGATCGGTCAGCGCAAAATCGAGCATGAGATCCGGCTGAAGGAAGGCGAGGTCAACGTGCTCGCCGGAATGCTCTCTGACACGGATTCTGACAGTTACAGCGGTTATCCGTTGCTGTCGCAGATTCCGATCCTGCGCTACCTGTTCAGTTCGCGGAACACCGACAAGAATCAGAGCGAAGTCGTGTTCGTAATCACGCCGCACCTGGTGCGCGCTCCAGAGTACTCAACGGCCAGCTCGAAGCCTCTGGACATAGGCACGGGGAGCACGGTTTCGCTGCGTCACGCGGCTCCGGTTCCGGCGCCCAAGCCGGCTGCTCCGGTTGTGATTCCACCGGCCTCTGCACCGGAGACTTCGCCGGCGCCAGCACAGGTTCCACCAGCGGCGCGGATTCCGGCTCCTGCTCCGCAGGCAGCCCCGCAGGCGCAGCCCGTGGCGACTCCAAAGTTGAGCGGGTTGAGCATGCCCGATCCACCGGATACGAGGGAGCTGAAGCGGTCGCTGAAATCGATTGCGGCATGGAGGCTCTTGCGCGAAGTGGCTCCTCCTCCGCCCGCGCCGGCGGAGGAAGACTCGGCACTGTTACAGCTCCGCGAGGTTCCCGGCGGGGTGTTAAAGCCGGGTGAGCGAACGCTGCCGAGGATTCATGTGGACAACTCTGATTCCGTGGGAAAAGGCGAGTTTCGGGATGCGTCCAACTCCGGGGCGGTGGATGGGCTGCCAATTCCGCGCTCGGGCATCGAGTTTCAGGTGCGCGAATTTAATTTAACAGGGAATGAGGGGGCAGCTTTGACGCTCCAGTGTGGCATCTCACTTTGAGCAGTGCGGGAGATGTTGGGGGGCGATGAGTATGAAGCATCTGATCCGAGGCGTGGTGGCTTTCGTAGTTCTGGCTCCGCTGGTGGCCGCTGGTCAGGAGGCAGCTCCCTCGAACGCGAGCAGCCATGGCCGCGGCGCAATGTACCGGCACAAAGCAACGCTGGTGCCTCCCCCGGCCCCGGAGACAATCGAAGCACCGTCCGTGCAACTGCCGATGGCGCCCATAGCGCCTGCGGAGATACCGTTACAGCCGCCCCGTGTCTCGTTCCGTAGCGGAGTTCTGACCGTGGACTCGCAGAACTCGAAGCTGAGTGACATACTCAAGGCCATCCGCACTCTGACGGGAACTGAAATTGATCCCATGCCGGAGATTGCCGACCGCACGGCGGTACACCTGGTGGGTTCCCCAAGCGACGTAATATCAAGTTTGCTTCGCGGATCCTCGTATGGATATGTTCTGATCTCCTCATCCGAGGATTCCACGGTTTTGCAAAAAGTGATGCTGATTGCGGCTGAACCCGCCGCGGGAGCCTCGGGAGCCGCGGCTGCCGCGATGGCCAGCGGAAGGCCGACGACGCGCCCAGCATTGCCTCCATCACCATATGCCGAGCCGGTCGTGGCGCCCGCCGCGAGTGAGCCATCGACTCCAGCAGCGGATTCCGCGGCGGCCAATCCCGCTTCAGCCAACCCGGCAGCAGCGACTCCGAATGCAATTGCCGGCAATGCCGGCGGAGCGGCAGCTCCGGCCGCGACGAAGGATGCGGCGGTAACCACGGCCAGCGACGATCCGCCGAAAGACGCTCCGAACCCAGCCACCCTGCAGGGAATCACAATGCCGGACCCGGTGCAGTTTGCAGCTCAGCCGGTGCAGCCGAAGACCGACTCCTCCGGACAGCCGGCGATGAGCGCCGCGGGCCAGTACATGCAGGAGCTGTACCGGTTGCGTGTACAGCAGCAGCAAAGCCAGAACGGCGGCGCCCCGGCCGTAGCCGCCACTCCGCAGTAACGCAGGCTCGTGCGCAGGAACTGCCGGTAAACTTTTTCAGCGGCGATCAAGGGTTGCGGCGTGCTGGAAATCCGCGCTCATTTCGATGTTTTCCCCCATCCACAAAATGTCCAGAGGCGTTTGAAGGATGCCGATATGCGCGGCATCTGGCATGATGGTTGGCAGGCTTTGTATCAGGAAGACTCGCAATGATGGAATTTCATATCTCCAGGGCCGTACGGAACCGCTACAAGTTTGCGGAAACGCTCTTCTCCTTTACCGGCAATGTGGTCTTCGCAAACGTGGCGGCCAGCCGCGAATTCGCCTATCGCATGAACCTGGTGCGCGACGTGAAACGTCATCCCGAACGGGCGGTGAATGCGGCCGCGCTGTACGTAATGGGATTGATCGACGAAGCCAGCCATGCCGTGATGGCGCGCTACCGCCAGCAGTTCGATCCCAACGTGATGGTGGATGCGCTCTCGTTCTTTTCAGAACAGGTGGGAGCGCGAGAATTCGACAAGATGCTGCTGGCGTTCGTCCAGCAGTTCCCCGGGACGAGCGTCTATCGCGGCGACCAGACGGCCAAGGAGTGGCTGGCGGGGACGACCAATGGAACTCCGCACCGGGCAGCGGCGATTGAAGAGATGATGTTGCTGTGGATGGCGAACCGCAATGCCGCCTTTCGTCCCTTCGAGGAACTATTTGAAGATAGCAAGCTGGCGGAGCAGACTGCTTACCGCCGGGTGGCCGAACAGTTTCCGGCGTACTTTGCAACGCGTCCGCTGATTCCCGTCGAGGGCGCGACGGCGGTGAATCTGTATGACCTGCTGCGAGCTCCGGCGATGGCAGCGCCGGGCTCGCTGAGCGAACAGCTCTCGGTGATCCGGGCAAAGTGGAAGTCCCTTCTGGGCGAGAGCCTGGAGAGGTTTCTGCTGATCGCGGGAGACATCCTGCACGAGGAAGAGTTGGCGATCTGGGCGCGTTTCAACCCGCCAAACGCGGAGAGCGAGGCAGCGGCGCGGGCGGCGGCGGCAAAGGCCGCGGAAGAGGCCGCGCGGCGGCGGCGCGAGAGCGGAACCCAGCAGTGGCCGGAGATGACGAGCCATTCGGATGTGCCAGTCTTCGGCGATCCCGCGAATGAGTACGAAAAGTTCAGCGCCGACGTAGCGTGGATGCCGACGACGGTGCTGATTGCCAAGAGCACCTACGTCTGGCTGGCGCAACTCTCACGCAAGTACAGCCGGGCGATTGACCGACTGGATCTGATTCCGGACGAGGATCTGGACGATCTGGCGCGGCGGGGACTGAACTCGCTCTGGCTGATCGGCATCTGGGAGCGGAGCCGGGCGTCGAAGACAATCAAGCAACTGTGCGGAAATCAGGATGCAGTGGCCTCAGCCTATTCGCTGTATGACTATCGCATTGCGGATGACCTGGGTGGAGAAGAGGCCTACGTCCGGCTGCGGGACCGCTGCTATCATCGCGGCATCCGGCTGGCGAGCGACATGGTGCCGAATCACATGGGCATCGACTCGCCGTGGGTGGTGGAGCACCCGGACTGGTTTATCTCGCGCAAGGATCTGCCGTATCCGGCGTACAACTTCGACGGCCCCGATCTGTCGCCCGATCCGCGGGTGGAGATCAAGATTGAACGGCACTACTACGAGCAGACGGATGCGGCAGTGGTCTTCCAGCGCCGGGACCGGCAGAGCGGCGAGACGCGTTACATCTACCACGGCAACGACGGCACCAGCTTCCCATGGAACGACACGGCGCAACTCGACTACCTGAATCCGGCGGTGCGCGAGCAGGTAATCCAGACCATCCTGCACGTGGCGCGGCTGTTTCCGGTGATACGGTTTGACGCGGCGATGACGCTGGCGAAGCGGCATTTTCAGCGGCTTTGGTTTCCAAATCCCGGGAGCAGCGGTGCGATTCCTTCCCGCGCCGAGTACGGCATGACAACCGCTGAGTTCAACCAGATCATGCCGGAAGAGTTCTGGCGCGAAGTGGTGGACCGCGTGGCGGCGGAGGTTCCCGGAACGCTTCTGCTGGCCGAGGCTTTCTGGCTGATGGAAGGGTACTTCGTCCGCACCCTGGGGATGCACAGGGTGTACAACAGCGCCTTCATGAACATGATGCGCGACGAAGAAAACGAGAAGTACCGTTCGGTGATCAAGAACACTCTGGAGTTCGATCCCGACATCATGAAGCGGTATGTCAACTTCATGAGCAATCCGGACGAGCGCACGGCAATCGACCAGTTTGGCACAGGAGACAAGTGCTTCGGAGTGGCGGCGCTGATGTCCACCCTGCCGGGGTTGCCGATGTTCGGGCACGGCCAGATCGAGGGCTACACGGAAAAGTACGGGATGGAGTATCGCTGGCCGCGCTACCAGGAAGATCCCGATCCGTGGCTGGTGGAGCGGCACGAACGGCAGATTGCTCCGCTGCTGAAGCGGCGGGCCCTCTTTGCCGAGAGCAGCAACTTCCTGCTCTATGATTTTTACCGCGAGGACGGGAGCGTGGACGAAAACGTCTTTGCGTACTCGAACCGGCTTGGAGATCAGCGGGCGCTGGTGCTGTACAACAACCGCTATTCAACGACGAGAGGGACGATTGACAATTCGGCGGCGTTCGCCGACAAGGGCTCGGGAGGGTTGCGGCAGCGGCGGCTGAAGGAAGGGCTGGATCTGCACGCCGATCCCACGCTAATCCTGGCATACCGCGATTCGATGAACGGACTGGAGTACCTTCGGCGCGCGGTGGGACTCGCCGACCACGGCTTGAGCGTGGAGTTGCATGCCTACGAGTGCCACGTTCTGCTGGACTGGCGCGAACTGCGGGCGACAGCGGAACGGCCATGGGACGCGCTGTGCGACCAGTTGGCTGGACGCGGCGTGGCGAATCTTGAGGATGCGCTGGTTGAACTGGAACTGCGTCCGACGCACGACGCGCTGCGGCACCTGCTGGAGCCAACCCAGGCGCGCAGTGTTGCCGAAGTGGCGAAGGCCGCGCCGTCAGGACCGGAAAAGCTGAAGGCGCTGGAGATCCTGCGCGAGGACTACATGGAAGTCGCGTGGAGCCGCTGCCGGAAGTTCCTGCGCGAGGCGCAGACCTTCTACCGTTCGCGCGGCGACGTTCAGGTTCTACGGTTGCTGAATCCGGCTGAGTTGAAGGAGCGCTTCAGGGCGAGGGCGCGGGCAGCGATGCGCATTCCGGCCCTGGAGGATCTCTTCCCGGAGCGGTGGCCGGCGGCAGCGCGGCGCGTGCTTCCGAGCCATAGTCCGCAGTTAACGGCCACGGCTCTGTGGGGTCCTGTGCTGGCGTGGTCGGCTCTGGAACTGCTGGCGGAGTCCGTGGACGCAGCGCATCCGGAGCGGGCGGCGCTGGAACTGTTTGACCGTCTGCGGCTGCGCGAGCCACTTGGGCATGCGTTTGCAGCCCTGGGCTTTGCAGGCGAAGAGGCGTGGAGAGTTGCGGCCAGAATCAAGGTGGCTCTGCTGGTGGAGGCGAAGCTGTTTGCGCCGGAGGACGAGGCCGGCGTTCTGGAATCCACAAAGTTGGAGAAGCAGGCGATCCCGGTGCTGCCGCCATCGTTATGGCAGGACCCGGATGTGCGCTGGCTGACGGGCGCGCACGACTCCGAGGGGCACTCATATTTTGTAAAGGAGTCCTACGAGGAACTGCTGTGGTGGTTACAACTTCCGGCGCTGTGCAGGGTGGCGTCTGAAGTGCCGCCGTCGCGGGCGGCGATCCGGGAAATTGGCAAGGCTGTGGCCGACGCAGTGAAGGCAGCCGACAGCTCGGGATACAGGATTGGGGCTCTGTTTGAGGCAGACGATGCTGCGATCACGACGGATGAGGTTGCAGCCGAAGTGCCTCAAGAAGTTGAAGTAGGCCCGGAAGCGGAGCCGAAACGGAAGAAATAGCGCGGAAGAGTAGGGGCGCCAGTACGCGCACTATTTGGGTTGATAGGCGAGAAGGACGTTGCCCGAATTGAAGACTCTTGTGTTCAGGAGCTTCATGGGGAGTCTGCGCGTGACGCCCTGAAAATGAGGATGGCCGCCGCCGAGGACGACCGGATTGAGCATAATCCGGAATTCGTCGATGAGACTGTGCTGCGCCAATGAGGCGGCGAGGTTGGCGCTGCCGAAGAGGATCATGTCCTTCCCCGGTTGCTGTTTCAGCCGCGCGACCTCTTCCGCGGCGTTCTCCTTTACCAGTCTTGAATTTGCCCAATCGGCGCTGGCGAGCGTTCTGGAAAAAACGATCTTGGGCGTCTGGTTCATCTGCCGGGCAATGATGGGGTCGGAGTCAATGGCAGCCTGGGAGGGCCAATAGGCGGCCATTAACTGGTAGGTCAGGCGGCCGAATAAGATAGTGTCCACAGAATCCAGTTGCTGGCTGGCAAAGCTGCGAAACTCCTCATCGACCACATGCCAGTCGAGTGCGCGATTCGAGTCGGCGAAGAAACCGTCCAGGGTCATCAGGTTGAAGAGGATCAGCTTTCGCATCTGTCCTTCTCCCGCACAGCGGAAATTATTTTGAACGGCGCTGCTCGGCGTCGCGGGTGAGGAGCGTCTGTGCGGTGATGCCGCAGGCCATTGACAGCAGCGTGGTGCAGAGCAGGGGATGCGTGGGCCAGATTCGCTCCGCAATGCCGAAGTTCCACAGGCCGATGGATGTGATGATCGAAACTCCGAGGGTGATCATAAAAATGCGCATCGTGGTCACTCTGCCTCTCTGGTGAAAGATACGGGCGAGCGGGGCGTAAAGTTCCGCTCACCTGGTTAAGAACTCGATCTCCGAAGCTTTTACGACGGCTACGGCATGATCGCCCGCGTCAAAGCCGTTCAGCAGCGTGTTGTGGTGAGCGATGATCTGCTCGAAGCGAAGTCCGCCGGAGTCTGCCGTCATGTGTCCATCGGAGGCGAGCACGACGTCATACCCGAGGCTGACGGCGCGGCGCACCGTGGTGTCCACGCAGTACTGGGTCATGCATCCGGCGACGACGATTCGACCGGCGTTCAACCGGTGAAGCTCGGCCTCCAGCCCGGTCTCAAAAAACGAATCACAGGCGCGTTTGCGGATCACCGGCTCGGATGAGAGCGGCGTGATTTCTTCTCTCAGCTCCCAGGCCTCGGTGCCGGGCTCCAGGCGATGGCCTATTGCGCCGTCGTGCTGGACGAAGAGTACAGGCACTCCGGCGTGGCGGGCCTTTTTCAGTAATCCGGCGATTCGGTTGGTCGTGGCGTCGAGAGCCGCGTCGTGCTCCGGCTGGCGGAGGCCGCCGAGGCCGCGGAGGATGCCCCGCTGGTGATCGATGATGACGAGCGCGGTTGGCGTAAGCTGATTCATTCCAGTCACTTTCGCACCTTGCAGGCTTCAGGGCAAAGGGTTTTTGCAGAATTCGGCTCGTTCTCACAGGCCGACGAGACATGCCTCACAGACAATCAGACAAGTTAATCCCTACCATGTTCTGTTTTCTATTTCATAGACCCGGACGGCCTTAGCTGCCTGGGGTGCGGCTGAAAGGAACACCGGAAGCACATGCAGGAAATCATTCATGACGTACTCATACTGGGGACCGGGCTGGCAGGACTGAGGGCCGCGGTTGAAATCAGCATTCAAACCAAGGGCAAAGCCGATATCGGGATTATCTCGAAAGTTCAGGTGATGCGGGCGCACTCGGTTTGCGCCGAGGGCGGAACGGGGGCGGTGATGCGTCCCGAGGAGGGCGACAGTTTCGACCTGCACGAGTGGGACACGATCAAAGGCTCGGACTTCCTTGCGGATCAGGATGTGGTGGCGCGCTTTGTGGCAACGTCGCCCGATGAGATCAGGCTGCTGGAGCACTGGGGCGTGCCGTGGTCGCGGCGCGAGGATGGGCGCATCATGCAGCGTCCGTTTGGCGGGCACACTTTCCCGCGGGCCTGCATGGCGGCGGACAAAACGGGCTTCTTCGAGATGCAGGCGCTCTACGACACGCTGATGAAGTACAACAACTTCAAGCGGTACGACGAAGGTTTTGTTACCTCTCTGATGGTGGAAGACGGGCGCTTTGCGGGGCTCACGCTGTATGACGCGCCGTCGGGCGAGTTCCAGGTGGTGCGGGGCAAGGCGCTGCTGATCGCCTCTGGAGGATTGGGCAATCTGTATGGCTTCACAACGTACTCGCAGACGGTGACCGGCGACGGACAGGCAATTGCGTACCGCGCGGGGCTGGCCCTGGAAGATCCGGAGTTCTTGCAGTTCCATCCCACTGGGCTGGTGCCCTCTGGAATTCTGATGACGGAAGGGTGCAGAGGCGAGGGCGGATATCTGCGCAACAACAAGGGCGAGCGCTTCATGGAGAAGTACGCGCCGAAGATGATGGAGCTTGCTCCGCGCGACATTGTCTCGCGCTCGGAGATGACGGAGATCCTGGAAGGCCGCGGATTCAAAGGGCCGGACGGGCTGGACTACATCCACCTGGATCTGACGCACCTGGGCGCGGAGGTGATCAACAAGCGGCTGCCGCTGATCCGCGAGGTGTGCATCAAGTTCCTGGGGCTTGATCCGATTACGCAGCAGATACCGATTCGTCCGGTGGCGCACTACTCGATGGGCGGCATTGAAGCCGACATCAACGGGCGCACAAAGGTCGAAAACATCTGGGCGGCGGGCGAGGTTGCGTGCCACTCGATGCATGGAGCAAACCGGCTCGGATGCAACTCGACGGCGGAGTGCCTGGTGTGGGGCGGGATCACAGGCGGCGAGATTTCAAAGTATCTTGCGACTCGTCCTGCGCTGAGCCCGGTTCCGAAGGCGAAGGCCAATGCGGAAGAACAGCGCATCTTTGACGGGCTGCTGAAGCAGAAGGGAAGCGAGAGTCCGGCGGCGATCCGGCGCGAGCTGCGCAGCCTGATGGATCAGCACGCGGGGGTTTACCGCACGGGTGAGTCGATGTTGCAAGGGCTGGAGAAAGTTCAGCGGCTGCGCCAGCGCTTCAAGAACATCGAGATTGAGGACAAGAGCCGCATCTACAACACAAACCTGATCCAGACGCTGGAGACGGAAAACATGCTGGAGCTGGCAGAGGTTCTGCTGCTGGCGGCAGTGGCTCGTGAGGAGTCGCGCGGCGGCCACTCGCGCACGGATTTTCCGGTGCGCGACGACGAGCAGTTCCTGGCGCACTCGATGGTCTATTACACGGGAGGCGAGCCGCGTCTTGAGTACAAGCCCGTCACGATTACGAAATGGAAGCCGGTTGAGCGCAAATACTAGGTTCATCATTCATCGATGCAATTCATAACGGAGAACGAAATGACTGCAATTCATAGGCACGACAACCGGTTGGGGGTGTGGGGATGGCTGGGAGGCGGACGCTGGGGTGTTGAACGCTATGCCTACATCCTGCATCGCGTGACCGGGCTGGGAATTCTTCTCTACCTCCTGATGCATACAGTTGTCACCAGCCTGCGGGTGAAGGGCGTTTATCTGTGGACCGAGGGCGGCTTCTTTCATCAGCCGGTTTTCCGGCTGGGCGAGTTTTGCGTGGTGGCGGCGTTTGCCTTCCATGCCTTCAACGGCCTGCGGCTGGTGCTGGTGGAGTTGGGATTTGCCGTGGGCAAACCGATCGAGCCGATCTATCCCTATAAGACCTCGGTGGGAGTGCAGCGGCCGTTGCTGATTTTGGCGATGGCTCTTGCGTTTATCTTCCTGGCGGTTGGCGCTTACAACTTTCTTGGCTTGGCGAAGTAGGAGGAGAGATGAGTAACGGAACGAAATACTGGACCTGGCACATGGCGGCCGGAGTGGTGCTTCTCTTTCTGCTTGGCCTGCACATGCTGATCATGCACATGGGAGGCAGCGTGCACCTGTTTGCGCCCCATGGCGCGGACGCCGTCTCAATGGAAAACAGCCAGTGGCGCGACAGCAAAATCTGCTTTGCCGTCAGCTACATTTTGCTGCTTGGAGTGGGGCTGTACCACGGGCTCTACGGACTGCGCACAATTCTGCTGGAACTGACGCTGAAGCCTGCGCTGGAGAAGGCGGTGACCGCTGCGCTGGTGATTGTGGGACTGGGCCTGTTTGGACTGGGGAGCTGGGCGGCATGGGCGGCACACACCGTGGCGCTGGCGGGAGGGAAGGGATAGCGATGGCGGAGACGAAAGCAACAAAAGAGATCCACTTCCACGTTACGCGTTACAACCCGGAGAGGGATCCGAAGCCTTACGTGCAGAGCTACAAGGTTCAGGTCAGCGAAGGCATGACCGTGCTCGACGGTCTGCATTGGATCAAGGAGAATCTCGATCCGACGCTGGTGTGGCGCTACTCCTGCCGGATGGGTATTTGCGGCTCGTGCGGAATGCTGATCAACGGGAGTCCGACGCTGGCGTGCAATACGCAGATTCTGCATCTGTCGCAGTCGGCGATTACTGTGGGACCGCTGCCGAACTTCGAGATCATTCGCGACCTTGTGCCGGACTTGCTCTCGATGTTTGAGAAACACGAGACGGTGAAGCCGCACATCATCCGCGACGAGGCGGAACTGGTGAACAGGAAGGGAGAGTTCTACCAATCTCCCGAGGAGCTTGAGGCGTACCTGCAGTTCACGTACTGCATCAAGTGCGGCTGCTGCATGGGCGCATGTCCAACGCTGGCTACCGACGTTCGCTACCTGGGACCGATGCCGCTCACGGCACTGGAGCGCTACAACGAGGACTCACGCGACGAGGGCTTTGCGTTGCGGAAAGAAATTGCCGGAGGAGATGGCGGCGCCTTCCGTTGCCACTACGCCGGAGAGTGTTCGCGCGTCTGCCCGAAGGGAGTCGATCCAGGGAAGGCGATTCAGCTCCTGAAGCGAAAGCTGGTGCTGGACTATCTGCACCTGGCGAACAAGAAGAAGCCCTGCAAGAAGCTGGAAGGACCGGGGCGGGGCAAACTGCTTCCGAACATGACGGCTCCGGCTCGGACGATTCCGGAGTGAGGCTGAGGCTGACTTCGAGAAGAGAGCGGAGGCGATGAGTCCTCCGCTTTCTTGTTTATGGGATGACAATGACAGGGCGAAGCCGCAGAATACTGGAGTGAAAATTCGAACGGCAATACTAACAGTGAGCGATAAAGGATCGCGCGGGCATCGCAAGGATGAGAGCGGACCCGCGCTGGCGGCGTGGCTGGCGGAGCGCGGCGCGGAAGTTGCGGCAACGGCGATGGTGGCCGACGAACAGGCGCTCATCGGCGGAGCTTTGCGCGAATGGGCGGACGGTGGCGAGATCGATCTGATTGTGACCACCGGGGGAACTGGACTTTCGCCGCGTGACGTTACGCCGGAAGCGACTGTGGCAGTGCTGGACCGCGTGATTCCGGGATTTGCGGAAGCAATGCGGGCGGCGAGTCTGACGAAGACTCCGAGGGCGATGCTCTCGCGGGCTGTTTGCGGGATTCGCGGGAGGACGCTGATCGTGAATCTCCCGGGGAGTCCGGCGGCTGCCGTGGAGAACCTTGAAGCGGTTTGGGAAGCGGTGCCGCACGCGATTCGGAAGATGCAAGGAGATTTGGAAGACTGCGGCGCGTGAGGATTCAAGGTCTCAAGGTTAGGAGCAAACGCAAATTCAAGATCGACTTTCCCCACCCTTCCTCCGGAAGACAGGCGGAAGGGTGGAGTCATGTGTTCGCTCGCATGAGTTGCGGCGCTAATCGAGGGGCGGTTGCAGGTCGGTTACCTCGATGACTTCGGCGGGTTGAGCGGGACGCTCGGGCGCGGGAGGTTCAAGGGGAACCGCGACTGACTGTGTCGGCAGCAGGGCGATCCAGCGCGCGCTCGCGGCCTTCATCCAGAGGCGGGAGGCGATCAGTTTTATGGTCACCAGTTCCAGCACGAGGAAGCTGGCAAAGGTTGCGCGGTGCGGCAGGTAAGCCCAGATGGCGAGGCCGGCGGCGAGCAGCATGGTGATATAGAGGGCAATGCCAACGTATCCGGCGTAGAGTTTGCCGGAGCGGAGTGCGAGCTTGAGGCTGCGCCAGACGGTTGGCAGGAGTTGGCGCTCGTTGTCCTGCACGACGCGGGCCTGGGTGAGATCAAACCAGAGGCGCACGAAGAGAGCCAGCAGGAGAAAGAGCAGGTTGCCGCCAAGGTTGACGAAAAACCCGAGGCGTTCCTGCGGAGCGTTGCTTGAGAGCTTTCCCGCGTAGCCGTGAAGTCCGCCGTGCGCCGCCGCGAGCAAGGCGAAGAAAGGCAGGGAATAAAGGGCGAGGCGCGACATGCGCCAGAAGAAGAGTCCCGAGTTTTCGAAGAACTCAGCGCGGCTCAGCTTGCGATCGTCGAGGAACACGGCGAAGATGCCGCCATCGAGGAAGAGCAGGTAAATAAAAAAGACGAAGGCAGCGCCGGCGCTGCTGGAGGCCAGCGCGCTGACCGGGAGATCCGGGCGCGAAAGGAGCAGCACGAGAGCGGCGGCATCAAAGCCGGAGACGAAGCGCGCCGATTCGAGGCTGTGATCGAGGACCGAGCCGAGAGCAGCGCGCGCAGGAAGCGAGGCGAGCCAGGCGAGCAACAGGTTGACAGCAAAAATCCACCAGACGAGGCGCTGATGCCGCCATACCAATCCTACCGAACTGCGCACGCTTCCGTTCATCGTTACTTTCTCCAAGTCGATTGCAGGGGCGATACACGCTGCATAAAAAGCAAACGCAAAAGCAATCTCCTGCTACCACTCCACTCAACGTTCTGCTATGCCAGCCAACTAAGAGCTTGTTCCAGCCACTGGGTTAGCAACGTCCAGTATCCGGCGAGTTTGCCGGTAGCGCGGCGGTCTGCGGCGGCGCTCCAACTGTTGTTGAATGGATCGCGGTCGAGCCAGTATCCGCGCTCGGGATCGACCGAGGCGGAGACCAGCTTCGTTTTGCGGTCCCAGGTGAATTTGTGCCAGCGGTCCTTGCCATCCCAGCTCTCGCGCACGGTGGAGCCGTCGTCGAATTTCGCTTCGAGCAGGACGGGGATGTCGAAGGTCCCGCGGCGATGGACGATGACCTGGGTGTGGTAGTTGGTTGTGCCCTTCTTCTCGTCCTCCTTGCTGTACCAGTCGAGACGTTCGGAAGTTGCGCTGAGGATGCGGTCGTCGAGGAGTTCGGTGCCGTAGATGGCCTGCTTCCAGTACCAGTCGAGGTTCTGGCCCACGGCTTCGTTCATGGTTGCGGTGAAGTCGGTGGGCGTCGGATGCTTGAATTTGTAACGCTCGAAGTAAACGTGGAGTCCGTGGATCACGGCTTTTTCACCGATCAGGCTCTCAAGGGTCAGCAGCATGAGCGCGGTTTTGGAATAGGTGATGCCGCCGTAAGAACTGCCGTCCATGTAGAGCCACGCGGGACGCGAGATGGGATCGCGGTCGCCGACGTTTGCGTAGCCCAGCAAGTCCGTTGTGCGCTCGCTGGCGGTGCCGAGGCGTGAGCGGAGCAGGGACGTTTCCTGGCCATAGAGCGAGTCCATTACCTTGGCTTCGCTGTACTGGTTGATGCCTTCATCCATCCAGGCATTTTCAAACTCATTGGTAGCAACCATGCCGTACCAGTACTGGTGGCCGAACTCGTGCTCGACGACGACCTCTGGCAGCAGCAACGACCGGGGCATCCACCAGTTGGTGTCGGCGGTAATCAGCGTGGGATACTCCATGCCTCCTGCCGCGCCTCCGCCGTGCGGGGGATCGACGACGGTGATCTGCGGATAGGGATACGGACCAATCCACTCGTCGAACTTACGCATGGTTCCCTTAAGCGCGCTCAGGTAACGCGGCGCGCTGGCCATGTGTCCAGGCTGCATCAGCATGCGGATCTTGACGGTGCGGGCGCCGAACTGGATGGAGTCTTCTACGACCTTGGTCGTGGGGTCGGCGGTCCAGGCAAAGTCATGGATGTCTTCGCCGTGGAAGCTGAGCGTCTGGGTGCCGTCACCGTTGTCCTTTGCGCCGGTCTGGAGACCGCTGGCGCCGACATTCCATCCGGAGGGCAGGGTCAGCTTAACGTCAAAGGTTCCGAAGTCAGCGAAAAATTCAGTGAGGGCGTGAAACTGGTGGCAGTTCCACGCGCCGTTCCACCAGACGCCAACCTTTGGAAACCACTGGCCCGCCATCAGGAAATCACGCTTGTAGCCAGTGCGCGCGACGACCTCCGGAAAGGTGGCAACGAAGTGAATTTTGAACTGCACGCTCTGGTTGGGCGGGAGCGGGGAGGGCAGCGCGATTTCGAAAACTGTTCGGTCGTCAGGGTTGCCGTCATCGGGCGAGATGAACTTCATCTGCTTCGTAACGTCGCCCGCGCCGACGATCTCCAGCGACTTCACTTCATTCGAGCCGAAGTGCTTGTCCTCCCAGCCTGCTCCCGTGGCGGAATCGCGCTGGCCGGTACGCTCGGCTTCGGTCATCCAGGTGGACTTGGGCTGAAAGGCGTTGAGGTAGAGGTGGAAGGGGAACTTTTCGAGGGTGGTGCCGGTGTGGTTGGTGTAGGTGAGGAGTTCGGTGGCGTCAAGGGCATGCGTCCTGGGATTGTAGGCGCCCTCGATTCTGTAGGCGACAACGCGCTCGCTGAGTGGAACGGTTTGGGCCAGGCCACCGGCCGTAATCAACCCCGCAACTGCGATCAGGCAAATGCGCCAGCAACGGTTCTTCATCGGCTCGCAACCTCTCTATGAGTACACGACTGCTGCGTTACGGCATTGCGCGCGGAAAGGTAATGGCTCCCACGATGCTCAACAGGATACCAAGCTTCCGGGATAAAGAGGCCACTGGAATCCCGATGGTTGCGAATTCTGTTTCTCGAGATGGCGGCGCGCATCTAAACTTCGTCGAAGCTCTTTACGGATATCCTTTTCGGAGAGTTCCATTGAACCGACTTGTTCGTGTTGCCGGGTGGACCATGGTTGCGATCCTGGGGACAGCGGCTTTCGCCACCATCGCGCTGAAGCGTTCTGAGCCGATCAGCGCGCTGTGGATCGTGACGGCGGCCATCTGCACCTACTCACTCGCCTACCGTTTCTATTCGCGTTTTATCGCCATGCGTGTGCTGCTGCTGGATCCGCGGCGGGCCACGCCATCCGAGCGGCTGGACAATGGCCGCGATTTCGTTCCCACCAACAAGTGGGTAGTTTTTGGACATCACTTCGCCGCCATCGCCGGGCCGGGCCCGCTGGTGGGGCCGGTGCTGGCGGCGCAGTTCGGATATCTGCCGGGGGTGCTGTGGATCCTGGTGGGCGCGGTGTTCGGTGGCTGCGTGCAGGATTTCGTGGTGCTGCTGTTCAGTGTGCGGCGCGACGGGAAATCGCTTACGGAGATGGCGCGCGAGGAGATTGGCCCGGTGGGCGGCACAGTCGCCTTTGCCGCAGTGATCACCATCATCATCATTCTGCTGGGAGCGATCGGACTCATCGTGGTGAACGCGCTGAAGGGCAGTCCCTGGGGCACCTTTACGATTGCGGCGACGATTCCCATTGCGCTGCTGATGGGGTTCTACCTGCGGCGCATTCGTCCGGGCAAGGTGATTGAGGCCTCATTCGGGGGCTTTGTGCTGGTAATGCTCTCAATCTGGGGCGGGCAGTGGATTTCGCACAGCGCATACGCAGGATGGTTCACCTTCAGCGGGACCACGCTGGCGATGGCGCTGATTGTTTACGGCTTTGCGGCATCGGCGCTGCCGGTGTGGCTGCTGCTCGCTCCGCGCGACTACCTGAGCACGTTCGTGAAGCTGGGGACAATCTCAGTGCTGGCGGCGGGGATTCTCGTTTCACGGCCCGTGCTCCACATGCCCGCGCTCACGCGCTTCATCGACGGCACCGGGCCGGTGTTTGCAGGCAACCTGTTCCCGTTTGCCTTCATTACGATTGCGTGCGGAGCCATCAGCGGCTTCCACTCGCTGATTTCGAGCGGGACAACTCCGAAGCTGGTGCAGCGCGAGAGCGAAACGCGGATGATCGGCTACGGCGCGATGATCGCGGAATCGTTCGTGGCGGTCATGGCAATCATTGCCGCGTGCGTGCTTGATCCGGGCGTGTATTTTGCCGTGAACAGCCCGGCGGGGATTGTTGGGGCCTCGGCCGCGGCGGCTACCCAGACGATCACGTCGTGGGGCTTTGCGGTGTCTCCGGCGCAGATGGCTGAGATGGCACGGGCGGTGGGAGAGCAGACGCTGTTCAACCGCACGGGAGGCGCTCCGGCGTTCGCGCTGGGGATGGCGCACATCTTCGCCAACACGCTGGGAGGCACGGCGCTGCTCGGCATCTGGTACCACTTCGCAATTATGTTTGAGGCGCTCTTCATCCTGACGACGCTGGACGCGGGAACGCGCGTGGGGCGCTTTATGCTGCAGGATGGATTGGGGCAGGTTTGGAAGCCGTTAGGGCGCACGAGCTGGTACCCGAGCATTCTGTTTACGAGCGCGGTGATTGTTTCGCTGTGGGGATATTTTTTGTACGCGGGAGTGCGCGATCCGCTGGGCGGGATCAACAGCGTATGGCCGTTGTTTGGAATCGCCAATCAACTGCTGGCGATTGTGGCGCTCTGCGTGAGCACCACGATTCTGATCAAGGCGGGCAAGGCGCGCTACGTAGCAGTCACGCTTGGGCCCCTGGCAGTGCTGGTCTCAGTGACCTTTACTGCGGCGTACTACAAGGTGCTCAGCCCCAATCCGCGCATCGGGTTTTTGGCGCACGCGCATCAGCTCGCCGCGTCAACGTCGGCCGGAGCCCCACGGCTGGCCTTCAACGACCGTCTGGACGCGGCGATCACGGCGACGCTGGTGGGACTTGTGGTGCTGGTGGTGGCCGAATCGGCGCGAGCGTGGATTGCCGTGCTCGCCGGACGGCGTGAGTCCACGCTGCATGAGGCGCCCTTCATGCTGTCGCAGTTTGCTCCGGAGGAGATGTGAGGACAGCATGGTGAACTTGATGCGGCTAGCAGGGAGGCTTTTTGTTCAAACCCTGCGGGAGATCTTCGATGAAAACTCCTATGCGCGATTCCTGGAGCGTACGGGAACCGTGCACTCACGGGTGGCTTATGCGGAGTTTATCCGGCAGGAGGCGCGGCGGCAGGAGCGCAGAGCGCGGTGCTGCTGAGGAATGGGCCAGCGAGCTGGAGTTAAGCGCCGAGTCAACCCACTCGCTTCTCCCAGAGGAGGTTGGCAGAAATGAAGCAGCAGCGGCGCACCCGATTGCCGGCTTTCGGCTACACTTCTTTCATGCGTGTACTGGGCGTGGATTGCGGCGGCGAATACACGGGCTTTGGCGTGGTGGAGGGCGACGGCCGCGCGCTCACCTGCATCGCCACGGGAGCCATCCATCTGGCGACGAAAGAGGCGCTCGAACTCCGCCTGAAGAAAGTTTACGACGGACTCTCGGCGCTGATTGCCGAACACCAGCCGGATGTGGTCGCCATCGAGGATGTGTTCTATTCCGTGAATGCCAAGAGCGCGCTCAAACTGGGCCATGTGCGCGGAGTGGCCATGATGGCGGCGGCACAGCATGGACTGGCGGTGGTAGCCTACGCGCCGCTGGCCATCAAGAGCGCGGTGGTGGGTTACGGAAGGGCGGAAAAATCGCAGGTGCAGGTGATGGTGGCGCGGCTGCTCCATCTGGAAACGCTGCCCCAGCCAGCCGACGCGGCGGACGCGCTGGCAATTGCCATCTGCCACATTCACACGGCGGCTACGTTGCAGCGCCAGGCCGCGTCGCCACGCTGATTCCACGATGAAACGGCTTGCCTTGGCGCTGGTCCTGTTTTTTGCCTGCGCGCTCTTGGCGCAGCCGCCTACCGCCATGTCCGCGCCTGCCTCCTCTGTGCGCCGCGTCATCTTCGAAAGGCGCTGGCCCGAGGCCGATCCGCAGTGGTTCGAGCTGATACTCCAGCCGGACGGCAGCGCGCTCTACCACTCGCGGGCCCGGCAGGATGCGAATGCCGCCGCTCCCGAGGCCGAGGTATTTGAGTTCAGCTTTACCCTCTCGCCGAAGTCGCGGCAGATCGTATTCACGCTCGCGCCAGGGCTTTCCGCATACCGCGACGCGCTCGACAAAGCCAGGGAGGCGTCCACGGGAAGCAAGAGCTTGCGCTGTGACGATGGCGCGGGGAATACCACGGCAATCTCGTACAACCAGACGGCTTCGCCGGAGCTGAAGGCGCTCACCAACCTGCTGGTCGGCATCTCGGAGACGATTGAGTTCTCCCAGACACTGAGCTTTCAGTTACGTTTCGATAAGCTCGGCCTGGACACGACGTTGCGCGGCGCGGAAGCTCTGCTTCCTTTCGGACGTTTCCCGGAGCCGCAGATTCTGGAACCAATACTCACCCGCATCGCCGACGATCCGGCCATTCTGAATCTGGCACGGCAACGCGCGCGCCGATTATTAAAGAGCTTTGCAGAGGGGAACAAAGCGAAGGGCTGAGGATCATGCGCGGCTGACAAACTTCCGGCCGCAGGCGCGGGGACATCATTCTTAACAAAATTTCCGAATCCATCGGCAGGGCATGGAGTTCATACTGTCAGCAGTAGTAGGAGAGCCGCCATGATGACCCGTGGAGTTCGGCTGCTTGGGCTGAGCGTTGTAGCGTTCGCGCTTTCGGTTTTGCCGGCATTGGCTTCCCCTGCCCTTTCTTCCGGTGTTCGGATCGTCCGTCTCAGTCTGGCGCAGGGAGATGTGCAGATCGACCGCAACGCGGGCGATGGCTGGGAGCAGGCAATCAACAACATGCCTGTCGTTGGCGGAGCGCGCATCTATGCCGCCGAAGAGAGCAAGGCAGAGATTGAGTTCGAGGACGGCAGTAGCGTACGGCTCGCCGGTCCGGCACAGATCACCCTGATTGAACTTTCGTCCAACGCTTCGGGTGCTCCGGTGAACGTGCTCCAGGTGAACTCGGGCGAGGTTTACGTCAACGCGCGGCTGCGGCGTAACGATGACTTCCGTTTGGTGGACGCCGACGGCGCATCTTTTGTTATCACGCGGCCTTCGCGCCTGCGCCTCACGGTGGATCAGCAGACGGCATCGCTGGCGATGATGGATGGCGAGGCTGCGGGACAAAATAACGACGCCAAGATTGTGAGCGGACAGACCTATAACTACATCCTGGGCCAGCCCGGCAGCGCCGCCAGCCTCAACAGCGTGCCTCCCGAACCCGAAGACGGTTGGAACCAGAAGCGCGAAAGCTATAACGATCAGTACGCGTCAACCGGAGCGCAGTTCTCCAACAGCGATGACCCGAACGCCGCCGGGGTCGCCGATCTTGGATATTACGGCAACTATTCCGACATTCCCGGATACGGCGTGGCGTGGCAGCCGAACGATGTTGGTCCGGACTGGGATCCCTTCGATTACGGAGCGTGGAGCTACTATCCCGGCTGGGGCTGGACCTTTGTCTCCGGCTATAACTGGGGATGGGCGCCGTTCTACTACGGCGACTGGTGTTACATCGGTGGACGCGGCTGGTGGTGGCGACCGGGGCCGCTGCACGGGCCTGGACACGGCTGGCATCCGCAGCCGCTTGTAACCGGACATCCGGGCGGCAAGTGGAGCGCACCGCATCCTCCAGCGAAAGCGGCGGGACATGGCACGGTAGCAATCGCTGGATCGCACCTGAGGGTTGGGCCAATTTCGGAAACCCATGCGGCGTTGAGCGCAACTCCATCCGCAGCCCCATCCGCAACCCACTCCACTGGCGGCTCCGCGGCCAAGCCTGGAACTGCGGGAAGCAGATTCTCCGGCCACACCGGCACTCCTGCGGGAGGCCCGGCGGGACAGGTCGGGGTGCATTCCAACCTGGTTCGCGGCGCGGTTGTGGTGGGGCAAAAGGGATCGTATTCGCTGGCCGGCGGCGTCACCAGCGGTCGCAACGGTTATGAGGTGCATCGCCCCGACGGCTCGGCTCCGCGCAGTTATACCTATGAGGGCAGCGGCTCCGCGCCGAGGAGCTATTCAGGGCCTCCGGCATCGATGCAGCGCAGCGCACCGAGCGCTCCCATGGCAGGCTCCGCACCGCACATGAGCAGCGGCGGTTCAGTCTCCCACTCCAGCAGCGGTGGAGGATTCCACGGTGGTGGAGGTGGTGGAGGCTCGCACAGTGGCGGGGGCGGTGGAGGACACCGGTGAGAAGGAAAAGCCCAGTAACGCCCCTCATCGGCTAATGCTGAAATCGGCTCAAGCGGAGAGCGCGGGGCGCTCGCAGACCATGCCCTACTGTGAAGATGAAAGTGTTTAAGCGCGACTAAACAACGGCGATTCCTGCGTACCCCACTACGTGCTCGCGGTCTCCGCTGACATCGCCGGAGGTAGCGTATTTCACCAGTTCCGCCGAAGTTGCTCCGAGGCGCAAGGCCGCGGTCAGCATAGCCACCGCGGGGCCGATGCCGCACATCGAGATCTTCTGTCCGTGGACGGTCTGGAAGAGGCCCTTGGGCTGTAAGGCCAGCACCTGCTCAATCGCCAGCGCGTCCTTGACGCGGGTCTCGGCATCGTCCTCGTAGTGATTCATGTCACTGGAAGCGACGATGAGGACGGCTTCGCCGCACTCGGCAATCACCTTGGCCAGCACAACTCCCAGCGCAGAGAGAACCTCGAACTGGCCGGTGCCTACGGTGATTGGAACAAATGTTACATCCTGACGCGCGGCTTGTAGAAATGGCAGTTGCACTTCGACGGCGTGCTCGCGGGCTTGGGATGCTGCGTCCTCGCGCAGCAGCGGGAACGCCTGTTTCAGCGCCTCGGCCATCGCGCTGTCGATTGCGGTCTCGCCGAGCGGCGTGCGAAAGCTGCCCGTGCTGATGATCGCCAGCGGCTCGCCAAGACCTGTGTGGTTGGGGCAGAGCACGATGACTCGGCGTGGAACCTCCACATGTGCGTAGACGGCTCCGGCAACGGCCCCGGAATAGATGTAGCCCGCGTGCGGAGCGATCACTCCGAGGGCGCGAATCTTCTTGCCGCTGCTGGCGAGGAATCCCTCAACCTCGCACAGCAGTTCGGTCCTCGACCGCGGATAGAATTGCCCCGCCACTGCCGCTTCGCGCACCTGGTTCATTTCCACCACCATTCCTTCCGCGTATTCAACTGGCGCGCGGCAATTCGCGGTACAGCCGCGCCATGTCTTCCAGAGAGATGGCCTCGGCGCGCGTGGTGCCCGCGATTTCCGCTCTGGCCAGCGCGGCCTTGGCCGCCACCTTATCGTATGCCAGTTTCAGATTGTTGCTGACGGTTTTTCGCTTCTGGGCAAACATCATCTTGAGGAAGGCGATGAATCCCGATTCATCCACGCGCAGTTCGTCAAATCGCGGCTGCATCTTCATGCGGAAGACCGCAGAGCGAACGTTGGGTGGCGGATCGAAGGACTCCGGGCCGAGCTCAAAGAGCTTCTGCACGGTGCCGTACATCTGTGCGGTGGCGGAGAGCAGGCCGTAATCGCGGCTTCCCGGCGCGGCGGTAATGCGGTCGGCTACTTCTTTCTGAACCATGAGTACAAGGTGCTCGATGCGGTCGCCGGCGGAGAACAACTTCAGCAGAATGTCGGTGGTGATGTAGTAGGGGAGATTTCCGACGACCTGGGCCTTGAACAACCCGGTGGGCCGGAGATCGCGCAAAGGGCCGGGGGTTTGGCCTAGTACGGTTCCGAGGTCGAGCTGGAGAATATCAGCTTCGAGGATCTCCACGTTGGAGAGCGGCGTAAACCGCATCCGAAGCTGGGCCGCGAGCACGCGGTCGAGTTCCACGGCGATCAGGCGGCCCGCGCGTTTGGCGAGCAGCTCGGTGAGAGCCGCTTCGCCGGGACCGATCTCGACCACGGTTGTCTGTGAGATTTCGCCGAGTGCGTCCACAATGCGCTGCATCGCATCCAGGTCGACGAGAAAGTTCTGTCCCAGTTTAGGCTTCCTCGTGCTCACAATTCGATTTGGCAAAACTTTCGCCAAGATTGACCACCTTTCGTTTCGCCCGATAGACTTCACGTTTGTGCGCGCCTGATGATTTGCAACGCGCATCCAAATTTACGTTCGCGCTTTTGCGGAGGCCATGTGCACGTTCTGTTTGCCGCATCCGAGGGTGTTCCGTTCTCCAAAACCGGAGGACTTGCCGACGTTCTGGGTGCGCTGCCGCGCGCCATTGCCGAACTCGGCCACCAGGTCACAGTGTACCTGCCTCTGTACCGCGAGACCCAGCTGGACGGCGCAAAGACGGTCATCGCCAGCATCACCATTCCGTTTGACGACCGCTACCGCTTCTGCGCCGTGCTGGATGCCGGCAAGCAACACGGGGTGCAGTACTACTTTATCGATTATCCTCCCTTCTACGATCGCGACGCCCTCTACGGCACTGCCTTGGGTGATTACCACGACAATTCCGAGCGCTATGCCCTCTTCTGCCGCGCCGTTCTGGAAGCCGCAAAGATCCTCGGCGTGCCTGACGTCTTCCACTGCCATGACTGGCAGACGGCGTTGATTCCTATTCTGCTGCGCACGCTTTACGACGAAGATCCCTCGCTCAGCGATATTCCCACGGTGTTCACCATCCACAACATCGGCTACCAGGGGATTTTCTCCGCGGACACCCTGCCGCTCCTCATGCTGCCCTGGGATCTGTTCACCATCTCCAAGCTGGAGTTCTTCGGCAAGGTCAACTTTCTCAAGGGCGCGCTGATCTATTCGGATTTCATCACCACGGTCAGTAGGAAGTACGCGCAGGAGATCCAGACATCGGAGTATGGCTTCGGGCTGGACGGCGTTCTGCGCAGCCGCAATCCGCATCTGGCTGGCATCGTCAACGGCGTGGACTATGAGGAGTGGAATCCGGCGACGGACTGCTACATCGCCGACAACTATACGCCGGAGTCACTGGCAGGGAAGCAGGAGTGCCGCAGCGACCTGCTGCGGAGCTTCGCGCTGGATCCCGAGTCCACCGCGCCGGTAATCGGCATCGTTTCTCGCTTTGCGGCGCAGAAGGGCTTCGATCTGATTGCGCTGGCGGCCGACCGCCTGGCGCACCTGGACGCGACAGTCTGCGTGCTGGGTTCCGGCGACAAGACCTACGAGGATCTCTTCCGCCGCCTGGCGCGGCAGTATCCGGGGCGCTTTGCCGCCAGGTTCGGATACGACAACGAAATGGCGCACAAAATCGAGGCGGGTTCCGATATGTTTCTGATGCCTTCGCGCTACGAGCCCTGCGGCCTGAACCAGATTTACTCGCTGAAGTACGGCACTGTGCCGGTGGTGCGGGCCACCGGGGGCCTGGACGACACCATTGAAGCCTACGACGTGCGCAGCGGAAAAGGCACCGGCTTCAAGTTCCATGAGTACACCCCCGAGGCTCTGCTCACCAGCGTGCAGGCCGCGCTGGCGTTGCATGCCAAACCCAAGGAGTGGCGCAAATTGATGCTCAACGGCATGGCGCGGGACTTTTCATGGATAGTCTCGGCGCGCGAGTACCTGAAGGTTTACGACAAGGTGCGCGCCGCTCGGCACACAGAGGTGGTCTAAAGCCGCACCTCTGGGGAACAACGCTATCCCTGCGGCGGTGATGGTAGTTTCCGCGATTGAGGCCGGCGCGCAAGCCAGCGCTTTACGTTTGCGCCTCACGTTTCTGCGTGACGGGGAAGTACAACTCTTGTATCCTTCCGCATCTCCAGCCCACAAGACTGTGACAGAATGAGGGCACGATGTCTTTTGTATTGGGAATTGATGGCGGAGGCAGCAAGTCCACGGCTGCGCTTTCCGATGGTGTGTCTATTCTCTCCACCTGCACGGCAGGCGGATGTAACCTCAACAGCGTTTCGTTCTCCGAAGCGCAATCCGCGCTCGCGGAGGCGATCCACGGGGCGCTGTCGTCGGCAGGGCTTCCATGTGACGCGGTTGGCGCCGCCTGCGCCGGAGTAGCCGGAGCGGCTTCGCCTGAGGTCGCGGCAAAGATCACGGAAATCATATTGGGATTGCTGCCCAGGGCCGCCGTGCGGGTGGTAGGAGATACGGTGATCGCGCTGGACGCGGACTTCCGCGGAGGCCCCGGCGTGGTGTGCATCTCCGGCACAGGTTCAATTGCCTTTGGACGCAACGAACGCGGCGAAGTGGCGCGAGCCGGGGGGTGGGGACGCTTTGTCTCCGACGAGGGTTCAGGGCACTGGATCGGTCAGCGGGCGGTCGCACAATGCCTCCAGGCGCTGGACATGGGACGCAGCAGCAGCCTCATCACCGGCATCATGCATCACTGGAAGATTGCAACCCGCGAACAGCTTGTACAGCGCTGCAATCGCGACCAGGCCCCCAACTTTGCCGAGCTTTTTCCGGTTGTGCTGGCAGCCGATCTTGCCGGCGACGCGCTGGCCTGCGAGATTCTCACAGCGGCCGGAACCAGCCTTGCACGCGTCGCGCAGATTGTGCTGCGCCGGCTATGGATCGGCCACGCCACCGCCGAAGTCGCAATGACCGGCGGCGTTTTCGTGAACTCGGAGCGAATCCGGCAGGTCTTCTCCAACGTGATCCGAACCGAACGCCCCGAGGTGGGCGTACGCATTGGCGAGCGCGAGCCCTATATAGGCGCGCTCTACCTGGCGAAGAAGGCGCTCGAGAACGTCGATTCCAGCGTCCGGGAAGCCGCCGTGATCAAAAATCGATATTGAAATGTGTCCGGGAAGCTGATTGGTGAGATGCCCGTCACTTTTTCAGGGCGATTTGGTGACATTTAACTTGTCTGACAAGCAGACCAGTGTTAAAGTTCTTCCATTGACTCGGACTCTCCGAGGAACGCGTAGAATGCGCGAAGCGGACCAGTAATTATCAGTAAGTTTGTTAATATTAAAGTACGGCCTGATAATACAAGCAATTCTAGAGCAACATACCGCGGGTCGCCTTATACAACCGGAGTGGAGACTGCATTCCATTGCAGCCGTTAGTCCGATCACGGAGGAATTCGTGAGCGTGGCAGCATTTGTACCACTTCCGGCACCTTTATTCTCATTCTGGCGGCCTTTTATGTCTGTCTGTTTGTTCCCATGGTCTCTTCCTGTCCTTGCTTCTAAGGTTTCTGCGCCGTCCGGTGCGGGTGCGGCTCCCATAAACGGTCCGGTAAGTGGTGCAAAGCGCTCACTTCTGCTCTGCCCGATGGGGGGCAGGTAATGCCGTCCCCCGCCACGCTCGTCCCCTGGGCTTTATGGCCTCTTGTCCTCGGAATCGGCCTGCAACTGCTTTCGGCGAAGGTGTTTTCGTCGCGCGGCAAAGGCGTGCTGGCATTCCTGTGCTGCCTGGGCAGCCTCGGCGCCGTGCTGGGCACGTATCCCGGAGTTCGCGATGGATCGGCAATTCATCTTCATCTGGGAACTTGGGATGGACCGCTGGCGCTCGTTTTCCATGTAGACGCGCTGAGCCTGTTGTTTGCCTTCATGGCAACCGGGATCGGGGCGCTGGTGCTGCTTTACGCCATCGACTACATGTCCCACGAGCCGGCAGCGACACGCTTCTACTCCATCATCCTGGCGTTTGTAGCCGGACTGGTGGTGCTGGTTTACAGCGCGAACCTGCTGCTCTTCTATCTGGGATGGGAGCTGGTTGGCCTCTGTTCCTTCAGCCTGGTGGGTTTCTGGTACAAGAATCCCGAAGCCGTGAAGGGCGCGCGCAAGGTCCTGCTGATGACCCACCTGGCGGGCTATGGGCTGCTGGCGGCGATCCTGATTATCTACGCGCGCACCGGCAGCGTTTTGTGGACTGACCCGGCGGTAGGCCAGGCGATGACCGGCGTCCTGTTTGTGTTGATGCTGACGGCGTTGGCGGCCAAGTCAGTGCAGTTTCCTCTGCACACCTGGATTCCAGAGGCGATGGCGGCTCCTACTCCGGTGAGCGCGCTGCTCCACGCCGCCTGCTACGTGAAGGCGGGTGTCTACCTGGCGGCGCGCATGCACAGCTTTACCCGCTGGCCTGAGTCCTGGAGCGTCATGATGCTCTGGGTAGGCACGGTCACCATGCTGGTTGGCGTTCTGTATGCGCTGGTGCAGACGGACTTAAAGCGGCTGCTCGCCTTCAGTACGGTGAGCCAGATCGGTTACATGATTACCGGCATCGGCCTTGGAACTCCGCTTGGCATCGCCGCTGGCCTGTTGCACTGCATCAACCACGGATTCTTCAAGAGCAGCCTCTTCCTGGCGGCCGGCTCGGTGCAGCACGCCACTGGAACGCGGGACATGGATCAACTTGGCGGGTTGGCGTCCAAGATGCCGCGGACTACCGCGGTCTGGATGATCGGCGTGGGCAGCATGATGGGTATTCCGCTGATGAGCGGCTTCGCCAGCAAGTGGCTGGTTTACACCGCGGCCCTGCAAAAGGGGATGGTGGTTCCCGCGCTTGCCGCCTGGATTGCCAGCATTGGAACGGTTTACATCGGCGTCAAGGCTACCAGTTCCGTCTTTCTGGGCAACACCCAGGAGCGCACCAAGCACGCGCATGAATCTCCGGCAATGATGACGCTTGGTATGGGACTGCTCTCGGTGGTGACCATCGGTCTCGGCATTGCTCCACAGGTTGCGATCCGGCTGCTGATCAACCCGGTGCTGGCGGCTTTCGGTATGCCTGCTACGGTCGGCGTCTCCTGGTTTGGAATGACGGACGCGATGGGAAGCTGGGCGGCCTCGATGGGATTGGTGATGGCGGTCGTCTCAGCCATCATCGGAGGAATTGTTTACCTTGTTGTGGTGCGTCCCGCCAGAGTTGTGATGGCGCGCGGCGCATTCGCCGGGGCGGGTGGCGGAGCATTCACCGGCGGCGAGCCCATTGCCGGCCCCGCCAAAATGCCGGCAGGCGACTTCTCGGCGGTGCTCAGGCGGCAATGGTCGCCCATCATGCGCGCCCTGGATGTGGATGCGTTTTACCTGGGATTCTGGCGGCTCGTACTGGACTGCTCGACGAGAATGCAACAGGCGCTTTCATGGGTGGAGACGAATGCCACTACCGCACTGATCGCCGCTTCCGTGGTGGTGCTGCTCGCGGTGCACAGAGCGGTTCCCAACGCGGCGCTATTTACCGAAGCGGGTGGAGAGCGCGTACCGCTGCTGATCGGCGCGGCCAGCGCGCTGGCCCTTCTGGCCTTGGTGATAACCGCGGCGGCCTCGCGGGCGTGGCGGAATCTGGCGGGGTGGATGTTCGTTACCGGCGCGCCGGCGGTGCTTGGTCTGTTTGTCACCTCCGCGACGTTGCGCCTTGTGCTCCTGGAGGCATCTTCGTTCCTTGCTCTGCTCCTGATCTGGAAGAGCGCAAAGACAAAGTCTGCCGTATGGACCTTCCTGACCGTGATCGCGGTTTCGGCCGCGACCCTGATTCCCGGCCTGCTGCTGCTGGAACACGGCCATGCCGAGTTGGCGCGCACGTTGCTGATTACCGGCTTCTTCCTGAAACTGGGATTGGTTCCTTTCTTCCTGTGGCTGCCGAAACTGGCGGAGCAGGTACCCGCGCTGGTGCTGGGGCTGGTGATCTGCGTTCTGGATATTGCCGCCTTCGGAGAGCTTTGCCTGGTTGCGAAAGCGGCGCCGTGGGTGCTGGAGCCCAGGGGATTGTGGCTTTGCGTGGCGGCCCTCTCGGCGCTGGCGGCCGCATTGCTGATGCTGGCTCAGCGCAACCTCAAGCGGATGCTTGCGCTCTCCACGGTGGAGGACATGGGCTTCCTGTGCTTCGGACTGGCGGCTTCGTCGGTCATAGGCTTTGAGGGAGCAGTCTTCGGAGCGGCAGCGCACGCGGTTGCCAAGGCGCTCTTGTTCATCTCAATCAGCTCTCCGGAAGCTGACGGCGAATTGAAATCCAACAGCCGGGGACTCGCATCGCGATATCCGGTGAGTGCCGCAGGTTTCCTCATTGGCATGTTGGCCGTTCTCGGCATTCCTCCCACCATTGGCTTTGCCGGGCGCTGGCGAATCTACGAAGCGGCGGCGCAGCTGGGAACGGGTTGGATGACCGTGATGATCCTCTCCTCGATGCTTGCGCTGATCGCTTATGTGCGGGCACTGACGCGGATGTGGTGGGGAGTTTCTCCCGAGGAAGCAGTCGTGCCATCGGCGGCGGTGGAAACCGGTGCCGCGAAGATCTGGATTGTGTTGCTGGCGGCCCTGCTGGTGATTGCCGGTGTGCTGCCCTCTGGGCTGGAGTTTTTGACGCGGGGTATCCAATGAAGTTGCTTGAGAATTTGCTGAACCACTGCCGCACCAAGAGCCCTTGGCTCTTTCACATGAACTCCGGCAGCTGTAACGGTTGCGATATCGAACTGGTGGCCAGCATCGCGCCACGCTATGACGTGGAGCAGCTTGGCATTCACCTTGAGGGAAGCCCTCGCCATGCCGATATTCTCTGCATCACCGGCCCGGTGACCTACAACACGTTGAATGCCGTAAAGACAGTCTACGGACAGGTTCCGCACCCGAAGGCCGTGGTGGCGCTGGGTTCCTGCGCGGCCTCATGCAATGCTTTCGCGGGCAGTCCGACCGTGGTGGGTCCACTGCATCGCCACATCCCGGTAGATGTGTACGTGCCTGGATGTCCGCCGCGCCCTGACGCGATCATCGAAGGCATTGCGAAGGCCGCCGAGCTTCTGGGCCGCACGGAACGGAAGCCGCTGACCGACGACGACCTGAAAGACCTCGAGCCTTGCGCCGGACTCTGCGAAGCCGAACGGGCGGAAGGGGACGCGCCATGCAAATAACCACGGCGATCCTGCGCCTGCTGATCTTCCCCGGATTGTTTTTTGCTGTTCCAGCGGCTTGGTTCTTCCTCTATGTTGAGCGCAAGACGATTGCGCGAATGCAGCAGCGCATTGGCCCTCCGCTTTTGCAGCCGTTCTACGACTTTGTGAAGCTGCTGGGGAAAGAGTCGCCCAAGTATCATCACATCCAGGATCTGCTGCTGAAGCTTTGGCCCGCGCTCTCGGTTGCGGTATTGCTGGCGGCTCTGGCGCTGATTCCGGTCTTTCCGTCCAAGGGCGGATTTTCCGGCGACCTGATCCTGCTGATCACTCTGCTGGAATTGCCTTCGATCTTCTATATGCTGGCGGGCTTCACCTCGCGTTCCGTCTACGGCAAGGTGGGCTCCATGCGCGAAGCGTCACTGAGTCTTTCCAGCAACCTGCTGTTTCTGACGGCGGTCATGATGATCGCGGTTTCGGCGCACACCTTCCGCCTTTCGGAGCTTGCCGTACCCGCGGCCTCGGCGGCGCGCTGGCTGGGCGTGGCGGCCATCGTCCTCTGCATTCCGGCAAAGTTGCGACTCAATCCATTTTCAACGTCCAGCGCCGAGCAGGAGATCTACTCCGGGCCGTTGACCGAGTACAGCGGCAGTGACCTGGCGCTCTGGGAACTGGCGCACGGACTGGAATGGCTGGCGCTCTCCGGCTTCGTCGTATCGCTGTCATTTCCGCGCACCGGCTTTATCCTGGCTGACGCGGGAATCTTCGCTTTCCTTTGTATCGCGCTGGTGGTTGTGCTGGCGACGGTCGCCGCCGCTACCGCTCGTCTCACCATTGACCGCTCTGTGCGCTTTTACTGGCGCTGGAGCGTGGCGCTGGCGGTCGTTTTCCTGGCTTCGGCAGTTTTATTTCGGAGGTAATTCATATGAAAAGCATTGTTCAACTTCTTATCCATAATTTGCATGAAGGCAGCATCACTCTTCCATACCCTGAGCGTCCGGCAATTCTCGGCGCCTACCGCGGAATGGTGCAGAACGCGCCCGAGGAATGCACGGGCTGCGGACTCTGCGCCTATGTCTGTACCTCCAGCGCCATCACGGTGCAGCGCGCGGCGGACGGCTTCCGCTGGAGCTACGATCCGGGCAAGTGCACCTTCTGCGCCCGTTGCACGCAGCGCTGCCCAAAGCAGTCGCTGACGATGATGGATACCCGTCCCCCGGTGTACCAGCAACTAGGCGGGCTGAAGCAGTTTCACGACGTCAAGAAAAAGAAGAAGCCGGCTGTCCCTCCCTCCAATCCGCAGCCCGAAGCAGCGAATTAGTCCGGCGGAAGTTGCCGCCGGGGGCAAGAGCGGTAAAGGAGAAGTGGAATGAGTGAAGGTGCAACGATGTCGCAAAACGAATTACGCTTCGAGCCGAAACTGCTGGAACTGCGTGCGGAAGACGGATGGGAGCAGAAGAACGGCGCCTGGTGGCTCACGGCGGAGACCCTCGATCCCCGCGCCATGACAAAGTTCATGCTGGACCGGGACGCGCGCTTTATGACCCTGACGGCAATCGAGCGCGAGGGCGGCGAGACCCGTCTCGATTATCACTGGGACCGGAAGGGCGTAATCCTGACCTTCTCGACCCAGACCAGGGGCAACAAATTTGCCAGCATCAGCGATCTGTGCCCCGCGGCCGACTGGGTGGAGCGCGAGACCTATGAGTATTTCGAGGTCGAGTTCACGGGCCGGGACAATAACAAGCCTTTGATGCTGAGGCCGGGATTGGAAGCCGGACTGAACCGCCGGCAGGACGCAAAGCTATGAGCTACAGAATTCCGATTGGCCCCTTTCATCCGGCGCTCGAAGAGCCTTACAAACTTGATCTGATTTGCGAGGGCGAAACCGTTCGCGAAGCCGAGCTTCATGTCGGCTTCAACTTCCGCGCCATCGAGTATCTGGCCGAGCGCCGCAACTATCAGCAGGTGATCTCGCTTGTCGAGCGCGTTTGCGGCATCTGCTCCAACGTCCACTCGCTCACCTTCTGCCTGACGGTGGAACGCCTGCTCAACCTGCAGATTCCCGAGCGCGCGCAGTACATCCGTGTTGCCATGGCGGAACTGGAACGCTTGCATTCGCACATCCTTTGGGCTGGAATCGCGGCCAAACTCATCGGCTTCAAGACCATGTTCATGAGCTGCTTTGCCATGCGCGAAAAGGTCATGGATACGCTGGAGATGATCTCCGGCAACCGCGTGAATTACGGCATGAACTCGATTGGCGGCGTGGTGCGTGACATCACTGACCACAGCGCCATCCTGAACGTGGTGGATGCGATCGAAAAGGAACTGGTCGGATCCATCATTCCCGTCTTCACCACCAATTCCACGGTTGCGTCGCGCTGCACCGGCATCGGTGTGCTGACCACGCAGCAGGCAATCTCCATGGGAATCGTCGGACCGCTGGCGCGCGCCTCTGGAGTGCCGCAGGATCTTCGCCGCGACGCGCCGTACCTCGTCTATGACCGCCTGGAGTTCGACGTTCCGGTCCAGGAGGGCGGCGACGTGCGCGCAAGACTCGTGGTGCGGGCGCTGGAACTGATCGAAAGCTGTCGCATCCTCCGCCAGGTGATGCGCGACATGCCCGAGGGACCGATTGCGGTCTCTACCGGCGCCCCGCGCCTCAAGGTGCCGGCGGGAACGGCAGTGGCCCGCATTGAAGCTCCGCGCGGCGAGGTGTTCTACTCAGTAACCGCCAACGGAACCGATGTGCCATCGCGGGTAAAGGTACGCACGCCAACCTTTGCCAACATGCCATCGATGCAATGGGCGGTGGTGGGGGCGCAACTGGCTGACGCGCCACTCATTCAGGCCTCGATTGACCCGTGCTACTCCTGCACGGACCGCTAGAAGAAAGCCGGGCGAAGCTGCCCGGCTTTTTCTTGTATTCAACAATTTGACCAGGCTTGACCGGAAGCTGTCCCAGGAAGGGCAGAAAGATAAGAACTCGCTTCGATTTTCACTTGTCTGACAAGCTGATATGTAGTAATGTCTCCGCATTCAGACAATCTGACAAGATTTCGCCGCCCAACCGCGGCAGATGGGAAGAGGCCAGACTCCACAGGCCAATTCCGAAAAAGCCTGGCAACGGAGGTTCCACTTGGCTTCCCCGACTGATTCCGCTTCCCTGGTTCGCCAGTCCAGAGGCATGGGCATGGAGGCAAGAAGCTCAGGCTTGTCCAGCACGCCGGTTCGCAAGGGCCCCAGCAAGAGCAAGACGATCGATCACGTGAATATCTAAGAAACACGGAGTTGAGTGATGAAGAAGGTCACGATTGACGGCAATGAAGCGGCTGCTTACGTTGCCCACAAAACTAACGAAGTCATAGCAATTTATCCGATTACTCCCAGCTCGCCAATGGGCGAGTGGAGTGATCAGTGGTCCTCGGAAGGCAAGCCCAACATCTGGGGAACGATTCCCTCGGTCTTTGAAATGCAAAGCGAGGCAGGCGCTGCAGGCACGCTGCATGGCGCGCTCCAGGCCGGAGCGCTGACCACAACCTTTACCTCTTCGCAGGGCCTTCTGCTCATGATTCCAAACATGTACAAGATCGCCGGCGAACTGACGCCGTGCGTCATGCATGTTGCGGCACGCGCGCTGGCCGCACAGGGACTCTCCATCTTCGGCGACCACCAGGATGTGATGGCGGTGCGGCAGACCGGATGGGCGCTGCTGGCTTCCAACTCGGTGCAGGAAGTGATGGACACCGCGCTCATCGCGCAGACGGCGACCCTGGAGTCGCGCATTCCGTTTGTCCATTTCTTTGACGGCTTCCGGACCTCGCACGAAGTAGCGAAGGTCGAGCAGATCGATGTGGAAGTGATGAAGGCGATGATTCCGCAGGAACTGGTGGAGGCGCACCGCAATCGCAAGCTCACCCCGGATCATCCAGTGCTTCGCGGCACCGCGCAGAATCCCGATGTTTATTTCCAGGCGCGCGAGACCGTCAATCCCTTTTACATTGCGCTGCCCGAGATTGTGCAGAACGCGATGGACAAGTTCGCCGGTCTCACCGGTCGTCAATACAAAATCTATGAGTACCTCGGCGCACCCGATGCCGAGCGCGTCATTATCCTCATGGGCTCCGGCGCGGCTGTTGCGGAAGAGGCGCTCGAGAAGCTGCTGGCCCAGGGCGAGAAAGTCGGCATTCTCAAGGTTCGCCTCTATCGTCCATTCGCCTCGGAGTTATTTTTGCAGGCGCTGCCCAAGAGCGTAAAGTCGATTGCCGTTCTCGACCGCACCAAGGAGCCGGGCTGTGCAGGCGAGCCGCTTTACGGCGACGTGCTGACGGCGCTGGCCGAGGGTATTGCCTCCGGCAAGTCGCAGTTCAAGTCATTCCCCAAGGTGATTGGCGGCCGCTACGGCCTGTCGTCCAAGGAATTCACTCCCGCCATGGTCAAGGGCGTCTTTGACGAGCTTGACAGCGCGGCGAGCAAGAACCACTTCACGGTCGGCATCGTGGATGACGTCACCCACACCTCGATCGCCTACGATCCGGCGTTCAACACCGAGCACCCGGAAACAGTTCGCGCTCTCTTCTACGGACTTGGTGCGGACGGCACGGTGGGCGCCAACAAGAACTCGATCAAGATCATCGGCGAAGACACCGAGAATTACGCTCAGGGCTACTTCGTTTACGACTCGAAGAAGTCCGGCTCCATCACCACCTCGCACCTGCGCTTCGGCCCCAGGCCGATCCGCTCCAGCTACCTGATCAATCGCGCAAGTTTCGTCGCCTGCCACCAGTTTACTTTCCTGGAGAGAGTCGATGTCCTGAAGTACGCCGACACCGGATCGGTCTTCCTGCTCAACAGCCCGTTCGGCGTGGATGAGGTTTGGGACGAACTGCCGGCGAGCGTGCAGAAGCAGATCATCGCCAAGAAGCTGCGCTTCTACGTGATCGATGGATACAAGGTTGCCAAGGACACCGGCATGGGCGGTCGCATCAACACCATCATGCAGACCTGCTTCTTCGCCATCAGCGGAGTGTTGCCGCGCGACGAGGCAACGGCGGCCATCAAGAAGGCGATCAAGAAGACCTACGGAAGGCGCGGCGAATCCGTTGTGCAGAAGAACTGGGCTGCCGTGGATGCCACGCTCGAGAACCTCCTTGAGGTGAAAGTCCCCGCGGCTGTCACCTGCACACAGAAGGCTCGCCCGGCGGTTCCGGACGCGGCTCCCGCATTTGTGAAGAATGTGCTGGGGACGATGATCCTGGGCGATGGCGATGACCTTCCGGTGAGCGCTCTGCCCATTGACGGCACCTACCCCACCGGCACCGCGCAGTGGGAAAAGCGCAACATCGCCCTGGAAATTCCAGTGTGGGATGAGAAGCTCTGTATCCAGTGCGGCAAGTGCGTGCTCGTTTGCCCCCATGCGGTCATCCGCGCCAAGGTTTACCAGGGAGACAAACTGGCAGGCGCGCCGGAGACCTTCAAGTCCGTTGACGCCAAGTGGAAGAACTTCCCCGGCCAGCGTTACACCTTGCAGGTTGCTCCAGAGGATTGCACCGGCTGCGCGCTCTGCATCGAGGCCTGCCCGGCGAAGTCCAAGACCGAAGTCAAGCACCGGGCCATCAATATGGTTGCGCAGTTGCCCTTGCGCGAATCCGAGGCAAAGAACTGGGAGTTTTTCCTCTCGCTGCCAGAGACCGACCGCACCGCGCTCAACTTCAGCCAGGTGAAGGACGTTCAACTGCTGGAGCCGCTCTTTGAGTTCTCCGGCGCCTGCTCGGGCTGCGGCGAAACGCCGTACGTCAAACTGCTCACTCAACTCTCTGGTGATCGTTCTTTGATTGCCAACGCAACTGGCTGCTCGTCCATCTATGGCGGCAACCTGCCCACCACGCCCTACACGGTCAACAAAGATGGACGTGGCATTGCGTGGTCTAACTCGCTCTTTGAAGACAACGCGGAGTTCGGCCTTGGCATGCGCCTGGCGATTGACAAGCACAAGGAGCAGGCTCGCGAATTGCTGGTCCAACTTGCGGGCACGCTGCCGGAAGAGCTGGTCAAGGGTCTCCTCTACGCCGACCAGGGATCGGAAGCCGGGATTCGCGATCAGCGTGCCCGTGTCGCCGAACTGAAGAAACTGCTCGCCGCAACCGAGAGCTTTGAAGCCCGCAACCTGCTGGGACTGGCGGACAGCCTGGTGAAGAAGTCGGTCTGGATCCTGGGCGGAGACGGCTGGGCCTATGACATCGGCTATGGCGGCCTCGATCACGTTCTCGGCTCCGGACAGAATGTAAACATCCTGGTTCTTGACACCGAGGTGTACTCCAACACCGGTGGACAGATGTCCAAGTCCACGCCCCGCGGCGCGGTGGCGAAGTTTGCCGCCGCCGGCAAGGCGCGCGCCAAGAAGGATCTGGCGCTGATGGCCATGCATTACGGCGCAGTGTACGTTGCCCGCATTGCCATGGGCTCCAATGATTCGCACACCCTCAAGGCATTCCAGGAGGCCGAGGCATTTGACGGTCCTTCGATCATCATTGCCTACAGCCACTGCATCGCTCACGGCTTCGAGCTCGTACACGGACTCGATCAGCAGAAACTCGCGGTGCAGTCCGGACACTGGCCATTGTTCCGCTACAACCCGGCCTTGGCCGAGACCGGCAAGAATCCCTTCGTTCTTGACAGCAAGGCGCCCACGGTGCCGCTGGAGAATTACATCTACAACGAAACCCGCTACACCATGCTGCGCCAGAGCAATCCGGCAGTTGCCGCCGAGTTGCTGATCGAGGCCCAGCACGACGCGGATTTGCGCTGGAAGACCTACGAGCACCTGGCGCAGCAGCCGGGCGCCAACATCGCCGCCGCTCTCCAGTCGGTGGTGGCCACGGAAGAGAAGCCGCAGGCAAAGGGGACTTCGAACAATGGTTGATCTATCGACAAGCTACGCCGGACTGACACTCAAGAATCCGCTGGTCGTCTCCTCCTCGCCTCTCTGCAAGGAGATCGGCAACCTGCGCCGTATGGAAGACGCAGGCGCCGCGGCCATCGTTCTGCACTCGCTCTTCGAGGAGCAGATCAACATCGAGTCCAACGAACTGGATAAGTACCTGTGGAACTCATCCGGCGTCTCGGCGGAAGCCGCGGAGTACTTCCCCGGCGCTGAGAACTTCAGCATCGGGCCGGACGCCTACCTCGAGCATATCCGCAAGGCCAAGGAGGCCGTAAGCATTCCGGTCTTCGGCAGCCTCAACGGCGTCTCCGAGGGTGGCTGGGTGCGTTACGCAAAGCTGATGGAAGAGGCAGGCGCCGACGGCGTGGAACTCAACATCTACTTCCTCGCCACCAATGGAGACGAGAGCAGCGCTTCCGTCGAGAACCAGTACGTGGAACTCGTGCAGGCCGTGAAGGCGCAGCTCAAGGTGCCGCTCGCGGTAAAGATCGGTCCCTACTTCAGCTCCATCACCAACCTCGGCAAGCGGTTGGACGCGGCAGGCGCCGATGCACTGGTCATCTTCAACCGCTTCTACCAGCCGGATTTTGACCTCAATACTCTTGAGGTCATTCCGGGCCTTCAGCTCAGCACATCGCAGGAGCTTACGCTTCGCCTGCACTGGGCGGCTGTTCTCTTCGATCGCATCAAGGCTGACATTGCCATCACCGGCGGCGTTCATTCCTCCGAGGATGTCATCAAGTCGATGCTGGCGGGCGCGCGTGTGGCGATGACTACTTCGGCCCTGCTCGAGCGCGGCATCGGTCTGCTGCGGTCGATGCTGACCGGAGTGGAAGGCTGGGTGGAGCGCAACGAGTACCAGTCCATCCGCCAGATGCAGGGCAGCATGAGCCAGCAAAAGGTGGCGAATCCTGCCGCTTTCAATCGCGCCAACTACATGAAGGTTCTCAGCACGTATGCCCTCCAGGACGCTGTCGCGCAGAGCTCCAGGTAAACGCGCAGCAGGAGTGAGAGCCCGGTAATTGAGGAAAGACAAGGACATTCAGACCGCGGAAGCGCACTCATCGGCGCTTCCGCCATCCAAAGGTGAGCATTTATGAGTAGTGTAGTTGGCAAGGTCGGCAAACTTACATCCAGCAGCCCCTCGCATGACGTTCTGCGCGCGGAAGCCCATCCCCTGGATCCGATTTTCAACCCGAAGAGCGTCGCCCTGGTTGGCGCCAGCGAGCGCGCCGGCAGCGTGGGCCGCAACGTTCTGTGGAACCTGCTGAGCAGTCCGTTCGGCGGCACCATTTTCCCGGTCAACCCCAAGCGTTCCAACATCCTCGGCGTCCGCACCTACCCCAGCGTGCGTGAACTGCCCGAAGTTCCCGACCTGGTCGTCATCACCACCCCCGCCAGCACGGTTCCCGGAGTGTTGCGTGAGAGCGTCGAACTCGGCATTCCCGGCGGTATCGTCATCTCCGCGGGATTCAAGGAGACTGGCGCGCCCGGCATCGCACTTGAGCGCGAGGTCATGGAGATCATCAGCGGTAAGATGCGCATCATTGGCCCCAACTGCCTCGGCGTGATGAACCCCGTGCAAGGCCTCAACGCAACTTTCGCCGCAACCGTTGCCAAGCCCGGCAACGTCGCATTCATCAGCCAGAGCGGCGCCCTTTGTACTGCCGTACTTGACTGGAGCCTGCGTGAAAACGTTGGCTTCAGTTCTTTCATCTCCATCGGCTCCATGCTGGACGTCAACTGGGGCGACCTGATCAGCTACTTCGGCAACGATCCCCGCACCAACGCCATCGTCATCTACATGGAGTCGATTGGCGACGCCAGAGCATTCCTCTCGGCGGCGCGCGAAGTTTCCCTGACCAAGCCGATCATCGTCATCAAGGCTGGACGCACTGCCGCTGCCGCCAAGGCTGCCGCCTCGCACACCGGATCGCTCACCGGTTCTGACGATGTGCTCGACGCTGCCTTCCGCCGTGCCGGTGTGCTGCGCGTCAACTCCATTGCCGATATCTTCTACATGACCGATGTGCTCGCCAAGCAGCCGCGCCCCCAGGGCAACCGGCTCTGCATCGTCACCAACGCTGGCGGCCCCGGCGTGCTTGCCACCGATGCTCTGGTGCAGGGTGGCGGCGCTCTTGCCGACATCTCGCCTGAGAGCATGGAGGCCTATAACAAGCTGCTGCCGGCCTCCTGGTCGCACGCCAATCCCGTTGACATTCTCGGCGACGCCGAGCCCGAGCGCTACGCCAAGTCGCTGGAGATCGCCGCCAAGGATCCAAACATCGACGGCATGTTGGTCATCATGACGCCGCAGGGAATGACCAATCCGACCAAGATCGCCGAGGAACTCAAGCCTTACGCGCACAGCCTCGGCAAGCCCGTGCTGGCAAGCTGGATGGGCGGCAACAGCGTCGTCGCCGGAGAAGAAATTCTCAACGAAGTCGGACTCCCGAGCTTCTACTTCCCTGACACCGCCGTCCGTGCCTTCAACTACATGTGGAAGTACGCTGACAATCTGAAGGGCCTCTACGAAACGCCTTCGCTCCAGACCGGCGACTCCGGCCCGGACCGCGAAGCCGCCCGCAAGATCATCGGAGATGTACACGCCACGGACCGCACGATTCTTACCGAGTATGAGTCCAAGAAGCTGTTGGAAGCCTACGGCATTCCAACCACGAAAACCGAGATCGCCGCTACTGTGGACGAAGCGGTTGCGTGGGCGGAGAAGATCGGCTATCCCGTGGTGCTCAAGCTCTACTCGCTCACCATCACCCACAAGACGGACGTGGGCGGCGTCGTGTTGAACTTGCGCAATGCGGAGGCCGTGCGCGAGGCCTTCACCAACATCCAGAACGCGGTTGCCGAGAAAGTTGGAGCCGAGCACTTCCAGGGCGTCACCGTGCAGCCCATGGCGAAGCTCGATGGCTATGAACTGATCCTCGGCGCTTCGCTCGATCCGCAATTTGGCCCGGTGCTGCTCTTCGGGACCGGCGGACAGCTTGTCGAGGTCTTCAAGGATAAGTCGCTGGCGCTGCCTCCGCTGAACTCCACGCTGGCTCGCCGCATGATGGAAACCACCAAGATCTATCACGCGCTGCAAGGTGTTCGTGGCCGCAAGAGCGTGGATATGGCGGCACTGGAAAACCTGCTCGTGCGCTTCAGCGAACTGGTTGTCGAGAATCCCCGCATCAAGGAGATCGACATCAATCCGCTGCTGGCCTCGCCGGATCGTCTGCTCGCACTCGACGCGCGTGTCGTCCTGCATGAAACCGAAATCGCCGATGAGAATCTGCCCCAGTCGGCCATCCGTCCCTATCCCGAGCAGTACGTTTCGGGAAGCAAAACCAGCAGCGGCGAAGAGGTCGTGATCCGGCCGATCCGTCCGGAAGACGAGCCGAAGCTGATCGAGTTCCACAAGGAACTCAGCGAACGCTCGGTGTACCTCCGCTACTTCCAGCCACTGAAGCTCTCGCAGCGCACCGCGCACGAGCGTCTCACGCGTATCTGCCACATCGATTACAACCGCGAGATGGCCCTTGTGGCCGAACGCGTCAACGAACAAGGCAAAGCAGAGATCATCGCCGTGGGCCGCATGAGCAAGCTCCACGGCGTGCCGGAAGCTGAACTGGCCGCATTGGTTCGGGATGGCTTCCAGGGCAAGGGTCTCGGCAGCGAGCTTTACCGCCAACTGTTACAGATTGCGCGTGACGAGAAACTGGTCAAGGTGCACTCCAACATGCTGCGGGAAAACCTCGAAATGAAAGCCATTTGCCAGACCCTTGGCTTCACCCTGTCGGACGGCGACCGGGACGACAATCTTATCCTTGCGGTGCTTGCACTTTAACCTCCTGTGTGGTGACTGACAGTTTTGGGCTCGCGCATTGTTCCTGCGTGAGCCCCTTTTTCTGTCCGAATGGAACTTGATTGTTCGAGCCGCGCGGAGGCGGCCCTTCTATTTGTGAGCCGGCTTCTTCTTGATCGCGGTTTTGGGCGCAGGGCCTGCCGCCGGAGGCGCGTACTGATAGGCCAGGCCTGCGATTTCAGCCAGCATCCCGCCGACCTTTGAGACATCGTCCATGTCGCGCAGCGGCACCATGTTGACGAAAGCGGCGAAGATCAGGCGGTGACCGTTGGCCGCGTCCACATATCCCGCCAGGCCCTTGCCCAGCACCATGACTCCGCCGGTCAGAGCGTTGGAAACCACGTAGGAGCCGGTCTTGGCGTGGACATGGCCGGAGGCGGGCGAGCCCGGCATGGTTTCCATCAGTGTGCCATCGCGCCCCAGCACCGCCAGCGAATCGTAGAACAATCGCCCGTAGGGCTGCCGTGAGATATACGCGAGATAGCGCACCATAAAGTCCGGCGAAAACGCCGAGCCCATGCCTCCCTCGCCATCAAGCTGCGAAACCGACTCCGGCTCCAGCCCTGCCTTGGTAAGGAAGCGCCGCTCCAGCCCCAGTCCCTTCTGAAAAGCGTCAGCGGAGCCATTGCCGAGGATCGCACCGAGCAGGTATGGCGTCGTCGCCGCATGAAGATTCTGGCTCACCTTCAGCGTGAGTTTCACCTCCTCTTTGAATGGAGGAGAAACATGCTCGGTTAGCAATGTTCTTCTTGCATTGGCCGCGGGAGTCGTTCCCTCCGCTCCTTCGGCAACCGGAGCTTCCAGCAGAATTCCTGCCCAGCGCAGGGCCGCGCAAAACCCCTGCGTGGCGAAGAGTGCGGGATCTCTTACCTTGTACGCTGCCTGTGCCGTCTCTCTGCCGGCGGGAATGTTGCCCTCCAGCACCACCGTGTGGGAGCCATCGGCTTCGGTGGCATCCGAGGTGAATTGCAGCTCCAACTCGGAATCCGGCTTGCCGGTCTTCACTTTGTTGATCACCTTCAGATAGGGCAGCGCGGGCGACACCTCGACCGCCACCGGGCCGCCAACGGAAGCAGCCGAGGTCGCCGTGACGTCGATGACATTATCGTTGAACATCACCGGCGAAATGGTCGAGTGCGTTGCCGGTTCCACCTCGGAGGGAAACAGCGAGGCGTCCACAATCACCTTGCCGCGAATCCGTCCGACGCCGCTCATCAGAACGCCGGACGCAAGCTCCTTGAGCACGCGCAGCGGGTCGCCGAGCACGGCTTTTCCCATCAGCAATCCAGTGTAGGCATGGTCCCGCGCGGCGAAGTCCAGCGTGTCGTCCGGCAGCACCCTTCCGGAGAGATTCGGGTCGCCGCTGCCCACCAGTACAAGGTCTCCGTCCAGCGTGCCGTCTTCGCTGATGTTCCCCGTGTAATACACGCGCGTGTGGAAGCGGTAATCCTGGCCCAGCAGAGCCAGCGCCGTGCCCTCCGTCACCAGCTTGGTCGTCGAGCCGGAGGTGAACAGCTTGTCTCCGTTCATCGCAAATAAAATCTTATTCGCGGTCAGGTCGAAGACTTCCACGCCGAACACGGAGTGCTTGAATTCGGGGCGAGCCGTCACCTGCCAAATGCGCTCAGTCAGCGCTGACGTGTCGTGCGAAGTGTCCTGCGAAGCCGCCGGGATCATGGCCGGCAAAATGAGACACAGAAGTACAACAAGTTTCCGCAAATCTTTCTCCCAACAAAGTGAGCGCTATTCTCACGCAATTCTGTATCGACAGTGGTCCCATCCCATAAGCAGTAATGGGTACTCACATTGTATCCGTGCAGGCCTTCAGGGGCGATGTGGTCCAGGGCGGTGTGCGATTGCAGGAATGCCGCAGCCGGCGAAACCTGATAGGCAGACGCTCGCCTTCTGCTCACCAGGTATCGCTGGCGGCGGGATGGTCGGAATCCAGTTGAACCCGTGGCAGCAATGAGGCCCGCTCCACAAGGGAGTTCCGTCATTCCATGGTGCGTTATGCGGCTTCGGTCGCGGGGGTTTTGTGCTTCATCTTTTCTTCCATCATTGCAGCCATGCGCTCTTCCATTGCCTGCAGCCGTTTGCGGCCCTCTGCCGAGCCCTCGATTGCTTTTTCAAGGTTCATCATGAAGTCCGGCATGAACTTCGCGCGGCATTCCTTCAGGAACGGCTTGATCTTGGCGTAGCACCCCCAGGCTTCGTGGCAGGAGTCGAAGAACAGCCCGGGATGGAGTGCCCCGCGCACCACTAGCGAGGATGCAGTCTCCCAGTAGGACATCACCTGCCCAAGGTAGCGGCTCTGCGGAGAGCCAAACTTCATCATGGTCTGCTCCACGTCCGCAAAGCTGTGTGGCCAGAATTCGCCTGCAAACCAGTTCCGGGCATTGCGCATTTCGCTTTCCCGGCGCAGGTCGTAAAGACGGAGCACCAGTTCAGCATCGGCAGCAGTAGCATTCTTGTTTTCCATAAGATTCTCCTGTAAAGGGTCAACCGGCGGAGAGCCGGATCGACGCCCAAATGGAAAATACATTTAGGCCTACTGCTAGATGCCGCGGCGGATTCAGGGGGTGTTCGCCTCTTGCGGAAGAGACGGGTATTTCGCGCGTGGTACATACTCCGCCCTCTCTCCAGCTCGCGCCCTTGCTTCAGAATGCCTGCTGCTATGGCTCCTCGCCCTTGAAGAACTCCAGAATTGCCTCGGCCTGGCGGGTATTCACCACCGAGGTCAGCGCGGCATAGTTTGCCTGCTTCACCGCGCGCAGCGAGCCAAAGTGTTGCAGCAACCGCCGCGTCGTCATCTCGCCAATGCCCGGAACGTCGCGCAGTTCCGTCGCGTGGTCGCGCATCTGCCGGCGCTTGCGGTGGAAGGTGATGGCGAAGCGGTGCGCCTCGTCGCGAACCTGCTGGATCAGCAGCAGCACCGGCGAGTGCCGGTCCAGCACAATTGGCTCATCCTCCTGGCCGAACAGGTACAGAATCTCCTCTCGCTTGGCGATGGAGGCCACCGGTTGCGCTGCCAGTCCCAGCTCTTCCAGGGCGCGCGCCGCCGAGTGCAACTGTCCCAGGCCGCCGTCGATCAGCACCAGCGAAGGCATCGGCTTGCCCTCTTCCAGCACCCGCTTGTAGCGGCGCGTCACCACTTCGTACATGGACTTGAAATCGTCGATCCCCTCCACCGTGCGGATGATGAACTTGCGGTAATCCGCGTTCTTCATCTTGCCCTCTTCCCACACCACCATCGAAGCAACCGTCTCGGCGCCCTGGATGTGCGAGATGTCGAAGCACTCGATGCGCGTGGGCGGCTCCGGCAGCAGGAAAACATCCTGCAGCACGGACTTCATCTCGTCGGCTCGCGGCTTCATCACCCGGAAGCGCTGGTCGTAGGATTGTTTCGCGTTGTTGCCCACCAGGTCGATCAGCGAGCGCTTGTCGCCCTTCTGCGGTACCTCAATGTGGACGCGCCCGCCGCGCCTTTCACTGAGCAACTCCTCCAGCGCCTCGCGGTCTTCAAAGTCCACTGGAATGTAAATCGTGCGCGGAGTGTAGGGCGCGTCAAGATAGAGCTGCTTCAGCAGGGTGCTGAAAAACTCGCCCACCTCAAAGCCAACCGCGGTTTCCAACTCGCCCAGGTCCTCCCAGAAAAACTCGCGCCGGTCCAGCACCTTGCCCCCATGCATGTGGAAGAGGTTCACGGCCAGCAGGTGACTTTCCCAGTGATAGCTGATGACGTCGATGTCGTCGCCCTCGACGGTGTCCACGCGCTGCTTTTCCTGCAACTGCTCCACCGTTACTATCTGGTCGCGGTAGCGGGCTGCAATCTCGAACTCCATCTCTTCGGCGGCCCGCTCCATGCGCTGGCGCAGTGAGCCGGAGAGTTCGGTCGGCTTCCCCTCCAGCAGCAGGCGCACATCCCGTATAGCCTCGGAGTAAATCTCCGGAGTCGTCAGATCCTTCACGCACGGTCCCATGCAGCGCTTGATGTAGAACTGCAGACACGGCCGCGGATGATCGCGTGTCAGGTCAATCTTGCAGGAGGGAATCAAAAAGCTGCGGTGAATCAGGTCCACCACCCGGTACGCCAGGCTCGCCGGAAAATACGGCCCATAGTAGCTGGCGCCGTCCTTCCGCAGTGTGCGCGTCACGTACACGCGCGGATAGCGTTCCGCGGTCAGCTTGACGTAGGGATACGTTTTGCCATCGCGCAGCAGAATGTTGTAGCGCGGCTTCTTCTCCTTGATGAGATTGTTCTCAAGCGCCAGCGCTTCAATCTCGTTACCCACCACGATGTATTCAATATCAACAGCTTCCCGCAGCAGGCTTCCGGTCTTGGCGTCGTCGCTTGCGCCAGCCACAAAATAGGAGCGAACGCGCGCGCGCAGGTTCTTCGCCTTGCCGACGTAGATGACCTCGCCCTCGGCGTTCTTGTAGAGGTAAACGCCCGGATTGGTGGGAACGGTTTTGATCTTCTCGTGTAAATCCATCGTCTAAACCCGGCGTCCCGTGCCGGAGCCGCAGCCCTTGCCGCTCGCCCCGCCGATGCCCAGTATGCAAATTCTACCTACTTTGGAACGATTCTCCCCGCCACCGTTCTCGCCTTCGTCCGCAACCCGCTGATTCGTCTGCAAATGATCCATGGCATCCCGCGTGCTCTTAACCTCAGCGACTGTATCAGGGCATAACCACTTTCGGTTGCGCGATTTCAGCAATCCTGGCCCCCAAGGAGCTTCAACATGAAACGCTTTCTACTCCCGGTTCTTGCCGTCGGAGCCATGGCTCTTACGTTGGCCTGCACTACCAAGAATTATGTCAAGCAGCAGGACGCCCCGGTCATTAACAAGGTTGATGAGTTGGATGAGCGCACCGCGCAGACGACTCGCGGCATTCGCGACACAGATCAGCGCGCCCAGCAGGGCATCCAGGGAGTAGAGGCTCACGCCGCCTCTGCCGACCAGAAGGCGCTCGCCGCCGGTCAGCAGGCCGACTCGGCCCAATTACTCGCCTCCAACGCCAGCCACGGTGTCAGTGACCTTACCAACCGCGTCGTCAACCTTGACAATTATCGTCCCGTCACCGAGGCCGCAGTCCACTTCGCCTTTAACAAAGCCGATCTCTCCAAGAAAGACAAAGCGCAGCTCGACGAGATCGGCCAGCAGGCCGCCAGCGTCAAGGGATACATCGTTCAAATCGAGGGGCGTTGCGATTCAGTTGGCAATCCTGCTTACAACTACGAACTCAGCCAGCGCCGCGCCGCTGCCGTCACCCAGTACCTGGCCTCGCGCTACAACGTGCCCGCGCACAAAATCTTCATCATTGGGCTCGGCAAGGACGCTCCTGTCGAGGAGAACAAAACAGCCCGCGGACGAGCTGAAAACCGCCGCGTGGATGTCCGCCTCATGAGCAACAATCTCGACGCCCAGAGTGCTGCAGCGCAGCCGGTCGATCCCGCGCAGCAGACGCCACTGGCAACCGCCAACCCGCAGCATTAATCCGCTGCGCGAACAGCTTGCACTACGCGCCGGAACATTGGCGCAACACAGAGGCCGCCTCTCCCCCAGGCGGCCTTTGATGTCTTTGCCGGCAAACTCGTTTGCCAGTCGTGGTGCGCGGCACTTATCGCCGCCGCCCTTGGTTGCTTCCTACCCGCCTCCCACAAAGTGAACAATCTCCAGACGGTCGCCATCCTTCAGCGCCGTGGCTTGCCACCCCGCCCTGGGAACGATTTCGCGGTTCAACTCCACGGCCACGCGGTCGCCCTTCATGCCCAACTCTTCGACGAGCGCCTCCAGGTTGGTCGCCGCAAACTCCCGTTCTTCTCCGTTAATGACCAGTCGCATAAATCCAAAATACCAGATCGCCCGCCCCGGCTCGGCTCAGATATTCATGATCCGGCAAGCACTGCGTGCTTGACATACCGGAAACCTGCCTTAATATGGGTGCAACATTTCTGTGCAATTATGTTTCAAACAAATTGGCAGAGATTGTTCCTTGTAATTGATTCCCAGGTCCGGTTTGGGTAGGCGATGAGCCAGAGCTTTACATCCAGCCAGGTTTCCGAGCGTACCGGCCTCACGCCACGCCAGCTTCAGTGGTGGGACGAGCAGGGAATCGTGGTGCCCGCCCGCAGCGGTCACCGCCGCATCTACTCCGTCAAAGATCTCGCCGAACTCGCCGTGCTCTGCGACCTGCGCCGCCGCGGCTTCAGTCTTCAACGCATCCGCCGCATGATGACCCTGCTGCGCCGCGACTTCGGCCACCGTCTGGCCGACCTTGCCGCGCGCGGCAGCGACCTCCACCTGCTCACCGACGGCGACAGCATCTTCCTCTGCGACTCAGAACACGGCGTCGTCGATCTGCTTCGCAACGCGCAGCAGCCCCTGCTTGCCCTCTGCCTCGGACCAGTGTTGGCCCATATCGCTTCCCCAACCCCGGTGCCCGCGGCCAAGCTCCCAGCACAGGCTCCCAAAAAGAACTCTCAACCGGTGCGTGCGGCTCGTGCCGTCCGCGCCACGGCCCGGCCATAAACAGGCAGTCTTCCAAGACTGTGGAGGTGACACATGATCGTCGAGATCAACTATCTCCCCCAGTGGATACCCGAACAGATGGGACCCGGAACGGTGTTCGTCCTCGATAATGCCGGCGAAAGCGGCGACGAGGGAGATCCCTACTGGGCTGTGCTCGCCTGCCCGTCGTGTGCCACCCTTGGCCTGATCACGCGTAAACAGATGGCCGGAATCGTGCCCATCATCTGCGGCTCCGAGCTCTGCTCCGCCCAATTCCACATCCACGGAGACGACATCATCCCGCGCCTTGCAAGCTGAAACCCGCGCCCGCGGCCGGAACGGCGTCCTTTGCCGCGTACCCGCCAGCGCCCGCAGCCGGAGCGGCATCATCTGCCGCGTACCCGCCAGCGCCCGCGGCCGGAGCGGCGTCTGTTGCCGCCGATCCATCTGCGGACGCATTCGTCGAGTCCAATGCCCGCCGCAGAGGTCCGCCACTTCCGATGCTTTCCTCCGGAGTCCTTCTGCGGCACAATGGAGAGCATGAGCGATCCCACGCTGCCGCACGGCCAACTGCCTCCCATTCCCGAGGGCTGCGGCATCATGCCGGTCGCCGAGAACCGCATCGCCCGCGGCCCGCGCCCGGAACTGCTCGACGCCGTTCCCGAGCAATTTATCAGCGCCGACTCCGCTCCTCTGCCGGTCCTGAATGACGCGCTGGAGCAGAGTTACCGCCGGGTTCTGGCCCGTGCCTATGCCCTCGCCGCGGGAGCCCTGTTGCTGGCGGCTGTGCTTGCCGTCTCTCTCGTCGATAGCCCGGCGCTTCACCAGGGGATTCTGGCGGACCAGGTGCTCTTCCGCGCTGTCCTGCTGGCGCAGATACTCATCACGGCGCTATGCAGCCGGTATGTTGAAAACCTGGCCATCCTTCCGGCTGCGGTGCTGCTCTTCGCCTACGCTGCCTTCACCGCCTTGGAGTTCTCCGTCCTTCTGTCGCCGCAGATCCTGGCCATCGTCTTCCTCTGCGCCGGGCTCATGTACGCTGCCACCGCCGCCTGGGGCTTTGTCCAGCGCAGCGATCTTGCCCGCCCCATCACCGCCGTATTCATGATGCTGGCCGGGGGCCTGATCCTTGCGGCGGTAAACTCCCTCCTCCATACCACCAAGTTTGTCTGGGGACTCTGCTCGGTCGAGATTGTCATCTTTGCCGGTCTTGCCGGCTACTATGCCCAGCAGATTCGCGACTTCTATCAGGATTTCGACGATGACAACGCCCAGGGATGGAAGGCTTCCGTCCTCGGAGCCCTTCTGTTGCTCATCAATTCGGTGAATATCTACCTGATCATCGTCTCCTTCCTTCCCCGTCTGCTGGACGAGAACAACCGCCGTGACCGCGACTCCTCGGACGGTCTCTAAGGCCATCCCCCGCCGTCGCCGTTCGCCTCTCAGCTTCCCAAAACTCGCCTTACTCCTCCGGCATCTCACTTTTTGTGGGATGAACGAAAACAAGTGGAACTAACCAGCTCTCTGTCGGTAATACTGTTAGGACTATAGGTTGTCCGCAATGCCGTGAGCTCGATGCCGTTGAACGACACTCTTTCGGAGCCCGAACTCCTCCGTCTCGCCGTCTCCGGCGACGAGTCTGCCTTCGCTGCGCTCTATGAGAGGTTCAAGTCCAACGTGTACCGCTTTGCCTTGCATATGACCGGATCGGCCTCGCTCGCCGAAGATGTCACTCAGGACGCCTTCATCACGCTGATGGAGGAGGGAGGCAAATTCGACGAATCCAAGGGGCAGGTGCTTTCCTTCCTGCTTGGCATTGCCCGCAACTTTGTCCGCCGCGCCTATCGTTCCTCGGCCCGCGTCACTCCGCTGGTCACGGAAAACGAGCAGGGCGAGGAGGTCGAACTTGCGCTGGAGAGCGGCCATGACACGGTTGCCGATGTGCTCCGCGGCGAAACCGTTGATCTCGTCCGCGAGGCTGTCCAGTCGTTGCCGCCTCACTACCGCGAGGTCGTTGTCCTCTGCGATCTCTGTGAAATGTCCTATGCCGAGGCCAGCGCGCAACTCGAGTGCAACCTCGGAACCATCCGTTCCCGTCTTAACCGGGCGCACAACCTGCTTGCGAAAAAGCTGGAAACGCGTACCCAGCCCTCGGGCAAACAGGCTGGCGGAATCATTCAAGGGTGTTTGCTATGAGATGTAACGATTTTGACGCTCACATCGACGAGATGCTCTCGGGCATCCTTCATCCGGACGCCAGCCGGCACATGAGCCAGTGCGAGCGCTGCACTTCGCATTTCCGCGCCCGTGCCGCCGTGCAGAACAGCCTTCGCAAACTGGCTGTCGCCTCGGCCAGCGGCCCCTCGCGAGCCACCGACCGCGCCGTCATGGAATCCTATCGCCGCCTCCAGCAGCGCCGCGCCACCCACAACTCCGGGATCGCCATAGAAGCCGCCGCCGCTTCCAGCCACGGCGCTGGCGCGCGGATGTTCACCTTCCCCAGCCGCAGCCTTGCCCCCGTGTGGGCCTCGCGCACCTGGTGGACCGGTGCCGCCGCCGCTGCCATGGTTTTCGCCGTACTCGGCTCGGCTGTTCATCTCTGGAACGGCGTGCCAACCGTCAACGCCCCGACGGCCAACGCCTCCGGATCCAGCGCTGCGCCTGTCGCGCCCGCCGCCCGGCAGAGCGCCTCGGCTAGGCCGGCACAGCATTCCCTCGCATCTGCCGTAAACGCGGCCAGTGCGGCCCTGCGGCACGCTTCGCCGCGCCCTGCGCCGCTCTTGCCCGCCGCCCTCCAGCCTGAGGATGCTTCGGCTTCGTCGGTAGAGGAGCCTGTACTCTCGGCGAAGGCTCCGTCGCGCGCCCCGGTCGTGCTTGCAGGCGGTTCAAGTTATGACTCCGCTCCGGTCACCGAACTCTCCCCCGGCGTCGCGCCCGTCATGCGTCTGGCAAGCACGGGAACTGCCGGCAGCGTCGCTCAGTCGGCCAGCTCGACCTGGCCCGGATACTCCAATCTGATGTACTGCGATCCCGTCGTCTGCTCCGGTCCCATGCAGGTCGTGCATATCAAGGTTCCGGTCGGGCAGGTCAAGCCAAACTTGGGCCAGACCGTGGGGAATGCCTTTGTCAATGCTGAAGTCGTCATCGGTCCCGACGGCGTCGCCCGCGCCATCAGGGTGGCAAATTAGGCGGAAGTACTGTACGACGAGCACTGTTCGAGGAAGCACTTGTAGGACTGAGTCGCTGGGTTGATGAGCGTTGATTGTGCTGTGAATGAGTCAGGAGCTTTATCAGATGAGCCTTCGTTTTTTCAGCGCTGCTTCACTCCCGCTGTTGACCTGTCTGCTGGCCGCGCCGTCCCAGGCCGCGGCGCAGGTGGCGCAGGCCTCGGGCGCTCCCACCTCCGATGATAGCGTCCCCACCATCACCGTCCAGATCGCTCCGCCTCCCATTTCCATCTCCTCGGCCATGCTTGGCGTCTCCAGTCCCCTGGGCGCGCAGCCCGCCACCGGTAAGCCCATGTTTGCCGAGTTCGTCACCGAACATCACCAGAGCTTCACCGATGGCAACCATATCTCCCGCGCCACCAATTCCAGCATCTATCGTGATGCCCAGGGCCGCATCCGCCGTGAGTCTCAGCTCTCCCTGCCCGGCTTGCCCGCAGGCGTCGCCGCCGCTACGTTCATCACCATCGTCGACCGCCAGCTTGGCTACGGCTTCGTCCTCGATCCCCAGGAGATGGTTGCCCATCGCTACAATCTAAACGGCCCCAGTCCGTCCTATATTGCTCGCCTCAACGCCCAGGGCAGCGGAAGCCCCTTGATTTCTCCTGATCCCAAGCCATCTGCGGCTTCAACCGTCAGCCCGGCGGCGCCAGCAGCCTCCGCCACCTCCAGCGAATCCCACTGGAAGCTCCACGGATTCTACTCTCGCCATCGCTCCGCCACCGACGCCGCTACTCCGGCCGGCAGCGCCGCTGCCAATCAATTCAACTCAGGCTTCATGGCCGAGGATGCCGGATTCGCCAGCGCTCCCACCATGCGCATCGACCAGCCCTTCCTCGCCGCCCCCAATCCCGTCCGTACCGAGAATCTCGGCGAACAGATCATCCTCGGCTTCCGCACCCGGGGGACCCGGGTGATCACCACGCTCCCCGCCGGACAGATCGGCAACGACCGCCCTATCGACATCATCAGCGAGCAATGGTTCTCACCCGACCTTGAGCTTGTCATGCGCAGCCTGCATCGCGACCCATGGGCCGGCGAATTCACCACCACCGTCACCCACGTAAGCCGCGGAGACCAGCCTGCCACGCTCTTCGAAATCCCCGAGCGCTACAAGGTCATCGATGCCGCCACCGAGGGAGAGCACCACGTCCTCGACGGACACGGCAATCACTCCCCCGGCCCTGCGCCATGGTAAGCACAAGGAATCCTGAGCCGCTTCGAACCAAGTGCTCCCAACGTAGAACTTTATGAGGGGTCATTCTGAGCGGAGCGAGGAACCCCAGCACTGCTCCAATCTCCGATCATGTTCAGGGGCTCTTCGGCCGCAATCTGTCCTTTGACGGTGTACCCCATCAAAGCGCCCTCCTGGCTTTCGTTTGATCATTTGTGCAATTCAGGGCGGGTGTCGCTCGGCCAAAAAATCGACCCAGTCTGCTCTGTATTCCACCAGGGCAAACTGGGTCATGAACGCCGCGACTTTCTTAATTCGATTGGAACCTAAACCAGTAGAGCGCTATGCAACCACCAGTTCTCCAGCCTTTACTTCCTTACAAGTGCAGCGGCCTGGGATGCAATCCTGAAAATGCTCTTCCAGTGCCTCCTCGTCCGCAAGCTCTTCAATGACTTCGTGTGCCCATTTCTCTTCTGCTACTTCAATGTCATGTTCCTCGATTGCGGTCATATAAGTCCTCTCAGCGGGTAACCATGCGACAAATAAGATGCGTATGTAGTCGGTCCAGCGCTATGGCTTATATCCCACCGCAACTTCGAAGTCAATGTAAAAGTATGAGTCTAATAGACTTATACGTCAACATATCAGACATGCTGAAAAGCAGATTATCGCGCAGCCTGCAGCTTCTTCAGCCGCTGCCCCGTCAGGAATACATAGTGGATCGCCGAGGCCAGCGTGAATGCGAAGACTCCATAGAGCAGAACCTGCCGCGTCATCCACACCCACTCCTGCGGATAAACCTTAGCCAGCAGCGCAAAGAACACCGCCGCAATTTGGCATGCCGTGTTGATCTTGCCGAAGATTCCCGGCCGGAAATCCCGCAATCCCACCGTGTACAGCAGCGCCGAAATAATCAGGATCCCCAGGTCGCGTGAGAACACCATTACCGTGTAGCGCCAGGCAATCATGTGGCTGGAAGACATCACCAGGAAGAGGGAACTCAGCAGCAGCTTGTCGGCAATCGGGTCCAGATATTCGCCCAGCCTGGTCTTCTGGTGCAGCAGGCGGGCGGCCAGTCCGTCCAGTCCGTCGCTCAGTCCCGCCACCACCACCAGCACCAGCGCCGTATGGAAGCGCCGCTCCACAATGCAGATATTGATAAAGGGGATAAAAAAGAGGCGCATCAGCGTCAACTGGTTCGGAGTGTTCCAGAAGTCGCTCTTCATTCGGCTCCCTCGCCGTCGGCGCTGAAGACGTCTTCCACTGTTCGTCCCGCCTTGGCCGCAAAGCTCTCGCCCAGCGAAGGGAGTTCGCCCACCGCTTCGTCCAGTTCCATGCGCTCCACCCGGTGCATGGGGAAGAACAGCGTCGAGGCTCCTGCGCGCTCGCCCGCCCGTATCTGCCGCGCCAGATCTTCCAGCGATTCCAGTGGCACGCCGCGCATCTCCACGCCCGCCTGTGCGAACTGCATCAGCACGCCAAAGAACTTCTGCCGCGGTGAGTGCAGCGTCAACAGCACCCTGCTGCCCTGTTCGAATGCGTGCCCTTGCATATCCATTGATTCTGCCGCTTGCGCCCGGTTGTTACAAGTGCGCGTTGCGGCTAACCGCAGCTTTCCGCTCTTGAAACCTGCTAAAGTTGAACTCGGATCATGTCTCCTGCCAACTCTCCCAGACGGCTCCATGTCGTCATCGCTTTCGCACTGGTTTATGTCCTCTGGGGCTCTACCTACCTTGCCATCCGACTCTCGGTGGACCACCTCACCCCTTTGCTGATGGGAGGCCTCCGCTTTACCGCCGCCGGAGCCCTCATGCTAGGCTACCGCGCCCTCTGCGGACACCGCATCTCCGTCCCCCGCCGCGACCTCATCCGCCTCGCCATCATCGGAATCCTGCTTCTCGTCACCGCCAACGTCGTCCTTGGTTGGGCGGAAACCTACATTCCCACCGGTCTTGCCGCGCTCTTCATCGCCGTCACCCCGCTCTGGTTCCTCATTCTGGAGCGCATGACGCACAGCACGGACCGGCTCTCCCCGCGCGGCCTTGCCGGAATCGTCCTCGGTGTTCTCGGTGTCGCCATCCTGCTCTGGCCGGACATCTCCGGCCACGCCAACTTCGGAGCTCGCCAGCTCTTCGGCTCCATCCTTGTGCTTTTGTCCAGCGTCAGCTGGGCCGCCGGATCCATCCTCACCAAGCGCTGGCACATGTCGGTGGACCCATATACCGCCAGCGGCTGGCAGATGCTCTTCGCCGGGCTCATCTGTTGCGTCCTCGCCCTCCTCATCTGCGATCTGCACCGCGCCACCTGGGCCGCCAGCTCACTCTGGGCCGTCGTCTATCTCGTCTTTGCCGGCTCGCTCGTAGGATTCACTGCCTACGTCTGGCTGCTGCAGAACGTGCCCATCGCCAAGGTTGCCACCTACGCCTACGTCAATCCCATCATTGCCCTCATCCTTGGCTGCACCCTGCACGGAGAAAAGATGGATGGCTACATGCTCGCCGGCTCCGTCGTCGTCATCGTCTCGGTCGTCCTTGTCACCGGTGCCAAGGTGAAGCACCAGGCAAGCGAAGAAGAAGCCATAGACCTCGAACCCGTCGAACCCTCCGGCGATTGAACGCAAATTCCAGGGTCAAACCGAAACCTGGATATTGAAGTCTCCGCCTTGAATACAAATGAATACAGCACTATCATCTGTATTCACTGGAGTTGCCATGGCTGAATCGAAAGTCTTGACCCTCAGGCTTGATCCTAAGCTGACGAAACAGTTGGACAAGCTTGCCCACGCCACGCAGCGCAGCCGCTCGTTTCTCATCGCGGAAGCCGTGCGTGAGTACGTCGCATTGAATGACTGGCAGGTTGAGGAAACGAAGAAAGCGATTGTAGAAGCCGATCATGGCGAATTTGCCTCGGACAGGGAAGTGTTGCAGACCGCCAGGAAGTGGTCCCGCCGTGCGGGTTAAGTGGCTGCGCAAGGCATTGGCAAACCTGAATTCCGAAGCTGAGTACATCGCTCGGGACAATCCGGCAGCCGCTTCACGAACCGTCGACCTCATCATGACCGCGGTGAACCACCTCTCGGAACATCCAGCACTGGGCCGTGCAGGCCGGGTGCCCGGAACACGCGAACTGGTGATTCCCGGAACTCCCTACATCATCCCGTACCGAATTCGGGAGAACACGGTTGAAGTCCTGCGCGTATTTCATGCCGCGCGGCGCTGGCCGGCTGAGTTCTGATCGCAGGCCAGGAACGGCACACTGAATTAGAAACTGATGCAACCGCCTTTGCCACTCCTGACTTCTAACCGACCGCCATGCTAGGGAACCGCACCAGCGAACAGTGGATCGCCCAGTACGCCAGCAGCCACCAGCATCCGGTCAACCGTCTCTGCCACACCTTCGGAATTCCGTTCATCGTTCTCTCGCTGCTGATCTTACTGGCAACTCCCATCTACCATCGCGCCTGGCAGCCCGCGGCATTTCTCTTCGCCCTTGGATGGACGCTTCAATTCATCGGCCATGCCTTTGAGGGCAAGCCGCCGGAGTTCTTCAGGGACTGGCGATTCCTCTTCGTCGGCGTCCGCTGGTGGTGGGCCAAAATGCAGGGACGCGCGTAGCCCTGCCATATCGCAAGCAAGCATTTCATTGACTTCTGGCGGAGCGCACCCGCCCTTCTGCGCGCGACCTTTGCGGAACGGTCAATTCTGCTCAGTCTTCCGGCTCCAGAAGATGAATACTCACGGTTCACAAGGTTCTGACGGCAGTGGAACCCCGTGAAGAAGAGGCTCCTATGGATTTAAGCCCGTTGCAAATTTGGGTGGCCGTGATCGTTGTCGTGGTCGTGGTGATCGCGCTGACTACTTGGCTCATCATGCGAAAGCGCAAGACCGCGGCGCTTCGTCAGAAGTTCGGCTCGGAATACAATCGCGCCGTCCTCGTCCATGGCTCGGAACGGAAGGCCGAGGCGAAGCTGGCGGATCGTGAGAAGCGGGTTGAAAAGCTCACCATTCGCGATCTTGATTCCTACGAACTCGCGCGCTTCGCCAAGCAGTGGGAGAACGTACAGGCTCGTTTCGTCGACTCTCCCAAGGGAGCCGTCATGGAAGCCGATGACCTCGTCACCTCGCTCATGAAGACTCGCGGATATCCCGTTGCTGATTTCGATCAGCGCGCCGCCGACATCTCGGTTGACCATCCCAAGGTCGTCGAAAACTACCGCTCCGCCCATGAGACAACCATGCGCGTCGGCAAGTCTGAGGCTACAACCGATGAACTGCGCGCGGCCATGATTCACTACCGCGCTCTTTACGAAGAACTCATGCAGGTTACGCCGCCCGTGATTGTGAAAGCGGCATCCTAGGCTGAAAATTGAATTGCCGCACCCCGCCGCAAGAATACAGGGCGCTGATCGTCAGCGCCCTGTGCTGTTGCGTGATTCTTGCTCCGAAGCTGGCCCTTACCGTCCCATCGGATCCTTCTGACGGGTGGCCGATACGCCCTTCAAAATCCCTACCCCAATCAGCACGATTGCGACTACCGCAATCCAGTGTGTGGGCATATGCATCAGGTGCGCCGCATAGATCAGGCCAATGATCATGATCCCGAATCCAACCGAGTAAAGGCCGAACGACATAGCTTCTCCTTGGGCATTGAGCCCCGCAACTCTACTGCGATGAACTGGCTTTCTGGTTCTTCACCTGCAAATCGTTTACCACCTGCTTCACGTTTGGCACTGCCGTCGCCACCTGCTCGGCCAGCATTCGTCCATCTGCCGAGCCGACTTCTCCCGTCAGCGTGACCACGCTGTTGCTTACCGTGTACTTCACGTTTCCGTGCATCTTGTTCAGGATCAGCGCGGCATCCACATTCTGCTCAATGCCCTTGTCCAGGTCGGAGTTCATCGCCCTGGCTTCGCGTTCCCCGCCCTTCGGAACCACCCCGATCTGGTTGGCCACTACCTGCGCGCCTGCCAGTGACTTTGCTACTGATTCGGCCTGTGCTTTTTCGTTCTCGCTACCGGCCTGTCCTCCGAGGGTCACAACGCCCTTGTCGCGATCCTGGCTCACGGTAACGTCTTTCAGTCCTGACTGGTCGAGTAATTTACGAATCCCGCCGGCAACATCGGGTGACTTCGTTCCCGCCCCATGGCATCCGGCCATGATCCCGAAGGCAAGCAGCGCCATCATGACTACTGAAAAACCGCGTCTCTTCATAGTTCTCCAATCCTCGATTTGAGATCGAATCTCAAATAGGACTCAGGCTACAGGTGGTGCCTGTAGCCCGCGCCCTTCACGGCTTTTCAACGACCTTCTGCACCTGTCCCAGTTTGTGCTGGAGTTGTCCGGTCACCTTCTCGGCTGTGCCTTCCGCTTCGAGCTTGGGATTGTCTGTGATCTTGCCCAGCTTTTGCTTGATTGCGCCCTTCACTTCGTGAACCTTGCCATCGATCTCGTTCTTTGTGCTCGGCACCATGGAGTTTCTCCTGCGGACGAGTCTTGGATTCCCTCGTCGCAGTTTCCATCGTAGGCAGTGCGTGGCCGGATAGCTGATCACTTTTGGACACTACGGGGTCTTAATTCTGCGCCCGCCGGGGAGCGAATCGTCCGACGGAATTGCCCTCGCGCCACTCCCCAGCGGCAAACAGAAAGGGGATGCACCTCGGAAAGCGCCCGGATGCAGAGCGTCTTCGTCGGTCATCCCCGTTCAGCAATCACGGCTTTCGTGTCATTGTGCGCTGACACGCAGCCCCGGCGCAGCTTCGTTATTTCCGTTTCCACCTCACGCCGTCTTTTGTATTCTCCAGGACAATCCCCTGCGCCAGCAGTTCATCGCGAACCGCGTCGCTGCTCTTGAAGTCTTTTGCCTTGCGCGCCTCGGAGTGCTTTGCCACCAGCGTCTCTACCTGTGCATCGCTCAACGCCGCGCTCTTCGCAATCTCCAGCGTTGCCGGGCTGATCTTCTCGTCCAGCCCTTCCGTCTTCGCCCAGTCAACAATGGCCTTCACGTGCGCTGCGTCTTCGTCCACCAGCACGGCAAAAATCTCGTCGAACTTATCCAGCGCGCCAAGCAACGCCGCGATGTCGCCTTTCTTCACTTTGCCATGGTCTGCCGCGGCGTTCACCTCGCGCACCAGGTCAAAGATCGCAGCCAGCGCCTGGGCCGTGTTCAGGTCGTCGTCCAGGCTGGCCCGCATCTCGTCCACTGCCTTCTTCGCCAACTCCGCGATCTCAGGATTCGCGCCCTCGTCCCAGCGGTCATTCTCCAGACGGAGCTTGAAGTTCCGCAGCCGGTCCACCGAATTCGCCGCCTGCGTCAGTCCGTCGAAGGTAAAGTTCAGTTGCTTGCGGTAGGGAACCGAGGTCAGCAGCAGCCGAATCGACGAAGGTTTGTGCCCCATCAGCACCAGGTCGCGCAGGGTATAGAAATTCCCCAGCGACTTTGACATCTTCTGCCCTTCCACCAGCAGAAAGCGCACATGCATCCAGTGCCGCGCAAACGTCTTCCCCGTCAGCGACTCGCTCTGTGCAATCTCGTTTTCGTGGTGCGGGAACATCAGATCTTCGCCGCCCGCGTGCAGGTCAAAGGTCTCGCCCAGGTACTTCATTGCCATCGTCGAGCACTCAATATGCCAGCCCGGACGTCCCGGCCCGATCTCCGTATCCCAGCTCGCCTCGCCCTCTTTCGGAGCCTTCCACAGCGCAAAGTCCCGCGCGTCGTCTTTCTCGTACTCATCGGCGTCCATGCGTCCTCCGCCGTCGGTGATCATCCCCGCAAAGTCCTTCTTGCTCAGCTTGCCGTACTCCTTGAACTTGTCGATGCGGAAGTACCACGACCCGTCCTCGGCCTTGTATGCGACTTTCTTCTTCGCCAGCTTGCGGATGAAGCTCGCCATCTCCGGAATATTCTCCGTCGCCCGCGAGATCCGCTCCGGCTGTTCAATGCCGAGCGTCTCCATGTCTTCCAGGAATGCCGTCTCGTACTTCTTTGTGTATTCGCCAATCGGCACGCCGCGCTGGTTCGCGTTGCGGATGATCTTGTCGTCCACGTCCGTGATGTTCATCACGTGCAGCAGTTGGAAGCCGCTCTGGCGCAGAAAGCGGCGCAGCACGTCCACCGCAACAAAGGTGCGGAAGTTGCCAATGTGCCCATAGTCGTAAACCGTGGGCCCGCAGGCGTAGAAACGGACGGTATTACCCTCCGCCGGTGCAAATGCTTCAATCTTGCCGCTAAGGGAGTTATAGAGTTCGAGCGCCATTATCTTCCTTCATCCCGAAAATCAAACTTCAACAGTGTATATGCTGATTCGCTTCTTGATCCTGATTCGCCCGCCGCCGCGTCTTACGACACCAGGTGGTAGTACCCATCCTGCCGCGTCACCTTCACCGGGCAGCCAAACAGCGGCCCCAGCCGCTCCGCCGTCAGCAGCTCTGCCTTTGCGCCATCGCCCGCAATCCGCCCCTCGCGCATAAAGATCACCCGCTCAATCTCCGGAACCACGTCCGGCAGGTGATGCGTAATCAGCAGCAGCGCAATGCCGGATTGCGCCAGCTTGCTCATGCTGCGCCGCAGTTCCACCTGCGCAAAAACGTCCAGGCTGTTGCTCGGCTCGTCCAGCAGCAGAGCCTTCGGCTCATGCACCAGCGCCCGCGCAATCATCACCCGCCGCGCCTCGCCGGAGGACATCTCGCTCACCACCCGATCCGCCAGGTGCGCGATCTCCAGCCAAGCCATCAACTCCTCGGTCTTCTCCCGCATCGCCGGCTTCACTTCGTGGTACCGCCCCAGCCCCACGCTGCTGAAGAATCCCGAAAGCACCGCTTCGTGTCCCGTAATCTCGCGCCCCAGGAATGGCTCAATGTAGTTCGTCACAATCCCCAGCATCGAACGCAATTCAGAGTTGTTCCACGTCTCCTGCCCAAACAGCTTCATCCGCGAGCGCGCGTCATACAGCGGATACAACTCGCGCGTAATTGTCTTGATCAGCGTTGACTTCCCCGAGCCGTTCGGGCCCATGATCGCGACGTGTTCGCCGGATTCAATGCGCAGGTTCAGTTCATGCAGCACCACGCGGCCGCTGCGCACCACCGACACGTTACGCAGTTCAATCAACGGAGCAGTTGAATTCGTCATCATGGAGTCTGCACCTATTGTAAACAGCCATCCAGCTACTCCCAAACCGCCAACCCTCCGCCGCAAGTCAATTTCCCGCCTATCGCCACCTCTGTGCGTCCGCGCAGAGCGGGCATCTCCCAATCTGCTCTCCACATCCCAGCACTGCGGGAATGTGTTTGCCCCTCATCTCTTCTGTCCTATATGGGCCCTGGAACAATCTGCAATTTTTTCCTGGCAGCAAGGCGGCTTCAAACTAGGTTACGGAGGATGGAAAGAATGAACGGAAGACTCTGCAAGATCTTCGCGGGCGTCGGTCTGCTCGCGATCTCCGCATTGGCCTCGGCGCAGATGTCCGAGGAAAAAGAAAAGCCGCCGATGTATTCGTATGTCTCGTTCTGGTCGCTGCCTCGCGCACAGTGGCCCGAGATGGAGAAGCCCAACCCATCGAACCAGAAGACCCTGGAGAAGGCTCTCGCCGCTGGAACTCTTGTCGGCTATGGCTATGACGTCAACCTGGTTCATCAGGCTGAAGGCAGCACTCACGACTCCTGGTGGTCGTCCTTGTCGATGGCTGGAGCGCTCAACGTATTGGAAGAATTCCATAAGAACGGCTCGGCCGCCTCTCCTCTGCTGGCGAGCGCCACCAGGCACTCGGACGCCGTCTTTGTCAGCCGCTTCTACGACTGGCGCCCCGGAACCTACAAGGACGCCTACACCCACGGTGCCTCCTACAAACTGAAGCCCGACGCGCCCAATGATGCCGTGGCAACCCTCAGCAAGGGGCTCTTTATCCCAACTCTCGACAAGCTCCTCGCCGACGGCACCATCGTGGAGTACGAGGTTGACACCGAGTTCGTCCACACCGAGGCGCCCGGAACCTTCTGGGTCTTCTACGTCACCCCCACTGCCGAAGGTCTGGATAAGGTCAGCGCCGCGATTCGTGAGAGTTTGAAAATGCACCCGCTCTCTGGTCCGGCCTTTAATTCCATTGTGGACTTCACCCCCCACCGGGATTACCTGGCCCGCACCACCGCAACCTTCAAGTAGTCTTCCGCAGCGCTTTCCTTTACCGCGAGCGACCGTTTTTCCGGCGTCGCTCGCGGGCAGATTTGCGGAATTTATCTCCTGCCGCACCCCGCGAATTGGGCTATAATCACGCCACCTCGTGGGAGAGGAGTGCCCCTATGCTGTTTCCGGGCCTCATTTCGCAGCCGCGCCCGCACCCCGCCAACACCGTGGTGCTCACGATTGCTGCGCGCGCCATCTGGTCGCGCTTCGCCTCCCCGCGCGCTGAACTCATCGGCTCCCCGTCGCTCTCCCGCCCCAGCCTCTTCGCCGGCGACTAGCTTCCCGCATTCCTCCGCCCCACCCTGTCAGGTCTGCCTTCCGTTCGCAAGCATATTCGCCCGCCGGAAAGCAGGCCCGCACCCCGTTTCCCGTTGCATCGAACCATTCAGCTTCAGGAGGAACCCATGCCGCCCTCGACCATCGCTCCCGCCGCCGCCCCTTGTATTCGCACCAAGCTTCCCGGCCCCATCGCCCGCCGAATCCTTGCCGATGACGCCCGCCTCATCTCGCCCTCCTACACCCGTTCTTATCCGTTGGTCGCCAAACGTGGACGCGGCCTGGTCATTGAGGACGTGGACGGCAATGAGTTCCTCGACTTCTCCGCCGGAATCGCCGTCACCTCCACCGGACACTGCCATCCCGAGGTCGTCGCCGCCGTGCAGAAGCAGGCTGGCGAACTGCTCCACATGTCCGGCACCGATTTCTACTACCCGCAGCTCACCGAGCTTGCCGCCCGCCTCTCGCAGATCGCCCCCATGCCCGGCCCGCACCGCATCCACTACGGCAACTCCGGAGCCGAGGCCATCGAGGCCGCCCTCAAACTCGCCCGCTACCACACCAAGCGCCAGTACATCATCGCCTTCCACGGAGCCTTCCACGGGCGCACCATGGGCGCGCTCTCGCTCACCTGCTCCAAGGTTCAGCAGCGCCGCCGCTTCTCGCCCCTCGTCCCCGGCGTCGTCCACGTCCCGTATCCCAACCTCTACCGCCGCCCTGCCGGAACAGAGCCTGAGCAGTACGCCCATGACACCGCCCGCTACATTGAGGACTGGGTCTTCCGCACCGAGGTTCCGCCCGAAGAGTGCGCCGCCATCGTCGTCGAAGCCTTCCAGGGCGAGGGCGGATACCTGCCTGCGCCAACCGCCTTCCTCCAGGAGCTTCGCCGCATCTGCGACAAGCACGGCATCCTGCTCGTCGTCGACGAAGTACAGTCCGGCATGGGACGCACCGGCAAATGGTGGGCTATCGAGCACTCCGGCGTCGCCCCAGACATGATCACCGTCGCCAAGGGCATCGCCAGCGGCCTGCCGCTCTCCGCCCTCATCACCCGCGCGGAAATCATGGACTGGCTGCCCGGCTCCCACGCCTCCACCTTCGGAGGAAATCCCGTCGCCATCGCCGCCGCCCTTGCCACCATTGACATCATCGAGCGCGAGGCCATGCAGAACGCCAAAGAGGTCGGCGATTACATCCTTGAGCGCACCAGTGACTGGCCGCAGCGCCTGCCCCTCGTCGGCGACGTCCGCGGACGAGGCCTCATGATCGGCATCGAACTCGTCGCCGACAAACACACCAAAGCTCCGGCGGGAGAGCAGCGCGACCACATCGTCGAACTCGCCTTCGAGAAGGGAATCCTCTTCCTCGGCTGCGGCTCCAACACTCTGCGCCTCAGCCCGCCCCTCATCGTCACCCGGCAGCAGGCCGACGTAGCCCTCGACGTCCTCGAAGACTGCATCAAGAAAGTCGGCTCCGGCAAATACCAGCGCCCCAGCTGGGGAGACGAAGTCGGCGCGTAACGGAAGTCAACAGCTCATAAACTCCTCAGGGTGCCCCATCCTAAACTCGCGCTTTTCGAGTTTAGGGTGGGGTTTTTGACTTTGCTGTTGACCTTGCTCTTGAATTTGTCCCTGACTTGTCATCCCTCTGCGGCCTCCCGGCGCTTCAACCCATGAAGGATCGTGTAGAATCCTCTCCCATGTTCGAGTCCATCTCCCCCGCCATGCTCGCCCGTATGCAGGAACTCGAAGCCATCGACCTCCGTGACCGCACCGACGGCACTCCGCACAGCAAGCGCCTCCGCCAGATCCCTCGCGAAGTTGGCAAGTTCATCGCCCTGCTCGCCGCCTCCGCCCCCGAAGGCCCCTGCATCGAGATCGGTACCAGTGCCGGATACTCCACTCTCTGGCTTGCCCTCGCTGCCCGCGCCACAGGACGCAAGGTAGCCACCATTGAGATTGACGGCGCGAAAGTACATCTCGCTCGCGCCACCTTCGCCGCCGCCGGAGTCGAGGATGTCGTCAATCTTGTTCATGGCGACGCCTTGGCGCACCTGCCGCACACCCGCGACATCGGCTTCTGCTTCCTCGACGCCGAGAAGGACATCTACGATCCCTGCTTCGACCTCGTCGTCCCGCGCATGGCTTCCGGAGCCATCCTCGTCGCCGACAACGCCATCAGCCATGAAGCTGCCCTCCGCCCCATGCTTGACCGCGCCCTCGCCGACCCGCGCCTCGACTCGGTCCTCGTCCCCATCGGCACCGGCGACCTCGTCTGCCGAAAAAAGTAAACGCTCTGGTGCCCCATTTCTGCCCCGCTGTTGGGCAGAAGTGGGTCTGTTGACCTTGCCTTTGCCTATGATCTTTCTCACCCCTGTATGATTGAACCAATGCCTCCCATTCTCAACGCCCAAAATCTATCGAAAGCCTTCGGCGCTGAGCCGCTCTTCCGCAACGTCTCCTTCACGGTCAACGAGCGTGATCGCATTGCCCTCATCGGTCCCAACGGCTCCGGCAAGTCCACGCTGCTGCGCATCCTTGCCGGCCTTGTCTCGCCCGACGATGGGGAAGTCGCGCTGCGCAAGCGCGCCACTCTCGCCTACGTTCCGCAGGAATCCGTCTTCGCCCCCGGCCTCAGCATCACCCAGGTCATCGAGGCAGCGCTTGCCGGCTCGCACGTTCCCGCCCTTGAGCGCGACGCCCGCCTGCATGAGACCCTCGGCCGCGCCGGTTTTGAGGACTTTGACGCCCAGGCGCAGTCCCTCTCAGGAGGCTGGCGCAAGCGTCTCGCCATCGCCGAGGCCCTCGTCACCGAGCCCGAAATTCTTCTTCTCGACGAGCCCACCAACCACCTCGATCTCGCCGGCATCGAGTGGCTTGAGCAGCTTCTCCAGCAGGCCAGCTTCGCCTGTGTCGTCGTCTCCCACGACCGTTACTTCTTAGAGAACGTTGCCAGCGAAACCGCCGAACTCGCCCGCCTCTACCCCGACGGAATCTTCCGCGTCCCCGGCTCCTACTCCCAGTTTCTCGAGGCCAAGGAGCAGTGGATGCACGCCCAGTCGCGCCATCAGGAAGCCCTCGAAAACCGCGTCCACACGGAAATCGAGTGGCTCCGCCGTGGTCCCAAGGCGCGCCGCGGCAAGTTCAAGTCGCGCATCGACCGTGCCCACGAACTCATCGGCGAACTCGGCGAACTCCGCTCCCGCACCCGCACCGCCAGCACCGATCTTGACTTCTCCGGCACCGGACGCCAGAGCAAGCGCCTCATCGAAATCGAGGGCCTCAGCTACCAGTTCAGCGACGCCCGCCCTCTCATCAACGATCTCAACTTTGTCGTCACCAACGGAATGCGCGTCGGTCTCGTCGGCCCCAACGGCAGCGGCAAAACCACCCTCCTGCGCCTCTTGCAGGGAGAGCTCAAGCCCGACGCCGGAACGGTCCGCACCGCCGACCATCTCAAGATCGTTTACTTTGAGCAGCAGCGCGAGCTTGACCCAACGCTCACCCTCCGCCGCGCCCTCGCCCCGGATTCCGATGCCGTCGTCTTCCAGGATCGCGTCATCCACGTCGCCGCCTGGGCCGACCGTTTTCTGTTCACCGGCGAGCAGCTCAACCAGCCCGTCAGCCGCCTCAGCGGAGGAGAGCGCGCTCGCGTCCTCATCGCCCGCCTCATGCTCCAGCCCGCCGACATTCTCCTGCTCGACGAGCCCACCAACGACCTCGACATTCCCACCCTCGAAGTCCTAGAAGAGACGCTCCTCGAATTCCGTGGCGCGCTCATCCTCGTCACCCACGACCGCTACCTGCTTGACCGCGTCTCCACCACCGTCCTCGGACTCGACGGTCAGGGCAACGCCTCCACCTTTGCCGACTACATGCAGTGGGAAGAGTGGCGCGACCAGCAAAAAAACACGAAGCGCAGCGGATCCAACGGATCAAGCCCTGCTCCAGCCACGGCGCCGGCCCCTGCCCGGAAGAAACTCTCCTACAAGGAAGCCCGCGAGTACGCTGCCATCGAGCAGCAGATCGCCGCCGCCGAATCCCGCCAGGCCGCTGCCCAGTCCGCTCTCAGCAACCCGGCAATCCAATCCGACGCGCCCGCTCTCATCGCCGCCCACGCCGAACTGGAACAGGCCACCTCCGCCCTCGATCAGCTCCTCACCCGCTGGACCGAACTGGAAGAAAAGCAGCAGTAGTTGTTGTTCCTCAACCTTGAGACCTTGAAACGTTGAATCCTTGAAACCTTGAAACCTCGAAACATTGCACCGCCTTCACACCTGCGCCTCCCGTGCTTTATCCTTCAGGAGCAGTGCTTCTCTCAGGAGATCGCAACGTGACCAGACGCGCTCTTACTTTCGTTCCCCTCCTGCTTCTCGCCTTCGTCCTTTCTCCGCTTGCCTCCCAGCCGCTCTCTGCGCAAAGCAGAAAGCCGGAGACCGCCGCGCAGGAATTGGTCTTCGACGAGCGCGCCGCCGCCGAGGTTCTCAGCCACCTCCGCGATGGCCTGGAAGGACACTCCCAGCGCCTCCTGCTCTCCGCCTTTGACGGCGACAAAATGGACGGATTCCTCACCTTCTCCGATCAGATCGAAGCCTACTTCACCCGTTATGAAAGCTTCCGCCTCACCTACCACATCCTCCAGACCTCCCAGGAGAGCGACGGACGCGGCATCATCCTCGCCGACTTTCAGGTGGAAAACGAGCCGCGTGGCGGAGGCCGCATCTCCCGCCGCCAGGCCCAGCTCCGCTTCGAACTCGTCCACGGCCCCAGGGGATGGAAGATCGTGGACATGAACCCCCGCGGCTTCTTCTCCTAGCGATCCAAAAAGGGTTTAACCTTGAAACCTTGAAACTCTGAAACCTTGAAGCCTGGAGTCCTTCCTCCCTCCCACTTCAGCACCGTTCTCTCCTGGAACACATTCGTAGTCCCCGCCCTCACCTTCTTAGTTCCATCCGCCTCAATCTGCGTTTCAATGGACAAGTCTTTTTCTGGCTCCAGCGTTTCCGGATGTCAGTTCAATGGGAGGCCAATTCATAATGTTCGCCCCTGAAGTGGATCATTCCAATTCATACCAGCCCGAAGTCCCGGAGCTCTTTCCCAGTGACGAACTCCAGCAACTTCTTAACGTTCTTCAACTCCTCAATCTCCAGCAGGCCAATATGGCGTTTGTGGCAACCCACTAGTCTGAGGAGTCATCACAGCCTTCGAGGGATTCTGGATAGCTCCCATGAAATTCCTCTTCACCAAGGGCGGGAGGTGCCACTCCCGCCTTTTAATTTGTCTGCCGCCGTTCCATCCTCTCCGCCCCAATCTCTCCCGCTTACAATGTCTTTATGCCGCGTCTCTACCCTGAGCTTCCCATCGTCGGAGTTGGCGCCGTCGTCCTGCATGAAGGCCGTGTGTTGATCGTGCGCCGCGCCAATCCTCCTCTCCAGGGGGAATGGTCCATCCCCGGAGGAGCGCTCGACCTTGGCGAGAGGCTGCGCCACGGCCTCGCCCGCGAAGTCCGCGAAGAGACCGGACTCGAGGTCGAGGTCGGTCCGTTGCTGGATGTCTTTGATTCGATCTTTCCTGACGCCGAGGGACGCACCCAGTACCACTACGTGCTCATCGACTATCTCTGCCGCCCGCTCTCCGGAACGGCCACCGCCGCCAGCGACGCCAGCGAGCTGCGCTGGGTCCATCCCGATGAGTTGGAGCATCTCGGCATCAAGCCGGCCACCATCGGAGTGATCCGCAAAGCCTTCGCCCTCGCCGCGTCCAACCTCTAACGCCGTCGCGTGGGCATCAGGTGGAGGTGCAGGTGCCCCATTTCTGCCAGCTTTTGGCAGAAGTGGGGCTGTTGAATTTGCCCTTGAATTTGCCTTTGAACTTGTCTTTGAGTTTGCCTTTGAACTTGCTCTTGAACTCGCTCTTGAACTCGCTCTTGAACTCGCTCTTGAACTCGCTCTTGAACTCGCTCTTGAACTCCTGCGGGTGCCCCACCTTCGGCGCGCGTTTCTTGCGCGGCTAAGGTGGGTGAGCACGATGCCACACCCCAGCAATCACCCTAGCTTGGGAGAGCCGCAGGTCTTTGTCCCGGCCCTCGCCGTCTTCCGCACCGCTCTCACGGTCGCAAGGTCAGCGCCGACTGTGACTGATTTTCTATCGTGTAGTACAGCTTGTGGGTCGTGGGCGTAAAACTCGTCGGAGCCGTGTCGAAGATGATCACCCCCGGATCGCCTCCAAACGTCGTGGTCATGCACTGTGCGTTCAGTGAACCGCTCTGCCCAATCGCCGGAATCCCCATCACCGTGTTTGTGTATGTGGGCGGAGCCACCGCGTACTCCGAGAGCACCACCGCGCAACTCATCTGCACTGGACTCGCCAGGTACACCATCTCGCCCGTTTCCATCGCGTAGTTCGTTCCGTCGCTCGCCACAATGGTGAACTTCACCTTCCCTCCCGCCGCGTCTCCCGCTGCAATGTGTACGGAGAAGACGTTGGCCATGGGAACCGCGCCGGTCATTGCCTTTGGCGTGCCTGCAATCAGCAGGCGGTCGCTCATCGTGCTTGTCTGGCCGTCCACGGTCTGCATGTCCACGTTGCCCGCTGTCCCGGAACTGCTGCCGGCCGCAAGCACTAGGTTGCCTCCCGCTTGAAGCGCCGTGCCCGTCGCGGCGGAGAGCTGCTTGCTTCCGTCAGGAAACACAATCCCTCCCGCCGTGCTGTGGATTGCTCCCGCCACAGTCAGCATCTGGTCCGGCGCCGTTGTGCCTATGCCTACGTAGCCTGCGTCCGTAACGCGCATTCGCTCCGGTGCCGGAGTGTTCGTCGGCGCGGTGCCAATCTGCGTGGTGGCCAGCGTTATGTATGTGCCCTGGGCGGTGTCGCTCCAGTTCTCCGCCGCAAAGAACTTCATGTAAGCGCGGCTCCCCGGCGAAAATCCCGTCGCTCCGTAGCCCCGCCCTTGCATGGCCATGATGTTGTCGTTCACCCCAAGCGCCGTCGGCGCGGCAAGCGTGCCCCGCGCGCGCCGTCCGATGAAGTTCACCCCCACCGTGCCGTAGCCCTCCACGGTCACCGCCGCCGGATCGCTCTGCGAGATGACATTCAGGTTGAAAGCTGGCGTCGTGGTTCCAATCCCGACATATCCATTGGCCGCCTGGAAGAACGATGAGTTGCTGATGTCGCCCGCCCCATCGCTGAACACCGGCAGATAGCCCGTGTTTGCTCCGTTGGCGGAGATGGCCGCCCCAGCAATTCTTCCCGCGGCGCTGCTGACGCGGTTGCCGTTGATGAAAGTGGAAGACTCTCCGCAAGTCGCGTCGGTCCGCAGAAAAGCCGAGGCAGGCAATCCGCCGAGTCGCTCCGCGTTCGCTGCCTGCATCGCGTACGGAACGCTCACCAGCAGAATTCGCGGCTGCTCCGTCGTCCCTGGCGCATGTACCAGCACGGCCAGCCAGCGCGGAGCCTCGCCCATGAAAAGTTCCGCCGGAATCCCGGCCGCGCTCTCTGCTCCCAGCAGGGCTTCAAATTGCCCGCTTGCATCGGTCGCAAGATTCTTTGTCTCCTGCCACAGCGGCGCGCCTCCGCTCTGTTCCTCATAGATCGCAAAGGTCACGCCCGCAACGCCCGCCAGCGGCTTCCCCTCGGAGTCAAGCGCCCGCCCTTTGAATCGGATCAGCCGCGAGCCGGCCGTGCTCGCCGGGGATGCGGCCGGCGCGCCGGAGAGTTGCGCCAGCAGCCTCCCGCCGGCGGCGACAAGAATCACAACCAGAAGAACAATGCTCTCCGCAATCCGCCAACTTCCTGGTCTCAAGCAATACGCACCTTATGACGCACCGTTCTGACCCTTGCTTCATGTGGGCCGGACTGCGTGGTGCCGGGTCTTATAGCAGCAAATGTGAATGCAACGGAAGATTACTATTACTTCAAGAAATGTCAAGCCGAATGCCTCTCGCCTCCGCTCTCGCAGTCGAGCGCAAAGTAAAACGCCCCGCACTGTAGCCATGCGGGGCGCCGGTTAGCTGTGTGGATTGGCTTGAGGCGGGCTCGCTCCCGCTGCGTCCGCGCAACCCAATCTGCGCGCAATAAAAATGTAACGCAACCTGAAACGCAACCCAGCGGCAAACTCCAAAATGCGTGGAAGTCTGGCGAGTGGTTAGAGCGATTCCGCCCTAAGCCTCAGCCACCTCACTAGTCACGATTTGTATGCTACAGTCGCCTGAACTTTTTTCCATCGGACCACCTCCTCTCCAGTGTGAAGGCATCCTAGACCCGAGCCGAGGGGGTTGTCAAATAGTCATCAACCGGGGAGTGAATAGCCCTGCGCCAGGGGGTTGGCAAAGCACTCAATCCTTCGCGGGTGTGCCCAACGATTGCCCAGGTAGTAACCTTCCGAATTACAACGATTATCAGGGTAGTAAATCCTTGGAGCTTTCCGGCTTCCACACGTATGCCCCATTTTGGGGCAGTCCAACGTGCTTCAGTACCCGGAAAACGTACTGCCGCGCGATCTCGTCGAGCGAGTCGGGGCGGTTGTAAAACGTCGGAATCACCGGATAAATTGTGGCTCCCGCCTCTGCCGCCAGCGACATATTCCGCAGATGGATGCGGTTCAGCGGCGTCTCCCGCACGCACAGAACCAGCGGAATCCGCTCCTTCAGGCATACGTCGGCGGCGCGCTCGATCAACTTGGAAGCCAGGCCCTGCGCGATCTTCGCCAGCGTCCCCATCGAGCAGGGAAGCACGATCATCGCGTCCGTCGGATATGAGCCGCTGGCGATGTTCGCGCCAATGTCCTGATTGCTTTGCACCTGCGTTTTCCGCGGCTCCGTGCCCAGCAGTTGCCGCGGCAGATCGTTGCGCCCGGCGAGGCCAAGCTCTGCGGCCATCACGCGCAGGCCGCTGTCGCTGGCGATGAAATTGATGCAGCCCACGCGTTCGTCGGCCTCCAGCGCGCGCAGCATCTCGCGCGCAAACAGAGATCCGCTGGCGCCCGTCACGGCCAGGGTAATGGTGCGCGCGTGCTGTGCTCGTTCGTCGTGCATCCAACTTAGCCTAGTGCTTTGCCGTCCCAACGGCAAGTGCGCGCCGGAACGGCTGCCCCGGATGATAGGCTAGTAGCGTGGACGCGATACGTTTGAAAGCCTTGCTGGAGCAGGTGCGCGCCGGGGAAGTCACTCCCGACGCCGCGCTTGAGCAGCTCAATACTCTCCCCTTTGAAGACCTCGGCTTTGCCAAGGTCGATCATCACCGCGCGCTGCGTGTCGGCGTGCCCGAGGTGATCTTTGGCCCCGGAAAAACTCCCGAACATTTCGTGGAAATCTTCGCCCGCCTCGCCGCGCGCGGCAACAACGTGCTCGCAACGCGGGTCAACGTAGAGCAGGTTACATGCACCCTTGCGCGCTTTCCTGCCGCCGAGCACAACCCGCTTGCGCGCACCCTGGTGCTGCGGCAGAAGAGCGAGAAACTGGGCAAGGGAATCATCGGCATCGTCTCGGCCGGAACCAGCGACATCCCCGTCGCCGAAGAAGCCGCAGTGACCGCGGAAATTATGGGCAATGACATTACGCGCCTCTTTGACGTGGGCGTCGCAGGACTGCATCGTCTGCTCTCGCACAGCGAAGATCTGCGCCAGGCCCGCGTGCTTGTGGTATGCGCCGGAATGGAGGGCGCGTTGCCCTCCGTGGTGGGAGGACTGGTGGGCGTGCCGGTGATTGCCGTGCCGACCAGCGTCGGCTACGGCGCAGCTTTCGGCGGAATCGCCGCGCTGCTGGGCATGATCAACTCCTGCGCCTCGAATGTCTCCGTCGTGAATATCGACAACGGCTTCGGCGCGGCCTACGTTGCGTCGCTGATCAACCGGTTGTAGAGACAGGTTTCAAAGTTTCAAGGTTGCAAGGTTTCAAAGTTAACGGCAAGAACAAAAGCCTCGCTTTCGCTGTACGCCGCGATGGTTGTTGCAACGAAAATGTTTGCATCCACGTGGGATGCAATGCAATCTGAGTGGATAGTGACTATGACGAAGAAATGTATCAGCGCAGTGGGTGAGGAAATTCACCAGACGCGGGCCTTTGCCTCCATCGAAGAAGAACTGCTGGTGTCTCTGCTGCGCACTACGGACGTGATGCAGGAGCGCTTCGAGCAGATGATCCGCCCCTTCAATATCTCCATGACGCAGTACAACGTGCTGCGCATTCTGCGCGGCGCCGAGCCCGAGGGCCGCACCTGCGGCGAGATCGGCGAGCGCATGATCGCCCGCGAGCCCGACGTAACGCGTCTGCTGGAGCGCATGGACAAAGCCGCACTCATCAAGCGAACGCGCGACAGCAAAGACCGCCGCGTGGTGGTCACGCGCATCACCAATGCCGGCCTGAAGCTGCTGGAAGAACTCGACCCGAAGCTGCGCGAGATTGACGGACTACTGAAGCCGATGGGCGAGCGCAAGATCGAGACCATGCTCAAACTGCTGGACGAAGTGCGCGAGCATGTGCGCGAAGCGTAGCTTCGCAAGTTTTCAGAGACATTTTGCAGTGAAGAGTTGATCGCAGACAAGTGTGCCCCGCGCACTCACACGCGGGGCATACCGTGTTTACTTTGCGCTGTCGTCTTACTCGCTGGTCATGATGAACAGCGGCTTCATGTGGAAGCTCTTGTAGAGCGGGTGCAGACGCTCGGTGTTGTACTGGTCGTGTACGTTCACCAGTTTCTTGCTGCCGGTGACACAGTCGATTGGCATATCGTCGTAACGGCCATTCTTCAGGACCACGAGGCGGCCGTGGACGCGGCGCAGCAGAAGATCGAGCGCGAGGTTGCCGTAGGCCATCGGCACGATTGAGTCAATCGCGTCCGGATCTCCGCCGCGGACGAGGTAGCCGAGCTTCTGGTTGATCACATCCACCGTTTTGCCGTCGTTGAATTTCGGCGAATACTCCTTCAGCTTTTCTGAAACCAGGTCGCCGATTCCGCCCAGCTTCTTGTGACCGTAGGCATCGGTCGCCTGATCTTCATAGACCATCTCGCCGCCCTCGAACATTGCGCCTTCGCTTACCAGCACCACCGAGTACTTGCTGGGATTGCGGCGGCGATCATAGCTCAGCAGGTCGGTCAGGTGTTCGATGTTGAATTTGTGTTCGGGAATGACGCAGCGGTTGGCTGCACCGGCCATGGTGGGCAGCATCGCCGTGTAACCGGCGTAGCGTCCAAAGACCTCCAGTACGAGGAAGCGCTCGTGCGATCCGGCCGAGGTGCGCAGCGAGTTCGTCATCTGGATGGTGCGGGTGACGCAGGTGCTGAAGCCGATGCAGTAATCCGTACCGGGCACGTCGTTGTCCATCGTCTTGGGAATCGCGATGACCTTGGCACCCTCTTCATAGAGGCGCACGCCGTAGCTCAGCGTGTCATCGCCGCCGATGGGAATCATGAAGTCGATGCCGAGCCAGGAGAGATTGGCCAGCACTTCCGGCGTCAGGTCGTTGCGCTCTTCGTTGTACTTATCCCGCAGATGCTGGGGAACATTTTCCTTCTTGACTTTTCCGGGGTTGGTGCGTGAGGTATGCAGGAAGGTGCCGCCGGTTCGTCCGGCGCGGTTTACGATCTCTTCCGTGAGGACCGAAAAATTGCCGCTGTTGTCGTAGTCCTTTTCGCGGACGATATCGATCAGCCCGCCCCATCCGCGGCGGATGCCGATCACCTGGTATCCCTCGCGCAGCGCGCGAATGGTGACGGCGCGAATCGCCGGATTCAATCCCGGAACATCGCCACCGCCGGTCAAAATGCCGATGACACCTTTATGCGTCTTGATGTTTGCCATGATTCATCCCCTCGTCCATGAGAGACGGTATGAAGAAATATAATTCAATCCATGTTGCTGCCGTGGGCCGTCACATGGGCGTGATGCGGGTCACTCCATCCAGTGCGTCCGTGCAGATTTGGGCAAGCGAGCAAAGAAACGGAAGCAAGCGCCGCACAGGGTCGCGCTCTCAGAGTTACTCCACGGTCAGCCCTGGCGCGAGTTTGGAAGCTCCGTTTGCAGAGTCCTCCAACGGCGTGCCGGGGTAGTGTTTCAGATCCCAGATGTCCGCGCTGTACTCCTTGATGGTGCGGTCGCTGGAAAACTTGTGCGAACGCGCCGTGTTCAGGATGGACATGCGCCGCCACTTTGCGGAGTCATTAAAATCGGCGTCTATCTTTTCGTTGATGTCGATGTACTGCGGAAGATCGGCCACGTGGAAGAAGCGGTCTCCGCGGTTGATCAGTTCGTCGTAGATCCAGCGGAAGAGTCCCGGTTCGCTGGGCGAGAAGCGGTCATTCAGGAAGCAGTCCAGCACGCGCTTGATGCGCGGGTCGCGGTCATAGTATTCGCGCGCGTTGTAAAGCCCATTGCGCTGCATCTGCTCGATCTGTTCGGCGCGCAATCCGAAGATGTAGATGTTCTCCTCGCCGGCTTCCTCGGCGATTTCGATGTTGGCTCCGTCCCAGGTAGCCACGGTTACGGCGCCGTTCATCATCAACTTCATGTTGCCGGTGCCGCTGGCTTCCATGCCGGCGGTTGAGATCTGCTCGCTCAGGTCCGCCGCGGGTATGATCGACTCGGCAAGCGATACGCGGTAGTCAGGCAGGAAGGCAACGCGCAAAATCTGGCTGGCCTTGGGATCCTTGTTCACCACCGCCGCCACGTTGTGGATCAGCTTGATGATCTGCTTGGCAGCCCAGTATCCGGGCGCAGCCTTTCCGGCGAATAGGACGGTGCGGGCCGTCTTGGGCATGTCACCGTCGTCAACGATTCGCAGATAGTCATGGATTACGCGCAGCACATTCAGCAGTTGGCGCTTGTACTCATGGATGCGCTTGATCTGCACGTCAAACATGGAGCGCGGATCGGTGCTGACGCCGGTTTCATCGCGAATGATGCGCGCCAGCCTCAGTTTGTTCTGAACCTTCACATCGGCAAAGTGCGACTGGAAACCTTCGTCAGCGGCCATCGCCTCAAGTTTGCCCAGCTCTGAAATGTCCTTGATCCAGGCGTCGCCAATGCTTTCGCACAGCAGACGCGAGAGATGCGGATTGGTCTTGAGCAGCCAGCGCCGGGGCGCAACGCCGTTGGTCTTGTTGCTGAACTTAGTGGGCCAGAGCTGCGCGAGTTCCGGGACCAACGTGGTCTGGATCAGTTCGCTGTGCAGCGCGGAGACGCCGTTCACCGCGTGCGAGGCTACGATTGCCAGGTGCGCCATGCGCACGTTCTTGTCGTGCCCTTCCTCGATGACCGACATCTTTCGAACCTTCTCGCCATCCACCCACGAATACGCCGTGAGGGTACGCAGAAAATTGTGATTGATGCCGTAGATGATCTGCATGTGGCGGGGCAGAACGCGCTCCATCAGCGCGATGCTCCATTTTTCCAGCGCTTCCGGCAGCAGCGTGTGGTTGGTGTAGGCCACGGTCTTGCCGGTGATCTCCCAAGCGTCTTCCCAATCCAGGTTATTTTCGTCCACCAGCACACGCATGAGCTCGGCAACCGCCAGCGCGGGATGCGTGTCATTCATCTGGATGGCGACCTTCTCGGAGAAGATCGAAAAGTCGTTGTGATTCGCAAGGAAGTTGCGCGCGATGTCGCGTACAGCGCAGGCAACCAGGAAGTATTCCTGCACCAGGCGCAGTTCCTTGCCGGCCATCACCGAATCGCTCGGATACAGCACGCGCGAGATGTTCTCACTGCCAATCTTCTGTTCGACGGCGCGGATATAGTCGCCGCGGTTGAAGATGTCGATATCAAAGTCGTCAGAGGAGCGCGCCTGAAAGAGCCGAAGATAGTTGACCGTTTGGCCGTTGTAGCCTACCACCGGCATATCATTCGGCACTCCGACTACGACCTGGTAATCAAGCCAGCTCTGGCGGTAGTTGGCGCGGTCGCGCGCATTCTCCACGCGCCCGTAGAGCGGAATGACAATGGCTTCCTCGGGACGCTGAATCTGAAACGGAGTTCCGTTGGTCTTCCATCGGTCTGGCTTTTCACGCTGGAAGCCGTTGGCGATCTCCTGGCGGAACATGCCGTACTCGTAGTCAATTCCGTAGCCGTAGCCCGGCATATCCATTGTTGCCAGCGACTCCAGGAAACATGCCGCCAGCCTGCCCAGGCCGCCATTGCCAAGCCCGGCATCGGCTTCGCTCTCCAGCACCTGCTCCAGCCGGACCCCGAACTCGCGCAACACGCCGTCAAGCACTTCGTTGAGCCGCATATTGCAGACGGTGTCTCCCAGCAGCCGGCCCATCAGGAACTCCATGGACAGGTAGTAGAGGTGCTTGGCGTCAGCCTGCTGATAACGCTTGCTGGTGGAGAGCATCCGGTCGACGAATAGATCACGCACCGCGAGCGAAACCGGAACGAGCAGCTCCGCCGGGGTCAGGTGATCCAGTGTCCGCACCAGGGTGTAACGCACATGGCGTTCAATGCCCTCGCGCAGGGTTCTTGCTATGGCCGCCGTGGAGTCGAAGTTCGGTTGCGACATATATCTATCAGGAGTCCCGGAATATGAATAAATGAAGTACAGGGTAGAGCGTACACCGGCGTTAGCAAAAGCCGACGAGGAGTCAATACGCTCCTGGAGTCAAAAATGTGACGGATTTCCGCGCAGCGAACATGGCTGCCAAAAGGGTTTGCCCGCGCAAACTCTCCTCTGGATAGAATTCTACGCATGATTGGCCCGGTTGACTATCCTGCGACCCCACACGGCCCATTTCAGAACCTGAAAGCGTGCTCCAGAAGCCGCCAGTTCCCCCGGGGCATGGAGAAATCAACGGGCCAGGCCGTGTAAGAAAAATGACCGATCTTCAACCAATATTGATCTTGCTCCCCGGCCTCTCCTAGGTACAATCGGAGATGCAGAACCCCTGACAAAGTGTTCGAATCGAAAGTTGTATTCGGTAAACCGGAGCAGGGCCCCTAGAGGCATTCGCCCGGCGCTATTCAAGCAGGAAACTCCGCGCTGAAAATCATGCGCGATAACGTCGTTTCAGGAGAGCCACAATCATGAAGGAAATCACACGTAGCCGTTCTACGCGGTTGCTGTTGACGCTTCTGTTCTGCTTCATGTTTTTAATGTCCACCTCCGCGGCCTTCGGGCAGTCCACCACCGAAGGCGCCATCGGCGGAACGGTTGTTGACCCCCAGGGCAAAGTCATTACGGGCGCCACGGTCACGGTCAAGAACCTGGGCAGCAATCAAAAGAGCACCCTCAACACGGATGACCAGGGATACTTCCGCACCGGCCAGCTTGAGCCGGCGACTTACTCTGTCAGCGTCAACGCAACCGGCTTTGCTCCCTACCGCGCAGAGAATGTCATCGTCACCGTCGGCAGCTTGACCGCCGTTAACCCGCACCTCACCATCGGCACCACCGAGCAGGTGGATGTTTCAGCCGAAGCGCCGCTCATCAACGTCACCTCCGCTGATTTCGCCCCCACGTTGAACGAGACTGCAATTGAGAACCTGCCCATCAACGGCGGACGCTGGTCCAGCTTTACGATGTTGACGCCTGGCGTGGTCAGCGACTCCAACGGCTTTGGATTGGTCAGCGTTCGCGGCATGAGCCCGCTGCTCAACAACGTTACGGTAGATGGCGCCGATAACAACCAGGCGTACTTCTCGGAGGAACGTGGCCGCACTCGCGTTGGCTACTCCACTCCGAAGGTTGCCGTGCAGGAGTTCCAGGTCAACACCGCTAACTACACGTCTGAATATGGTCGTGCGGCTGGTGCGGTGGTCAACACCGTCACCAAGTCCGGTACCAATGCAATTCACGGCGAAGCCTTCTTTGAAGACCGCGACAATAACTGGGGCGCGGGCAATCCCTGGACCACATTGACCTCTGCCGTGTATGGCAATGGCAACACCAATCCGCCGACTTCGTCGCTCACCTCCCGTTACAAGCCGGTGGACGTCCGCAAGATGGGCGGCTTTGGTATCGGCGGTCCGATCATCAAGGACAAGCTGTTCTGGTTCATGGCCTATGACCGCTACAGCCGGAATTTCCCCGGCACCGCGGTTCCCTCAAACACCTCGGCGTTCTTTGGCGTGCCGGACGCTGCTCTGCCGGCTGGAGTCACCTGCGGCGGGACGGGTGCTGCCGCGCCCAGCACCATGGACTCGAACGTCTGCACGATGTCTCAGCTCACCAACAAACTCAGCAAGGTTACGTCTGTGACCGCCGCGCAGTACGCGGCTACCCAGTCAATCTGGATGCTTGACATGTTCGGGAACAGCAGCAAGCCTGGACTGATCAGCGAAACCGGACCCACACCGCGCACCGGTGACCAGAGCATCTTCTTCCCCAAGATCGACTGGATCATCAATCAGAAGAACCATGCCTCGTTCGAAGCCAACCGCATGCGCTGGGCGTCGCCCGCCGGAATCCAGACGCAGGCCACAAACAATTACGGCGTAGACACCTTCGGCAACGACTACGTTGCTGACACTTGGGGCGTCGCAAAGTTGGATACTGCCATCACCGGCATGATCGCTAACCAGTTGCGCTTCCAGTATGGACGCGACCTGGAGTATGAGACCAACCAGCCGCTCTCGAACTACGACAAGAATACGCTTCTCGGCAGCGGAACGAATCCCTATGGCATCGCTCCCACGGTCGGCCTAAGCAGCATCACCATCGGCAGCACCGTATACGGCAACCGCCTTCTGTATCCCGATGAGTTCAAGACGCAGATCGCCGACACCGTGCTTTATCAGCACGGCCATCACAACCTGAAGTTCGGCGCTGACTTTATGATGGCCAACGACACCATCAAGAATCTGTACCAGCAGTATGGGCAGTATTCATACAGCGGCCCGGCGCAGTATTTTGCCGATCTCTACAATCCGGCGCTCAAGTCGTACAGCAGCTACACCCAGGCGTTCCAGGGAACGTCGTACAGTAATCCAGTGCATGCGTATCAGTTCAGCACCAAGGACTGGTCGATCTTCGCGCAGGATGACTGGAAGGTCAGCCGCCGCTTGACGGTCAACCTAGGCATGCGTTTTGACACCGAGTTGATGCCCAATGCCATTTCCAGCCTGCAAAATCAGATAGCGGTTGGCAGCCAGACGATCAACCTCGGCAAAATGCCGAACAACACGAACAACTTTGGACCGCGCGTGGGCTTTGCGTACGACATTATGGGCGATGGCAAGACGGTGCTGCGTGGCGGTTACGGCATGTACTTCGGACGCATCGTTAATGCCACGATCTACAGCGCCATGACCGCAACCGGCAACCTCGGTTCCAACCTGAGCCAGCCGTCGTACAACCTCAAGTACAACTCTGCTTGCGCTCCTCAGTTCCCGACCGTCCTGTCGGTTGCTCCTGGCTGCTCGGCAGGTCTCACGCTGAACTACATGGATCCGAACTTCAAGTCTCCGCAGATCCATGAGTTCGACTTGGCCTTGCAGCACGAGATTGGCTGGCACATGGTGTTTTCAGCCAGTTGGCTCGGCAGCTACGGCCGTCACATGGCGAGCTTCACTGACAGCAACCTGGCAAACCCCGGCACTCCGTACTGTGGAAACAGCACCGGCGCCCAGATTGCCCTGGTGGGCGGTGTCTGCACCGGAACCATGCTGACCCCGATGTCCACCATCAACTATGCGTTGAGCAATCAGGTGAGCGGCAATCAGGTCTCCGGTATGCCACTGCCAAATTCATTCGGGGTCACCACGCCGTTTTACACCTCGCGTCAGAACTTCCAGTACGGCGGAATCATCGAGACCACCAGCAACGTCAACTCAAGCTATAACGCCCTGGTTCTTCAGATGGACAAGCGTTTGAGCAACCACGTTCAGTTCTCGGCGAATTACACCTGGTCGCACGCACTGGACTTCGGTGTGAACGGATCAACCTCAGCAGCTACCTATCCATCTTGGGTCGATCCGCACAACATCAAGCTCGCGCAGTACGGCAACTCGAGCTACAACGTTCCCAACCGCTTCACCTTCAATGCTGTCATTCAGTCTCCGTGGCAGGCTCAGGGCTGGAAAAAGTACCTGGTTGAGGGCTGGCAGGCGTCGCCGGTCGTGCAGATCCAGAATGGTCTGCCTTACTCGGTGAACACCTACAGCTTCTACCCGGTGGCCTATGCTGGCACTCAGGAATACCAGGGCATTTCCAATGGCATGCTGGGCGCGGGTGGTTCCTACCAGGTTCCAGGAACGGAGCGCAACGGCTGGAAACAGCGCGGTACGTATGTTATGGATATCCGCCTGTCGAAGCAGTTCACCGTTGCCGAGCGCTACCACCTGGAGTTCACGGCGGACGGGTTCAACCTGTTTAACCACGACAACATCACCAGCATCAGCACCAGCTCGGCATACTCTGGAGCCACCGCCGCACCGGCGGCTGGTACACCTTCCTCCACCGTCACGGCTCCCGTGCTCTCGCCGAACTCGGGAACCTACACTGGCGCGGCAGGCAGCCAGACTTCGTTGTTCGGCGTTCCGAACGGCGGCAACAGCAACTTCGTTTACAGTCCTCGCCAGCTTCAACTCGGTCTGCGCTTGATCTTCTAATCGAAGCTGCTTTCAACCTCGGCGGCAGCGCTTCGGCGCTGCCGCTTTTTTGCGCGCGAACAAAGGGGACGCGCCCGCAGGCGCGTCCCCTTTGCAACTGTTGACTCTACTTCCTGATCGCGATGCTGAGTTCCTTTAACTGCGCGTCAGTCACTGGAGTCGGCGCGTCCATCATCAGATCGGTGGCCGCTGCCGTCTTGGGGAAGGCAATCACCTCGCGCAGACTGGAGGCTCCGGCGAGGATCATGGCGATTCGGTCCAGGCCGAGTGCAATGCCGCCGTGCGGCGGTGTCCCGTACTGCAAGGCTTCCAGGAAGAATCCGAAGCGCAGCTTCTGCTCGGCCTCGTCCATGCCCAGGGCTTCAAAGATCTTCGCCTGTACTTCCTGCTGATGGATACGGATTGAGCCTGAACCAAGTTCGGTCCCGTTCAATACCACGTCGTAGGCGCGGGCGCGGATTGCGCCAAGCGCTGAGTTCGGATCGTTCAGCGCAGCCACGCCCTCGTCCAGCAGCCCCATGTGGTCCTCATGCAGAGAGGTAAACGGATGATGCGCGAAGGTCCAGGTTCCGGCCTGTTCGTCCCATTCGAAGGAAGGAAAATCGGTGACCCAGAGAAACTTGAAGGTCTGTCCTTCGAAGGCCTTGTGGCGCGCCGCATAGCGCTGCGCCAGGGCAAGCCTGAGTTGTCCAGCGTTGGAATAGACCGCATACGTTTCGCGCTGATGGCGCCGTTCGGCTGCGGCGTCGCCGGTAGCAGCCACCGCCTCAGCTTTCTTCGGAGCGGCCACCAGCACCAGCAGGTCACCTTCCTCGAAGCCGCTCAACTCGCGAACCTTGGCTATCACTTCCGGCCAGCTCTTTTCCAGCCGCTTGAAGTCGTCAAGAAACTTGATGGTCTTGGCCTGCTTCTCGCTGAGCAGCGCCTTGTGCTCGTCGCGTTCCTTGCGTGAGAGCTCTCCCACTTTGGGAGTGCGGATCACAACCACGGGCAGAGCTGCGTCGATCTGCAGGGTCTCAAAGGCATCCACGGGTAACAGCGCTTTCACGTCCGTCATTGCCGGCAGGCGCAGGTCGGGCTTGTCGATTCCGTATAGGCGGATCGCCTCGTCGTAGGGCATCTGCGGGAAGGGCCGCTCAATCGTGTGGCCAGCGGCGGTGAAGGCCGCGTTGAGAAATCCTTCCACCACATTGTGAATTGTCTCTTCGGTCGGGAAAGTCAGTTCAAGGTCGATCTGGGTGAACTCAGGCTGACGGTCGGCGCGCAGATCTTCGTCGCGGAAGCAGCGCGCGATCTGAAAGTAGCGGTCCATGCCCCCGATCATCAGCAGTTGCTTGAAGATCTGCGGCGACTGCGGCAGCGCGTAGAATTCGCCGGGATGGACGCGGCTCGGCACCAGGTAATCGCGCGCGCCCTCGGGAGTCGAGCGCGTCATGTAAGGCGTTTCGATTTCGTAAAAGCCTTCACCCGAAAGGTAGTTGCGAATCGCCAGCGTCACGCGGTGGCGCATCTCGATGTTGGCGTGCATCTCCGGACGGCGCAGATCGAGGTAGCGGTACTTCAGACGCACTTCCTCGTTCACCGTCACGTTGGCGTCTCCAGGAAAGAACGGCGGCACCTTGCTCTCGTTGAGCAGCTTCAACTCGGAGGCGATCACCTCGATCTCGCCCGTCTCCATCTTCGGATTGCGCGTGTTCTCCGAGCGCAGTTCCACCTTGCCGGTGACGGCCAGAACGTATTCGTTGCGCACGGACTCGATGCGCCCGTGCATCTCCGGATTGCGCTCTTTGTCGAAGACAATCTGGGTGATGCCCGAGCGGTCGCGCAGGTCGATAAAGATCAGGTTGCCATGGTCGCGCCGCCGGTTGACCCAGCCCATCAGAGTGATCGTGCTTCCCGCATCGGCAGAGCGTAATTCGCCGCAGCGGTGCGTCCGCTTCAAGTCGCCTAAGAAATCAAGTTGCATGGTCGCTTTCCGTCTTGCGGAGTGAAACTCCGCATTCTCCATCGTACGACAAATGGCGCGCCCCAAGCGCACGCGCCAACTGTCTGGTGAAATTCGAGCTCTTAACTGCCCAGGTATGTCAGCAGTTCTCCGCACAAAACCGTAATCTGCTCGCCGCTCTTCAAATCCTTCACCGCGTAGGCGCCGGCCTGAACTTCGTTTTCTCCGACGATGACGGCAAAGGTCGCGCCCAGCTTTTCAGCGGTCTCAAAACTCTTCTTCAGCCGGAAACCTTCATCGCTCACGTCTGCCGTAACGCCGCCCGCGCGCAACTGTTTGGCGAGCTTCAGCGCGTGGCGGTTCATCCCTTTGCCCAACGGAATGACGAACGCCGTCAAGGGCGCGAGTGCCTGCTGCTGCTGTGCCTGCAAGGCCAGCACAAGCCGGTCTTCGCCGATGGCAAAGCCGATTCCCGGAGCCTTCGGCCCGCCGATCTGCTCGCTTAATCCGTCGTAGCGGCCGCCGCCCAGCACCGCGCTCTGCGCGCCCAACTCACCGTGAGTGAACTCAAAAGTGGTTCGCGTGTAATAGTCCAGGCCGCGCACCATGCGCTCGTTCACCTGGTAGGGAACTTCGAGAACATCAAGAATTGCCCTTACCTCGGCGAAGTGCTCGCGGCAGCCTTCGTCGAGATAGTCGGCGATTTTTGGCAGCTTCTCGATGATCGGCTGATCGGCTGGAACCTTGCAGTCGAGCACGCGCAGCGGATTGGTCTCCGCGCGCCGCTGGCAGTCGCCGCAGAGCTGATCCTTGACGTCCGCGAGGGCGTCGCGCAATGCCTGGTTGTAAGCTGGGCGGCAATCCAGGCAGCCGACGGAATTCAGGTACAGCGTCCAGCCGTTCAGCCCCACGTTGTCCAGCAGTGCGGTCAGCATATCCAGCACTTCAGCGTCACGCATGGGCAGTTCACTGCCCGCCGACGGAGGTCCGATCACCTCTGCCCCGATCTGGAAGAACTGACGGTAGCGGCCCTTCTGCGGACGCTCACGCCGAAACTGCGGCCCGATGTAGTAAAGCTTCTGGAGCAGTCCGCTGCGTCCCAGCTCGTGTTCGATGTAAGCGCGCACCACGCCGGCTGTGTTCTCCGGGCGCAGCGTCAGGGTCTGCGTTTTTTCGCTGGCGGCGCGGGCCTTGTCTTCCCAGGTGAACATTTCCTTGGAGACAATGTCGGTTTCCTCGCCTACGCCGCGGCTGAATAGCTCGGTGGACTCAAAGACGGGCGTGCGAATCTCGTGGTAGTTATAGCGAGCGAATACCTCGCGCACCTTGCGCTCCACAAAGTTCCAAAGTTCAGTGTCGGGGGGCAGCAGGTCGCGGGTCCCGCGTACAGCCTTGATCATTTTTTTCCGTTCCTCGCCCGGAAGTTCTGCTCGTCCGGGTATGGATATTCCATCTGCCGTGCGGCTTGCCGCGCGATGGTCTGTCCGTAGGTCTGCGCCACCAGGTACAGCGCCATATCAATGCCGGCGCGGATACTGTTGGCTGTCGTGATGTTGCCGTCCACAACCATCGGCAACTCCGGCAGCAGGGAAGTGCGGGGAAAGCGCTCGCGGAAGAAATCCACCGACCGGAAGTGCGTCGTCGCCGTCTTTCCAACCAACAGTCCAGCTTCGCCCAGCAGCAGGGAGCCTGTTCCCACCGAGGCGAGCCGGTCCACCTGCGGCGCCATCTTCTTCAGCCAGTCCAGGTACTCGGGCTGATGCATCAGGGCGCGCACGCCATGTCCGCCGGGGACCAGCAGCATATCCAGCGCCGGACACGAGCCGAGATCTTCATCCGGCAATATCCGCATGCCGCCGCTGGCGCGCACCAGTTCCTTGTTCTCGGACACCAGCAACTGGCGAATCGGCGAGTGCGTTTCGCGCCGTGTGTCCTCATCCAGGCGGGTGGTGGCAAAGACCTCGAAGAGACCGCAGAAGTCCAACACTTCCACATCGGGATAGATCAGGATGCCGACCGTTTTTTCCGCCGTGGTCAGCGGGTTGTCGTTGGCGCTCACTGGCCCAACTCCCGCAGGTATTGCTCTTTATAGCCAAGGTAGTTCGTGCGATACGTCAAAATCGAGGCTTTCTCCTCTTCAGTCAGATAGCGGCGAAACTTTCCCGGCGCGCCCATCCACAGCGAACCCGGTTCCACCACGGTTCCCTCCGGAATCAACGTTCCGGCGGCGATAATCGAATCATGTCCTACACGTGCTCCGTTCAGGATGATGACCCCCATGCCAATCAGGCAGCGGTCTTCAATTACGCATCCGTGCAGGGTTACGGTGTGGCCCACGGTCACGTCATCGCCCAGTTCGACGGGCCACTTTCCCAGCATTCCATGCAAGACTGAGTTGTCCTGGATGTTGGTATTTGTGCCGATACGAATATAGTGTACGTCGCCGCGAACCACCGCATTCATCCAGATGCTGGCGTGCTCGCCGAGCACCACATCGCCGATCACCTGCGCGGAGATGTCCACATAGCAGGTGCTGGGAATGGTGGGCGTCACTCCTTTATAAGGCCGAATCATTCGAATCCTCCGCGTTGGGAACTGGTTCGGCATCATTGCCAGCCGGAGCCTCGCACCCCTTCGTGCGCAAATCGTCCCCAAAATATTGACCATACCAGAACCAATGGCCCGGCGAAACCGCCAAAAACGCCGTGTCGTCCCAGGCGGCGCCCGCGTTGGCGAGCCTGCAGCCCGCCTGCCGAACCCCGCCTTCGCCGCGCCAGTCCCTCAAAACTGTGCCAATGCTTCGTTAAAATACTTCGCCTTAACCCGGATTCAGTAGTAAGATTTCGGCAATCATAAGAGTTCTTCAAACGTCTTAGCGGGCGTCGCGGGAACGGATTGTCGTGGTCGATTCCGCGGTACGACAGCACTTATACAAGCAGTCAATATGCGCCTGGCCGTTGCCAGGGGTTCGCCTTTGTTAACCTCCGGTGTCGGACAAACGGAGATCAGGCGGGCAGCGCGCGCGGCATGAGACTAGCGCAGTGGCAATGTTGTGGAGTTGGGGCTGAAAGGGGAACCCATGGAATTCCAGGACAGAGTGCTGAAGTGCGTGGACTGCGGGGAGGATTTCATTTTCACCGCAGGAGAACAGATCTTCTTCCACGACAAGCAATTCAAGAACCTACCCAAGCGGTGCAAGACCTGCAAACTGAAACGCGCCCCCGCTCCGGGAGCGCCGAGCCGCTTTACCAAGCAGGAGACCGTTGCGGTCTGTTCGGGATGCGGGAAGGAAACTGTCCTCCCATTCCGGCCCACCCAAGGCAGGCCAGTGTTCTGCCGGGAGTGTTTCGGCCAACAAAAGAAGACATCCGGCGCATCTGCCTAAGGGTTTCCTTCCCGTGTCTGGCCCTCTGCTCAATCCTGCGCCGTATCCAGGGCGGAGGGTTTCGGGAAGGGAAACTCTCGGACCGGCTATCCAACACTCACAGCGCAGAGTTCTGCTACGGGCTACCCGTTCCGGGACGCCGAACTCGCGATTCCAGGCTTGGTCTTCCCTTGCTTGCTGTCCTGGTGAGTCACCAGCAGCGCTTCAATCTGCCGCAACAGGTCGCTGGTATTCATGGGCTTCACCAGCAGTGACTCCGCGCCCTCGCTCTTCCAGTCGCCTCCCAGATCCGGGTACGCGGTAAGTATCGCCGTCGCCGGATTGTAGGACTGTGAACGCGCGAAGCGAATGACCTCGTACCCCGCCGCTTCATTCTCCATGCGCATGTCGGTGATCACCATCTCAAAGGTGCCGACGGACAGCTTCTGTCCCGCCTCGCGCGCCGAGGCTGCGGTCGCTACCTCGAAGCCATTCATTTCGAGAATCGCCTTCAGGGTCAGCAAAATCGCCAGTTCATCATCTACAAGCAGAATGCGTCTCTTCATTGCAGGCTCCGAGTTGAATTGGAAAGCGGTCTCGATTGCCGAAGCCGAATCCTTGCGATGCCGAAGGCCAGCCATACTCCGTGGCTGACCGAGCAAGAAATATAGCAAAACAATTGCAGGACAGGAACAGCGAAGCCAGTAAAAACCGGTGCGGGAAGCACCCCAATTTGCCCATATAATACTCCCGTGGGCAGTTTCTATGTTGAAAACTTCGGTTGTCGTGCCACCCAGGCCGACGGTGCGGCGATTGAACGCCAACTGACGGATCGCGGACTGTCACGAGCAGGCAGTGCTTCCGAAGCCGAAATTGTCGTGTTGAACACCTGCACTGTCACATCTTCCGCCGATCAGGACGCGCGCGCTGCTATCCGGCGGATTCACCGCAACAATCCCTCCGCGCGAATTCTCGTCACTGGATGCTATGCCCAGCGCGCTCCCGAAGAAATTGCAGCCATCGAGGGCGTCTCGCTCGTGGTTGGAAACTCGCACAAGCATCGTCTTGCCGAGATCGCCTCCGGCAACGGCTTTGTCCCGCTGGGTTCCGTTGTGAACGCCTCGCTTTCCGGTGCGTCGCAGGCTTCCGCGGCGCAACGCGCGCCCATCGTGGTCGAAGACATCTTTGCCCACACCGAACTGCTGGCAGCGCCTGTCTTCGACTCCGATAACGAGAAGACTCGCCCCAACCTCAAGGTGCAGGACGGCTGCAACAACCGCTGCTCCTTCTGCGTAATCCCGTTTGTGCGCGGCCGCAGCCGCTCGCTTCCACTCGGCGAGGTTCTGCACAACGTCGATCAACTGGTGGCCAATGGCTATAAGGAACTGGTGCTCAGCGGAATCAACCTGGGACGCTGGGGCCGCGATCTTGGACGTGACGTGAGTGACAGCATTGGCCGCGCCCGTTTCGTCGATCTCCTCCGTGCCATTCTGGAGCGCACCAGCGTACCTCTGCTGCGCATCAGTTCCGTGGAACCCATGGACTGGAGCGACGAACTCATCGCTCTTGCCGCCAGCTCCCCGCGCATCGCCAAACACGCACACGTTCCGCTGCAGAGCGGCAGCGACCGCATTCTGAGGCTGATGCACCGCCGCTACCGTCCCTGGCATTACGAAGACCGCATCCAGCGTATCCACGCCGCCATGCCCACGGCTGCAATCGGCGCCGACGTCATGGTCGGCTTCCCCGGCGAGAGCGAAGAAGATTTTGAGCAGACTCGGGCCTTCATCGAGCGCCTGCCCTTCACCTACCTGCATGTCTTTACCTACTCATCGCGCCCCGGCACGCCTTCGGCCAATATGCAGGAACAGGTTCCAGTTCAGAAGGCTCGCGAGAGGAATCGAGTGCTGCGGGAACTTGCAGCTGGCAAGAAGAACTGCTTCCAGCAGCAGTTTGTCGGCAGCACCCTGCGCGCGCTTACTCTTACACAGATTTCACAGGGGCGCACCGAGGCGCTGACGGACAACTATCAAAAACTGTGGCTTCAGGGTTCGCTTCCGCCGAATCAAATGCTCACTGCGCGCATCCATTCCATTGAGGGCGAAGCGCTGGTTGGCGAAGTCAGGTAACAGCCAAGCGCTGGAAACTTAATCGCTGAAAGGTTCCGCATGTCTACTGTTTTTGATTTTTCCGCCAAACTCAACAATGGGGAAGAGAAGGCGCTCGCCGACTATCGCGGCAAGGTCCTGCTCATTGTGAACACCGCCAGCAAGTGCGGCTTCACACCCCAGTACAAGGGGCTCGAAGAGCTCTACCAGAAATACCGCGACCAGGGACTGGAGATTCTCGGCTTCCCGTGCGATCAATTCGGACACCAGGAGCCCGGCTCGGACGAGGAAATTCGCGGCTTCTGCGAGTTGAACTACGGAGTCACTTTTCCGCTCTTCTCAAAGATCGAGGTGAACGGCGATAGCGCGCATCCGCTGTACAAGCATCTGAAAGCTGCTGCCGGTGGCTTGCTGGGAGACGGCATCAAGTGGAACTTCACCAAATTTCTGGCCGGGCGTGATGGAAAAATCCTGGACCGTTATGCTCCTGTCACCACACCGGAAAAGATTGGCGAAGACATCGCGAAAGCGCTCCAGGCGTAGCTTTGTGGGGTTTTACGCGGCCCCGGCCTCTCTCTGCCTGTGCTCCAGCACAACTTCCTTTCCGTGCTATACTTTAAGCGGTTTAAGTACCACCGGAGGACCGTATCGATAAGCGTTTTATCCGCACCAATGAGCGCATTCGCGTCCGCGAGATTCGCGTGATCGACGATCAGAGCGAGCAACTCGGCATCATGACACCTCTCGATGCGCTCAAAATTGCCAGGGAAAAAGGACTCGACCTGGTGGAGGTTTCACCCACCGCGCAGCCCCCTGTCTGCCGCATCATGGACTTTGGTAAGTACATGTATGAGCAGGAGAAGAAGGAACGCGCGGCCAAGAAGAACCAGAAAGTCATCACCATCAAGGAAGTGAAGTTCCGCATCAACGTGGACGAGCACGATTATCAGACCAAAAAGAACCATGCTCTGCGCTTCCTCAGTGACGGTGACAAGGTAAAGGCGACCATCTTTTTCCGTGGACGTGAAATGACCCGCCAGATGCTCGGTCGTGAGATCCTGCAGCGGTTGATCAAGGACATCGCGGACAAAGCTGTTGTGGAGAACATGCCACGGCAGGAAGGCAACACCCTGCACCTGATTCTGGCTCCGCCCAAGGTTCAGAAGTAGCTGTAAGGGCGCAGGCAGTTTTCGTTTGCGCTTCCCCGTAAGCCGCTTTCCGCGACATGTTTTGCGGGCTTCCCCACCGGGCCAGTTTGCCCGGAGAGGCTGTTCTCGTGTTTAATAACAATAGTTGTTTTTAGGACCCAGACAATGCCGAAGATGAAGACTCACAGTGGCGCTTCCAAGCGCTTCAAGAAGACGGGCACGGGCAAGGTAAAGCGCGGTTTCGCTTTCCAGCGCCACATCCTGACTTCGAAGGGCACCAAGCGCAAGCGCCAGATGGATATGGGCGGAATGATCGACAAGTCCGATCTGCCTAAGATCCTGAGGATGATCCCCTACTAGTTGGGGCGATCTCCCGCCGGACGGCATCGATTCGTCCGGTGCAACAAGGGTGAAAACCCGGGTGTGTGAAGAGGTTCAAGGGTTCAAAGCCTCCTGCCTCCAGCCGCCATAATCCCGCGGAATTAAGTTCCAGCGGATGTTTCTAAAAGGAAGGTAGCAGCAATGCCTCGCGTAAAACGTGGTACTAAGCGCCGTGACAAGCGCAAGAAGATTTTAGAGCGCGCCAGTGGGTACTTCCTCACTAAGTCGAAGCTCTATCAGGCAGCACAGGAAGCCGTACAGCGCGGCCTCAAGTTCGCTTTTACTGGCCGTAAGCAGAAGAAGCGTCAATACCGTTCGCTCTGGATCGTGCGCATCAATGCCGCAGCCAAGCTCAGCGGTCTCAGCTATTCGCAGTTCATTCACGGTCTGAAAGTCGCAGGCATCGAGCTCGACCGCAAGATCCTGGCAGACATCGCCGTGCATGATCCCGCGGGCTTCGCCGCCCTGGTCGTGCAGGCCAAGGCCGCCGTGCCGGCGCAGGCGTAAAGCAGAACTCGACCAAAGTACTGAAAGCCACGAATGGCACGGAAACACGAACCTCAGATGGCTCGTGTGTTCCTCAAACCATTCGTGGCTTTTCTACGTTTGCCACGCACCGTAGGGCTGTCAGCCAGTAACCAGGAGCAGCAAAGCACCCATGTACAACGTTCCCAAGCTCGAAGATTTCTCTCCCGCCGCGCTCGATGCGGCCACTGCAGAGCTTCTCGCGGCGCTCGTCGCGGAGTCCCAGGCCGCCGCCGATCCCAAGGCCTTTGAAGAGTTCCGCAACCGCTGGATGGCCCGCAAGAATGGCTTGCTCTCGCAGGTCAACGATCTATGGCTTAAGGCAGCACCCGGCCCCGCCAAGCGCGACGTAGGCCAGCGCGTCAATGCCCTCAAGCAGCGCGCGGAAGCCCTGGTCTCTGAGGCCGAGCAACTTGCCGCCAGCTCAGGGCTCTCCGCACGGCTCAAGGCCGAGACCATTGATATCTCGCTGCCCGGCATCGAGCGTCCGCTTGGCGTGCGCCACCCCGTGCTTCGCACCCTCGACGAACTGATCTCGGTATTCGTCAAGATGGGCTACTCCATCGCCGAGGGCCCCGAGGTTGAGAGCGATTACTACAACTTCGAGGCGCTGAACTTTCCGCCCAACCATCCCGCGCGCGATACCCAGGACACGCTCTTCATCGCCAACCAGGAGCTGAAGGCGCAACGTGACCGCCTCCTGCTGCGCACGCACACCTCGCCCGTGCAGATTCGCACCATGGAGAAGCTTCAGCCTCCAGTGCGCGTCATCTGTCCCGGCAAGGTGCATCGCAATGACGCGCCTGACGCCACGCACTCGCCGGTCTTTCACCAGCTTGAGGGCCTCTGCGTCGATACCAACATTACCTTCGGCGACCTGAAGGGAACGCTCGACCACGCCATGAAGTCGCTCTTCGGCTCGGCGGTCAAGACCAGCTTCCGTCCGTCGTTTTTCCCCTTCACCGAACCCAGCGTCGAGGTATCCATCTCCTGCCCATTCTGCGGAGGCAAGGGCTGCCGTCCCTGCAAACAGAGCGGCTGGATTGAACTTCTCGGCGCGGGCATGGTCGATCCCAACGTCTTCGGCTTCGTTGACTACGACCCGAAGAAGCTCAGCGGCTTCGCCTTCGGCATGGGCGTGGAGCGGCTGGCGATGATGACCTACAACGTCGATGACATCCAGCAGTTCTTCTACGGCGACATGCGCTTCCTGGAGCAGTTTGCGTAATGAAAATTTCACCGAATTGGATTCGTGACTTCGTCTCTCCCGCCGCCAGCGATCGCGACGTGGCCGAGGCTCTTACCGTCAGCGGCATCGCCATTGAGGGCTACTTCGGACAGGGCGACGACCAGACCTGGGAAGCCGAGATCACCACCAACCGCGTCGATGCCATGAACCACTACGGCGTCGCTCGCGAGGTCTCAGCCATCTACGACCTTGATCTTGTGCCACTCGCGCCGAAGGTCTCAGAGAACGGCCCCGCTAACTTCTCCATCGCCATTGAAGACGCCGAAGGCTGCGCGCGTTACACCGCCCGCATCGTTCGCGGAGTAAAGATCGCACCAGCCCCGGCGAAGATCGCGCATCGCCTCGAACTGGTCGAGCAGCGCAGCATCAGCAACGTTGCCGACGCGTCGAACTACGTGCTCAACGAAATTGGCCAGCCCACGCACGCCTTCGATCTCGACAAGCTCGAAGGTGGCAGGATTATCGTGCGCCGCGCCCGCGCCGGTGAGACGATCACCACGCTCGATGGCGTCAAACGCCAGCTTGAGCCAGAAGACCTCGTCATTGCCGACGCCGTAAGGCCCGTCGCGCTCGCTGGAGTGATGGGCGGCGAAGCGACGATGATCACCTACTCCACAAAGAATGTTCTGATCGAGTCCGCGTGGTTTGATCCAGCGTCCATCCGCCGCACTGCCCGCCGCCTTGGCATGCACACCGACGCTTCGCACCGTTACGAGCGTGGAGCCGATCCCGGCATCACGCAAACCGCCTGTGCCCGTGTCGCTGAACTGGTTGTTGCCTCGGCCGGCGGCGCGGTTTCTGCTGAGATTGACGCGGTAGCGCGCGCCATTTCTCAGCCGCGCATCGCACTGGCCTCCGCGGAGGTCAAGCGCATCCTCGGCGTGGAGATTCCTTCCCAGGAGATCGCCCGCATTCTGCAACGTCTCGGTTTCATTGTCGAAGGCAGCGATGCGGAATTCTTGGTCGTCGTGCCGACCTGGCGCCTGGATGTGGAGCGCGAAATCGATCTTATCGAAGAGGTAGCGCGAATTTACTCTTATCTGAAAATTCCGAGCACGCTGCCATCCTTTGCGGGCGGAGTCGTCGAGTTACCGAACGCCCGCAAGCAGGCTGCGCTGCGTGGACGCCTTCTCGCGCTAGGCTACAACGAATCGCTTTCATCCACGTTCATCCCGCAGGAGGACGCGCGCTTCTTTGCCTCGAACGGGGCCAGCGCTGAGCCTGTGCGCATCGCCAATCCGTTAAGCGAGGAGGCGGCTTATATGCGCACCACCCTCGTTCCCGGATTGCTGCTGCAAGCTGCGTATAACCTGAATCGCGGCAACGCCGATGTTCGTCTATTTGAGGCAGGACACGTTTACGCCATGCAGGGAGAGGCCGTTGATGAGCACAACGCGCTTGCCTTCGTCGCTACCGGGGCCGTGCGCGAATCGAGCGTCCACGGCAAGCCTGAACGAAGTGATTTCTTCCAACTCAAGGGAGACATCGAACAACTTCTCGCTGCCTTCCACGCGGCTGATGTGAAGTTCGACCGCTCTGTGCCCTCGTGGCTGCATCCGGGGCGCTCTGCCCGCGCCCAGGTCGCCGGCAAAACGGTTGCGATTTTCGGCCAGCTTCATCCCGAGGTTGCCGCCGCCCGCAAACTTAAGCAGGATGTTTTCATCGCTGAGATATTTGTCGAGGAGCTTTACGAACTTGCACTGCGCCAGCCCGCCTACATGCCCATCTCAAGGTATCCGGCAGTTGAGCGCGACTTCTCGTTTGTACTTGGCGATGCCGTGGAGTTTGAAGGGATACGCCAAGAACTCTCCGCGCTGGCGATCACCGAACTCGCGGCAATCCTGCCGGCAGAGGTCTTCCGCGGAGGATCACTCGCCGCGGGAACCTATTCTTTCCTCTTGCGCGTCCGCTTCCAGTCCGCCGGGCGCACCCTGCGCGACGACGAAGTCGCTAACTGGTCGCAACAAATTGTGAAGGCGGTCGAGTCTTTGGGCGGAACTCTGCGCCAGTAAGGTCAATTGCGCTGCCAAAGCCCCGTGGGATCACCGCGGGGCTTTGGCGATTTTGCTTTGTCGATTTCAGTGATTCGCCGTTACGCCCCGCTCACCGCGTCCGCTTCTTCCGGCAATAGAGGCTCGTCTTCGCCGCTTGCGTCCAGCAGATCCGTCGGCAGATTTTTCTTCGATTTCACGCCTAGCGACTTCAACATCTCCGCCTGCCGGATCACATTTCCCTTGCCGGTGGAAAGCTTATTGAGCGCAAGGCCGTAGCTCGTCTTCGCCTGCTCCAACCGGTCGCCGATACTTTTCAGGTCGTCCACAAACCCCACCAGCTTGTCGTAGAGTTCTGCCCCGCGATTCACAATGTCCTGCACGTTCTGCTTCTGCCGCTCCTGCCGCCACAGATGCGCCACCGTGCGCACCACAAACAGCAGCGTGCTCGGACTCACCAGCAGCACGTTGCGCTCGTAGGAACTGCCCCACAACTCGGCATCGTTGCTGATGGCGGCCATGAACGCGCCCTCGATGGGAACGAACATGCACACAAAGTCGATCGACTGAAGTTGATGCAGCGACTGGTAGTTCTTCTCCGCCAGCTCCTTGATGTGTTTGCGGACTGACTCCATGTGCCGCGCCAGCGCCGCCTTGCGCGCCTCGTCGCTCTCCGCGTTGACGTACTCGTTGTAGGCCGTCAGCGAAACCTTGGAGTCGATCACCAGGTGCTTGTTCTCCGGCAGCCTCACGATCACGTCGGGCCGCACCTGCCGCGACTCATCATTGCGGAAGCTGTTTTGCACAAAATACTCTTCGCCTTTGCGCAGCCCCGAAGACTCCAGTATCTTCTCAAGAATCATTTCCCCCAGGTCGCCCTGCGCCTTTGCCGAGGTAGTCAGCGCCCGCGTCAGGTTACTTGTGTCCGTGGAGAGCTGCTGGTTCAGTCCCATCAGCAGGCGCACCTGTTCGGAGAGCGCCGAGCGGTCCTTGCCCTCCTGCACATACACCTCTTCCACCTTCTGCTGGAAGCTCTTGATCTTTTCCGCAAGCGGCGTCAAAAGTTGCGCAAGATTCGTCTGGTTCTGCTCCGTGAAGCGTTTCGTTTTTTCTTCCAGAATGTCGTTGGCGAGCGTCTTAAACTGGTTGGAGAGCTCAACCCGCGCCGCCGTCAATAGCTCAAGTTTCTCGCTCGACTGTTGCCGCTCGGCGCCCAGTTGCTGCTCAAATTGGCGCTCCTGCTGCCGCAATTGTTGGGCGGACTGAAGCTCTTGCTGCTTGAGTTGTTCGGTCAGCCTTGCAACTTCCAATTCTGCGGTAAACCGGGCTTCAGTACTGAGTTTAAGTTCGCCGCTAACTTTGGTAAGTTGTTCATGAATCGACGCGAGGCTATTCTTATTTGAGGCCAACTCCGCGTCCAGGGCGGCTAACTGCGAGCGCAGGACAGCGGAACGGGCGGCGAGAATCACGGCGGTGATACATGCTCCGAAAATCGATGCAAGGATAGCGGTCAACACGATGGTGAACATGAGGCGGGCTCCGAATTCTTGGATTGTAACTCAGCTTCACGGTGGGAGGTTATCGGCGTGTGCGCTGCTTCTGCTCCTGCCGTTGCTGCTGGCCGCCGCCTCGGTTGCGCAATCTCCTGCGAACTTCGATTCCCGGGCCGAGCAGACGATCTTCCAACTCGTCAACCGTGAGCGTCACTCGCGTGGCCTGGGAACGCTGATATTCGACGAGCGATTGCAGCGGGCTGCGCGCAAGCACGCCGTACTGATGGCCGCAGCCGGAACCGTGGAACATCAACTCGAGAGCGAACCAAAGCTTGCTTTCCGGCTCGGTGATGAAGCCGTGCGATTTGACGCCAGCGGAGAAAACGTCGCACGCACCTCAGGCCCGGAGCGCGCCCACACGGCCCTCATGAACTCGCCCGGCCATCGGGCCAACATCCTGGATCCGCAGTTCAACTCGGTTGGCATCGGCGTGGTCAGCACCCCACAGGGGATCTATGTGACGCAGGATTTTGCCCGCCGTCTTCCCAATGCGACCGTGGAGGAAGCCGAACAGCGCGTCGCCGCCAATCTGAACCGGCTGCGGCGAACCATCGGTTTGCCAATCTGGAGCCAGGTTCCAGCGCCCGAATTACGCAGGCACGCATGTGAGATGGCCGCGCACGATAAGCTCAATCCACGCGCCGGACTTTTATCCACCAAGGTCAGCAGCTCTGTCGCGTTCACCGCAATTGATCTCAACCAGGTTCCCGACTCGCTTGACCGGCTCAAGATCAGCCCCTCCACTGCATTTTCAGTCGGTGCCTGCTACCAGGCCAGCGCAACCTATGAGAATCCGGTCTTCTGGATCATCGTAGTGACCTACTTTTAATTGCAGGAATTATCTCCGTCCACAGGAACTGTGCGCGCCGTGCCGCCGTATCTGTACCCATGCGCTAACGAACACGCGGGGTGTTCGCTCCATCGCGCAGGAGGGAAGAGCCATGGACGCCAGATTTTATTGGATGATTGACAGTAAGCCGATGCGGATTGCCATGAATGCTGCTGCCTTTGCCGTCTGGTTCGCGGCAGCCTTCGGACTCATGTTCATCGCCGTTAAAGCGTAAGATCCACCACAGCTGCCACCAATTTCGCGCATGCAGAAAACGCGGGCCTGGGTTGAACTCCGCCAGGCCCGCGTTCTTGGTTTGACGATTTTGCGTTAGACCTCGGCCGGCTCTGCTCGCTTCGCGTACTTGGATTCGACGTAATTGCTCAGAATCTGCTTGAACTCTTCCACGATGTGGTCGCCCTTGAGCGTGGTCACCAGCCTTCCGTCGATGAACACGGGAGCCTTCGGATCCTCGAACGTCCCTGGCAGCGAGATGCCGATGTTCGCGTGTTTCGACTCTCCCGGCCCGTTGACAATGCAGCCCATCACCGCCAGCTTCATTTCTTCCACGCCGTCGAATTCTTTACGCCATGCCGGCATCTGCTCACGAACATAGAACTGAATCTGCTGCGCAAGTTCCTGGAAGTAGGTGGATGTTGTGCGTCCGCATCCCGGACAGGCCGTAACCTGCGGCAGGAAGCTGCGAATTCCCAGCGATTGCAAGACCTGTTGAGCCACCTGCACCTCTTCAGTTCGGTCACCCCCCGGCGCAGGAGTCAGCGAGACGCGAATCGTGTCACCAATGCCTTCCTGTAAGAGGACTGCCAGCCCAGCCGTGCTTCCGACGATTCCCTTGGCACCCATTCCTGCTTCGGTCAGGCCGAGATGCAGGGGGTACTCGCAGCGTGCGGCCAGATCGCGGTAAACGTCCACCAGATCCTGCACGCCGCTCACCTTGGCAGAGATCAGAATGTGATCTCCGGGAAGTCCATAGCTCTCCGCCAGCTCCGCCGAGTGCAGTGCGCTCATGATCATTGCGTCGATCATCACCTCGCGCGGTTCCTTTGGCTCAGCCAGCTTTGCGTTTTCATCCATCATGCGCGCCAGAAGTTGCTGGTCCAGCGAGCCCCAGTTCACCCCGATGCGTACCGGTTTATCGTTCTCAATCGCACACTCAATCATGGTGCGGAAGTTGTCGTCGTTCTTGCGGCCGATGGAGACGTTGCCGGGATTGATGCGGTATTTTGCCAGCGCGCGCGCACACTCCGGAAAACTCTTCAGCAGCAGATGTCCGTTGTAGTGGAAGTCGCCGACGATGGGCACGAACACGCCCATGGCTGCCAACTCGTCCACAATCGGGCGGACCGCGGCGGCGGCGGCTTCGTTGTTCACCGTCACACGCACAATTTCAGAGCCGGCGCGGGCCAGCGCTGCAACCTGCTTCACCGTTGAGGCCACGTCGGCCGTGTCCGTGTTCGTCATCGACTGCACCATAACTGGTGCGTCGCTTCCTACGCGGATGTTTCCAATCTTTGCTGTAAAGCTTTTTCTGCGCTTGATGATCGCCATGGGAGACTCTTCTCTTAAGTTTATCAGCAGGGGGAGGGAGAAAGGAAAGGGCGCCCTCAGGCGCCCTTTTCCCGTGAATCCGCTGTTACTGGCCGGGCAGCATCTTGACTACATCGTTGAAGATCACCATCCCCGCGAACAGCACCAGGCAAACGAAGGCCGCCTGGTAGAGCCGGATCTTGATCGCTTCATTGATGTCGCGGCGCATGACGGATTCCACCAACAGCATCGCGATCAACCCACCGTCGAGAATCGGAATCGGCAATAAGTTGAAGAGCCCAAGTTGCAGGCTGATCATTGCCATGAACTCCATAAGGTCGTTGGCGCTGCGGTGATGCACCATCTCGCCGGATACCCTGACAATTTCGATTGGCCCGGACATCTGCTTCATTGAGACTTTGCGCTCGGCCATTCGTCCAATCAGGTCGAAGATCAGCCCGGACAGCTTTCTGCATTCTTCCACCGACCGGCTGAATGCTTCCGCTACCGGCAGTTTTTCCACCTGCATCGGTTCGGAAGCAAAGCCGATTCGATAGCTCTTCGTCTGCGGATCGATCTGGGTCAACTTGGGAGTAACAGTAAGCGTCACTCTTTCGTTCTGGCGGAGAAGTTCCAGGTGTACGGGCTTGTCCTTTGTCGTCTGCAGGTACGCCTGCATTGCGCCCGTCGCGCGAATCGGAGTTCCATCGACGGCGACGATCTCATCGCCGATCTTCAAGCCGGACTGCTCGCCCGGCATATCTTTTTCCAGCGCCGTCACAATAAAAGGTTGCCGCGGCAGCCAGCCCGCCTCGCCCGTTTGCTGTTTGCCATCGGCCTTCGGAGTCAGCGCGATTGACAATATCTCGTCGCCGCGCTTCACGCGCAGAGGAAGAGGCTGGTTCGGGCTGATCAGGATCTTATTGTGTACATCCTGCCAGGTCGGATTCTGCGTGTTGGCAATCTGAACGATCTGATCGCCCTCTTTCAATCCCGCCTGTTCCGCGGGGAAGCCGGGCAGGCACCAGCCCACGACCGCCGGTTGATAGAGCCCGTAAGGAATCTCATGATGTAACGCGAACACAACGGTCAGCAGTCCAACCGCAAGCATCAGATTCGCCACAGGTCCAGCGACGGCAATAATCAGCCGCTGCCAACGCGGATGCTTCAGGAACTCGCCCGGATCTTCGCCGCTTGCACCCTCTGTGCGTTCCTCGGGCATCTCGACCGCGTTGACCCCGGTCATTTTTACGTAGCCGCCCAGCGGCAGCGCGGAGATACGGTAATCGGTCTCACCTCGCCTGAAGCCTAGGAGGCGCTTGCCAAAGCCGATGGAGAATACTTCCACGCGCACGCCCAGCAGCTTGGCCGCCGCAAAGTGGCCAAACTCATGCACCAGGATCATCACTCCAAGCACGAGGACTGCACCGACCAAAGTGTAAAAAGCGCTAATCATAAACAGAATGTGATCTCTCCGCCGTCAGAACTTATTTCGTGGCTGCTACCCGCGAACCACTCGCGCCCGCATCTACAAACCGGCGTGCCAACTTCCGCGCCTCGGAGTCCATTGCAAGAACCTCTAATATAGATTCCGGTTTGAGTGCTGGCGTTTCATCTAAAACCGCCTGAATCGTGGCAGGAATACCGGGGAAGGGTATTTTTCCCTCCAGGAAAGCCGCCACGGCGACCTCGTCTGCGGCATTCAGAGCCACCGTTTTGGCTCCACCCGCCTCCACGGCTTCATAGGCCAGCCGCAAACATGGGAACTTTTCCAGGTCGGGAGGGCAGAAGTCCAGGTGCTTCAGTGACAGCACGTCAAAGCGCAGATCGCTTGCAATCCGTTCCGGCCACGTCAGCGCGTACAGGATTGGCAGCCGCATGTCGGTCACGCTCACCTGCGCCAGAATGCTGCCGTCCACAAACTCCACCATGCTGTGAACAGTGCTCTGCGGATGTACTACGACCCGGGTTCGCGACGGCGGAGTGTTGAAAAGCCGCACGGCCTCAATCACCTCGAAACCCTTATTCATCAGGGTCGCCGAATCGATCGTGATTCGCCTTCCCATCTTCCATGTCGGGTGATTCAGCGCCTGGGCAACAGTGATGTTGGCAAATTCTTCGCGCGGAGTGTTCAGAAATGGGCCGCCCGAGGCGGTGAGCCACACGCGCTCGACTTCGTCCATCCGTCCGCCGCGCAGGCATTGGTGGACCGCATTGTGTTCGCTGTCGATGGGCAACAGGGGTTTGCCCTGCCGCCGCGCCTCGGCTGTAATCAGCTCGCCTGCCGCAACCAGACACTCCTTATTGGCCAGCCCAATCTCTTTGCCGGCCTTCACCGCCTCGTAGGTGGCTTCCAAGCCGGCGACGCCCACAATGGCGCTCACCACAAAGTCGGCTTCGGAGTGCGTTGCCACGGCCACCGTTCCGGCCGTGCCCCAAACAACCTCGGTCTCGCTCACGCCAGCTTCGCGGAGGCGCTTGCGTAGCGCTTCAGCAGACTCCTCGCGGGCCACGGAGAGCAGCCTGGGGCGCCAGCGCAGCGTTTGTTCAAAGGCGAGATCCAAGTTCGAGCCTGCGGCTAACGTGGCAACCGCGAAGCGTTCCGGATAACTTTCGACGATTTTAAGGGTGCTGCAGCCAATGGAACCGGTCGAGCCCAGGATTGCGATTCGTTTCATAACAGATACTTACAGTCTAACCCGCCTGCCTACCCTTGCACGAATTTCTGTCCAAACGCCAGGAAGAGGACAAACGCTACCGGCAGCGCGAGCAGCAGCGCGTCGATGCGGTCCAGAATTCCTCCGTGCCCTGGCAGCAGCGTGCCGGAGTCTTTCACACCCGCCCCACGCTTCAAGGCTGACTCCACCAGGTCCCCGACCTGTGCTGCAAAATTGATGGCCGCCGCCAGCAACGCCGCTAGCCACACTGGAGCCCGTCCGTACGGCGGAGCGTCGATCAGCAGTGACTCCCGCGATGGATCGTTAATCAGGTGCGCCTTCGTCAAAGCTGCCGCAATCTCTGGAACGTAGTGCGCGAAGAGGCAGCAGACGCCAACCGAAAAGACCAGCGAAGCCACCGCGCCTTCAACCGTCTTTCCCGGACTGATTCTCGGCGCCAGTTTGTGCCGTCCCATGCTCTTTCCAACGTACATCGCCGCGGTATCCCCCATCCATACGGCGAAAAACGTAAACAACACGTACACCCATCCCCGAACGCTCTCGCGCAGGGTCGCCATCAGAAGCAGCGGCAGGCCAATATAGGCGAGCGCCAGATAGCTCATCGCCGCCCCAGGAATCGCCGTCTTTAGATCCTCCCGACCCATCGCGGCGATCATCAAAAGAAACGGAGCGAATAGAAAAAGCAGCAGAATTCCCGCCAGCAGCGCTCCGCCGCCGTATGCCTCCGCGTAGTAATACACAACAAAAAGAGCGGAGGTGTAGATATAGGTCAGTAGCCGGAAGGGTTCAAAGCCATAATCGGCGGCGATCCCGAGGTACTCAAAGACCGCAGCCATTGCCACAACAACCGTAATGAGAAGAAAAAGCCAAAGCGGTGCGCGCAGCACGGCCAGCAGCACCAGCGGAATCAGGATCGCAGCGGTAAGAATGCGTTTCATGTCGATACCAGCAGGGTACCTTCTGATGTGCTCGGGAAGCAAAGCAGGAGAGTGAATTCAGGAGATCGAAGACGGACTTCTAAACCGCCGCGCCCACATTCCCATAGCGGCGCTCGCGCCGCTGGAAGTCCGCCAGCGCCTCCAGCAGATGATTGCCGTCGAAATCCGGCCAAAGTGTCTGAGTTACGTAAATCTCCGTGTAGGCTAACTGCCAGAGCAGAAAATTCGAAAGCCTCATCTCGCCGCTGGTGCGAATCACCAGGTCCGGGTCCGGCAGGTCTGCGGCGTACATGTGCCTTGAAACCAGCTCTTCGTCGATCTTCAGGTGCTCAAGTCCGCCATTCTCTGCGGCTGCCCGCACTATCGCCTGGAAAGCGTCAATCAGCTCTGCCCTGGCCCCGTAGTTCAACGCCAGCGTCATGATCATCCCAGTGTTACGCGCCGTTTGTTCCGTCGCCCATGCCATCCGCTCCTGCACCTCGGGGGGTAGTTCGTGGATTCGCCCGATGTAGCGGAGCTGAATATTGTTCTCGTTCATCAATGGAACTTCGTTCTTCAAATAGGTTCGCAGCAGGGCCATCAGGAAGCTGGTCTCTGTCTTGGGGCGCTTCCAGTTTTCCGCCGAAAACGCATACAGCGTCATCGCTGGCAGATGAATGCGCGCGCCCAGCGTGATGACGTCGCGGACGGCTTCCACCCCGCGCTTATGCCCAGCAATGCGAGGTAGATGGCGCCGCCGAGCCCAGCGCCCGTTGCCGTCCATGATCACTGCGATGTGTTGTGGTAGCCGTTCTGGATCGAGCTTGGCGAACAGTTCTGCTTGCTTACGAGTCAGCCCGGCAGGGACGGAGGTGTGCAAAGCGTTTCCTCAAAAACGAGTATCTTGAAGCTAGCACACACCCCAGCTTCTTGCAACGAATTGCGTGGGTTGCAGCGGTCTAGGCCACCCTTCGGTGACGCACCAGCGAGTACTCCTGCTTGCGTTTGTCATAGTGCAGGTCGAACTGCTCCGCACAAACCGGACACAGCCAGAGCGCCTTCTGCGCCAGACCTTTATCGCCCCGCTCAGCTCTGCGCACGTACAGCTTTCCCTCACCCAGCTTCTTGAACTCCTGTTCGCATTGCGGGTTCGCGCACTGGGAGATATTGGTTGTTGGATTTGTCATCATCTCCTCCAGAGTAGTCGCGCGCCGATCTTGTCTTTCCAAGGGCGCCATTGTCCGAATCTGCACAGACGCAGACGCCTGCCCCTGTCCGCTTTGAATCTTCCAAGTGTTATCTGTTAGGAAGCGCGCGGCCCCCTTTTAGTTATCCGGGGGATGGAAGCCGCCGCTCGTGCCTTCGCCCGCCCCGGCCGTAACCGGAGGGGGTAGTTCTAATTTGCCCTATGCGGATCGCCGGGGCATCGCCGTAAGTTCGCGCACCTGGGTCAAGACGCTCATCCATTGCACCCCATTCAGCCGGTGCATGTAGGGCATCAGTTCCGAGATGAACTCATCCTGCGACAGTTCGCGGATATCGTCCTCGGTTGTTCGTCCGGTCGTCAGCAGGTCGCTTACGCGGACCCGCAGGGCTCCGGCTAGTCGCTCCAGCGAACCCAGTGTTGGGCACGCTTTCTCGTTTTCGATCTTCGACACATACGTGCGCGGTACGCTCATGCGTAGCGCAAGTTGACGTTGGCTCAATCCGGCCCGCATCCGCAATGACCGGATCGCGGCCGCCACCGGAAGCTGACGGCATGGCATGGTCTGTACTGCGTGAACCATTGTGACCGGTGCACGCATAGGTACGACCTCTGGAAGTTCATCCAGAGAAGTCTTGCACCGTCTGCATACATTGTTTGAGGTCCGGAACTGGACCAGGTGGCAATCGTCGCAACGAACCACTTCCCGTGAATCCACGGGCGCTAAAGTCGTAGCTGCCATGCGAATTGTACGGAGCCGCCAGAGCGGGGGCAAACTCCTGCCAGCCGGAACCCCAGTCGATACGCATCGACTTGGTAACCGGATGACAGCTTGTAATTTGCTGGTTTTCCTGCCTCTCTGTCAACAACAATCTCGGCTAATTCTCTGCAATATCCGATTGTCATCAGACAAAAACCGAAGATAACCAGCGAAAATCAGGAGAAAACCAAGACATGAGGCCAGCCTTCGCGCTGTTTACTATCTTGGTGCGAATTTCGGTAGCACCGAAAGAATCTCTTGAACTCCTGGCCTGAAAAGTGAACAAAAAAACGAGCCAGCCTTGTGGCCGGCTCCGTGCAAACTATTCCCTGACTAAATGGCGCGTTGTGCACAAACATAACAAGCGACGCCGACTTACTCGCGCAATCGCGGAGGTGCCGGGTCACACATCCCCGCCCCGGCTCAACAAATGCTGGTCCATGAACGGAGAAGTAAAGAACGCTCTAACAGGTGCAATCCGTCCGCCAAAAGCACTTAAAACAAACCTTGTTGACTCATCACCTTACAATGCGCTGTGGATTCTTTCTCTCAAAATCCATACATCCCGCATCGCCAAATCCTGAATCACGTAGGATGCCTGGCATGTCAGCGCAACACAGCAGCCAGTTCTCCCTTCCGGATCACCTCGGAAACCCTGCCGATGTCCTGCGCCAGCGAGCGGTCGCGAGTTACCGTTGGGGAGACTGCGCGAATCGCCTTCAACGCCTGTTGCGCGCGTTTTCCGGGTTTCAGAGGAGACAACAGGTCGACTGCCTGCGCTGCCGCGAGTGCTTCAATGGCCAGCACGTATCGCACATTCTGGATCACACGCTTCAGTTTCAACGCCGCCGTCATGCCCATGGAAACATAGTCTTCCTTGTTTCCGCTTGTCGTAATCGAATCAACCGATGCCGGATGTCCCAGCACTTTGTTTTCGCTTACCAGCGCTGCCGCTGTCACTTGCGGCATCATGAAGCCCGAGTTTAGCCCCGCCCCTGAGGCCAGAAAGGCGGGCAGTCCCTCGCTCAGTGCCGGATTCACCATCCGTTCGATCCGCCGTTCACTGATCCCCGCAATTGCCGAAATCGAAATCGCCATGAAGTCGAGCGCGAAGGCGATTGGCTGTCCATGGAAGTTCCCCCCGGAAATCACCTCACCCTCCGCCACATCTCCCGGCTTCGCCTTGCTTCCCGCCGGAAGAGCCTTTACGAAGACCAGCGGATTATCCACTGCGGAGTTCATCTCGACCTCAAAGACCTGCCGCGCGTAGTCCAGCACATCCAGCACCGCGCCGTGAACCTGCGGAATGCAACGCATCGAGTAGGCGTCCTGCACACGCTTGCAGTCGCGGTGCCGTTCGCGCAGCGCCGACCCTTCCAGCATGGTGCGCAGGTGTTGGGCTACCAGCATTTGCCCGGGATGGGGCCGAGCCTGGTGAATGCGTTCGTCGAACGCCACATCGGTACCCTGCAATACGTCCAGCGAGATCGAGCCCAGCACGTCGGCCGTAGAGGCCAGTGTCCGCGCCTCCAGCAGAGCCAGCGATCCAACTGCCAGCATCGCCTGGGTCCCATTGATCAGCGAAATCGCCTCCTTCGCCTCCAGCCGGATAGTCGGAATCTGCGCCGCTTTCATCGCCGCGCCGCCGTCCATGCGGCGTCCCTGGTACCACGCCTCGCCCTCGCCGATCAACACTAGCGCCAGGTGTGCCAGCGGCGCCAGATCACCGGATGCGCCCACCGACCCCTGGGAAGGAATCACCGGATGAACTCCGCGGTTCAGCATATTGCAGAGCGTTTCAATCACCACGGCGCGCACCCCACTGAAGCCCTTCGACAGCGAGTTTGCCCGCAGCAGCATCATCGCCCTTGACTCCGCCTCGCTAAGCGGTTCTCCCACTCCCACGGCGTGCGAGCGTACCAGGTTGATTTGCAACTCAAGCGCCTGGTCGGCCGAGATCCGCACGTCCGCCAGGTGCCCCACACCCGTCGTGATCGCATAGGCTACCCGGTCGCCTGCCACGAGGGAGTCCACCACCTCGCGAGCACGCACCACGCGCTCCCGCGCCTCCGCCTCCAGCAGCACGGGCTGCCGATGCAGCACGACTTGCTCAAAACTCTCCAGCGCTAAATCGTTTCCGTTCAAGTGCAGTGCAGCCATGAGTTCCCCTTTATGAATTTGTTGCGGAATGCGTCACCGGCTGCGCCACTTCTGCTGCCGCATGGAAGGCTGCCAGGTACTTGCCGGTCAGGTGCGTGCGCTTCATATCGCGCCCCACCACAAGGTGAACGCTTTCACCCTCGGCCAGCAGCCGCCCGTCGGCTTTGCGCAGCACTTCGTAGTGGAAACCAAGCAGAGAAGTTCTCATCTGTGCGAGCCGCGTCCGTATCAATATCTCGTCGTCGTAGCGCGCTGGGTGCTTGTAACGGCACTTCACCTCGACTACCGGAAGGTTCAGCCCGTCCTGCTCCATTTCAAGGTAGCTGAAGCCGAGCTTTCGCAACAGTTCCACCCGCCCCACTTCAAACCAGATGATGTAATTCGAGTGATACACCACGGCCATCTGGTCGGTCTCGGCGTAGCGCACCCGCAGTGTCGTCTCGCAGATTGTGCTCATATTCCTAGGTTACAACATGAGCAGCGACTTACTCACTCCAGCGAGGCTTCCTCCGCTCCAGGAAACTCTGCACACCTTCCTTGAAATCCGCGCTCTGCCGCATCCCGGCATTCGTCTCCAACCCGCTGCGAAGATCGCGCAAAATGCACTCGCGCAGATAATCGCGCAACAGAGCCTTCGTCGCACGCAAAGACGCCGGAGAGTTCTCCAGCAACTGCTCGGCCAGCTTGCGTGCGCGCGAGTGCAGTTCCTCCGGAGCGATCACCTCATTCACCAACCCCATGCGAAGCGCCTCTTCGGCGTTGATAATGCGTCCCGACAGCATCAGGTCGCGAGCATCCCTGTCGCGCACCTGCCGAATCAGAAACGCCGAAACAATGGCCGGCACGAACCCAATGCGCACCTCGGTGTATCCAAAGCTCGCCGCCGTTGATGCCAGCGTAAAGTCGCACAGCGTCGCCAGCCCCGCGCCTCCGGCAATGGCCGGGCCATTTACCGCCGCAATGGTCACCTTTGGGAAATCATAGAGTGACTGGAAGAGCTTGGCGATGCGCTCGCTGTGTTGGTAGTTCTCCTCTGCCGTATGAGTAACCAGCGCCTTCAGATCCTCTAGGTCTAGTCCCCCGGAGAACGCCTTACCCTCCGCCTCAAGAATCAAAACCTGCGCAGGAGAGTCTTCCACTTCCTTCAACGCCGCAAGGAATTCATCAATCAGCGCGCGGCAAATAGCGTTGCGCTTCTCTGGTCGGCTCAATGTGAGGGTGGCAATCTTCGCTTCAAATGTAAGTTTAAGTGTGGCGTACATGGCGGCCAAAGCTTACCTGCGGAGGAGGCATTTCGGCAAGAGAGGCAAGGTTGTTTATCCAGGAGACGAGTACCGGTCAGAACCGTTGGATCTTAAACGAACCATCTTCCAAGCCATGAGTTACGGCGAGATAATTCCATCTCGACCATCATGGGCATCCCGACGTCCAGGCAGACATCGAAGCCCAAATTCTGAAGCTCATGCAATATCTTCTGAGCCTCGACGCACTTCAGTCCATACAGCATTTTGATTCGTTTGCCCGCTACTTCAAAAATCAAACCACACTGGGCTCCGTATCTCGAATAAGCAACCGCGCCGAATTTGATTCCATTGACCTCGGCGCGTGAATAGGAACTGGTCTGCACAGTTCGGCCACGACGAACATCGATGACTTCAAGGACTTGGTGAGTGCATCGCATATTGTGAGCTTTGCCGAACCAGTATGGGAGGCCCATGATTGCCAGGAACAGCACAACCATTAATGGATCAGGGCGATATGCAAGATACAGAGCGAAACAGAGAACCCCATACAGGAGGCAGTTTGCGGGGGTGAACATTCTTGGATTGATTTCGGCCACGGTCAATCCGCTTGAGGTAACTTCAATCCGAAAGCCTCCGGAGGTCTGACTTTCTGTCGATTGCTCCGCACTGTCAGCCATTCTTGCTCTCCCGAATTATCTAAACATATGCGGCACAAACCTGCTCCGGTTGTTCGTAATGATCGTCTCGCTCTCGCGAATCCCCATTCCTGCAGCGCCCTGGTCGGCGATCATCCATGATCCCAGCACCGGGTAGTTTCCATCGCAGCAGGGAATCGGCGCCAGCGCCTGGTACACAAATCCCTCTTCGCCATACGGCCCATACGACTGCTCTTTTTCCCCATTGCGGATGACCTGCACGTTTGCGCCTTCGCGCCCCAGCAGCGGCTTGCGCACGTAGTCGCGCATCTCCCGAGGCCCATCAAAGTACGCCGGCAGTAGTAACTCGTTTTCCGGATACATCTCCCACAGAATCGCCAGCAGCCCCTTGTTGCTAAACATCATCTTCCAGATCGGCTCAATCCACTGCACCTTGTCCATGAAGTCCAGCGCTCGTGCCCCAAACTTTTCCTTCAGCATCCACTCCCAGGGATACAGCTTGAAGATTGTCTTGATCGGCTTATTTTCAAGATCGACAAATGTAAATGTATTCGCATCGAAGCCAATGTCGCTCATCTTCAGAGCATGTGTCTTGATTCCCGCCTGCTCTGCCGTGTCGCGCAGGTAGCCCGTTGTGAACTCATCTTCCACGGTCGGCACGTAGCCAAAACTTACCGGCTGTGTGACGTAGTCCTTCAAATCCTTCCACTTCGCAATCAACTTTTCGTGGATCGAGTTCCATTGGTCGGCCTTGGGAAACACATCCTGCAGCCAGTACCACTGCACCACTGCCGCTTCCAACAGCGCCGTCGGAGTGTCCGCGTTGTACTCCAGCAGTTTGATCTGCTTGCCGTCGTACGCCAGGTCAAAGCGCCCGTACAGCGCCGGCGGTTCATCGTTCCACGTCTTCTTGATCGCAGCCACGGCCTCCACCGGAATCTTCAGGTCGCTCCAGCGGTTGTGGTCGATGATGTATTGTCCGGCGGCCAGGCACATGTCCTGTAGTTTTTCCGTCGCCGCCTCAAGTCGATCAACTTCCGCAGATGTGAACTCGTAATACGCGGACTCGTCCCAGTAATTTCCACTGCCGTCGTCCAGCGTATGGAACACCAGCCCGACCTTTTCGACTTTTTGCTTCCAGCCCGCCCGAGGCGTAATTCTGTGCCGCTCCATCATTCGCCTCCTGAGCCGCCGCTGCCCGCGCTGCCCGTGCTGCCAAAGCCGCCGCGTGAGATGCCGCCAATTCCGCCGAAGAACCCGCCGCCTGAACTCATCCCCGGTACAGGATTTCCACCCACTACGCGGTCGCCGAGATGTCCCCCGGAACTCCCGCCATACAGATAGTGATAGTACGGCTGCGGCCCCACGTAGCCGGAGCTCCGCCGCTGCTCCACCAGTTGGCAGTTCTGGTCGCTGGTGATGCTCCCCGTTTCATCCACGCAGTCGCGCCGCTCCGCCCGCCGCGCACAGCCAGAGGTAAACGCCAGCGCCATTCCCGCCAGCAATCCAAGTGTGATGTGTTGTGTTCGTTTCATATCCGGCGCGATTGTATCCCACTACTCACGCCGAATCCATGACTGGAGGGCGCACCGGATCCTACCGTGCAAACCGCAGTGCAATGTCCTCACTCGCCCGCAGCACATTTTCCAGTGGCTTGCGGATTGGAACCTCGGCGCCGTGCGCCGCCAACGTCCGCAGCACAACCTCCGTTGGCACGTTGCCCACCAGCACATCCTGTGCAAACGGACAGCCGCCCAGGCCGCCCAGCGCCGAATCGAATCTGCGGCAACCTGCGTTGTAAGCCGCAAGCACCTTTGCCGCCGCGTCTTCTTTTCGCGCGTGCAGGTGTGCACCTACCTCGATATAGGGAAACTCCTCCACCGCCGCGGCCACAATCTCCGCCACCATCTCCGGAGTTGCCAGCCCTACGGTGTCTGCCAGTGAAACTGTCTGAACTCCCAGGTCGGCGATATTCTGTATTGCCTGCAAAACCTCATCCACGTTCCACGGGTCGCCATACGGGTTGCCGAATGCCATAGAGACGTAGGCCACCATCGCCAGGCTGTTTTCTTCCCCCTTGCGCCACACCGCCTCCAGTGCGTCGCTGTTTTCCTCCGCTGTCTGGTTCTGATTTTTCTTCAAGAACGTCTCGCTGATCGAGTACGGAAAGCCCAGCGTGCGCACCGCATTCGTCGCCAGCGCCCGCTCCGCGCCTTTCTCGTTCACCACAATCCCGATAATCTCGACGTCGTCCGGAGGGTCCAGCCGCTTCAGCACATCTTCGCTGTCAGCCATCTGCGGCACCGCCCGCGGCGACACGAACGAAACCGCGTCAATCTGCTTGAAGCCCGCTCCCGTCAGCGCGCGCAAATACTCCGCCTTCGTCTCCGCCGGAATATGCCGCGACAGTCCCTGCCAGGCGTCGCGCGGGCATTCCACGATCTTCACTTTGTTTTCGCTCATCATCGTTCAGAATACATCCGGTGCCAGTATCTTCCGATCCGCAGTGGAAAACCGCGCCCGCACTTCGTCTCCCGGCTCCGTCGGACGCAGGGTCTTTGCATCCACGGGACACCACAAGGTTCGCGCCCGCGCCAATAGCCTGCGGTCGTCTGCGCGCAAAATCTCCGTATTGCGTTCAAACGCCAGACCCTCGGCCCTGCCCACCCAGGTCAGGGCCACAATCGCGTCGTTCAAGAATGCCACGCGCTTGTAATTAATTTCGTGGCGCAAAACCACCCACCGCAACTTCGTCTGCTCTTTCTCCGAGGCCAGAACGTTCCAGTGTGCGATCGCAGCCTCCTGCACCCAGCGCACATACACCACATTGTTCACATGGCCAAGCTGGTCGATATCCTCCTCGCCCACCCTGATCGCAATCTCAAACACATCCCGCACCATTTCCATTTCAGCGCCGAACCCTTCATTCCCAGCGTACCTGTTACGTCTGCAATATTCCTACGCTGAATTTCTCCACCACCGGATTGCATCTCGCCGCCGCCAGCGCCCATGCCAGCGCCTCGCGCGTCTTTGCCGGATCAATGATCTTGTCAATCCACAGCCGGGCGGCGCCATACTGCGGCTTCATCTGCTCGGAATAGCTGGCTCGAATCGAATCATAAAGCTCTTTGCGCGCCGCCTCGTTGATTGCCCGGCCCTCGCGCTCCAGTTGCTTCAACTTGATCTCCACCAAAGTGTTTGCCGCCGCTTCGCCGCTCATTACGGAATACCTTGCCGTCGGCCACGCAAACAAGAATCGCGGATCATAAGCCTTGCCGCACATCGCGTAGTGCCCCGCGCCAAACGAGCCGCCCACGATCACCGCAATCTTCGGCACCACCGAGTTCGAGACTGCGTTCACCATCTTTGCGCCAGCCCGTATGATTCCGCTCCACTCCGCGTCCCGTCCCACCATGAAGCCGTTGACGTCGTGCAGAAAAACTAACGGAATCAGTCCCTGGTTGCAGTCCATAATGAACCGAGCCGCTTTCTCCGCGCTCTCCGTGTAGATCACCCCGCCAAACTCCGTCCGCTTGTCACCATTGTGATCAATCTGTGTGGCATGCATTTTCTGATTGGCCACAATTCCCACCGCGTGCCCGTCGATCCGCGCATACCCGCACAACAACGTCTCGCCGTACCCAGCCTTGTATTCGTCGAATCTGGACCCATCTACCACCCGGGCAATGATCTCGCGCATGTCGTATTGCCGTGAAGTGTCGCTCTCATAAATTCCATAAAGCTCTTCTGCGGCATACAGCGGAGCCTCGGTTTCACCCCGGTCAAATGGAGCCTCCGCACGCGCACCCATTTTTTCCACCAGCGACCGGACGCGCGCAATGCAAGCCTCATCATTCGCCTCGCGGAAATCGACCGTGCCGCTGATCTCCGCATGCATCTTCGCGCCGCCCAGCTCTTCCGCGCTTACCTTCTGTCCAATCGCCGCCTGCACCAGCGCGGGGCCGGCAAGAAACAGTCCGCTCCCTTCGGTCATCAGAATGTGGTCGCACATCACTGGAAGGTACGCGCCGCCCGCCACGCACATTCCCATGATTGCCGTGATCTGCGGAATTCCCTTGGCGGACATCACCGCGTTGTTGCGGAAGACCCGCCCAAAGTCGTCCTGGTCGGGAAACACATCTTCCTGTAATGGCAGGAACACGCCCGCGCTGTCCACCAGGTAAATCGTCGGCAGGCTGTTTTCGATGGCAATGTTCTGCGCCCGTATCACTTTCTTCGCCGTCATCGGAAAGAAAGCCCCGGCCTTCACCGTCGCATCGTTCACAATCAGCATGAACAGCCGCCCATGTACCCGTCCCAACCCGGTCACCACTCCCGCCGCCGGAGCGCCGCCCCACTCCTCATACATTCCATGTGCCGCGTGCAGCCCCAGTTCAAAAAGCTCTGCCCCTTCGTCCAGCAGCAGGCCGATCCTTTCCCGGGCTGTCAGCCTCTGCTTCTTGTGCTGTGACTCAATCGCCTTGGCTCCGCCGCCCTCGCGAATCTTGTCCTCCTCCGCGCATAGCGAGGCGACCAGGGCCCGCATGGACTCCAGGTTGCGCCCATAGCGCGGCGCGTCGGTCTTCACCGCCGTTGTCAGTTGATTTTGCAGGGAAGTGGCTTTCTGCTCGCTCATCTTGCTCCTCACCCCAGGGTCAGATGCAAACGCTCCAGCCTACAAGAGGCGGGGTGAACAAGCAATCGCCAGAAGGAGGCGAAAGTTCTTCATGAGGGGTACCAGTCGCACCTCAGATGTTTGATTAGGTGTGTTGATGGTTTACTTTTTCGTTCACAGCGAAGGGCGAACCTTTCTTCCGTCTTCCGCCAGCTCACCCCTCCTGCTGTCCATGGAGGCGCCAGAGCCGCCGTCACACGCCACGCCTTCGGACGACGGGAAAATTCTACTGGAAGCCAACGATGCGTATTTCCGTCGCTAATTGCACCACAGCAGCAGCTGCCAGGGGAGAGCCATCTGCGCCCTCAGGCGACAACTCCGCGCGGCTTCACGTTCTCGCGGATGAACTGAACAATCTCGTCCATCGATGTTCCCGGCTGGAAGACACCCTTCACTCCCGCGGCCTTCAGAGCAGGAATGTCCTGATCCGGAATGATTCCGCCCACCAGCACCAGCACGTCGTCCATCTTCTGTTCCTTCAACAGCTCTGTAACCCGCGGAACAATCGCGTTGTGCGCGCCCGAGAGAATGGACAAGCCAATCACGTCCACGTCCTCCTGTAGCGCCGCGTGGACCACCATCTCCGGCGTCTGCCGCAGACCTGTATAGATCACTTCCATGCCGGCGTCGCGCAAGGCGCGGGCAATCACCTTAGCGCCCCGGTCATGTCCATCCAGACCGGGCTTCGCAACCAGTACGCGAATTCTGACTTCGTTTGCCATGTGAGTGCCGTGAGCCCCTGAGGATGAGTTAGAAACCTAAGCTCCCGCCATAATACCCCGCGACTTGCTCCGCGGAAATGTAAAAGCGCCGCACTTGTTGGGCGGCAACGCCTCACTCCGGTGGACAAAGTGAACCGCCGCCCATCGATTCCTAGAACACACCCCGCGACGCCACCGCCAGTTTCGCCGTTATCACCAACTGCCCCACATGGCGCGATGTGTGATCGGCCACATGAACCAGCAGTCCTCCCACAGTGGTCGGCAGTGCCTTACGTCCGAGTGCCCGTTTCGCCTCCAGATTGCTTCCCGCGAAGGCGCGGAGGCGCGTCCCAGCACTTACCAGCGCAGCCTCAAACTCCGCCAGAACTTCTTTTCCACTGGCTCCTGGATCCAACTCGCACTTCATCCGCTCCAGTTGATCGCCGCTGAGTTGTCCGCCCTCGGCGTACGTCAGCAATCGATCGATGCTTCGCGCGATGTGCCGCACATGGAACGCCGTCGGAGCCAATCCATGCGGATGCAGGTTCCACTCCTCGTCCGTCAGGTGCCCGCACCATCGCTCCACGTCTTCCTGCGCCAGTTCCAGCTCATGAAGCACCGCGCGCTGCACTGCCGGAATCTCCTCGTGTGTCCCGCGCATCCATGGCTCAACCGCTGCCCGGTTCTCCGCCACCGCTTTGCCCTCCGTGATCGAGTTCATGACCGTAGCGCAAAATGCCCGGCTCTGCTGCCGGGCACTTGAACCACAAGGAAGTACTCTATGCAGGAACCGCGTGATTGCTCTCTTTCACTTCGTCTTCCGCGTTCCGTAATACAGCCAAAACCTCGCGCCAACGTACAGCGTCAGCACCGCTGCAGCCCCCACCATGCACCACGCCCACTTCGGCTGTGATCCATCATGCAGGCACAGCAGCGCGATGAGCCATACCATTCCCGCAATCAGCAACTGCGGTTGCGGAGCCGTTGTTCGGCTGGAAAAATGTTCACGAATCATGCAGCTAGTGTACAGAATCCACCTGCGCCGGCAAATTCATTTCTACGTAAACGATGACTCTTCGTATGTCCCATACACCTCGCGCAGTGCCTGGCAGATTTCGCCCACTGTTGCATAGGCTCGCACTGCATCCAGAATGCAAGGCATCGTGTTCGCCTCTGAAATTTTTCCCCCGTGGCCGGCGTCTGGCGTCAGCGCAGCCACACGCTTCAGTTCGTCCAGCGTCCGACGTACGGCATCGTTGTTGCGCCTCGCCCGCAGAGCCTTCAATTTGGTTTTCTGCCGCTCGCCCACGCCTTCGCCAATGTAGAGAATCTTAGGTGACTCTTCTTCAATCACAAATTCGTTCGAGCCAACGGTAACCTTTTCGCGCGCCTCGCTGGCCCTCTGGAACTGGTAGCTCGCCTCCGCAATTTCCTTCTGCGGAAAGCCAATCTCGATCGCCTTTACCATGCCGCCCATCGCGTCCAGTTTGTCAAAGTACTCGAAGGCGCCGTTCTCCATGTCCAGCGTCAGGCGTTCCACAAAGTACGAGCCTGCCAGCGGGTCTATCGTGTTCGCCACGCCGCTCTCGTAGGCGATCACCTGTTGCGTTCGCAGCGCCGTCCGCGCCGCCTCTGCCGTCGGCAGTGCCAACGCCTCGTCGTAGCTGTCCGTGTGCAGGCTCTGTGTCCCGCCCAGTACTCCCGCCAGCCCTTGCAGCGCTACCCGCGCGATGTTGTTCATCGTCTGCTGCGCCGTCAGGGAAACCCCGGCCGTCTGTGTGTGGAAGCGCAGCAGCCACGTACGTTCGTTCTTGGCTCCGAAGCGGTCTTTCATCAGGCGGTACCAGATCTTGCGCGACGCCCGGTACTTTGCAATCTCCTCGAAGAAATCGTTGTGAGCGTTGAAGAAGAAGCTCAGCCTCGGACCGAACTCGTCCACGTCCAGCCCGCGCCGCCGCGCCCACTCCACGTATTCCACCCCGTCGTAGATGGTGAACGCCAGTTCCTGCAATGCCGTCGATCCCGCCTCGCGGATGTGGTAGCCGGAGATCGAAATCGTATTGAAGCGCGGCGTGTACTTTGAGCCGAACTCGAAGGTGTCAATCACCAGCCGCATCGACTCCGCCGGCGGGTAGATGTATTCCTTCTGCGCGATATATTCCTTCAGAATGTCATTTTGCAGCGTCCCCGAAATCTTCTTCCAGTCCGCTCCCTGCTTCTCTGCCACTACCAGGTACATCGCCCACAGCGCGCTCGCCGGAGAGTTGATCGTCATGGAAACCGTGGTCTTCTCCAGGTTGATGCCGCGGAAGAGAATCTCCATGTCCTCCAGCGAATCGATAGCTACACCGCACTTGCCCACCTCGCCTTCGGCGAAGGCGTGGTCGCTGTCGTAGCCCATCAGCGTCGGCAGGTCAAACGCCACGGAGAGCCCATGGCTTCCGTGCTCCAGCAGATACAAGTAGCGCTCGTTCGTCTCTTCCGGCGAGGCAAAGCCTGAAAACTGCCGCATCGTCCACAGCTTTCCACGGTAGCCCGTCGCATGCACTCCGCGCGTGTACGGAGCCTCCCCCGGATATCCCAGGTACTTCTCCTCGCTCCAGTCCTCTGGCAGATCTGCCTTTGTATACAGCCGCCGGATTGGCCTTCCCGAGATTGTCGAGAATCGGGCTGCTCCGCTTTCATCCAGGTTTGTTCCCGTCGGAGCACCGATCGGCTTCTCTGGTTGCCGCTCCAGGGCTTTGGTCAGCGTAGTCTCTGCCCAGCGCCGCTCGCCTTCACTCGGCCTGCGTCCTTGCAGCACTTCCTCTACCGGATTTACCGCGGCGCTCTTCTTTTCACCCATCTCGTTGCCCTCACTCTGTTTAAGATGCTCACCGCAAAGGTTCCGGGTGGGCACCATTCCTGTGTGACTTGTCCAAGGGAGCGCGCCGCCCCACAGCGGCACGAAAGACCGCATAGCATATGCGAAGCCCCCGGCTCCGCGCAAGGGACTTTCTTTCTCCGGGTTTATGGCCCTCCAGCGCCGTAGGCCTTTCCACCAAAAAGTTAAGGCCGGTGGGCCCTCTTTCGAGGAACCCGCCCGGCCTAAAAGTGTTTATCAGGAGGTTACACGTGATAGACGCGCCTCCTGCCAAAAGGTTAGCGAATTATTTTGCCACCGGAGTCACCGTCACCGTCGAGGGCGTCAAGTTCGGCTGCAATCCTGGAATTGCAGGCATGTGAGACACATGGCCGCTCGCCGCATCTTCCATTGAGATTCCATTGCGGTCCAGAATCGTTGCCGTCACCTGGTCCAGTGCAACGCGCGCTTTTTCGTACGTCGAGAGCGCCGCCACGTAGTTCGAGGCTGCCTGCGTCAGGTTGCTCTGCTGTTGCAGAACCAGGTAGCTGGTCGAAGCTCCCAGTGCGTATTTCTTCTGTTCTGCGTCCAGGCTCTGCTGGGCGTAGTCCCTGGCTGCGCGCGCCGACTCCACTCCGGCGCGAGCCTGTTGCAGGGCAAACGCCGCGTTGCGGACCTGGAGATTGATCTGGTTCTGCTGCTGCTTGAGGTTTAACTCGTTCTGCCTGTATTCCAACTGCGAGCGGATCTGATTCGACTGTGCCGCGCGGTTGCGGATTGGAATCGAGAGCGAAACATACGCGCCCTTGTCCGGGCGGCTCCGGTCCACCATGCTGCTGAAGACGTCGCCGTAATTATTGTTCAGCCCCGCCGCGCCGTAGTAACCGACCAGGTCCAACGTTGGCAGCAGCGCATTCTTCGCAGCCTTGTTGTTGATCTCGCCGTTCCGCAGATTCAACTCGCTTTCCAGCAGCTCCGGCCGGTTGGACAGCGCGTAGGCCACTAACTCTTCCGCTGGTGGCACTGGCTCATTGCTCAGAATCATGGTGTCTGTCGGGATGACCGCAACCGTCGTCAGGGCGGGGTCGCTGAAGTTCCGCGCGATGGCGTTTTTCGTGATCAACTGCTGGTACTGAAGATTGGTCTGGGAAACGATCAGATTCTGAGTTGCCGTGGCGACCGAAGAATTTGCCGAAACCACTTCGATCGGAGCCAGCGTGCCGATTTCCACTTGCTTCTTGTTATCCGTCAGTGTCCGGTTTGCAAACTCCAGCGCCGTCTGTTTTACCTTCAGGTCCTCGTAGGCGTTCACCAGGTCCCAGTAAATGTTCTGGATCTGGGCCACCGTCGATATCACCTGTGCCTTGAAGCTGGCATCGGTCACCTTGCGGTCGTTCTGCGCGATGATGATTTGCCGCCGGTTGTTGTCAATGCCCCAGCCCTGCAGCAGGTGCTGCCGCACCGTCGCCTTCCATGAGGCTGTAATTTCAGGGTTATACGGAAATACGTCGGCTGGAATCGCCGCTGGTACGGCCAGCCGCTGGTTGCTGTAGCTTACCTGGGCCAGCGTGCCCGTCGCCCAGCCCTGCGTGTAGGCAAAGTTGTACTGGTTTGTGTTTTCGCTCAAGGTAGTAATTCCGCCGAACGAAACCGGATTAGAAATCGGAGTGATTGACCGGTCCATCGAGACCGTTCCCGTCAGCGTCGGATCGTACGAATCGATTGGCGAACCTACCGAATTCTGCGTCGACTGCACCACTCCGCCCGAGCCCGAGGCCGAACCGCCCGTTCCAGTTGTCGTGCCGCCCGAACCGCTGCCGGTTGAGCCAGCCGTACTGGTCGTAGTCGCATTGCCGCCCGGAGTGCCGCTCAGCAACCCGGTCGAAACGCCGCGCACCGTGCCCCCGCTCTTGGCCAGCAACAGGTCCATGTCGGCGATGTCCAGGTTATAGCGCGCAATCGCAATGTCAAAATTGTTTTCCAGCGCCAGTGCCACCGCGTCGTTTAAGGAAAGCATCAACTTGCCATCCTTGATCAGGCTGTGCAGCCGGTCGCTATTCTTCAGCACCGGTTGCGGGAGTCCGTGAGCTGCATACGGCTTGTAGCCGGTCAGAATCGAATACGGCTGGGTGTACTGCCTCATTGGGGCGGAATACTCAACCTGTGCCTGCGGCGTCTCGGATACCGCTGCGGCAACCGGTTGCCCGGTCTGGGCCACAAGGCTCGAGGACAACATGCCGAGAATGGACACGCACGCAAAAATCCTGTGCAACGCTTCTACTGGACGCGAAACGGACATTCGCTCTTCTCCGTTATAAGTTCATTGTTTCTGTCGTGGGCTTCACGCCCGTTCTGCAACCGGCAAAGAATTCTCGCTAGCGCAACACAATTACTGATACGCAATTCTCCCATCCCCGGTTCCCGGCCCCTGTAAACTTTTGCAAACAGCCGGCAACTTCAATGGCCCAATCAGTCCCAACAGTCGAGTATAGCTGACCCATCTGGCCCTCCACCGCTGCGGCCGAAACGGCCTGCCTCCCGATGGGCAGTTCCCGCCGCGCCGCCGTGCCTTCACAACCCCACAACCCTCAGAGTTCTTAATGACCTTGCCACGCGAAGCCGCTACTCTTGAAATCTGCGATACCCTGTAATCCGTGGCTCGAACTCTCAAACTTACCCTCGCCTATGACGGTTGCGCCTTCCATGGATGGCAGGTCCAACCCGGACGCCCCACCATCCAGGGCACCCTCGCCTCGGTCATTCAAAGCCTCACTGGTGAGACTCTCCTGCCCCAGGGATCGGGACGCACAGATGCTGGAGTTCACGCTCTCGCGCAGGTCGCAACCTTCCAAACCGCCAGCCAGATTCCTGCCGCCAACTTCCGCATCGTTCTCAATGACCGTCTTCCCGCCGCCATCCGCGTCCTTGACGTTCGCGAGATGCCCGAAGACTTCCACGCCCGCCACTCCGCCCGGGCCAAGCGCTATCAGTACCGCCTCTGGCGCAGTGATGTCGTGCCGCCCTTTCTCGCCCGCTACGTCACCCACCACCCTTACCCGCTTGATGAAGCAGCCATGCGGCAGGCCGCCGCCCTTGTCGTCGGGGAGCATGATTTCACCTCCTTTGCTGCCGTCGATCCTGATCGCGCCCTCCGCCTCGCTGAAGCTTCTCTCGGTCCGTCTTCCGGCTGCGAGCGGCAGCCGACCAACATCCGCACCATTTATGAGTCCTGCTTCCAGCGCCAGGCCGACGAACTTCTCTACCTCGTCCGCGGCAGCGGATTTCTCCACCACATGGTCCGCAACCTCGTCGGCACATTTCTGTTGGTCGGGAAGGGAAGCATCGCCCCCTCGGAGATTCCCGCTATCCTTGCCGCTCGTGACCGCCGGGCCGCCGGTCCCACGGCTCCGCCCGAAGGGCTGTATCTTGTGGAAGTGGAATACTAGAACTTTCTCTACCTTCTTCTTCCCTCGGCCTCCAACTTCCTGTAAAACTTCCCCTGATGGAATCCGGCATTCATCTCGTCCCCAGGTCTGGCCCCGGTGATCGCTTCTCCACGGCCAATCCCGCTACTGGAGAGCCGCTCGCAGACTATTCCATCGCCTCTGCCGAGGATGTTATCGCGGCCGTAGCGCGCGCACGCCAGGCTCAGTCCTGGTGGTCGGCGCTGCCTTTACTCCGCCGTACGGCCGTTCTCCGCCGCATCGCTCAACTGCTCAACGCGGAGAAGGAATCGCTTGCCAGGGTCATCACCGCCGAATCCGGCAAGCCGCTTCAGGAGTCGCTACTCAGCGATGTTCTTGTCGCTGCCGATGCCGCTCTCTTCTGTGCGGAGGACGCTGCCTCCGTCCTCCGGGTAACGGAAGTTCCGCATGCCAACCCTGCCCTCCGCCTCAAGCGCGGCCAGCTCTCATGGGAACCGCTCGGCGTCATCGGCATCATCTCCCCCTGGAATTATCCGCTCTCCATCCCCGCCGCCGATGCTTTTGCCGCCCTCGTCACCGGCAACGCCGTCGTCCTCAAGCCCAGCGAACTCACTCCGCAAACCGCCCTCGAGCTTGACCGCCTCATCGCCCGTGCACTGGATGCCGAAGGCCTCACCGCGCTTCCGCGCCCCTTCCAGGTCGTCACCGGACAAGGCCCCACCGGCCAGTTTCTCGTCGCCGCTGCCATCGACAAGCTGATCTTCACCGGTAGCGTCCCCACCGGACGCCGTGTTGCCGTAGCCGCTGCTCAGCGCCTTCTCCCCGCCATCCTTGAACTCGGCGGCAAGGACGCCATGATCGTCCTCGAAGATGCCGACCTCGACACTGCTTCCAGCGCCGCCGTCTGGGGCTCCATGATGAACGCTGGACAAACCTGCGTCTCCGTGGAGCGCTGCTATGTGCACCGCAGCGTCTATTCGCGCTTCCTCGCCCTGTGCCTCGCGAAGATATCGAAGCTCAAGGTTGGCGACGGTTCGCTGCCTGACACCGATCTCGGCCCACTCATCACCTTCAAGCAGCTTCAGATCGTCGAGCAGCAGATCGAAGAAGCCCGCGCCCTGGGAGCCATCGTCCACACCGGCGGCACGCCCATGCCGCAGCTAGGCTCCAACTTCTATGCCCCCACGCTCATCACGGATGTTGACCAGACGATGAGCCTGATGTGCGAGGAAACCTTTGGCCCTGTTCTCCCCGTCACTCCCTTCAGCAACGACGATGAAGCGGTCACCCTCGCAAACACCAGCGATTTCGGACTCGCCGCAAGTGTCTGGGGCAGTACCGCGCACGCCACTGCCATTGCCCGCCGCATCGCCGCCGGCGCCGTCCTCGTCAATGACCTCATCTCCGGCTTTGCTGTCAGCGCCGCCCCCCACGGAGGCATCAAGCAGAGCGGCATCGGACGCACCCATGGCCGTCTCGGCCTCCAGGAACTCGTCCGCCCCCGTTACATTGATGTCGATCTTGCCCCGAGCATGAAGAAGCTCTGGTGGTATCCCTACGCTGCGAACTTCGCCCCCATGTCTGCCTTCGCCGACCTCATCCACGCTCCCGGCTTCCTGCGACGCCTCACCGCCGCCCTCAAGACCATCCCCATGCTCCTGCGCCGCCGCCGCTAGGAACACAAACTACTTCCAGGGCCCAGATCTGCCATCGCTAGCGGTCGTGAGAATTTTGATCCTGCTCCTTGGAACTCGCGCGAACCTCCTTTGCATCTTCCTTCCGCCTCCATCAGGCGTTTACAATCGCCGCCAGAGCGCCTATGCGAGCACTGCGAAACGTAAAGTTCCTCTCCGCCGCGTTGTTGTGCGTCGCCCTCACCGGGACGGCGGGATTTCACTACATCGAGCGCTGGAGCTGGTTCGACGGCTTCTACATGGTGCTCATCACCCTCACTACCATCGGCTACCAGGAGGTTCATCCGCTCACACAGGCCGGACGATATCTCAACGTAGGCATCATCCTTGTCGGCGTCGGCCTCGTCTTCCTCATCCTCGGAGCACTCGGTCAGGCGCTTCTCGAATTCGAATTCAACAATCTCTTTGGCAGGCGAAAAATGGAACGCGAAATCGCGCGGTTAAAAGATCACTACATCATCTGCGGCGCAGGACGCGTGGGCCGCGCCGTGGCTCGTCAACTTGAAACCAAGCCCGCGCAGTTCGTCATCCTTGAAAACAACGAAGCCAAGGCGCAGCGTATCCGCGAGGAGACAAACTGGCTCGTCGTTCACGCCGACGCAACTCTGGAGGCGCAACTCATCGCCGCGCGTATCGACCATGCCGCCGGACTTGTCGCCGCCACCACCACCGATGCCACCAACACTTACGTCGTGCTCACAGCCCGCAGCCTCAGCCCCACCCTCAAGATCATTGCTCGTGCCAGCGAGGAGGGCGCAGAAAAACACATGCGAACCGCCGGAGCCGACCAGGTGATATCTCCCTACAGCTTCGCCGGATTCCGCATTGCCCAGGCCTTCCTCCGCCCTCACGTCATCAACTTCCTTGAGGTCGCGCTGGTGCGTAGTGGAGAACTTGGCCTCGAATTGGAGGAACTCACCATCGATCCTGCTTCGGTCTATGTCGGCCAGGGCTTGCGCTCCTCCGGAATTCGCCACGATCTCGGTATCACCGTTCTTGCCATCAAACGCGAGGGCGAGGAGATGAAGTACTCGCCTGCCGCCGACGCACTTCTTTGCCCCGGCGATCATCTCATCGTCATGGGAGAGCCTTCGCGCCTCCGCGAACTGGAACTGCTGGCCGGAGCTAAGAAGTGAAGATCACTACCGCCGCCGAGATGTCTGCCATTGACCGCGCCACCACTCAGAGCCACGGCGTGCCTTCGCTCACCCTGATGGAAAATGCCGGCGGCGCAGTGGCTGACTTCGCCCGCGAACGGTGGCCTTCGGCCAACCGCATCACCGTCGTCTGCGGACGCGGCAACAACGGTGGCGATGGCTTCGTCGCCGCCCGCCGCCTGCACGCCGCCGGCAAAGTAGTGGAAGTCCTTTTGATCGGCCCAGTCGACGGACTCAAAGCTGATGCGGCTGCCATGTTGGCCCGCCTTCCGTTTCGTCCTGTTGTGATGAGCCGCCCCGATGACATCGCGCGTGAATCCGCCCACGGTCTTGCAGGAGCTGACCTCATCATCGACGCCGTTTTCGGCACCGGATACACCCCCCGCCCCGACCTCTCACCCGCCGCGAAACTCGCCGAAGCCGCCATCGCCGCCATCAATGCCGCATCCGCTCCCGTGCTCTCCGTCGATCTACCCTCCGGCGCAGACGCCGACTCGACCTCTGCCGATCCCGGTGCCGGCGCTGATCCGGGAGCCATGAGCGCCACTGCTGCGCTCTGCCGCTCCAGTGCCATCATTACCTTCACGGCGCCCAAGCCCGCGCACCTTTTCGCTGCGCTCACCCGCGGCCCCATCGTCGTCGCGCCCATCGGAAGCCCCGACTCAGCCGTCGTCTCTGCCCAGAATCTTCATGCCGTTACGCCGCAGGAAGTCGCCGCGCTCTTCTCTCCTCGCGCCCTCGACAGCAACAAGGGACGCTTCGGCCACGTTCTCGTCGTCGGCGGATCGCTCGGCAAGAGCGGAGCTGCCGCCATGTCGGCCATGGCAGCCCTCCGCACCGGGGCCGGATTGGTAACCGTGGCAACTCCCGCCGCCGTCCTTCCGACCGTCGCCGCCTTTGCCCCGGAGCTGATGACCGAAGCTCTCGGCGAGCCCGACGCCCCCACCGCCACCCCTGCCGACGCCGCTCACTGCCTCGAACTCGCCAAGTCCCGCAACGTCCTCGCCATCGGCCCCGGACTCTCCCAGCGTCCCGGGGTCTCCGAATTCGTGCGCCGACTCGTCAAGGGCGCGCACTCCCCTGTCGTGCTCGATGCCGATGGTCTCAACGCCTACGCCTCGGCGCCGCAGGAACTGGCAACTTCCCGTGCCCTCGTCCTTACTCCTCATCCCGGCGAAATGTCGCGCCTCACCGGGCGCCCCGTCGCCGAGATCCAGGCCAGCCGTGTAGCCTCCGCGCGCGACTTCGCCCGCCGCCACCGCTGCATCCTTGTCCTGAAGGGCTTCCGAACCGTCATCGCGTATCCCAATTCGGAAGTCTGGGTCGTCGCCACCGGAAATCCCGGTATGGCCACTGGAGGCACTGGCGATATCCTCACCGGGATGATTGCCGGAGCCATCGCCCAGTTTCCCACACGGATCGAGGAGGCCGTGCGTGCGGCCGTCTTCCTCCACGGGCTTGCCGGCGATGCCGCCTCCGCCCACAGCGGTCCTGAATCTCTCGTCGCCACCGACCTGCTCCGTTATCTGCCCACGGCCTTTCACCTCCTGCGCCGTCGCGCAAAGGGAAAAAACATTCGGCTCTGCTGACGCATTCTGCGCCGTAAATTCATCTCGCAATGCTATGATTCGGCCCATGACGCGCGATTTCACCTCGCACTCCGCCGAGCAAACCGTCGAACTCGGACGTCAACTTGCGCCCATGCTGAAGAGCGCTCATGTGGTGTTGCTGCGCGGCGATCTCGGCGCCGGTAAGACTACCCTCGTCAAGGGAATTGCCGAGGGCTTCGGCGCCGCCGAGGCCGACGATGTAACCAGTCCGACCTTCACGCTGATCCACGAGTATCACGGCCCCCACAAGGACGTCTTCCACATCGACCTTTACCGCCTGGAGAAGCCCGGAGAACTCGACTCTCTCGGCCTTGAGGACCTCATGCAGGAGGAGCGCAACGTCCTCCTCATCGAGTGGGGTGAGAAGTTTCCGCGCATCCTCCAGCAGAAAGACGCCGAGATCGTGATCCGCCGCGTCGAACACGACGAACGCAAGGTGCGCCTCATGATCGGCGCTTAGCTCTCCGCACAAAAAAGCGCCGCGCCCTTTAAGGAGCGCGGCGTACTTCTTTCCAGTGACCGGTTTCTCAGTACCCCATGATGCTGTAGCCGCAGTCCACGTGGATCACCTCGCCGGTGATCCCGCTGGCCCCGTCGCCTGCCAGGAAGGCGGCCGTGGTGCCCACCTCGGATGGGTCCACGTTGCGCTTCAGCGGAGCCCGTTCTGAAACAATCTTCAGGAAGTCTCCCAGGGTTCCGATCCCTCGGGCTGCCAGGGTCCGTATCGGCCCCGCCGAGATGGCGTTCACCCGAATGTTCTTCGCCCCCAGCGATCCGGCCAGGTAGCGCACGGTGGCCTCCAGCGCGGCTTTGGCCACGCCCATCACGTTGTAGCCCTGCATCACTTTCTCCGCGCCCAGATAAGTCAGCGTAATGATGCTGCCGCCATCGGTCATCAACGGTTCGGCTGCCCGCGCCAGCGCGATCAGCGAATACACGCTGATGTCATGCGCAATGCGGAAGCCCTCGCGGCTGGTCAGCAGAAAGTCGTTCTTCAGGTCTTCCGCCGGAGCGTACGCCACCGAGTGAACCAGCGTGTGGATCTTCCCGTTGTAGCGTGCGCTGATCTGCCGGAAAACCTCGGCGATCTCCTCGTCCTTGCTCACGTCGCACTGGAAGCCGTCGGCTCCCGGCAAACTCGTGATCATTTCTTCGGCTTCCAGCCGCAGCCGCTCGTTCTGGTACGTGATTGCAATCTGCGCGCCCTCGGCGTGCAGCTTCTGGGCGATGGCCCAGGCGATACTGCGCTTGTTTGCAAGGCCAAAAATTACGGCCACGCGCCCTTCCAGGCTATTTGCCATCTAGGTCTGTGCTCCCCAACCGTTTACTAAAATTGAATCCGTGTTCAAAGGATAGCAGCCAGCGGCCAGAACTGGAAACCTCCGGGCCTCTTCCCGCCGCCAGAACCTTAGTCAACGGTCACGCCAAACTGTGAGTGTTATCACATCGAAGGCCCCAGAACATGGTTATCTTGTAGTCCTTATGACAACCATGACTCCCGCCCCGACGGCTGTGGTTCTCGACGAGCAGAAATCGCCCGTCTGCGAACCGCAAAGAGGAGCTTGTGTTGAGTTCGTGAAGTTCTGCAAGGAGCAGCACCTCAACTCCCGCGCAGCGCACACGTTCCTGCATGTGCTCCACAACAAAACATGGGAAGCGGAATGCGACAAGATCCGGGAGTCGATGCGCCCGGAAGTTGACCGCATCTTTGGCCCAGCTGAAAAGGCCCTCAATGAAGGCCTCAATTGCAAGGATGTTCTCAAGACCCTGATCCGCTCCCTGGAAGAAGCCGAGTACCTGAAGTAGCAAGAAATCTTAGATGGGCTGAATTCATTTATTTCATCCGTTCGTTTCATAACGAAACCCGCCAGACCGGCGGGTTTTGTTATGCTCGCCGCGCCTGTTCCGAGCGCACGGCAGCTCCACATCTATGCGTCTCCGCGGGTGTGGAGCTGTTGATCCTGCTGTTGCCTTTGCTCTGCTTCCCGCTTAGTGCTTTGATCCGCAGCCGCAATGGCCACTCTTCGCCGTGCTTGCCGACTTGTGCACGAACTGGTCAGGCTTGGCGTCGAACTTCTCCTTGCACATGGGACCGCAGAAGTAAAACGTCTGGCCGTTGTGCTCGGACTTTCCCGCGGCCGTGGCACTGTCGATATCCATGCCGCACACATGATCCTTTACAGCGGTTGCGCTCGTCATCGTGAGTTCTCCTTCTTCCAACCTGATACGAGCTTCCCATCTCCGCCTTCGATTGATCTGTCCTCAATTGCTCACCACGACGGCGCGGAATAAATTTCTGGTGGTCCACTTCCGCCATTTTCGGCGGAAATGGGAAGTTGACGTTGTTGTTTTCAGGAAATTGATTGGCTGGAGAGACCCCTATTCCGGTATACCCCCTCCCCCCCCTATATTTCCCGCCAAAAATTTGAAAACAAGGAAGTTATCCCGACTCTTAAATGCCCTACATTCAGGATAGCAAAATGAGGGGGGTGATCCCCTCAGTGCGCGGAGAACTCTATGTTGCTTAAAATCAGCAGCTTAAGCGAAGAACAGAAAGAATCTCACTTGACAGGCTTCCGATTGGAGCAGTTCCAGGGACAGAAGGCATACTTCGGGGCACCGAGAGCGAGGGTTCTCAAGCTCGAATCATTGAAGCCGTGGAAGCTTGAAAGCGCGCGCGCTTACAATCTCCGCAGGAGCAAGCGAGTATGAAACTTACAGGCAACACCATCCTCATCACCGGCGGCGGATCGGGAATTGGACGCGGCCTCGCCGAGCGCTTCCACAAACTGGGCAATCAGGTCATCATCGCCGGACGGCGCAAACATGCGCTCGACGCGACCACCAGCGCCAATCCCGGAATGAAGTCCATTACGCTCAATATGGACGATCAAGCCGACATTCGCGCGGTTGTGCGTGAACTGGAACGCGATCATCCCGCGCTCAACGTGCTCATCAACAACGCGGGAGTGATGCGCGCAGAGAATCTCCTTGACCAGCAGGACGATCTCGCCGATGCCGAAGCCATCGTCACCACCAATCTGCTTGGACCGATCCGTCTGACCGCGGCTCTGCTGCCCCATCTGCGAAAGCAGGCGTATTCCGCGGTGATGAACGTCTCCTCGGGACTTGCCTTTGTCCCGCTGGCGATGACGCCGACCTATTGCGCCACCAAGGCAGCGCTGCACTCCTACACGCAATCGCTACGCTATCAGCTCAAGGGAGGCACAACCGAGGTGCTGGAACTGATTCCGCCCTACGTGCAAACCGATCTGATGGACGGTGCCGCCGATCCGCGCGCCATGCCGCTGGCGGAGTTCATCGCCGAGGCGATGGAAATACTCATGGGCGAGGTGACGGAGATCTGCGTGAAGAACGTGGGGCGGTTGCGCTTTGCCGCCCAAGGCGGACACTACGAAGAGGTCTTTCAGGGACTCAACGACGCGATGTCGAAGCGCTAGCCGTTGGAGTCCCGGCTACTTGGTTAACTCGTTCGCCAGCAGGCTGGCCTTCACCGCCAGGTTGTAGGCGCGTTCGGTGTCGCCCGCCTGTAGCGCCTGGTTGGACTGATCGATGTAGTTCCTTGCCTGCCGCAGCATTCCCTGTTCGCTCTCACCAAGGGTGCGCGCGATATGGCCGAGCTTTCCCTCCGAACTGTGCAACAGGTTCTCCGTATTCTGTCTTTGGGTCTGCACGGCGGCGCGAGGCACGTCAGCGGTAATCTGCACGGCGCTGTCTGGCGCAGCCACAGCTTTTGGCGGCTCCTGCTTCGGGGCCTCGACGACGACGGGCGGCTGTGCCGGCGGCGCGGGCGCGGGCTTGTGCGCAACCGGCCTGCGGGGCTTTGGCTTTGGCTTCTGGGCATCGCCTTGCGGCGCACTTGCCGGCTCGCTATCCGGAGCTTCGCCGATCTCCTTGTTGAGGGGGCTCAAAGGCGGAGCGACGGGATCAGGCTGCGTCTCAATGGTCGGCACCAGCACGGCGGGCACGGCCCGGGCCGGCTTCTTTTCGCATCCCGCGGCAAGGAGCGCAAGGCCGAGAGCCAGTACGGTGAGTGCGCGCAGCGGAATCAGTTGAGCCTGGAGACGGAATCGGAACATAGGTCTTTCTGCGTGCCTTTCGCTAGTGCGGTGGTGGAAACATGGTTTCATGTTCCGCGTCCACTGTATTCTCTGCCGGGTTCTCCTGCACAACCAATGGAAGCATAAACCGGAAGATTGTGCCCTGCCGCGCTTCGGAGTCAAGGTCGAGCGCGCCGTTATGCAACTGCATGGCGCGGTACGTGAGCGCCAGGCCGATTCCACTGCCGGACTTCCTGGTGGTGAAGTACAGGTTGAAGATTTTATCCCGAATCTCGGGTGGTATTCCGGTGCCGGTGTCTTGAACTTCAAGTACCGCGGCCTGGGCGGAGGCGAAGGCGCGCAAGGTGAGCGTACCACCCTCGGGCATGGCCTGCACGCCGTTGATCACCACATTGAGTATGGCCTGCTTCATCAGGTCGGTATCCACCCGCACGGGCAGCGGCTGCTCCCCCAGTTGTGAATCAACATGGACGTCGTGGGAACGCGCTTCCGGAGAAGCCAGGGCGACGACCTCTGCGGCGAGGTCGCGCAGGTCGATGGGCTGCAACTTTAGTTCGACGGGCCGGGAGAAGTCCACCAGGGTTTTGACCACACGGTCGAGGCGATGGATCTCCGAATTGATGATATCCATGTGGCGGCGCGTCTCTGGGTCGAGCTGGAGCATTCGCTCGCGCAGAATTTCGAGGTGGATGACGATGGCGTTGATGGGGTTCTTGACCTCGTGGGCCACGCCGGAGGTGAGGCGTCCGATGGCGGCGAGGCGGCGGGAGAGCTCGATCTCATTCTCAATGCGGCGAACGGACTCGGCATCGCGCACGGTGAGCAGCGCTCCGATGGCAACACCGCGCTCGGAGATGAAATCGAGCGCGAGCTGAACGCGGCGGCCACGCTCCATTTCGATTTCACGCGAGGGCACATCCTGGCGCAGGGCGAAGGCGTCCAGGACAATGCGCCCGAGGCGCGAGGAGTCGTTGAAAACCTCCTCGACCATCTGGCCGAGCATTTCGCCGCGAGGGCGGCCAATGAAGCGCTCGGCGGAGGCTGAGACAAGCACGATGCGGCCGTCACGGGTGAAAAGGACGAGGCCGTCCTGCAAGGTTGACATGAGCTGATCGAGATTTTCCTTAAGGGCGGAGAAAACCTCGCGGACATCGTGCATCTGTTGCCCGAGGCGGTCGATGCGGTTGCTGACTCTACCGAATTCGTCGGTCCGTTCCGTCTCGACCTCCGGCTTCTCGGTCTCGGTGGTCATGGCGTCGAGGCGGCGGGCGATGGCCTCCAGCGGACTCAGTGCGAACGTGGACAGGGCGGCCGCGAGAGCAAAGGAGAGCAGCACCGCGATGCCGGAGAAGGTGAGCGCGCGGTTGAGTTGGGGCACCAGTTCCTGCTTCAGGAAGAGGGTGGAGAGGCCGACGCGAATCTCACCAAACGGCGCGCCCTGGCGCTGCACCGGCAGGGTGACCTCGTAGACCCGTGCCGGGCCGTAGACGGCGCGGATCTGGCTGAAGAGGCCGCCATCGCGCAGGACTGCCAGGGACGGACGGCGGGGCATGGGCTTGTCCACCGCGGTGGCGTCGGTGTAGACCAGGGCAATTCCGTTCCGGTCGGTGAGCGCCGTGTCGTAGACTTCCGCGTTATAGCCGACGATCGACTGGAGCAGGGAGCCCACGGCGTCATCACGCTGGAGAATCGCGGCGATGGCGTCACGGGCCTGGGCGGAATCCCGCGGCTCAACCGCGGGCGAGGGAAGGTCGGTTTCCAGGGCCTGGCGGGCGGCGTGCAGCACCTGGTGCGCGATAAAGTTGGCGTTGTCGTAACTCTCATTGATGCGCTGGCGGAGAATCTGAGAGACGTAGACACAGGAAAGCGTGGCAACCAGGGCGAATACCATCCCGCTGATTGCCAGCACCAACTTGGTCTTGAGTCGAAGCTGGGGCATCGAATTGGGAGGAGGTTGCCGGCTTCGGCGTTAGCTTCCGGTCTCGTGCCCCACGACCGCGCCGATCTGCTTTCCCTGCGTCCCGTACTCCTTTAGTTTATTGTGCAATGTCTTGAGGCTGATGCCGAGGATTTCCGCCGCGCGTGTCTTGTTGTTGTGGGTTGATTCCAGAGTTTTCACGATCAACTGGCGCTCGGCTTCGTCGACGGTCGTCCCGACGCCAACGTGGATGCCGTCGGCATCGCTCGGCGCAAAGCGCATGGGATTCGCTCCGAAGGCCGGGGGCAGATGGCGCGGTTCTATCACGCTGGAGTCGCAGACAATCACCGCCCGTTCCAGGGTATTGCGTAATTCACGCACGTTTCCCGGCCAAGAGAAGCTTTCAAACATCTGCATCACCGGGTCGCTTGCGGTGCGCACGTTGCGCTGGTGCTTGACGTTCATCTCCTTGATGAGGGTATGGGTGAGGTTGGGGATGTCTTCCTTGATCGAGCGCAATGGCGGCATATGAATATTGAAGACATTGAGCCGGTAGTAAAGGTCGTTGCGTAACTCTCCCTTTGCAACGGCTTCTTCCGGAACCTTGTTGGTGGCGGCCAGAACGCGCACGTCGATGGTGGTCTCCGACTTGCTGCCGAGGCGGCGGAGTTTGCGGTCCTCGAGCACGCGCAGCAGCTTGGCCTGAGTGCCGACGGGCATCTCGCCGATCTCATCGAGGAGGAGGGTGCCGCTCTCGGCCAGTTCAAAGCAGCCGGTGCGGCGCTCAAGAGCGCCGGTGAAGGCTCCCTTTTCATGGCCGAAGATTTCGCTCTCGATCAGGGTCTCCGGAATTGCGGCGCAGTTAATGGCCACAAAGGGCCGGTTCTTGCGCGGCGAAAGCTCGTGAATGGTGCGCGCCACCAACTCCTTGCCGGTTCCGCTCTCGCCCGTGATGAGGACGGACGCTGTGCTGGGCGCCACCAATTCAATCAGGTGGAAGATCTCCTGCATTTTGCGCGAGCAGCCGACGAGCGAGCCGAGCTTGCCGCTGTCACGCAGGAGGCGGCGGGTAGCTTCCAACTCACGATCCGTTCCACGCTGACGGGCGGCGTTTTGCAGGATGTTCCGCAGACGGGTCGGGTTCACGGGCTTTTCAATGAAATCGTAAGCGCCAAGCTTCATGGCTGCCACGGCGGCATCAATCGAACCCTGGGCCGTGAGCAGGATGAAAGAGAGCTCACGCGGGGTGCGCGAAACACGCTCCAGCAACTCCATGCCGTCCATGCGCGGCATCTTGAGATCGGTTACGACGATTCCAGGCTCCCAGGATTCGATCTGTTCAAGACCCTCGACGCCGTCCCTCGCGGTCTCCGTGCGATAGCCCCAGGCGGAGATGAGTTCCGCCAATCCTGAGCGCTCGTGTTCTTCGTCTTCGACAATCAGTACTTTTTCCCAGCCCATTCGACCCAGACCTCTTCACATTTCCTATGGTTATGGCCGGACACGCCAACCCAGCACGAAACTATGTAATTTGGATGCAGAAACTCAGTGGCGTGTAACTTTTGCGCTGCATTTCTTTCCCAGCCTTAGGGTTCAGCGGTGAAGGCCCCGTATCTTGAGAGTAAACCGATGGAGGTAACCAACAAGGTGTCGCCTGCCTTGGAAAGCAATCGAGTTGCGCTAGAATGATCAGCGCGGGGAAGACTCCGGAAGCATCCTTGAGGATCGTTCCCCTAGCATTCTAAAAGAGTTCTGTCGCGGGATCAGTGTCGGCGGGAAACTCGGGTATTCTGTTTCGCTTTGTCTTGGAGTTCGGGGAGGTTACGGTGTCCTTGCGTCGATATTTTTCAGTGATGTTGGTCTCCGCAGTTACTTTGTTTGTACCGTCGCTCTTGTCAGCGCAGAGCCAGGATGTGCCCAAGTATGAAGTCTTTGGCGGGTACTCGTGGTATCACCCCGGCGGCAGCGTGCCACCGACGGTGGTTGGCAGCGTCACGGTCAATGGCAGCACGGTGCCGGACTTCGAGAAGGGCTGGGCGGGACAGTTCGCCTACAACCTGAACCACTGGGCCGGGATTGCGGTGGATGTGAACGGCCACTACGGCGACTTCGGCAATGCCCACTCAGTCTCCGGCGGCCCGCAGTTCAGATGGCGCGGCGAGCGCTTTTCTCCCTTTGCGGAAGCATTGCTGGGCTGGCAGCGCTTTGGGCCAAAACTGTATCCCGACCAGAACACAGCGACCTTCATTCTGGGCGGCGGAGTGGATTACTCGCTCACGCCTCGCTTCTCGATCCGGCCCATCCAGTTTGATTACGTGAACTCCTACTACACGGCGGTCTCCGTGCAAGGCGCGACCAATACCTTCAATGGCGTGCGTTTGCAGGCCGGCGTGGTCTGGAAACTGGGCCTGCCGCAGGCGGAGACCAGGGCGAGCGCTTCCTGCATGGCAGATCCGACGGCGATCGAGGCGGGAGTTCCGGTGAAGATCAGCGTTACCCCGGCGGGCTTCTCACCGAAGCGCATCCTGAGCTACTCCTACGCCAGCACCGGCGGCAGAGTTGCCGGGACCGCAGCGGCAAATTCCACCGTGGATACCACGGGGGTGGCCCCGGGCAACTATACGGTGACCGCTAAAGTTACCGACAACGGCAGAGGCAGCCATCAACAGACGGCAAGCTGCCAGGCGGCATTCAGCGTCAATGAACGGCCGAAACATCCGCCAGTGCTGTCGGTAACGGCCTATCCGGCCTCCGTCACCTCGGGCGATTCGTCGGCCATCACAGTCACCGGCAGCAGCCCTGATAATCGTCCCCTGCGCTACAACTGCACGGCGAGCGCGGGCCGATTGACCGGCAATGGCCCTGCGTATTCCCTGGACACGGCGGGTGTTCCGGAGGGTGGCGTGGGAGTTGATTGCACGGTGAGCGATGACCGCAACCTGAGCGCCTTCGCCAGCACTTCGGTGAAGGTGAGCGTTCCTCCGCCAGCCCCGGTTGCGAAGGACTTTGGCCTCATCGAATTCATGCATGACGCAAAACGCCCGGCCCGCGTAGATAACGAAGCCAAGGGTGAACTCGACCGTTACGCCGATGCCCTGGCCTCCGCGCCGGACGTGAAAGGCGTGATCGTGGGATACGCCACGGCCAGCGAAGACGGCGCGACAAAGGGCCGCAGGACGCCGCAACTGGCAGCCCAGCGAGCCGTCGATACGAAAGACTATGTGAGCCGAGAGAAGGGAATTGACCCGACCCGAGTGGAAGCCCGCACGGGAAGCGGCGACGGACAGAAGGCCGAACTGTGGATCGTTCCGGCCGGAGCGACTTTCCCAGCCACTGACACCACGGTTGTGGATGAGTCCAAGGTGAAGGCGGTTCCGCGCGGCGTGCTTCCGCCGCGGAAGGCGGCTCACAGGAAGGCACACAGGAAAGCACTCAAGAAGACGCCCAAGAAGTAGGGTTTAGGACCACGATGACCGCGGGGCGCAAATGGCAGGAGCGCGCCCGATGCAGCTTCCCCGGCTGGATGCGCTAAGCTCTGAGCATCCGGCCGGTTTTTTGCCTCTGGAACTTGGGATTGTTATGTTGAGACGTTGGGCGAAGATATTGGTTTGTGCGGTGCTCCTCTGGACGGCGATGCCGCTGCCGGCGCAGTGGCGTCCAGTTGGGCCGTTTGGAGGCAATGCGCGCGCCCTCGCCTACGATCCCTTGAATCCCGACCACATTCTGCTGGGCTCCGGCGCCGGGTCGCTGTTTGAGTCCAAAGACGGCGGACGCCACTGGGCTTACTTTGCTCACCTGGGCCCAGGCGAAGAGATCATGCTGGAAAACATCGCCTTCGATCCCTCGCGTCCAGCGACGATCTATGTAGCCGGCTGGAGCGTGACGGGCTCGGGAGGGGGCTTCTTCCTGACCCGCGATGGCGGCCGCACCTGGACGGAACCGGAGGCGCTTCGCGGAAAAAGCGTGCAGGCATTGGCACAGGCCGACCCCGTTCCGGGAGTTCTGATCGCGGGCACGCTCGACGGACTGTACCGCAGCAGCGACTGGGGGGAGAACTGGGTGCGCATCAGCCCGGAAGGCCATCCGGACCTGAAGAACTTTGAGTCGGTGGCGGTCGATCCGCGCGATCCGAGGATCATCTACGCCGGAACCTGGCATCTGCCCTGGAAGACCACCGACGGGGGCGCGCACTGGAGTGTGATCAAGCGGGGAGTGATAGACGACTCCGACGTCTTCTCCATCATCCTCGACCGGGCCAACCCGGAGATTGTTTTTGCCAGCGCATGCTCGGGAATCTACAAGAGCGAAAACGGCGGCGAACTTTTTCGCAAGGTGCAGGGAATTCCCGGCACTGCGCGCCGCACCCGCGTGCTGCAGCAGGACCCGGCGAACACCGATACGGTCTATGCAGGAACAACCGAAGGGCTGTGGAAGACGGTGGACGGCGGCAGGAGTTTCAAGCTGATCTCTCCGCCCAATTACATTCTCAACGACGTGCTGGTGGACCCGCGCAACTCGCGGCGCGTGCTGATGGCTACCGACCGCGGGGGAGTCTTCGCCTCCGATGATGGGGGCGTGACCTTTTACGCCTCGAACGATGGCTTCTCGCAACGGCAGATCAGCACGCTGGCGGCGGAGCCGCAAGGGAACTCCGACCTGTACGCCGGAGTGTTGAACGACAAGGAATTTGGCGGGGTCTTCCGCGCTCACGACGGAACGTGGGTGCAGATGAGCGAAGGGCTGGGTGGACTCGACGTCTTCGATCTGGGCCAGTCCCCGAAGGGCCAACTGGTGGCGGCCACCAATCGGGGACTCTTCCTCTTTGAAGCGCAGTCCCAGCGCTGGATGCCAAGCCGCGAGGTTGTGAGCAGAAAGACGGGGCCGAGGCGGAGTGCGGTCCGTGGCAGCAAGGGGAAGAAGACGGCTGCGAAGCCGAGGGCGCCAATCACCGTTCGCTCCCGCTTCCTGGGGCGCGCCGTGTCACTCTCAGTTTCGCGGCGCTGGTACGCTGCCACCGATTCCGGGGTCCTGGTGAGCTGGAACGAGGGAAAGAGCTGGAAGGGCGCGGCGCTGGACGGGCAGAAGGAGTTCATAGCAGTTGCCAGCCTTGGGCGGACGGTGGCGGCGGCCAGCCTGCGCGGCCTCTGGTACAGCAGCGACGAGGGAGACCACTGGATGCGGCAACCGCTTCCGGCGTGGATCACGCGAATTTATTCCGTAACCATCGCAGACGACCAGGCGGTGTGGATCGGCACCCGCGAGGGGGCGTGGCGATGGGCGGGCGAAGGCTCTGCCTGGGAGCACGTGCTGAATGGGCTTGCGGCGCGCGAGGTGACTTCGGTCCGGGCGGAGGGCGGCCTGCTGCTGGCCGCGGCCGCCACTTTGAACTCGGTTTTTGTGAGCCGCGACCTGGGACAGAGCTGGAAGGCAGAGCCCGCCACGGGCTTTGAGGTGACCGGGGCGGCTGTGCACGATGGCACCCTTTACGTCACAACCCGGCATCACGGAGTGCTGGCACGAGAGCCTAACCCACCGATGAGCCTGCTGCGGAATCCTGCGGACATCGTTCGCGACGGGCGCTAGATTACGAATTTAGAGGTTGAAGGGAGTGGCTGCCGGCGCAGGATTTTCGGGCAGCCGGACCGCGATGATTTCCGCTTTTTGTTCTCCTGATTCAGGAAAAAATCCCAACACGGTAAGTTGTTATAAATACTCCAATTAGCTTGTAGTTTGACCAATTGTGAGCCGTTTTGGGAATGGTGTCAGGGATGAGGCATGCGGAGGGGTATGGGAGGGTGTGCTGGGAAGCCCTTTTCCTGCAATCATTTGCGTTTTCTAACCCAATTTGGCACCCGCCTTGCAATTCAAAATGGCGTGAACTCCGAAATGAACTCGACAGGATCAGGTGGTACTCCGGCATCGGGAAACGTTCAGAGCGTAACCCTGGATGCCGAGGGTGTGCGGGCAATGCGCCACCGGCTGCATGAATTGGCGAATGTCTTCACCGGAGTCATGATCGCGGGCGGTTTGCTCTCCCAGTACCTGGAAGGGGGATCGCTGCAGCAGTATGCGGTGGACATCTGCGAGAACAGCGAGCGCGGCAGCGCCCTGGCGCGGGAGCTTCGCAGCCAGCTGCGGAGCGCTTGTGGCGAGGCTGAAGCGGATTCCAGGGGCGCTGCGGAACGCGCCTGATCCATGGAGCAATGAAGGGGCAGTGAGGCTGGAAAAAAAGACAGGCAGGCACGGAGGCAGGAACGATGGTGGACTTCATGAAGGGAAGCGGGGCAGAGCCGAGGCCCGGTCACGCTTCGGACGTGTCCCACGGCACACGAACCGGTGATGCAGGCACTTCTGGCACAGAGGTGACCATCAGTACAATTCTGGGCGCGCTAGCTATGGACCCAGATCGCGACAAAGCGGAGGCGAACCTGCTGAACCTGCTCATCGTGGACGATGAGCGGTCGATCCGCGAGGGCTGCCGCGACGTGGCCCAGGGCATTGGCTACTCCACCTATATCGCAGACAACGCCGAACATGCATTCCGGGTGCTGGACACTACCAGCATCGACGTAGTGCTGCTGGACTTGCGGCTGCCGGGCCTCGGCGGCCTGGAGGTATTGCGCGAGGTCAAGCGCCGCCGTCCCGAGACGGTCGTCATCGTAATGACCGGTTACGCCAGCGTGCAGTCGGCGGTGCAGGCGATGAAGCAGGGCGCCTATGACTACGTCACCAAGCCCTTCAACCTGGAAGAGCTGCGGCTCATCCTGGACCGCGTGCTCGGCCATCTTCAACTCTCCACGGAGAACCGGATCCTGCGCCAACAGGTGAAGAGCAAGGAAGGCTTCGGCGCGATTGTAGGCCGTTCGCCGGAGATGGAGAAACTGTACCGCATCATCTCCAAGGCGGCGCATAGCTCTCATCCGGTTTTGATCCTCGGCGAGAGCGGTACGGGCAAGGAACTGGTTGCGCGCTCGATCCACTTCTCTGGACCCTATCGCGACCGGCCGTTCGTGGCCATCGACTGCGGCTCGCTGGTGCCCTCTTTGATCGAGAGCGAGCTGTTTGGCTACGTCAAAGGCGCGTTTACGGGCGCGAACAAAAACAAAGACGGTTTGCTGCAAGCCGCCGATGGCGGAACCATTTTCCTTGATGAAATCGGCGAGCTGCCCATCGATCTGCAGTCCAAACTGCTGCGTGCGCTGCAGGAGAAGGAGATCCGTCCGGTGGGCGGCACCAAGCCGGTGGCAATCGACGTTCGCGTGCTGGCGGCCACGAACCGCGACCTGGAACATGCCGTTGCCCAGGGCACTTTCCGCAAGGATCTCTATTTCCGGCTGAACGTGCTGAGTCTGCGCATCCCTCAACTGCGCCAGCGCAAGCAGGATATTCCGCTGCTGGTTGGACACTTCCTGGAGCGCTTGACGCGCTCGACCGGGGTGCAGCGCAACATCAGCGACGAGGCCCTAAAGCTGATGCTCAGCTACGACTGGCCGGGCAACATCCGTGAACTGGAGAACTGCATCGAGCGCTCCTGTGCGCTTACCAGCGGTCCGACGGTCCACATTGCCGATCTTCCCACCACGATTCAGAACTGGCGGGAACAGATTGAGCCTGCCTCTGAAAAGGCGGTTCCGCGGCGCGGCATCCTGCCGATTGCCGAGATGGAAAAGCAGGCCATCCTGGGCGCGATTGAATTGCTGCATGGCGACAAGCTGGAAGCAGCGCGCCTGCTCGGCATCGGCAAGACCACCCTGTACCGCAAACTCAAAGAATACGGCGCTCTGCAGTAGGCGAGCGGTCACCCAGACCGGGACGCGGATGCGAATTCCGCGTTCCTGCCCGTGCCCACGCATGGGCCCAGTGAGGAGATCATGATTCTATTAGTGACATCAAGCAATCGCCGCGGGGAGTGCGGGCAGGCCCTGGAGCAGAGCGTCGGCGAGACGGTGGAAGTCTGTGAGACGGTTCGCAAAGCGGCCAGCATGTTGCGCAGCAACGAGTATTCGGCGGTGATTCTCGACGACCCGATGGTGGAGGTCGACGGCGACGCGCTGGAATCGTTGCTCAACAATATGGGCCTTGCGGTGCCGGTCTACGTGAATCTCGCGATCAGCAACGCCGACCGCATCACGCGCGAGCTTCGGTTGGCGATGCGGCGCAACCGCGAGTCGCGATTGATCGCAATCCGGGCCGCCGAGTCGCAATTGCGCAGTGAAATCCGGGATGCGGTAACCGGGATTCTGCTCTCGACCGAACTGGCAATGCGCACGCCTGAGATGCCGCCGGAGGCTGTCGAAAAGCTGACCGCGGTGTGCCAGCTTGCCAGCAGCATTCGTTCGCGGCTGGAGAACGTCAACTAGCTTTCCGGCGAGCATGGCAGGCCCCGGTTCTGCCGCGTCTCCCTGTGCCCGCGGGACTTTCCACGAAGGCTGAGCGGGCCTTCTTGCTTCCAGGAGATTTTCGCCAGCTCTGGCCAACTTCCCTCGTGCAGCAGCACTCTTAAGGCTCCAGGCCAAGTGGTCGCGCCCAGGGGGAGAGCGAAGTGCTCTGGACAATGTTCGCAGTTCTGATCGTGCTCTGGCTGCTGGGATGGGGCTTTCATGTTGCGGGGGCCATGGTCCATCTTCTCCTGGTCGTTGCCCTGGTGATCGCCGTGGTTGATGTTTTGATCCGGCGGCGGACGTCCTAGCAGACGATTCCGGCTGCGCCCAGTGGCGGCGTGCTTGCCGGGAGGCATCCCGAGTAGATGCCAGCGACTCTAACTCTGGAATGGCAAGGATTGCAGGACACCCCATCGCCGCCGGAGCGAGACGATGACACCATCGCAGAGTGCCTCCCCTGCGGCTCCGGCCTCCGCCGCGCTGGCACGGCAGATATCAGAGCTTGGGGACTGGTTCCATAATATTGATCTTCATGGAATCCAGACCGCGCCCAATCATTTTCTCGGCGATTTTCCGAATGTGAAATGGCGGCATATCTCCCCGGCGATTCCGCTGGATCTGACGGGAGCCACGGTGCTCGACGTTGGCTGCAACGGAGGCTTTTACTCCCTGCAAATGAAGCTGCGCGGTGCCAGTCGCGTGCTCGGCATCGATATCTGCGACCGCTACCTGGAGCAGGCGCGGCTGGCCTCGCACACCCTTGGGCTGGAGATTGAGCTGCAGAAGCGCAGCGTGTACGAGGTGGAAGAGATCGCGGGGCAGTTCGATTTCGTCATCTTCATGGGGGTGTTCTACCACCTGCGCTACCCGCTCTACGCGCTGGATAAAGTGGTGACGAAGGTTGGAGGCAAGCTGGTTTTTCAGAGCATGATTCGCGGCTCCGACGAGGTGAAGCGCTGGGAGAGCGATTACGACTTCTGGCGCAAGGACATGTTTGGCGACCCGAGCTGGCCGCAGATGTACTTTGTGGAAGAGAGCTATTCCAACGACCAGACCAACTGGTGGATTCCCAACCGGGCCGCGGCGGAGGCGATGTTGCGCTCCTCCGGGCTTGCCATTGAGTCGCACCCCGAGAGCGAGACCTGGATTTGCGTGCCGGATGCGCAATCGCGCGCGGGCCGATTTATACATCACATGGAGTTGGATGGAACGTTATAGAGGTTCCCTGCTTCTGCGCGCGATGGATGCGCAACTTATTGCGAGGTGGCAGTCCTGATGGTCGAAGCCGTGATGCTGTGGAATGAGCCGAATAATCTCTCCCATTGGGACTTCAGCCTCGATCCGGAATGGAAGCACTTTGCCGCCCACGTGCATGCGGCCTCGAAGGCGATCCGCGAGGCCAACCCCGAGATCAAAATCGTGCTTGGCGGAATCTCGCCGATTGACCCGAGGTTTATCGAGTTGCTGGCCGGCTATGGCGTTCTGGAGTCGGTGGACATCGTCGCCGTGCATGGCTTTCCCCTCGACTGGAACCACTGGAATATCTCCGAGTGGCCGAAGAAGCTGGAGGAAATTCGCGCGGTGGTGGGCGGCAAAGCGATCTGGGTGAGCGAAGCGGGCGCGTCCTCGTTTGGCGCCGAGGAGGTGCAACTCTTCGGATTGCAGAAGACGGCGGAGCTGCTGCTGCCTCTGGTGGAGCGCGTGCATTGGTACAGCCTGCTGGACCTGCCCGCCACCTGGACGGCTACTACGCGCCACAAGGAAGCGGAGGGAAGCTCGTACTACCGCCATTACTACATGGGGCTGTACCGCGAAGACGGCTCTCCGAAGCTGGCAGCGGCGAACTTCCCGGCGGGACTCGGCGTCTGCCAGTGGTTTCACTTTGAGGATCACCGCCTCGAACTAGGCGTTCGGCGGCTGCGCGAACTGGGCGTCCGCGCGGTGCGGACCGGCATCAGTTGGGCGGATTGGTTCCGTCCCGGTTCCGAGGCGTGGTTCGACCGTCAGATGTCGGCGCTTGATGAGTTCGATACGACGATCACCTTGTGCTTCACCCCGGAGCATCTGGGCATTGCCCCTCACTACACCAGTCCAGCAAGGGACGCGGCGGACTTTGCGGAGTTTGCGCGCTGGTCCGTGCTGCGCTATGCGCCGCGCGGGCGCGCTCTGGGAGTGAGCGGCATGGCGGAGCGGGAGTTCGTGGCGGGGATGGAGGAAGCATGAAGCGCAGAATTCTGGTTACGGGCGGCGCCGGATTTGTGGGCTCGCACACGGTGGATGCGCTGCTGCGCGAGGGCCACTCGGTGCGGGTCTTTGACAACCTCAGCGACCAGGTTCATCGCGGCAGCATCCCCGAGTACCTCTCGAGCGAGGCGGAGTTTGTGCGCGGCGATGTGCGGGACATGGAGGCGCTTCGCAGGGCGGTCCTGGGCATGGACGTGGTCTATCACTTCGCCGCCGCGGTTGGCGTGGGGCAGTCCATGTATGAGATTGCGCGCTACATGGAAATCAACACGCAGGGAACGGCAAACCTCTTGCAGGCCCTGCTGGACCAGGGCGCGAAGCTCGAAAAACTGATCATTGCGTCGTCGATGTCGATCTACGGCGAGGGGCAGTACGTTTGCAGGCAGCACGGAAGGGTGGCGCCGCCTCCGCGCGCCGCCGGACAACTGAAGGCCCGGCGGTGGGAAGTGGCCTGCCCGGAGTGCGGGGGCGCACTGACGCCGGTCGCCACTTCTGAAAGCAAGCCCTTGCAGTGCAGCTCGATTTATGCCCTTGGGAAGAAGAACCAGGAAGAAATGAGCCTGCTTTTTGGACGAACCTATGGCGTGCCAGTTGTCGCCCTGCGCTATTTCAATATCTTCGGCACGCGCCAGGCGCTTTCCAATCCCTACACCGGAGTGGCTGCGATCTTTGCTTCGCGGCTGCTGAACGGACACGCGCCGCTCATCTTTGAGGATGGCGAACAGCAGCGCGACTTTGTGAGCGTGCATGACGTGGTGCAAGCCAATCTGCGGGCGATGCATTACAGCGAGGCCGACGGCCGGGCGCTCAATATCGGCTCCGGCCATCCCATCACGATTCGCCGGATTGCGGAGACCCTGGCCGAGACGCTTGCCGTGCACAAGCCCGCTGAGTTGACGGCCAAGTACCGCGCGGGAGACATCAGGCATTGTTTCGGAGATATCACGCTTGCACAAAGGCTGCTGGGATACAGCCCCAGCTACCAGATGCACTCCGCCGTGGGAGAACTGGCGCGGTGGCTGCGGCTGCAAAGCGCAGTGGACCATGTGGACGAGGCGTCGGGCCGCCTGGTGGCATTTGGTTTGACCGCCTGAAACAGTTTGCCGCTCGCGATGGAGTACCGGCCTCGCCGAGCGGAGGCGCTGAGCAAGACGCCGGATGCGGCCCTCGCTCACGCCGAGTGTAAACCCGCCGCGGCGGACAAAATACCATCGCGGCGGGGAGTTCATCGGAGCAGCATGCACATTCTGGTCACAACAGATACGGTGGGCGGCGTGTGGAGCTACACGCGGGAACTGGTCACCGGACTGGTGGCGCGCGGGATACGGGTAACGCTGGTCAGCTTTGGCGGCGTCCCCTCGCGGGCGCAGAGGGCATGGATGGCCGGGCTCCACGGCGTAAGGTATTACCCCACGGGCTTCCGCCTGGAGTGGATGCAGGACTCCGAAGAGGATGTTTCAGATTCGGCGCGGTATCTGCTTCGCGTCATCGGCGAGTGTAAGCCGGACTTGCTGCACCTGAGCCAGTACTGTTTCGGCGCGATCGAAGTTGGGCTGCCAAAGCTCATGGTGGCGCACAGTGACGTGATGAGTTGGAGCCAGGAGGTACGCGGCGAAGAGCCTCGCGACGCGTGGGCCGAATGGTACAGAGGAATCGTTGAGCGCGGCGTGGCGGGCGCTACCACCCTGGTTGCGCCCTCGCGTTGGATGCTCGACCACTTTGAGGGCTGCTACGGCAGACATCGGCGTTCCTGCGTCATCTATAACGGCCGGACGCCTGCCCTGTTCAATCCAACCGCCGGCAAGCAGTCCTTTGCTGCGAGCGCCGGGCGACTGTGGGACGAGGGCAAACAGACGCGGCTGCTTCTGCGGCTGGACGCGCCGTTACCGATTCATCTTGTGGGAAGCACGTCGCTGGCGGGCGATTCGTCGGTTGTTCCGGTGGGCGCGGAGGAAAACGCATCCAACGTCCGCTTTGAAGGCCAGCTTGACGAAACCGGGATGTGCGAGCTCTTGAGCCGCGCCGCGATCTACATAGCGCCTTCCAGATATGAGCCATTCGGCTTGGCGCCGCTGGAGGCAGCGCTCTCCCGATGCGCCATTGTGGCCAACGACATTCCAAGCTTTCAAGAAGTCTGGGGTGACGCTGCCGTGTATTTTCGCCGCGACGATGTGGGGTCGCTCCGCGAAGTGCTGGCCCGCCTGCAGGAGAATCCATCGATGCTCACGGAGTATGCCAACCGCGCGCATGGGCGCGCCCTGGAACGTTACTCGGCGGAGCGGATGGTGGATGAGTATATGCAGCTTTACTCGGCTCTACTGGAGCAACGGGCGTCGGCCGCATGATGCCAACACTGCGTATATGTTTCTTTGCCCATTCATGGGTCAGTGACTGGAACCACGGCAACGCGCATTTTCTCCGTGGCCTTGTGCGCGAACTGGTGGGCATGGGGCACCGGGTTCGCTGCTATGAGGAGGACGGCTCGTGGTCGTTCAGCAATCTAGTGCAGGAGGGCGCAGGAGCCGCCGCGATTGACGGCTTTCATGCGACCTATCCAGAGATTGACGTCCGCGTGTACCGGCGCGACGAGAGCCTTCCGGCTTTTCTCGATCGCGAACTGGCGGATGCGGATCTTGTGATCGTCCATGAGTGGAATGAGCCGGAAGTTGTCAATGAGATACTCGCACGCAAGAATCGCTTCGGCTTCCGCGCGCTCTTCCATGACACGCATCATCGCGCGTACACCAGCCCCGGCCAGATACTGCGCATTCACCTGGATCTCTTCGACGGGGTGCTCGCCTTCGGCGATGCGATACGCAGAATTTATGCCGAGGGCTTCGGAATCCGCCGCGTCTGGACCTTCCATGAAGCCGCCGACATCAGCGTCTTTCATCCGATGGATTGCACCAAGCAGAACGACCTGGTGTGGATTGGCAACTGGGGCGACGAGGAGCGGACACAGGAGTTGATGGAGTTCCTGGTTGCGCCCGCGGCCAGCCTGACGGCCGCGCACAAGCGCGTGCTGGTGCATGGGGTGAGGTATCCGCAAAAGGCGCAGGCAATGCTTGGGCGCTCTGGGATTGAGTACCGCGGCTACCTGCCCAACCTGTCCGTACCGGAGGTCTTTGCGCAGAGCCTCCTGGCTCTGCATGTGCCACGCCGTCAGTACGCAAATGGATTGAGCGGAGTGCCTACGATTCGTGTATTTGAGGCGCTTGCCTGCGGTATTCCACTGGTCTGTTCGCCGTGGACGGACACGGAAGGTCTCTTCCGTCCCGGGCAGGATTACGTGCTGGCGCGCAACGGCGACGAGACCGCCTCACTGCTCTCCGAACTGCTGCAAAGTGAATCCGCCCGGCGGCAAATAGCCTCCAGCGGACTGGAGACGGTGAGGCAGCATCATACGTGCAGGCGCCGCGCCGAGCAGCTCATGGATATCTGCGGAGAGATCACGCGATGAGAATTTTCGTATTCGGATCGAGCATCACGTCGAGCTATTGGAATGGGGCCGCGACGTATTATCGAGGCATCTACAGGAGTCTGGCCGCGCTGGGACATGAGATAACATTCGCCGAGCCGGATATCTTCAACCGGCAACAGCATCGAGATCTCGACAAAGTCGAATATGCACGGGTGATTGTCTACCAGACGCCGCGCGACATCTCTGAACTGATTGAGCTTGCTTGCAAGGCGGACCTTGTCATCAAGCACAGCGGCGTGGGCGGCGATGACGCTCTGCTGGAGCGACGCGTTCTGGAGTGCCGCTCGGCGCACACCCAGGCTGCATTCTGGGATGTTGATGCGCCGGCAACGTTGCAGCGGGTGGAGAGTGACTCCTCTGATCCGTTTCGCGGCTGTGTTCCTGACTACGATTTTGTCTTTACCTACGGCGGCGGTCCGGACGTGGTGAGGCGCTATCGCGAACTGGGCGCGCGCAATTGTCATCCGATATATAACGCGCTCGATCCTGACTCGCATCATCCCGAGGCGGCTGATCCGGAGATGGCGTGCGATCTCGTCTTTGTCGGCAATCGGCTGCCTGACCGGGAGCGCCGGGTGGAACAATTCTTTCTTCGCGCTGCCGAACTTGCGCCGGAGATGAGTTTTGTCCTTGGCGGCGAGGGATGGGGGGGCAAGCCAATGCCGGCGAATGTGCGGTGGATTGGCCATGTCGGCACCAACGCGCATAACCGCGTGAATGCCTCCGCGAGAATGGCCCTGAATATCAATCGCGACTCGATGGCCGATGTCGGGTTCTCGCCTCCGACGCGTGTTTTTGAAGCGGCTGGCGCGGGCTCATGCTTGATCACAGATCAGTGGCGCGGGATCGAAAAGTTCTTTGAGCCGGGGCGCGAGATTCTTGTGGCGGAAGATGCGGCGGAGGTTGTGGCTTACTTGCGCGGCAAGTCTGCGGCAGAGGCCGCCGGGATTGGCCGTGCGATGCTGAAACGAGCGCTTGGTGAACACACCTACGCGCAGCGCGCCGTTGAAGTGGCGGAGATTCTGGCCGCGAACCGCCCGACCCGTTATCCGGGCACCGTCGCTCCGCTCGGGCTCGATGTTGCCGGGCGCATCGCCTGAACTAGGAAAGGCAAGGGACCGAATTGAAGATCGTCATCTTCGGCCTGTCCATCACGTCTTCATGGGGGAACGGCCATGCGACTACCTATCGCGCGCTGGTTCGTGCCCTGCACGCGCGTGGGCACCGGGTTGTGTTCTTTGAGAAAAATGTGGAGTGGTATGCCTCCAACCGGGATCTGCCTGCGCCTGCTTTCTGCGAACTGAAACTCTACGAAGACTGGAAAAATATCCTTCCGTCGGTACGGCGCGAGCTTGCTTCCGCGGACGTCGCAATGGTCGGCTCCTACTTTCCCGACGGCATTGCGGCGATGGAGGAGATGCTCGAGTCAAAGACTCCGGTCCGCACGTTTTACGACATTGACACTCCGATCACAGTTGCGAGCCTTCGTGAAAGCGGTGCAGCGGAATACGTGCGCGCCGATCAACTTCCGGCCCTGGATGTGTACTTCAGCTTTACCGGCGGACCGATGCTTGCGGAACTGGAGAATCGCTTTGGCGTTCGCCGCGCCGCGCCACTTTACTGCAGCTTTGATCCCGAGCAATATCGCACGTATCCCCGCTCCTCGCGATTTCAGTGCGCGATGAGCTACATGGGGACGTACGCTCCCGACCGCCAGCCGAAGCTTGAGCATTTCTTGTTCGGAGCTGCCCGTGCATTGCCGGAGGAGCAATTCATCGTCGCCGGTCCGCAGTATCCCAGGGAGGTGCGCTGGCCGCTCAATGTTCGTCAGATCGTTCACCTCAATCCGCGCTGGCATCCGCACCTGTACTCATCTTCGCGGCTGACGCTCAATGTGACGCGGCGCGATATGGTGATGGCCGGATACTCGCCGTCCGTGCGCCTGTTTGAGGCCGCGGCATGTGGTGCGGCCATCGTGAGCGATAACTGGCCAGGCCTGGACACCTTTTTTGAGCCAGGGCGCGAGATCCTGCTGCCGGTAAGCGCGGTGGAAATTGTCGGCTATCTTCGGAACCTTGGAGACAGCGAGCTGCGCGCCGTTGGCCGCGCCGCGCAAGCCCGTGTGATGGCGGCACACACCAGCGTACAGAGGGCCGCGGAGTTTGAGCGCGAGGTGGAACTTGCGCTGCGCGGCGGGCGTGTGTCACTCGCGGTATTTCGTGGATGAAGTTTGTGCGAGAATCATGCCGCTCTTGTTTGGAGGAGAGAATGTCAAAAGTAAAAATCACCGTTCGTCCGAATGGCCCATTTCGAGTGGAAGATCCGGATGGACTCATCGAACTCATTGATCCCGCGGGAACGCCATACGATCTGACAGGAAAACCTGTCTTTGCGTTATGCCGCTGCGGAGCCAGCGTCAACAAACCTTTCTGTGACGGTACGCATTCAAGAATCGGCTTCCAGGCCGCGGAAGCGGCGGTGAAGGCTGAGGAAACAAAATAGATCGCGGCGTAGATTCACCCAACCGTACACTGAGTTCAGTGTACGGTTTTCGTCTTGCGGCTCATGTAATCCATGAGCAGATACTGGCCCAATGTGTACGGCGTGGTGAAGTACGCTTTGCCGCGGCACATCTCGGTCACCTTCTGCACAAACTGCACAAGCCCGCGATCAGAGGCGAGCATGAAGGTATTGATCATCACACCGGAGCGCTTGCACTTCGCGACTTCCTCAAGCGTCTGGCTCACCACCATCGGGTCCAGTCCAAATGCGTTCTTATAGATTCGCCCATCGGGCAGCGTGACGGCCGATGGTTTGCCGTCGGTGATCATGATGATCTGCTTCATGTCTTTGCGCTGGCGCTGCAGAATTCTCTGTGCCAGGCGAAGTCCCTCGCGCGTGTTGGTGTAGTAGGGGCCCACACGGACGCGCGCCAGTTGCGACAGCGGCATTTCTTCGGCGGAATCATGGAAGAGCACCAGCGAAAGAGTGTCTCCCGGGTATTGTGTGCGGATCAGTTGCGAGAGCGCCATGGCAACTTTCTTTGCGGGCGTAAAGCGATCCTCGCCATAGAGAATCATGGAGTGCGAGCAATCGAGCATGAGAACGGTGGCGCAGGAGGATTGATACTCGCACTGGTGAACGTGCAGGTCGCCGTACTCAATCGAGAGCGGCAGGGCGAGCCCCTCGCGCCGGATTGCCGACGAGAGCGTCGCGTTGATGTCGAGGTTCATGGTATCGCCGAATTCGTAGAGCTTGCTCGACCCGCTGGTCTCTATGCCGGTTGCGGTATCGCGGGTGTCATGGCGGCCAAAGCTTGAGCGCCCAAGCGAGCCGAGCAGGTCGCGCAGCGTGCGATAGCCGAGAAAGTCGAGTCCTTTGTCCGTGACCTGAAACTTCGTGGGCCTCTGGCGCGACTGGTCCTGTCCCACACTGCCGGGGGTCTTCGACATTTGCGTGGAATCGTGCGGCGGCGCGATGGTGACAAAACCCTCGCGCTGCATACGTCCGAGCACCTCCTCGATGAGTTCGTCCATCTGCCCTTCGCTTTGCATCTGCTGCATCTGTTCGCGCATCTGCTCGTCGAAGAAATCAGAGTTCAACAGTGCCTCGCGGATGGCCTCGCGCAGCGCGTCCAGGTCGTCGCCGCCGCCGGCGGGGCGGAAGAATTGCCCGAGATCATTGTCGAAACCGCTCTCAAGCAGGAAGTCTGAAAGCGCGTCCATCAGATCGTCAAGGCTTACATCTTCGGCCAGGTTCGGAACGTACTTGCTGTACTTGACGCGTTTCATCGGAACACTCCGGCCAGAGATTAGTTGAACGGGCGGCGGTTTCTTTTGCGCTGCTCCCAGTCGGCTTCAAATTCCTGGCGGGTTTCATCGCGCTCGCTGCGCTTGGGAGGCCTCTCTCCGGAGGTGAAAACGCGATCCTCGCTCCGCCCAATTAACTTGTGAGCGTGCAGCCCTTCGAGGATGAATTCGGCGGCAGAGACAATCGATTCCGGAGGCTCACCTTCGCCGGCTCCGACCTTTTCCGTCTTCTCCAACAGACCTTGTATTTTCTCCAGGCTCTTCAGCCCGTCGTGCGTTCTTGTGTTGTCGGTCAGCGTTACCTGGCCCCCCAGTTCAAACCACTGCACTACCTGCTTCAATTCACTTGCGCTGAAGTAACGGTCAAAGGTCTTTGCCACGGAGGCGAGAATGACTTCGCGCGCCACGGTATCGGCGCCCTTCATTTCACCTTCGTATTCCAGTTCCAGTTTGCCTGTAATGGAGGGCATTGCCGCGTAGATGTCCGAGATGCGCGGCACAGCCAGGCTTGAGCCCTCGAGCACGGCGCGACGCTCCGCGTTGGAGATTACATTTTCCAGCACGCTGATGGGAAGCCGCTGGCTGACGCCGCTCCGCCTGTCCACCCGCTTGTCGTCGCGTGCGATGAAGGCGATCTGCTCCGCGGTCTCACGAATGTAAGCGGGCACAATCAACTCAGGCCCTTCGCGCTCGCACCACGCTTCCTGCGCGGTGATGGCCATGGCCTCCTCGACGGTGGCCGGGTAATGCGTGCGGATCTCGCTTCCAATGCGATCCTTGAGCGGAGTCACAATCTTGCCTCGCGCGGTATAGTCCTCGGGATTGGCGCTGAAAACCAGGGCCACGTCGAGCGGAAGGCGCACCGGGAAGCCTTTGATCTGAACGTCGCCCTCCTGCATGATGTTAAACAGTCCGACCTGAATTTTGCCCGCGAGATCGGGGAGTTCGTTGACGGCAAAGATGCCGCGGTTGGCACGCGGCAAAAGACCGTAATGGATCACGAACTCGCTTGCCAGTTCGTGGCCGCCGCGCGCCGCTTTGATGGGATCAATGTCGCCGATCAGGTCGGCAATGGTTACGTCGGGAGTTGCGAGTTTCTCCACGTAGCGTTCGTCACGCTTCATCCACGCAATGGGAGTGCGCTCGGCGTCGCGCGCCACAAGCTCCCTGCACCGGCGGCAGATGGGCGCATACGGGTTGTCGCGAATTTCGCAGCCAGCGATGTAAGGCGCTGCTTCGTCCAGCAATCCAGTGAGCGCCCGCAGGATTCTGCTCTTCGCCTGTCCGCGCAAGCCGAGCAGAATGAAATTGTGGCGCGACAACACGGCGTTCACCAGTTGCGGAATCACCGTGTCGTCATAGCCGACGATTCCGGCGAAGACCGGCCCCGGCGTTTTCAGCCTTGCGAGCAGGTTCTCGCGCAATTCGTCCTTAACTCCGCGGTGCAGCATTCGTTGCTCGCTGAACCGGCTGTTGCGAAGCTCACCGAGGGTATGAGGAATGGACATTACAGCCTCCTGAATTCTCTGCCAGAGCCGCTCTGGATTCTTGCGCCTAGTCCTTGCGGCAATATCAAAGGATGCCAGTTGGACGCAAAGGACGGCCAAGGCGTTGCGCGCTAATTTCCATCACGGCGTAGCGCGGCTTGACATTTCACTGTGGTGCCAATAAAAGTGCGGCATGAGCATTCCAGGAAAAATCGTGGTAGTTACCGGAGCGTCGATGGGAATCGGCGAAGCGATTGTGCGCCGTTTCCTCCTCGAAGGCGCGTCGGTGGTACTTGCCTCCCGCGATCTTGCACGGGTGGAGGCGGCGCGCGCGCGCTGCGGAGCACCTGAGCGCACCCTGGCGGTTGCGTGTGACGTAACCGTACGCGCGCAGATTGAGGAGTTGCTCGCCGAAACCGTCAAACGCTTTGGGCGAGTCGACATTTGGGTGAATAACGCGGGCTTTGGCCTTGTGGACTCCGTCGAGCGTATGGACATGGCGGCCTGCCGCGATATGTTCGACACCAACCTGTTCGGCGCAATCGAATGTATGCAGGTCGTTTCGCCCGTGCTGAAGCAGCAGCGCTCCGGGGCGGTCATTAATATCTCCAGCATGGCTGGACTGGTGAGCGTGCCGTATATGTCGGCCTACGGCGCAACGAAGCATGCGCTCAACTGCGTCTCGCGCGCGGCGCGGCTGGAGCTTGCGCCTTACGGAGTGCATGTCAACACGGTTTGTCCGGGATATGTGCGGACCGACTTCAACGCGCGTTCCGTCTGGGGAAGTGAAAGCCTTCGCATCGCCGGAGGCGCGAAGCGTGGAATCACAGCGGAGCGCGTGGCCAACGCCGTCTGGAAAGCTTATCGCTCAAACCGCCGCCAGGTCGTAGTGCCCTGGAGTAACAACCTGCTCGTTGGCCTTTATCGGTGGCTTCCCGGGGTCTTCAACTGGGGAATGCTGAAGATGCTGCGCAGAATGGATCGTAAGGCGGCCGGCTAGGGCTCCAGCTCTTCCAGCATCGTCTGCATCTCGCTCTGCGCGTGGCGGTTTCCAACCCGTTGCGCGCATGATATTCCGTCGCGCAACCACTGCATGGCTTCCTCCGTGCGCTCGGCTTGCTGCAGCGCCTGGGCTCCCATGAAGAAGGCGTTGGCGTAGTTCGCGTCAATGTCCAGCAGGGCGCGGAACTCGCGCAACGCCGAGTCGGTTTCCCCGGTGGACGAGTACTCCATGCCCAGCGCGTACCGTGCGAAGGTATTCCGTGGATCCTGTTCCAGGATCAGTTTCAACTGTTCCAGCCGTGCAGCGGACATAAGCAGAACATACCACAGCCGTTTCAAAATTTCAGGAGCTCACAGACGATCAAGTCGACGGCTCGCATCCTGCCAGCCTCGCCGTTAGAATGGACTCTTCAGGGAGGTTGCTGCGTGGCTTGCCCCTACTTCATCCCATCCGTGCCGCACCCGCGAGAACTCTGGCCGCAACGCCACCTTCTTCCGCTGGGCGACGGCTTCAAAGGTTGCTGCGGAGCCCGCACGCGGCAAGAGCCCTGCGACGACGAGACCCTGCGCACGCGGTGCAACCTGGGCTATGCGGAGTGCGTGCATCTGCCGGCCGGGCGCGAACTGGATGCGGTTCGCTTCCATGTGCGCGCCGAGAGTTTGGCGATCCTGTGTGTTTCCTTCACGGGCGAGCGCCTGCACCACCCCGTCCTGGCCGGAGAGTTGCGCTATGATCAATCCTCGAACGCTTGGATCGAACCGCCTGATCCCGGATTGGCGTGTCTCGCGGAGGCGGCGGTTCGTGCCTGGACAGGGAAACAGGCGCAAGTCGCCGCGGCTGATCCGAGCAAATTCAATTGCGACGGACCCTGCTCTTCCGGAGTCAAATAGAACTGAGCCGCCAGGCGCATTGTGCGCGGCGCTCATCATTGCGAGGAACATGGAGCCAACTGAAAATCTGAATCCGCGCCCGGTCTCCGATTCAATCTCTGAGATGGTGCAACTCGTGCTTCCCAATGACGCCAACCCGCTCGGCGCACTGCTCGGCGGCCGCCTTATGCACTGGATTGACATTGCGGGCGCTCTTGCTTCTCATCGGCATTCGCGCAGCTATGTGGTAACCGCCTCCACCGATCATCTTGATTTTCTAATCCCGGTGCGGGTCGGCGACCTCGTGATCTTCAAGTCTTCTGTGAACCGCGCCTACAGCAGCTCGATGGAGGTTGGCATCAAGGTCTGGGTGGAGAGTTACTTCACGGGCGAACGCCGCCATGTCAGCTCTGCTTATCTTACTTTTGTCGCCGTCGACCGCCATGGCCGCAAACTGCCGGTAGCGCCGGTGATTCCGGAGACCCCCGAGGAGATCCGGCGATTTGAAGATGCCGGCCGCCGCCGCGAATTGCGGCGTGCTGAGAAGTTGCGCAAGGCCGAGGCTGCCAGCCGGAGTTGACGCGCTTTATTCGCGGTTGATCACAATACCCAGTTGCTGGCACTTCTTGTAGAGATGGCTGCGCTCCAATCCCAGGGACTTCGCTGTGTTTGTCATCTGATAGCCGTGGCGCTTCAGCTCTTCCTGGATTGTGGCCCGCTCAAACTCCTCGACCCGCTCTGCGAGTGCGCCTTGCATCGTGCCCGCCGCTGCATCCGTGGCCGTGTTCAAGGGAAGAGCCAGCGCAACCGCCGCGGCGTCCACCGTTCCGTCCGTCAACAGCAGCAGCCGCTCTACGATGTTGCGCAACTCGCGCACATTTCCCGGCCAGCGATAGCTGCATAGCGCATCCATCGCGGAGGATTCAAACCTTGCAGGCTTCCAGTTGTTCTGTGCCGCCACCTGCGCGGCAAAATGCTCCGCCAGCATTGGAATGTCTTCTCGCCGCTCGCGCAGCGGCGGAAGCTCGACGGGAAACACGTACACGCGATGATAGAGATCCTGGCGGAACTTCTCTTCCCGCACCAGTTCGTCCAGGTTCCGGTGGGTGGCGACGATGACGCGCGCGTCCACCGCAATGCTCTTGTCTCCGCCCACCCTTTCCAGTTCGCCCTCCTCCAGAATGCGCAGCAGCTTTGCCTGCATCGAAAGCGGCATGTCACCGATCTCGTCCAGAAAAAGCGTTCCGCGATGCGCCTGCTCAAACTTTCCGATATGGCGGGAGAGCGCGCCCGTAAAGGATCCCTTTTCGTGTCCGAATAATTCGCTCTCGATCAGTTCGGCGGGAACTGCCGCGCAGTTGAGTGTGATGAACGGCCCATCCTTGCGCGGACTCTTCTCATGGAGGGTGCGCGCCACCAGTTCCTTGCCGGTTCCGGTTTCGCCATGGATACAGACCCGTGCCTCGCTGCCTGCCACCCGTTCCACCTGCGCCATCAGCCGCCGCATCGCCTCGCCGTGGAAGACAATTTCGTGTTTGCCTACGCGGCGTCGCAGCTCAGTGTTTTCATCCTCAAGGCGCTTGAGCTTCAGCGCGTTTTCCACTGTCAACAGAAGCTTGTCGGTCGAAATCGGTTTTTCCAGAAAGTCCAGCGCGCCGAGTTTCGTCGCGCGTACTGCCATTTCAATGTGTGCCTGCCCGCTCATCATCACCACGGGCGAATTCACCTCGGCTTTGCGCAGATCTTCCAGCAGGCTCAGTCCGTCGCGCTGCGGCATCACCACATCGCTCAGGATCAGGTCGAAGGCGCGCGACTTCGCAAGTTCCAGGGCCTTCGCCGCATTGTCGCAGACCGTTGCCTCGTGGCCGGCAATTCGGAAGGCGCGCGCCAGCGAAGCCAGCGTGTTGGCTTCGTCGTCCACCACCAGAATCTCAGCCTTGCGCGGAGCGTTCATCGTGAGGTCTCCACCCGCAGCGCCGACTGCGGCTGTCGGCGCTGCAGCCGCAGAAGAAATGCGCTGCCTCTGCCGGGCTGGCTGTCTACGGTAATGGTTCCGTGATGATCGCTCACCACTGATTGCGCAATCGCCAGTCCCAGGCCGGTGCCGTGTTGCTTGGTCGTGTAATACGGAGTGAACAGCCGCGCACTTTCTTCAGGAGTCATCCCAACTCCGGTGTCGCGCACCTCGATTACAACCTCTTCCGCTTCGGCGTGCGTTGCCATCGTAATCGTTCCTCCCTCGGGCATTGCGTCCACTGCGTTCAGCACAAGATTGCTTACCACGCGATAGAGCAGTTCCTCGTCGGCTTCAATCTCTCCGGCCGCGGCATCAAGCTGGGTCTCCAGCCGCACCGGCGTTGGGGCCTCCGCCAGTTGCGCCGCGTGCAGAGCCAGCACGCGTTGCAGCAGAGCGTTTACACTCATGCTCTGCACCTGCGGTTTCGGCATCCGTGAGAAGTCGCTGAAGCGTCCGATGATCGTCTTCAGGTGTCCTAATTCCTCCAGCAGCGTTGAGGTACTCTCATCGAAAATCTCGTCGAACTCCTGCGCCGGCAGTGCGCGTGCGCGCATCAGATTTTCCACGGTGATCTGGAGCGGGAATAGAGGGTTCTTCAACTCGTGAGCCAGTCTGCGCGCCAGCTCGCGCCATGCGGCCACGCGCTCGGTTTGCACCAGCTTGTCGCGCTGCGCCGCCAGTTGCGCGGTCATAAGATTAAACGTGCGTCCCAGTTCGCCGAACTCGTCGTCTGAATGTATTTCGACCTGTGCGTTCCAGTTGCCCTCGGCAATCTCCCGCGAAGCCGAGGCCAACTGCTCCACCGGGCGGCTGAAGCGTCCTGAAATCCACAGCGCCAACAGGATCGACAGCAGCAGGCCGGTTCCCGCCGTTGCCAGCGCCACCGCCTTGATCTGCCGCTCCAACTCCAGCAGAGGACGCCGCGAGGTCTCGACCAGCAACGCCGCCGAAACCGCCCCCTGCTCGTCGCGCAGCGGAATCGCCTGCACGGTCATGCGATCCAGGGGATCGGGCGAGGCCGCAATGGTCGCGCTCGATTCTTTGCCCGTCGCCGCTTCCGCCAGCAGCGGTCTCAGCAGATCAATCGCGGGCGGAGCGTCTCCCACAATCGAGTCCTGCGTCAGCGCTCCCGAGCTAAGCTGCACCATCCAGACTCGCGCGCCTGCCGGCAGCGACAGTTCTTTCAAGAAAGCGGCATCGAGCCGTTTGCCACCGTAGAGATACAGAACGCCGTCCTGAACCGTCACTGCGCGCGACGCCACCAGCCCAAGCTCGGAGCCCTCGGCAATCTCCACGCGGTCCAGCGCCGGAGCGCCATGCGCCGCGGCCGCCTGCGGAAGTTTGTAAGAGAAGTGCGCGGGCCACTCCGAGGAAGAGAGAATCGTTCCGTCGCCCGAGACGAGATCAAGGTAATCCAACTGTTGCTCGCGCGCCAGGGTTCGGGCCTCCCGCACGTACAGCGACGTTTCTCCCGCGTGCGCCGATTCAAATGCGATGTGCTGCACAGCTTCGTTGGCCGCCAGCCGCTCCAGTGCCTCAGACACCGCGGACTGCCGCACCGTAAACTCTTCGCGGAACTGTCCCACGATGGCCGCCGTGCGCTGATGGTCCACCTGCTCAAAGGCCGCGCGGGCGCGCACCGCGGTGAACCAGGCCACGGCTCCCGCGGCGGCGGTCACCATCAGGGCCATCGCTATCAGCAGCCGCTGCCGGAAATTCATGGCTTGCCCTCAACCCAGCTTTCGGCGGGGAGCGGCGTCAGCGGTGACGCATTCGACCAGTCTCGCAGCCGTTCGCCCGCGGCCCACGCGCGGTTCAGATGCAGCAGAGGGATGGCCGTGTAGTCGGCAAGCGCGGCGCGCTCCGCGCGGAAAACGCCCTCAAGCGTTGCATCGTTGAGTTCCACCGTCCTGTGCAATGAGCGCAGCACTCCGGCCAGTGCGGCCGCGGGATTTGCCGTCTGCACGGGGACCCGGCGCAGCAGCCAGTCCACGTTGGATGTGCGCCCCACGGGCTGCACCGCGATCCCGGACTCGCGCGCATTCAGTGCGATTCGTTCGGCCAGCAGCTGCATCTCCGCATCGCTCTTTTCGTATCCCAGCGTGGATTGCGGCCCGGCGCCTGCCTCGGAGCGCAACTGCCGCGCGCGTGCCGCATCATGCACGGCTGGAAGCAGCACGCCATACCCGGTGATCCAGTTCGGCAGCAGGGCACCCGAAACCTCGCCCTGCTTCTGGAAGATAAAGTTCAACAGCGCGGCCCGGTCAATCGATTCGCTCAACGCGCGCCGCAGCCGAACGTCCCCGGCGCCGGCGCGCTCTGCGCTCACTACGATCAGTTCCGCGGCCATCATCTGTGACAGGCGGCTACGTTCCTGCTGGGCGCGGCGAAGCTCCTCGGGCGGAACCTCAATCAGGTCTGCGCGCTTTGCCGCCAGGTCCAGCGCCTGCTCGCGCGCGCTTCGGCTGCACAGCACCGTGACCGTCTCCGGAAATCTCCGTCCAGCCCAATGATCGGGATTTGCCACCAGCGTCATGCCTGGAGGCGCAACAGATTGAATCGCGTAGGGGCCGCTGCCCACCACTACGCCGCGCGAATCGATGGTTCCGACGCCGAACTCCGCACCGGCCAGGAGCGCGGCAAACTGCGGCATCGGAGTGTCAAACTCCACGGTCACAACCTCGCCACTGGCGTCAACGCGTGCAGCGATTCCAGCTTTGGCCAGCCCTGCGCGGAGCGCGTTGGCGGTTAGTGCGGCGGTCAACGGCTCATCCATATCCGTTCCGTGCAGGCGCACGTCCGGGCGCAGCCAGAATCGCCAGCGCCTGGCCCCGTTTTGCGGCTCCCAGCGCACCGCCAGGGCAGGAGCGGCCTCGCCGCCGGCATTGATAGATGTCAATGTCTCGGTGACCAGCAGCTTGATGAAGTCGGGCGCTTCGGCCTCGGAGGTTTCCACCCGCACTTCGCCGCCATAGTGTGGACGCACCCGCGCGTGTGCCTCGCGGCAAAGGAACGCCAGGGCCGCGGCCACAATCAGGGCGCCGAGCCTACGGCGTGCAACTGATCGAAACATTGAATACCTCGTAAGTCGCCGTTCGCGCATCGCGCAGAATTGCCATCGCGCTGGAGCCATCGTGCGCGGCCCAGAGCGCCGTAATCGTTCCTGCAAATTCCATTGCTGGAGCCGTCATCACCGGCTGTCGCTCCACCAGCTCAAAGGCGCGCAGTGAATCGTGCCCGCCCGCGTCAGACGCGCTGGTCACCAGCAGTTGCGTTCCGCCGCCGCACCCGGAGTGTACCGATGCCAGGTCGCTCCCCCAGTCGCGTGCATTCAACGTACCCTGGCGCGAGCCATCATGGGTGCGGATCTCACCGTCGACGCCGGCAAAGACCCAAAGCGTGTAGCCGGGGTAGGGAAGCGCGGCAGCCGAGAAAAACGGCGCCAGTTGCCTGCCGAAGCCCGGCCGCAATAATCCGTTGAAGTAATTCCGTCCGCTGTTGAAGAGGGCAGCCTGTGCGCCCAGCGGCCACGCGTCGTCGGCGTCGCGGCACTCCGCATGAATCGCACCCGCCAGGTTGACGGTGCAGACCGTGCCCGGCAGATACGCTTCCAGAGAGAACTCGCCGGTGTGGACCAGATGGCCGCGGAGATCGAGCGGCAGAGACTGGCCGTGGGTGATTGGCGCGCTCGATTCCTCATCCCACTTCCCGGCCTGTTGCCGGTATAGCACTACGGCGCGCGCGCTCAGAACCGCCAGCCTGTTTTCCCCGCCCACCCGCAGCAGGGCAGCGTCCAGCATCGGCTCCGCGCGAGACACCAGCAGAGAACGGCGCAGAGTCATCGCCGATGAAGGCCCCGGCGGCGCGGCCATTCGCGGCGCTTCCATCACCACGGTGCGGGTCTCCGTGCCTTGCTTCACTTCGGCCAGGTAAACCATCCCCCGCACGTTCTCGCTCAGCGTAACTCCAATGTCACTGCTTGCCTGTGCGGATTGCCGAAGCCTGACACCCGCGTCCTGTAGACCGCGCTGAAGCGCCTTGCGGAATGTTGCATACTGCTCCGCGGTTGCGGAAGAGGAATTTACCGTTGTCAGGGTGGCCGTGCCCGGCCCGGCCAGGGCGGCGATACGGGCCGCAAACTCCTGCGCCGCATCCGGCGCTACAGCCTGCGCTCGGCAGGGAAGCGTCAGGCACAGAGCAACAACAACCGCCAGCGGTAGGGTGCGCACGATGCGCGAATTATAGCGGCTTGCGCCCGCTCCACCAATTCTCTTTTCCGGGCGTAACTCCTCCGTCGGAATGGAGAGCAATCTTCAAGTCTTTATTTGTTCGGAAAGCGCTCCCGCGGGGCCGCTTCCAGGGCCGCCGCGCACGCGATCCTGGAAGCAACTGCCGCCCTCAGGCGGCGGGATCGTTGCGCTTATGTTCCAACTCTTGCGGACCCTGATCACGATCCAGCATCTGGCGTCCGGCGTCCTTCAACTTCCCCCAGGCGTTCTGGATCTTCCCCTTCGCCTGTTCAGCGGCGCCCTCGGACTGAGTCTTTCTGTCGCCGGCCCATTCCCCAACCTGGCGCTTGACTCGTCCCCGGATGTCTTTCAACTTTCCCTTCACGCGATCCACATCCATTTGCTTCTCCTCGTGCATCCTTCGCCCAACATCCGGATGGTCTGCACGCGCAATCGTCTCGCCCTCTGTCAAGTCGTCCTGCGTCCTGAGATCAACTGGAAGACCAGCGCCACAACCGCCAGCAAAAGCAGAATGTGGATAAATCCGCCCAGCGTGTAGCTGCTCACCATTCCCAGCAGCCAAAGCACCATCAGCACCACAAAAAGTGTCCAAAGCATTTTTGTCCCTCGGTTCAAACCCTGTCGCGCCGTACGCGGAGCAGGCACTGCAAGATTGGGTGCCTTAGCGCCCCATGGGGTTGGCGGAAATCGATAGCTGATCGCGCCGCCCAGGCTTCATCCTCAAAAGGGAGCGCGCTTTCCGGCTTTTTGCCTTGTGCGCGAATGCTTCTTGCCTCGCGCATTCGTAAGGAATACAATCCGCCCGCTTGATACTTCTGCCGTTTCGCCGGTGTCCCGGGCGACTTGCCCTCGTCGAGCCGGGAGGCAAACCGAAGCGGTCAATTCTGCTTTGCTGTCGTGATGATTCTGGCACGGTGGAATTACTCTTGTTTTGTGATTGGTTTACCGGATGTCGAATCTTTTCGTATCATAGAGTCATCAAAGTTGAGTACGATTGACTCAAGGAGTTCATTCATGGCGAACGAAACCCGCAATCTTGACAGCATCCCCGTCATCAGCGATGCCCGGACCGTGCGCGATCTTCCGGTTCTGCCCGTGCGGGATACGGTGTTGTTTCCCCACGCGGTGCTTCCCCTGACGGTTGGCCGCGAGAGTTCGGTGCAACTGATCAACTCGCTCGGCGAGGACAAGACCATCATCGTGATCGCCCAGCGCGAGGCGCGCATTGACTCGCCCCAGCCGGTGGATCTATACCCCATCGGGACGCTGGCCACGGTTCATAAGGTGGTCAAAATGCCCAACCAGAGCCTCTTTGTCTTTGCCGAGGGTCTGGAGCGGGTCAGCGTGCAGGAGTACACCCAGCTCGCCCCTTATATGAAGGCCACGGTCACGACCGTGAATGAGGTTGTCCCCGAACTCAATGCCGAGATCGAGGCGCTCCAGCGCAACATTCTCAACCTCTTCCAGCAGATTGTCGCCGGCTCGCCAACCCTGTCCGACGAGCTTTCCACGGTCGCCATGAACATTGAGGAGCCGGGCCGCCTGGTGGATTTTGTCGCCAGTTCGCTGCCCTCGCTCTCCACCCGTGACAAACAAGATGTTCTGGAGACCTACGACGTTCGCTCACGGCTGGACAAGATCAACCAGCATCTGGCCAAGGAGCTGGAGGTTCAACAGCTCCGCAACAAGATCCAGAGCGAGGTACAGGACCGCGTGCAGCAGACGCAGCGCGAGTACTACCTGCGCGAGCAGCTCAAGGCCATTCAGAAGGAACTCGGTGAACAGGACGACACCACCCGCGACGTCGAGGAGTTCAAGGAAAAGATCGACCAGAGCGGTATGCCTGACGATGTAAAGAAAGAGGCGATGAAGGAACTGAACCGTCTCTCGCGCATGTCTCCCATGGCTGCCGATTACTCGGTCACACGCAACTACCTGGAGTGGCTCGTGGTACTGCCCTGGGCCAAGTCAAGCGGCGCGGAAGTGGACATTACCAAGGCGAAGGTGATCCTCGACGAAGATCACTACGATCTGCAGAAGGTCAAGGATCGCATCCTCGACTATCTCTCCGTGCGTCGCCTGAATCCGAAGATGAAGGGTCCAATCCTTTGCTTCTTCGGGCCTCCGGGTGTCGGCAAAACCTCACTGGGCAAGTCCATCGCCCGCGCGCTGGGACGCAAGTTCGTCCGTATGTCGCTCGGCGGAGTGCATGACGAGGCCGAGATTCGCGGCCATCGCCGCACCTACATCGGAGCCATGCCCGGTCAGATTATCCAGGGAATTCGCCGCGCCGAGACCAACGACCCGGTTTACATGCTCGATGAAATCGACAAGGTCGGGCGCGACTACCGCGGCGATCCCACGGCGGCCTTGCTCGAAGCGCTCGATCCCGAGCAGAACTCCACCTATCGTGACAACTATCTGGACGTGACGTTTGACTTGTCCAAGGTGCTCTTCATCACCACGGCCAATCAACTCGACACAATTCCCGACCCGTTGCGCGACCGCATGGAGATCATCGACCTGCACGGATACACGGAAGAGGACAAGCAGCACATCACGTATCAGTACCTCATCCGCCGCCAGACCGAAGAAAACGGACTGACGCCCGAGCAGATTGAGTTCACCGCGGACTCGGTCAGCTTCCTGATTCGCCATTACACGCGTGAGGCCGGAGTACGCAGCCTTGAGCGTCAGATCGGCACCATCTGCCGCAAGCAGGCGCGCCGCATCGTCGAGGGCAAGGTTGAAAAGCTCGTCGTCACCCGCGAGGTGATTCAGGAGATGCTGGGCGGCATCAAGGTCCGCGTCGATACCGAAATCGCCACCCGCACCCGGCACGCCGGAGTTGTGGTGGGCCTGGCCTGGACTCCAACCGGCGGCGACATCCTCTTCATCGAGGCGATGAAGATGAAGGGCAAGGGCGAGTTCCGCATCACCGGGCAGATTCTGGATGTGATGCGCGAGTCCATGCAGGCCGCCTTCAGTTGGGTCCGGGCGCACGCCGCGGAGCTGAACATCGACGATGAAGTGTTCACCAAGTACGACGTTCACATCCATGTGCCCGCCGGAGCCATTCAGAAGGATGGTCCATCGGCCGGCGTGACCATTGTGACCGCGCTGGTTTCGCTGCTGACGGATAAGAAGGTGCGTCCGCAGATGGCGATGACCGGCGAAATCACGCTCAGCGGAAACGTGCTGCCCATCGGCGGAGTCAAGGAGAAGTTCCTTGCCGCCAAGCGCGCCGGAGTCAAGGACATCATCTTCCCTGCGGAAAACCAGCAGAACGTGGAAGAGGATGTGCTCCCCGAGCAGATGGAGGGCGTCACCGTGCATTACGTTGCCAGCATCGAGGAAGTGCTCGCGATCGCTCTTCCGCAGAATCCGGCGGAAGCCCGCGAAGACGCTGAAACCCGCGAGCAGGTTCTGGCAGATGCGCCTAAGTAACTGAGAAAGCTCCGGCCCGGCGTCCGCGCTAGCAGCGGGGAGTCCGCCGGGTTCACGGACCCCAGTCCCGTTCACCCACCAAGGCCAGTCCACACGGACTGGCCTTCTTGCTGCCCCGCGCAACATTTTGTTGCCGGAGGTATCCGTGCAGTAAATAGGGTTAGTCGCTTATTTAAAGGATTCTCCAGCACTTACCACCATGGTTATGCCCAAAGGTCCAAGCACTTGAGTATCAAGGTTGTAAACCACAATTCACTTGAATTGCAGAGTTCCTGTTGCGAAGATTGAGCAACATTCCAGAGTCAGGAGATTTTAAATGGTGCGGCGCGCATTAGTAGTGTTGTGTGTTGGATTCATGGCCGTGTTGATGACGAGTTGCGGTCAGACCTATAAGCTGCTGTCCATCACGGTAACGCCTGGGACTTTGGACGCGTCCGGCAACTCGGCGATCTATCTTGAGGGTGATGCGGCTTTCCAGCAGCTCACGGTGACGGCCACATACTCAAACACCAAGACTCAGGATGTCACGCTGAGGAGCACTTATCAGATCGGCACCTCGGACATCAGCAAGTACTTTAACAATCCCAACCCCGCGCCGCTGTCATCGGTTGCCGTAAACAACTCCGGACGAATCAGTGTGGTGGCACCTGCATGCACCTGGGACACCGAGCCCACCTCCAGCGCCGACACCGCCTGGAATTATGGTCTGTACCCGTACCACGCCACCATCACCTACACGGAAAATGGCGTCACCACCACCGCGTACCTGGACATCAACGTCGCTAACTGGGCATTCTCCTGCTTCGACGGCAAGGCATATTTGCCGCCGACTGGCTTTGCTGGAAACACCGTAGTCGGGTACTAACGGCCATCGCGGCGTCCCGGCCCGAAGCACGGGCCGGTTTGTGTGACAGGTTGGAATGAGTATCACGGATCGTGATCAGCCGTTGATGGATCGGTTGCTCCGCCACCGAACATGGAATTGATTGACTTGTGATTGCTGCACTTGAGGCCCGAACATGAAGCTGAAGCTCTCCACCGCACTGCTCGTCACTGCCACCCTTTTCACCGCGCTGTCTCTCGTTGCCCAGAAAGCCCCCGTTGCCGCCTCTGAAAAGAGCGCCGCCGCTGCGGTCTTCGGCAAACTTCCGTTGAGCTTTGAGCCGACGGCAGACTCCGCGCGTTTTCTGGCGCACAGTGGCGGATACCTGGTCTCGGTGGGAGTTCGCGATGTCGCGGTCGCCGTCAGCGATGCCAAGTCCGGCATGGGCCAGACGCTGCGCTTCGGCTTCGATCACGCCAGCGCGGCCGGGCCGTTGCAGGCTCTGGAGCCGCAGCAGGGCGTGACCAACTACTACCTCGGCGACGATCCTTCAAAGTGGCGCCTGGGTGTAAAGAACTACGCAAAGGTTCTCGCCCGCGCAGTTTATCCCGGCGTGGATGTTGTTTACTACGGCGACCATCGCCGCCTGGAATTTGATTTCATCGTCGCTCCCAAGGCAGACCCCCGCGCCATCTCGCTCTCTTTCTCAGGCATGGACAAACTGTACAAGGATGCCTCCGGAGATCTGGTTGCCGAAGTCGCTGGTCGCCCGGTTCGTCTTGCCAGGCCTTACGCTTATCAGCGGATCGACGGTGTCTCCAGGCAGGTTGCGGCGGAGTTTGAACTCGCCTCTGCCGGCACTGTCCATCTCCGCATTGGCGATTACGATTCCAACTCGGAACTCGTCATCGATCCCGTAGTTACCTATGCCCAGTATCTCGGCGGCAGCAACGCCGATGTCGCCAATGGCATTGCCGTGGATGGCAGCGGAAATGCTTATGTGACCGGACAAACCGCATCGAGCAATTTCCCGGACAACCCGCCAAACCCGAACACCTTGCAATACAAGGCCACGCAGGATGCCTACATCGTCAAGTACAAGGCCGACGGCACGAGCTATCTCTACACGGCAATTCTGGGCGGCTCCAATGCAGGTTTTGCCGAGGGCAATGGCATTGCTCTCGACTCCTTGAATCAGGCTTACATCATCGGCGGAACGAACTTCACGGACCTCCCCGGTGTTCCCACCTCCGGCTATCTGAACAATCTCAACAAGTGGCGGGGCGGTGACAGCGACGCATTCATTTCAATCTTTGACCCCCTCGGCAATCTGGTTCGCACCTCGTACCTTGGCGGCGGCAGCGCCGACCTGGGATTCGGCATCGCCGTCGATTCCAACCAGAATGTAATCGCCGTCGGTGAGACCTGCTCGCAGGACTTCCCCGGATACAACGCATTTGAGACCAAGATCGAAGCCTGCGTCGCATTCATCACCAAGCTGAACAATCATCTGGACATTGGCGTCCCGCCCGGCAATGGCGCTTCCGCGCTTTCATTCCTGGCCACGGGCGGCTCTCCGGCTTACTTCTTCTCAGAATTCTACGGCGGGCAACTGGTTCCTCCTTTCCCCACGGCAAGCTGGTTTACAAACACGTTCTATGTCGCCGGCGCCATCATCGTGGACCCGAACGGCAACGTTCAGATTGCCAGCAATTCCGGCACCTCCAGTCCTGCTCTTCCTTCCGCCTCCACCTGGACGTGGTCCGATACCTTGTACGCCACGACGGTGGATAACACGATCTCCTGGGTGGACTACGGGAAGGCCCTGATTCCCACCTTCGCTCAATCCATTGCCTATGGCGTAGCTCTTGACCCCGTGGGCGACATCTTTGTCGCCGGTGGAACCACCACGCAAAACCTCTCTCCGTACAGTGACTACGGTGGTTCGGGCGCATGGGTTCTCAAGGTGGGTAAGAACCAGGGCGGATTCGTGTACGGCACGGCCCTTGAGACGCAGCCGAGCGATAGTTCGATCAAGATTGATGCGGCCCGCGCCATTGCCGTTGATTCGCAAGGCCAGGCATATGTGACCGGAACCGTTTCCGGCGGCTTCCTCAACGCTTCGGCGGGCACCTTGTCGAGCGCCTATCAACCGGCATTCGCCGGCGGCCAGGATGCATTCCTGGTCCAGATGAGCAACCCCGGCGCTATCAATTACGCAAGCTACCTGGGAGGTTCGGGCGTCGACCAGGGCCTTGGAGTTGCCGTGGATGCGAGCGGTTCCGCCTACGTTACGGGCAGCACCGCATCTGCCAACTTCCCGGCGATCAATCCGCTCTCCAACCCCAACAGCACGCCGACTCCAGGCGCGCAGGTTGTGCTCTCCGGCCTCCAGGACGCATTCGTTTCCAAGTTCAGTTTCTCTCCCGGCGGCTCAAGCCTGGTCTTCTCCACCTTCCTGGGAGGCTCGGGAATCGACCAGGGAAATGCGATTGCCGTCGATCCCTCCGGCCTGGGCAATATGTATGTCGCCGGCACAACCTACTCCCCGGATCTTGAACAACTCAATCCGGTCGGCTATGTCGGCGCGCAATCCTCGTATGGCGGCGGTGGAGACGGCTTTGTGGCCATGATTGCCGGCGCCAGTCTTGACACAGTTACGGTCACGCCCGGAAGCCTGAACTTCTCCTACGCTGACGTGGGTTATCCCAGCGCACCCTCCCTCGTCACCTACTCCATTCTGAGCGGCACATCGCCGGTGACAATCTCGGCGATCACCTTCAGCAACCCTGACTTTTCCATGGCGAACACGGGAGCCAATGATTGCTCGGCGGGCGGCCAGGTGGTTCCGGCTTCCGTTCCTCCCGTTGCCCCGGCCATTGGCTACTGCACCATCTCCGTGATTTTTACTCCATCGGCGCAAGGTCTCCGCACCGGCACCATGACCATTGTGGATAACACCAGCAGTGCCTCCCATGTCGTGACGCTTTCCGGCCAGGGAGCCAGCCCCAATGACGTGCTCTCAACCACGACCCTGACGTTTGCAACCGCCCAGGCCCTGAGCACTACCTCCGCGGCGCAGACCGTCACCCTGGGCAACACGGGCAAAGGGGATCTCTATATCAGCAGCATTACCGCCTCGGGTGATTTTGCGCAGACGAACAACTGCGGCACCGAGGTTGTCAAGAATGTCGGAAGCTGCCAGATCACGGTGACCTTCACTCCAACCGCGACCGGCATTCGCAGCGGCTACGTAACGATTACGGACAATTCGCTGGGCAGCCCGTACAAGATCATCCTGACCGGGACCGGCGTACTGACGTTGAGCACGGTTTCTTCTCCAGTTGCCTTCCCTCAGCAGGCGATCGGCGTCCCCAGTGCCGCCCAGTCCATCACGGTAAAAAACACGGATCCATCGCAGAACCTGGTCATCAGCAGCGCCACGGCCACCGGTGACTTCCAGGCCAACGCCACAGGCTGCACGGCCGCGCAGGTGCCTCCAGCAGGGAACTGCACGATCCTCGTCACCTTCACTCCCACGGCCTCGGGTACTCGCAGCGGCACGCTGACCATCAGTGGCAACGGCAACGTGAATGGCACTCCTCCCGCGAATGGCACTCCGATGCCGGTTACCTTCGCCCTCAGCGGAACCGCGGGCGCCACGGATTCACTGACGCCCGCAATCGTAAACTTCAACGGCACGAATGTCGGTGTCACTGCGCCGTCGCAGCCGGTAGTGCTCGCCAATCTCAGCACCTTCCCGCTCAGCGTGCAGAGCATCGCACTCAGCGGCGCAGCTGCCGGCGACTTCACCGAGAACGACAATTGCGGAACCAGCGTTCTGGCCGCACCCGCCTTCTGCACCATCAACATCGTCTTTACGCCCACGGCGGCCGGCAACCGTAACGCAACGCTCACCGTCATCAGCGGTGCCGCTGCGTCGCCCCAAACTGTTTCCATCGTCGGTGTCGGCACCGCCCCGGCCGTTACACTCTCCCAGGGAAGCACAAACCCCGTGACAGCCGTAAACTTCGGCAACGAGCCGTTGAACTCTGCCTCCAGCCCGCTTCCCGTTACGCTCACCAACTCGGGAACAGCGCCTCTCAACATTGGCAGCATTGCCTTCACCGGCGCCGCCGCCGCTGAATACAGCCAGACCAACACTTGCGGCACCCAGGTAGCTTCCGGAGCTTCCTGCGTCGTCAGCGTTGTGTTCACTCCCACGGCGCTCAATCCCCAGGCTGCGAATCTCGTGATCACCGACAATGCGACGCCGGCCACGCAGACGGTCGCGTTGCTTGGGTCGGGCGTACAGGTCGGCGCTCCCACGTTTAGTCCGACGGCATCGGTTGGACTCAGCTATCCCAATCAGCCTTTGAGCGTCGCCAGCGCGGTGCAAACCATCACGGTCACCAATACCGACCAGACCTTCCCGCTGACCTTGAGCACGCCGGTCACTACCGGAGACTTCCAGGTGGTGGCGCAGGCTGGTAGCTGCACTACCTCATTGCCGGCGAAGGGCACCTGCGTCATCGCCGTGACCTTTACGCCAACGGCGTCGGGCAACCGTACGGGAACTCTTTCCATCACCAGCAACGCCTCGCCGACTCCGGTCGTCTTCCCGCTCACGGGCATTGGCGGAGCCGGAGCATCCCTCAGTCCGACTGCGCTCAACTTGGGCAGCGCGAACCTTGGCGCAACCACTGCCGCGCAGTCAGTGACCTTGACGAATGGCACCGCCTTCCCGGTGAACATCTCGGGAATCACCATGAGCGGCCCTTCCGCCGCCCAGTTCTCCTCGGTGAACAACTGCGGAACCATCGTGCCGGCTTCCGGCGCCTGTAGCGTGAGCGTCGTCTTTAAGCCAACCGCAACCGGTACCCAGACGGCGACCATGACGATCAGCAGCGATGCTGCCACGCCGCTCACTCCAGTCGCGCTTACCGGAACCGGAACCACTCCGGTCGTCAGCCTTTCCCCGTCCAGCCTGACGTTTACAACGGCACAGGCACTGAACACTTCGTCCAGTCCGATGACCGTCACGCTCACCAACACGGGTAGCGGGCCGCTCAATTTCAGCAGCGCCATCACCATCCTCGGGAACAACTCGACGGACTTCTCCCAGGTCAACACTTGCGGTTCGCAGGTTGCCGCCAACGGCGGAAACTGCACCATCAGCGTCACCTTTACTCCCACGGCGTTGAACAGCCGCATCGCCTCACTCACCTTCTTTGACGACGCCGCCAACTCACCGCAAACCGTTGCGCTCAACGGAACCGGCACCAGCGGATCGGGAACCATTCAGCTCTCGTCCTCGACGCTCTCGTTCGGCAGCCAGCAGGTCAACGTAAAGAGCGCGGTGGAAGGCGTGACGGTTACCAACAGTTCCGCAACCACTCCGCTTACCATCAGCAGCATTACCATTACCGGCGCCAACTCGGGTGACTTCGCAATCGACCCGGCGTCCACCTGTGCTGCCAACACCGTCCTCCAGACCGGAGGCACCTGCATCGCAGGCATCACCTTCACGCCGACCACGACCGGGGTGCTGGAGACGGCCACGTTGAGCATTAACGGCAGCGCATCGAACTCGCCGCAAAAGGTCACGCTCACCGGAACCGGAACCACCGCTCCCTCGAATGCGGTGGATTTCACCCTCACTCCTCAGTCAACGGGAGTTACAGTGGTGCAGGGCAATACGGCGATCTTCAGCGTTACCGTTTCGCCCGTGAATGGCTTCAGCAGCAGCATCGGCTTCACCTGCTCCGGCCCGTCCGGCTCCAGTTGCTCCATCTCGCCGAACCCGCAGACCATGGACGGCACGTCAACCCACACTGTGCAGCTCTCCGTGAATACCTCTGGAGGCAACGGCACCACCGCGAATCTGCGGATGGGTTCACGCTCCATCTTCTTTACGCTGCTTCCGTTCACCATGATGGGAATGCTGCTCATGAAGCGGCGCCGCGGCCTCTGGCTCGTCCTCATGCTGCTGGTGTTGTGCCTGGTGATGGGAATGGCAGGATGCGGAGCGGGATCGGGCAGCAGCAGCACTTCCGGCGGATTGCAGCCGGGCTCGTCCTATCCGATCACCTTTACCGCAACCTCAACCGGGGCGGCTCCGGTCACGCATAGCCTGTCTCTGACTCTGAACGTGACCACCAAGTAAGGGATTCCATCTCTTCGCGGCACGCTGCTGGCGGCGTGCCGCGGAGATCATTCTGTTATCTTTCTCTCATGCGCCTTCAAGTTTCCTGCTTCGGCCGCCTGCGCGAACTTCTCGCCCCGGAAGTCGTGATCGAGCTTTCCTCGCCGGCGACGGTGGCCGAGCTCTGGAAAGCTCTGCGCTCGCAGTACCCCGCCCTTGCTCCCTTCGAGGGAGCTGTCGCAATCGCCGTCAACGAGTCCTTTGCCTTGCCGTCCACGCCACTTGCCGAGGGAGATGAGGTGGCGCTGCTGCCGCCTGTCAGCGGAGGCCACTCCGGTCCTGCGCTCCCCCTAGTCTCTGCCCATGCCAGCCTCCAGCGCGAACCACTCGATGCCGCTGCGCTGCTCGCCCAGATCAAGGATGGCGAAGACGGCGCTGTCTGTCTCTTCGATGGAGTTGTCCGCAACAACACCCGAGGCCGCCGCACCCTCTACCTTGAATATGACGCCTACCCTGCAATGGCCCTTGCTGAGATGGAGAAGCTCGCGCTCCACGCGTTATCGGCTCTTGCGGTCCGCGATCTCCGCATCGTCCACCGCATCGGACGCATCGAAATCGGCCAATCCAGTGTCCTGATCGTCGTCGCCAGCGCTCATCGCGCCGCGGCTTTTGACGCCTGCCGCTGGCTCATCGACTCGCTGAAGAAAACCGTGCCCATCTGGAAGAAGGAGTTCTTTGCCGATGGAGCAGCCTGGGCCGACGGCGACCCGTTTCCTCCCGAGGTAACGGTTTAGCGCCGGATTCCATGCCTTCCGAAACTTCCGAATCCCGGCCAACTCACTTTCCCTATAATTGCTTTGGCATGTTCTCTCGTCTGTCACTCCTGTTTCTATCGGTGCTTCTGGTCCCCTCCTTCGCGCAGAACGCGCCGGTTGAGCCTCCCAACCCTCCGGACATGTCCAAGGTTCCGTGGTCTCCCGTCCGCCGCAACCCAGTGCCCGGGCAGACCTCATCGCCTCCCACCATCTCTGTGAACGTAAAACTGGTCAATGTATTTGCCAGCGTGGCCGATGGCGACGGCGCGCCTTACGGGGGACTGAAGAAAGAAGACTTCCGCATTCTCGAGGATGGCATCGAACAGAAGCTCGCGGTCTTCGAACGCGAGTCCGAGTTGCCGCTCTCCATTGTCGTCGCCATGGACACCAGCATGAGCACGCGCAAGGATCTCCCGCTGGAAATTGCCTCGGCGCGCAAGTTCACCCACGCCATCATTCGCCCGGTCGATGCCATCTCCCTCTACCAGTTCTCCACCTACGTCTCCCAGGCTCTGCCCTTTACCAATGACGAGCGCCGCGTGGACGAGGCTCTGGGCCATCTCCGCACCGGTGCGGCCACTGCTCTCTATGACGCCATCTTCCTCGGCGCCGAGGCATTGCAGCGCCGCCAGGGACGCAAAGTCATCGTCCTCATCAGCGATGGCGGAGACACGGCCAGCAAAACGGATTATCCGGAGGCGCTACGCGCCGCGCAGATCGCCGAGGCCCTCATCTACTCCATCATCATGGTGCCCATCGAAGCCGACGCCGGGCGCGACACAGGCGGCGAGCACGCCCTCATCCAGCTCTCCAGCGATACCGGGGGAAAGTTCTTCTATGCTACTTCCACCGCCCAGCTCGACGAGGCATTCCGCCAGATCAGCGAGGAGCTCCGCACCCAGTACCTGCTCGCTTATTACCCCGTCAGCCGCGTGGGCGCAGAGTTCCGCCGCATCTCCGTCGAGTTGACCGCCGAGGCGAAACAGCGCGCCAATCGTGAGCTCTTCGTCCGCAACCGCGCCGGATACTACAACAGCAAGATCGAGTAACCAGGGCCGCCAGGCTTCCCTCTCCCCGGCAATCGCGCGCTTCACCCGTCTCTCAATTCGGCTGCCGTCTGCTCCCATCTTCGGATAGAATTGACTCATGCCTTTCCATCCGCCCAACAAGAGCAAGACCCCTCCACCGGAGGAGACCTTCGAAGAGGCTGCCTATCTCAAGGCCCTCGGTGAGAAGCAGAAACTCGTCAGCGTCAAGCTCCAGGGAGGCGAAATCCTCCGCGGCTGGATTGAGTATTACGACCGCAACATGCTGCGCCTCACCCGTGACGGCGCGCCCAATCTTTTCATCTTCAAGTCTGAGATCATGTACATCGCGGAGGGTGAAATCACCGCCCCGAAGGTTCGCCGGCCCAGGGCCGTCAAAGCCGCGCCGCAGTCACCGCTCACGCCGGAATCATCGAGCGCCCAGTAGCATGACCGCGCACGCTGCCTCCGGTTTTCTCCCCCAGGCCACGGCAATCGCCCAGGAAGCTGGCAAGCTCCTCATGCCCTTCTTTGAGCGCCGCATTGGCTTTGAATACAAGGGAGACGTTGACCTGGTCACAGAGGCTGACCGCGCCAGCGAGCAGCTCATCGTCTCGCGTTTGCGCGCCGCCTGGCCCGAGCATGACATCGTCGGCGAAGAGGGCACACGGGATACCCATGGCGGCGGCTTCCGCTGGTATGTCGATCCCCTTGACGGCACCACCAACTTCGCCCACGGCTATCCGGTCTTCTGCGTCTCCATGGGACTCGAGTTCGAAGGCCGGCTCATTGCCGGAGTTCTCTATGACCCCACGCGCGACGAGCTCTTCGCCGCTGAAAAGGGAAGTGGCGCAACTCTCAACGGCAAGCCCATCCATGTTTCCACTACCACCACCTTGGCTGAGTCCATTCTCGGCACCGGATTTCCCAGCTTCAAGCGCCACAAGAATCCGAACATCCACTTCTACCACCAGATCACGCTGCGCTCGCACGGCATCCGCCGCGCCGGCTCCGCCGCCCTCGACCTTGCCTGCGTTGCCGCGGGCCGCTACGACGGCTACTGGGAGTTCAATCTCAACCCCTGGGATACCTCCGCCGGCGTTCTCCTTGTACAGGAAGCGGGAGGCTCCGTGACCCGCTTTGACGGAACGCCTTTTCGCATCGACAGCCGTGAAACTCTCGCCTCCAACTCCATCATCCATCAGGAGCTTCTCGATAACTTCCGCGAGATCTTTGCCGGGCGCGGCCTCGAAGAGTTGCCCTCCATTGCCGATTACCTCGCCCAGCGCAAGTAACGCGAAACTCTCCGCTCGCCCCCACCCTTTCACCGGCGCTTTTGCTACAATCATGGGTTCGCAGATGAGTTGTTGCAACTAAGACCAAGGAAGAGGATCTCCCAAAATTTATGGCTTACGTGATCGCAGAACCGTGTATTGGAACCAAGGACACTGCTTGCGTGGATGCATGTCCGGTCGATTGCATTCACCCCAAGAAGGACGAAGCCTCGCACGCCGCCGAAGAGATGCTTTATATCGATCCCGTCGAGTGCATTGACTGCGGCGCTTGCGTCCCGGTCTGCCCCGTCTCGGCGATCTTCGCCGTGGACGACCTGCCCGAAAAGTGGAAGAGCTACACCGAGCGTAACGCCAAGTATTTCGGACGGTAGTCGGCCCATGATGCCGTAGCGGTTCAGACTCGCGCGGCTCTTCCGGCGAATCATTTTCGACCATCAAGTCTGCAAGGGCGCGCCCGCTTTCGGGGGTGCGCCTTTGCTTTTCCGCTTGCACCTACGCTCGCCCGCCGCCCGCACTGCCAACCAGAGCTCCTCGACGTGCATCTCTCCCCTCAACAGGTCTCCGGTCGGCTGGCGAACCCTATGTCGCACCTGCCCTATCGTCTTACTCCGCCGCTCCAGCCGCTCCGCAACCAGGAGCCGCACCGCCGCATCTCGGCCTTTGTGCGCGGAGTGGTGGCTGGCGCTGCGGATCTCGACCCAGCCGCGGTACTCACCGCTACCGTCGCCGGAGCCACCTTCGGATACAGTGTCGGCTGGGTTGTGCTGCTCTCCGTCCCCGTGCTCTGGAGCGTTTTTTCCGTTTCGGCCCGCATTGGCCGCGACTCCCGCAAGGGGCTCGTCGAACTGGTCCGAGAGCAGTACGGCCGCAACGCTGCTCTCGCCCTTGCCCTCGGGGTCTTTGGCGTCAATTTTGCTATGATCATCGGCGATCTCGTTGCCGTCAGCGATGCGCTATCCATTGTCACCAATCAGTGGCGCGCATTTTTCCTGGTGCCGCTGGCCTTTCTCGTCTGGTATATGCTCATTGTCGGCAACGCCCGCAAAAGCATGGAGCGCCTCGGCCTGCTCTCGCTTTTCCTCATTGCATACGTTGTTGCCGCTTGCTACACCGTTCATTCCCCGGCTGCGCTGGCCCGCGGCATCCTTCTGCCGCATCTTGAGGCCACCTCTGCATACTCGATGGCGGTCATCGCCGTCTTCGGCTCGCTTCTCACCCCGGATGTCATCGTCTGGCAGACCAGTTCCAAGCGCGAAATTCCCCGCGACGCCGAACATCTGCATGACACCGAGACTCACGCGGGAACCTTCGTTGCCACCCTGGTTTCGCTCTCTGCCATCGTTGTTGCCGCCAGCTTCCACGTCGCCGACCCTTCGCTGATGACCACGCGTTCGGCATCGCAGTCTCTCGCCTTTCTCGGCTCCGCCGGACCGCTGCTCTTTGCTCTCGGAATTCTTGGTTCCGGCATGGTAGCCCTTCCGCTGCTTGCCGCTTCGCTCTCGTTCAGCATCTCGGAGGCTGTCGGCTGGGACTCCGGCCTTAACAAGGAGCCTTGGGAGGCGCGATACTTTTACATCGTCATCTCCACTATCCTGCTCGTCTCCGTCATCATCTCCCTCTTCGGAGTCAATGTCGTTCGCCTCCTCTACTGGTCGCAGGTTGGTGCCGGAGCGCTGGTTGTCCCCATCCTCGGCTTCCTTCTGCTTCTCGGGCGCAACCGCCGCGTCGTCCACTCTTTCAACCGCCCGCTCGACGAGTTCTGCCTCTCCTTCGCCGTCCTTGCCATGCTTATCGCCAACATCCTCTTTGTCTGGACGGAGTGGATCGCCCCGAATCTCTGATGGCAGCAGAGTGGCGCTCCGCCTTGGCCATGGCGTGGCAAATGTAAGGTTTCCTGCTGAGATGCCTCGCCGGCCCTCGCGCCCGCCTCCAAACGCCTATATTCCCTCCTCCCGCCGAAGATTATTGATTGCCCCATGCCCGCGTGGTAGCTTCATTTGTTCGGAATATTGCGAAGAATGTCCGCAAGCATTTTCTTAAGGAGATGGAACTATGCCTCTGGTTTCGATGCGGCAGTTGCTCGATGAGGCCGCCAAGGGCGGCTACGGCGTTGGCGCCTTCAACGTAAATAACATGGAACAGATTCAGGCCATCATGGAAGCCGCACGGGACACCAAGTCGCCGGTCATCATCCAGGCTTCCCGTGGCGCGCGCGCGTATTCGCAGGATCTCTTCCTCTATCACCTGATGCTGGCCGCCTCCGAACTCTATCCGGAGATTCCGCTGGTCATGCACCTGGATCACGGAAACAGCTTTGAGACCTGCAAGTCCGCCATCGACCTGGGCTTCACCTCGGTCATGATGGACGGCTCGCTGAAGGAAGACGGCAAGACGCCGGCAACCTTCGAAGAAAACGTCGCGGTCACCAAGGCCGTCGTCGACCTGGCCCACAAACACGGCGTCACCGTCGAAGGCGAAATCGGCGTGCTGGGTGGCATTGAGGACGGTCACGGCGCCGGCGGCAGCGGCCTTGAGCACGTCACCGACCCGGCCCAGGCCGTCGAGTTTGTAGCCCGCACGGGCGTCGACGCTCTGGCCATCGCCATCGGCACCAGCCACGGCGCTTACAAGTTCAGCAGCAAACCAGACGGCTCCGTGCTGAAGATGGATGTCCTCATGGAAATTCACAAGCGCCTGCCAAACGTCCACCTGGTCATGCACGGCTCGTCCAGCGTCCCCAAGGATCTGCAGGATGTCATCAACCAGTACGGCGGAAAGTTGAAGCCGACCTGGGGCGTGCCCGTCGAGGAAATCCAACTGGGAATCCGCAACGGCGTCCGCAAGATCAACGTCGATACCGACAACCGCCTCGCCATCACCGGAGCCATCCGCAAGGTCTTCACCGAGACGCCGGAGAAGTTCGATCCGCGCGACTACATGAAGCCCGCGCGCGACGCCATGAAGAAGGTCGTCGCCCAGCGCATGACCCAGTTCGGCCAGGCCGGCCACGCCGGCGACTACGCGCCTATCTCCATCGAAGAGATGAAGAAGCGCTACGCCGCCCAGGCCGCCACTGCAAAGTAAGGCCCCACGGCGAGATATAGAAGTGGCCCACTCAATGCTCGGTTCGTTGAGTGGGCCGCTTAGTCTTGGTCTTGTTATCGATCTTGTTCTTAATGTGTCATTCCGAGCAAGGTGAGGAATCCCTGCCCAGCTCAAATCTCTTGGGCGACTCCAGAGGCACTCCATCCAGCGATCGATTTTGATCCGTCGCCATCACGGTTTCTTCTCGGTAGTCGGGCCCCGATAGGATGTTGCAAAGTCAAGAAACGATTGCATAGACGAATCGAACGCCTCGAAGTTTCTTGCGCTCAACACCAGGATCAGAACCCGGTGCGGCTCTTCAATATAGATAATCCGCTCGTGCGCGTTGCTGCGTTCTCCGCTCTCGAATGTGTAGACCCGCGCCCGGGTCTTTGCCTTCGCCAGGTATAGCGGCTGTTCCTTCTGTACCGTGCCGGCCTTGTACTTGTCTCTGAATGTTGTGACGTCGTAGTCCACGTAGGAGTTGAAATTCCGGTACTCTTCGTTGGGTCCAATCGGCGCGGAGCTGATGTAAATCCAGGCGTTGGCCGTGTTCGAATCCATGCCATTGCGAAGGAAGAATGCAAGCCCCGGCCCTCCAACCCGCGACCATCCCTTGGGGATGGTCATCTGGATGACGCCATCCTTCGTGGGAATCCCATCCGTCTCGCTGGTCTGCGCAGCGCATAGGCCGGAGACAATTACGGCAACCATCAACCCGGCAACCACACGCAATCCGCCGGACTTCCATTTCAAGATCATGCTCATGCCGCGTCCTTGTACCATGTCGAATATAGAACAAGAAATATAAAACATAAACGGCGCGAGCCGCAGCCCGCGCCTTAGAAATCGTTCGCTCCTATACTCCGTAGATTGGATACCAAGGCGAGGCCGCCTTCAGCCCGGCATTGACGTTCTCAATGTTCTTCACGCCTTCCACTTCCAGCCATGCGCGGAAAGCCGCGAGCCCCTTTTCGGCGAAGATCGGAACGCCGTCGGCCCACGTCGCGCGACCGCAGAGCACGCCGTTGTATTTCACGCCGCTCTCGCCCACCAGCTCCAGGGTCTCGGAGAACTCCGCGTTGCTTACCCCCGCCGAGAGGTAGATGTACGGCTTGTCCGTCGCCTCGGCAGACTTCCGGAAGAGCGCCTGCGCCTCGGTCTTCGAGTATGCCTTCTCGCCCTTGAAGCTCTTGGTTCCTTCCACAAATTTCATATTGATGGGCACTTCCAGCTTCAGAACGTCCACGTTGTACTTCGGCTTGCTGAACTCGCTCATGTAAGCCATCACGATCTCCGGCTTCTTCTTCGCGTAGGCGAGGCTCTTCTCGTCCAGCCCCTCTTCGTAGCCGATGATCTCCAGGAAAAATGGAATGTCGTTGGAGACGCACTCGTCGCCGATGCGCTCCGTCCATGCGTGCTTCAGTTCGTTGATATCCTTCGGATCCGTGGGCGAGTAGTAGAGCAGAATCTTGATGCAGTCCGCACCTGCCTGCTTCAGCCGGCGCACGCTCCACACGTCCAGCAGGTCGGGCAGGCGTCCGGGAGTCTGCTTGTCATAGCCGGTCTTTTCGTAGGCCAGCAGCAATCCGGCGCGGCTGTTGCGCGCCTCTGCCGCGGGCAGCCCCCACTCGGGGTCCAGCAGAATCGCACTCGCGTAGCGGGTGAGCACTTCGCTCACCGCAATCTTGAAATCGATCAGGTCCTGTTCCGTTGCCTTTGCTCCGAGCGCCTTCTTCAAGGAGCCGCGCTGATCCATCGCCGCGGCGGCAATCACGCCCCGCTCGTTTGATACCGCTTTCAATCCCGCCAGTTTTCCTGGAGTAAGTTTCACGTTCGTCCTCCTGCAACTCTCAGATGCCTGTGACCTGCCGCGCGGCAGCATCGCCGCGCCCATAACTACAGCTTCACTCCAGCGGCGGAGAGAACCTCGCGCTGCCGTGCCACCAGTTCGGAGATGCCTTTGCGTGCCAGCGCCGTCATCCGCGCCAGTTGCTCGTCGCTGAACGGCTCATGCTCGGCCGTCGCCTGGATCTCGATAAACTTGTCGGCTCCGGTCAGTACGTAATTCATATCCACCTCGGCGCGCGAGTCCTCTTCATACGCCAGGTCAAGCATTGGCTCTCCATCCACAATGCCAACGCTGATTGCGGCGACCGTGTCCTTCAACGGGAGTTGCTTCAGAGTTCCCGAAGCCACCAGCTTCTGCATGGCCAGAGCCATGGCCACAAAGCCTCCGGTGATGGAAGCCGTGCGCGTGCCGCCGTCGGCCTGGATCACATCACAGTCAATCCATAGCGTGCGCTCGCCAAGCTTCGCCATGTCCACAATGGCGCGCATGGAGCGGCCAATCAGGCGCTGAATCTCATGGGTGCGTCCGCCCTGCTTGCCCTTTGCGGCTTCACGCGCGGTGCGGGTCAGGGTGGCGCGCGGCAGCATGCCGTACTCGCTGGTAATCCAGCCCTTGCCCTGGTTGCGCATCCATCCCGGAACGCTGTCCTCGATGGTGGCGGTGCAGATGACCCGCGTGTTTCCTACCTCAATCAGGCATGAGCCTTCGGCGGTGCGAATGAACTCGGGCGTCAGCTTCAAGTCGCGCATCTGGTCCAGCGCGCGATTGTCAGAACGAAAAATCATCTTTTTCCTTACTTTTCAGGAGGAGTTGTAGTTTGCGGCACCGGGGTTCCAGGAGCCGAACCATTCACTACTATGCTAATCGTTGGAAAACGAAAGTTGGCGGAAAAGATAATCGTTGAGGGCAGTGCCGAACGATTGACTGTTTATACATGGCGCCATCTTCAACGATTGACCGGAAAGGCAATAGTTTCGCCTCCCGCGACCCCCTCAGCGCCCGGCGTCGAGGTCGGCGCGTTCGACGTTCTCGGCGTCGAAGCCGAGGAAGACCGGAGCCTGGGTGTGAAATTTCTCCACCGAGTCGGTGACGAAGAACTTGTAGGAGGGTTCGCCCGCCGCAAGGCTGTGTCCATCCAGAAGAAGCAGAAGCGCGCGCGCCGTGGCCTCGGCGGAATCGACGATCTCAATGCGCTGCGGGACGACGCGCCGCAGCAGGCCGCGCAGCAGGGGATAGTGCGTGCAGCCGAGCACCAATACATCGACATTCATCGATGCAGTACGCAGGGCCTCGATGGTGTAGATGCGCGCCACCTGCTCGGTCACCGGGCTTTCGATCCATCCCTCTTCCACCAGGGGCACCAGCAGCGGACAGGCTTTCTCATGCGTGGCAAAGCCGCGCCGGGCGAGGGCGCGCTGGTAGGCGTGGCTGGCGCAGGTGGCCTCGGTGGCAAAGACCAGGGCCTCGCGGCTCTTGGAGACCGCTGCCGCGGCGTCGGCTCCGGGCTCGATGACGCCGATGACGGGAATAGAGACCGCCGACTTCACGTCATAGAGCGCGAGGGCCGAGGCCGTGTTGCAGCCGATCACCAGCAGGTCCACGCCGCGCGCGGCCAGAAAGCGGGCGGCCGCCGTGGTGTAGCGCGCGACGAACTCCTGCGACTTGGTGCCGTAGGGAAGGCGGGCAGTGTCTCCGAAGAAGAGATAGTTGGCGTTCGGCACCAGGCGCGCAATGGCGCGGAGCACCGTAAGTCCGCCGACGCCGGAGTCAAAGACTCCGATGGTAGGACGATGTGAGTTGGCAGTCACCTGAATCAATGTAGCGCAAAAGAGGGAAGCGCGTGAATGGCTGTTCCCCACATTCGCCAAAGGCAGGCGGATGTGGGCCACCTGTCCGATGGCGGGAACAAGTGCAAAGTCAAAGACCCCACCCTGGCCAAAGGAAGGCCAGGATGGGGCACCCTGAAGGATATCGATGAATGGGAATGTAGGCCGAACCGCCCGCTCCAGTATGGGCCAGCGCTGGGTCAGCGCCGGTACTGTTGGTCGCTGACCTGTTCCATCCAATCGACGACTTTTCCGTCGCGCTGTTCCTGGATGGCGATGTGGGTCATGGCGGTCAGTGGGGTTGCGCCATGCCAGTGCCTCTCGCCGGGCGAGAACCAGACCACGTCGCCGGGCCTGATCTCCTCGACCGGGCCGCCTTCGCGCTGAGCCCAGCCGCAGCCAGAGGTGACGATGAGAGTCTGGCCGAGGGGATGAGTATGCCAGGCAGTTCGCGCGCCCGGCTCAAAGGTCACGCTGGCACCCTGGACCAGCGCGGGATCGGGGGCCTGAAAGAGCGGATCGATCCGCACGGTGCCGGTAAACCAATCGGACGGTCCCTTGACGGAGGGTTGCGTGCCAGCTCTCTTGATTTCCATAATCGGTATTTGCTCTCCTGATGAATTTGTTTTGTGGCTGGCGGTTCGTGTTCACCCTGCCGCTTAGAGGCTGGTCATTTTCTCCAGGCGTTCGGGGTAGCGAGCACTATCTACATGGTTAAGATGCCACCCTTGCACGCTGCTCTTCTCGCCAGCGGGCGGGCGGGACGCCTTCCCAGATACGGAAAGCGCGCACGAATGAATTGGAGTCCTCGTAGCCGAGCAGGTAAGCCGCTTCATTCAGCTCAAGGACGGAGTTGTTGAGATAGTGGCGGGCAAGCTGATGGCGTGCCTCTTCGAGAACCCGCTGGAAGCTGGCGCCGGTCTCCTGCAAACGGCGCTGCAAGGTGCGGGAGCTGACGTGGAGAGCGCGAGCGATGTCCTCAACGGCGGGACGGCGGCCGGTGAGCTGCTGCTGTATCTCCCGGCGGACTGTTTCGGTGAAGTCTTCCTCCCCGCTTTGCTTTCTGAGCTCTTCATCGAGCTGGGGCGCCAGCACGGAAAGAAGCTCGGCATTGCGGGTGACGAATGGGCGCTGCGCGTCGGCCGCGCGAAAGACGATTGCATTGCGGGTTGTGCCGCAAATTACGGGGCATCCGAAATGACGCTCCATGGTGTTTCGGTATGCGCGGTCCTGGGCAAACTCCAGCCGCAAGGGAGAGATGTTGGTTCCGGTGCCGTGGCGGGCAATGGAGAGCATCCAGGCAAAGCAGCAATCGACGAGCACGCGCGGCTCCATGCCGGTGCTGAGGGTCCAGCGGAACTGGATGCTCCACCCGCCGTCGTCCACCCGCTGCAAGATCTCTTCCGGGCAGGTGAGCTGCTTGTAGCGCGCGATCTGGTGCACGGCCACTCCAAGGTTTTCCGTGGAGAGCGCGGCAAGCGCACTGGGGCTGAAGTGTTCGGTTTTTGCTTCCGTGCCGAGCAGAAGACCGACGGCCGGGTCGCCGCTGACCTCTCCCATGGCACGCCAGAGAGCGAAGAGCTCTTCCGTGGTGACGAGCACGCGCGGCTGCGCAAAGAGGTTCTGCGGGAGCCCGGCTCTGCCGAGGACGGCAGAGACACGGACTCCCACTTCTTCCAACTTGTGCGGCAGGTGACCGGAGACGCGGAAGTGTTTGTTCATCGATTTACTCAGACTTGAGCGAAGCCATATCGATTGAGAAGCGGTACTTGACGTCGGACTTCAAGAGCCTCTCGTACGCTTCATTGACCTTCTGGATGGGGATGACCTCGACATCGGCGGTGATGTTGTGCGCGCCGCAGAAATCAAGCATCTCCTGGGTTTCCGCAATTCCGCCGATGGGGGAGCCGGAGAGGCTGCGGCGACCCATGATCAGGCTGAAGGCCGAGACCGCGAGCGGCTTTTCCGGGGCGCCGACGAGCGTGATGTTTCCATCCCGGCGCAGCAGACTGATGTAGGCGTTGATGTCGTGATCGGCGGCGACGGCGTCGAGGATGAAGTCGAAGCTGCCGGTATGCTTTTGCATCTCGGACGAATTTTTCGAGATGACGACCTCATCCGCTCCAAGGCGGTGGGCATCTTCTTTCTTGCCGGGCGAAGTGGTGAAGACAACGACGTGCGCTCCGAGGGCGTGCGCTAGCTTGACGCCCATGTGGCCCAGTCCGCCGAGTCCGACGACGCCAACTTTCTTGCCCTTGGTTATACCCCAGTGGCGCAGCGGCGAGTAGGTTGTGATTCCGGCGCAAAGCAGGGGAGCGGCCCCGGCAAGGCTGAGGTTCGAGGGGACGCGGAGGACAAACCGCTCATCGACGACGACGCTCTCGGAGTATCCGCCGTAGGTGACGCCTCCAAGATGCTTATCAGGAAAGTTGTAGGTGAAGGTCGGCTTGGAACAGAACTGTTCGAGTCCCGCTTTGCACTCGGGGCAGGTGCCGTCGGAATCCACCATGCAGCCGACGGCGGCGAGATCGCCAGCCTTGAACTTCTTGACTGCCGAGCCGACCTTGGTGACACGTCCGACGATTTCGTGTCCGGGGACGCAAGGGTAGACGGTGGGCATCACGCCGCTCCATTCGTTACGAACCTGGTGGAGATCGGAGTGACAGATGCCGCAGAAGAGAATCTCAATCTGTACGTCTTGTTCGGTTGGATCGCGACGCGCGATCACGGTGGAGGCGAGCGTCGATGTTGCACTGGCAGCGGAGTATGCTTTGGCGTTGAACATATGCTGAGTTTAGATGCGAGGCGCCTGGTGCGATATGCACGTCGCGCCATTGTGTATGCAAAATACGCCAACCTGCGATTTGCTGGAGTGCGTGAGAGTGAAATGGGGCATTTTGCGAGATTTTCCGGCGCTCGCCGTATTTAATCCGACCAAAATAATCGCCATTCGCTAACTCATTGCAGCCGCAGAGGGTAATGCAATCCCCGTTGGATGATCTTTGTTGCTTTTTGGAATTTGGCGCATCTATACTCGTATTGGCGACTGAAAAGGTCGGAGATCCACGGAGATTCCTGCTTCCATGCTGAAGCTCACCAAGAAGGCCGATTACGGGTTGATCGCGGTTCGCCACCTGGCGGAGCACGCCGATCTGGGGGCATGCAGCGCCAAGGACCTGGCGGAGATGTACGGGATTCCGCAGGAGGCGCTGGCGAAGATTTTGCAGAGGCTGGCGCGGAGCAAGCTGCTGATTTCGCAGCAGGGGACAAACGGCGGGTATGTGCTGGCGCGCGATCCACGAACGATCTCGGCGCTGGAAGTGATACGGGCAATCGAGGGGCCGCTGTTTATGACAAGCTGCAACTCGTCGGCCAAGGGGTGCAGCCAGAGTTCGAAGTGCACGGTGCGGGAACCCTTGCAGAAGGTGAGCCGCACGATTGAAGAGGTGCTCGGCAGGTTGACGGTTTGGGAGCTGCGCGAGAGTTCAGAAGAGGCCGCCCCGATCACGATTGAGGGCGAATTGGTAAGGATCGAAGTATCTGGAGGGAATTATGGCAAGTGACGCGGCAGTAAAACTACCAATTTATATGGACAACCATGCCACGACGCGGGTCGATCCGCGGGTGCTTGAAGCGATGCTGCCGTACTTCGGCGAGATTTATGGCAACGCCGCCAGCCGCAATCATGAGTTCGGCTGGGTTGCAGAGCAGGCGGTGGACAACGCGCGCGAGCAGATTGCCAAGCTGATCGGCGCCACGGCGAAGGAGATGGTGCTGACCTCCGGGGCTACCGAGAGCAACAACCTCGCGATCAAGGGCGTGGCGGAGATGTACCGCGAGAAGGGCAACCACATCATCACCGAGGTGACCGAGCACAAGTGCGTGCTGGATACCTGCAAGCGGCTGGAGAAGCACGGCTACCGGGTGACGTATCTTCCGGTGCAGAAAGACGGGCTGATCGACCTGAACCAGTTGAAGGATTCGATGACGGACCAGACGATCCTGGTTTCGATCATGGCGGCGAACAACGAGATTGGCATTCTGCAGCCGATCCGCGAGATTGGAAAGCTCTGCCACGAGAAGGGCGTGCTCTTCCACACGGACGCGGTGCAGGCGGCGGGCAAGGTTCCGTTCAACGTGATTGACGACAACATTGATCTGGCGTCAGTGACGGCGCACAAGATTTACGGGCCGAAAGGCGCGGGCGCACTGTATGTGAGGCGGCGAAATCCGAGAGTGCAATTGGTGGCGCAGATGGACGGCGGCGGCCACGAGCGCGGGATGCGCAGCGGCACGCTGAATGTTCCGGGCATTGTGGGACTGGGCAAGGCGTGCGAGCTGGCGCGGCTGGAGATGGGCGAAGAGTCGAAGCGGTTGTTTGCACTGCGCGAGAGCCTGCGCGAGCAGATTATGTCAAAGCTCGACGAATGCTACATCAACGGCAGCATGGAGCATCGGCTGCCGGGAAGCCTGAACATCAGCTTTGCGTACGTGGAAGGCGAATCACTGCTGATGGGGATCAACGACATCGCGGTCTCGAGCGGTTCGGCCTGCACGTCGGCAACGCTGGAGCCGAGCTACGTGCTGAAGGCTCTGGGCGCGGGCGATGACCTGGCGCACAGCTCGATACGCTTTGGACTGGGCCGCTTTAACACGCAGGCCGAAGTGGACTACGTGGCGGCGAAGATTGTGGACGTGGTCAACCGGCTGCGCGAACTCTCTCCGCTGTATGAGATGCACAAGGAAGGCGTCGATCTCTCGAAAGTGAAGTGGGCCGCCGAGCCAGCAACGCACTAAACGGCGACCGCGACCGCTCCGCCCTAGCCGCAAAAGCAGCGGCGCAGGTGGGGCACCCGTAGGATGGATCACAGAGATTTCGCGGTTCCGTGGGGGAATTGCGAATGCACGAAGGAGAATACAGGGATGGCTTACAGCGATAAGGTACTGGACCACTACACAAATCCGCGGAACGTTGGCACGATGGACAAGAACGCCGATGAAGTAGGCACGGGACTGGTCGGCGCTCCGGAGTGCGGTGACGTGATGAAGCTGCAAATCCGGGTGAATCCGGAGACGAAGATCATCGAGGACGCGAAGTTCAAGACGTTTGGCTGCGGCTCGGCGATTGCTTCTTCGTCCCTGGCGACGGAGTGGGTGAAGGGCAAGACGGTGGACGAAGCTCTGCAGATCAAGAACACGGACATTGTGAAAGAGCTTTCACTGCCTCCGGTGAAGATTCATTGCTCGGTGCTGGCAGAAGACGCGATACGCGCCGCCATCTCCGACTGGAAGAAGAAGAACGTATAGCTGTGATTACTGAACGACTGGACGGAGCTTCATGACGACAGGGCAATCGGCGGTAGCAACGGGAATCAACATCACGGAGAAGGCACTGGAGCACATCCGGGCTGCGATGCAGAAAGAGGGCATCGCTCCAGAACTGGGCGGATTACGCCTGGGCGTGCAGGGCGGCGGGTGCTCCGGCCTCTCCTATAACATTCGCTTTGACACGCAACCGCGCGAGCGCGACCGCATTTTTTCCTACGGCGACATTCGCGTGTTCGTCGATCCGAAATCGTTTATCTATCTGAACGGAATGACCGTGGAGTGGGAAGAGACACTGATGCATCGCGGCTTTGTCTTCCAGAACCCGAATGCAAAGAAGAGCTGCGGCTGCGGCAGCAGCTTCTCCTAAAAGGGAAGGGAACGGCGATGAGCGATTCAACCAATACGGGAGTAAAGACGGCGACTGCGGGCAAAGCGCATCTCCAGGTGATCCAGGCGCGGCCGCACCCGCACCGCTGCTGGAGCTGCGGCGACATGCGCGCCGAGCACTTCTGCGGCGAGTGCGGACACGTGCAGCCGGCATTGCCGACGGACTTCTTCTCGTTCTTCGGGCTGCCACGCATGCTGCAACTGGACGAGGCCGCGCTGGAACACGAGTTCTACGCACTGAGCCGGAAGCTGCACCCGGATGTGTATTCGCGGGCAACGGCGCGGGAGCAGGCGTGGAGTTTGGAGAAGACCTCGCAGCTGAATGACGCCTACCGCACGCTGAAGGATCCGATCTCGCGCACGGAATACCTGCTGATGCTGGAAGGTATTCAACTGGAAGAGCAGAGCAAGATTGCAACGGAACAGGCGCGTGCTTTTGGAACGGAGAAGAAACAGACGGTTCCGGCGGAGTTGCTGGAGGAAGCGTTTGAGCTGAACATGCTGCTGGAAGAAGCCAAGATGGGCGGCGTTGACGACGACCTGCGCGCGCAGTTGAACGCGACGCGCGAGGCGCTGACGACGCGGCTGAATGCAATGCAGGAGGAGCTACGCGCTGCCTGGAAGCAGTGGGACAGCGGAGACTCCGAGGCCAAGGCGCAGATGGTGGACGTGCTGAACCGCCGCAGCTACCTGCGCAACCTATTGCGCGACATCAATGATGTACTGAGTTAATTCGAACTTATAAAAATGGCAGACGACAGAGTAGTTGGGATCGACCTGGGAACTACCAATTCGCTGGTGGCCTACATGGGTTCAGGGCCGTCGCTGGCGCATCCGGACGCGCCGGGCAAGGGCGTGTTCATTCTGCCGGGAGAGGACGGCCTGAACCTCGTCCCCTCGGTGGTGGCGCTGGACCACGACGACCGCATGCTGGTTGGCAACGCAGCGCGCGATGTGCTGCTGCACTCGCCGGAGCGAGCGGTATACAGCGTGAAGCGGTTGATGGGGCGCGGCGTGGAAGACGTGCAGGCGGAACTGAAGCTGTTTCCGTTCCGGCTTGCCGAAGACCTTGCGCCGGGCGAGGTGCTGCGGATTCACCTAGGCGAACGCACGTATACGCCGCCGGAGATTTCAGCGCAGATACTGCGCCAGCTGAAGCGCAACGCAGAACGGTTTTTCGGAGCTCCGGTGAAGCAGGCGGTCATCACCGTGCCTGCGTATTTTAATGACGCGCAACGGCAGGCGACGAAAGACGCGGGACGCATTGCAGGGCTGGAAGTGCTGCGACTGGTGAATGAGCCGACGGCGGCTTCGCTGGCCTACGGACTGGACCGCAAGCAGAATGGCACCATCGCGGTGTACGACTTCGGCGGAGGTACCTTCGATGTTTCCATCCTGAAATTGCAGGATGGAATTTTTGAGGTGATTTCGACCAACGGCGATACGCACCTGGGCGGCGACGACATTGACAACCTGCTGATTGCAGTTGCCGTGGAGGACATTGCGGGCGACCTGAAGGTGGACGTGCGGCAATATCCTGACGCGGTGCAGCGGCTGAGGAATGCGGTGATCGAGGCGAAGATCGCGCTCTCATCGCAGGAGGCGGTTGAGCTTGAAGTGGAGTTGCCGGACGGCAAGCTCTACCAGCGCAGGATTACGCGCGAGATGTTTGAGGAGATGGTGAAGCCTATTGTGGAGCGCACGCTGGGGCCATGCCGGCAGGCGTTGAAAGATGCGGGGCTGACGGCGGCGCAGGTGGACGAAGTGGTGCTGGTGGGCGGCTCGACGCGGATTCCGCTGGTGCGTCGAGAGGTGGAAGCACTGTTTGCGCGCAAGCCTCACACGGAATTGAATCCGGACGAAGTGGTGGCGCTGGGCGCAGCGGTGCAGGCGAATATCCTGGCGGGCGGCTCGGCCGAGACGAAGGACATGCTGCTGCTGGACGTGACTCCGCTCTCGCTGGGCATTGAAGCGCTGGGAGGAGTGACGGCGAAGATCATTCACCGCAATTCGACGATTCCGGCGAGCGCGACGGAACACTTTACGACCGGCGTGGAAGGACAGGTTTCGGTTGCGATCCATGTGTTGCAGGGCGAGCGCGAACTGGCGAAGGACTGCCGCTCGCTGGCAAGGTTTGACCTGAAGGGAATTCCGCCGATGCCGGCGGGGCTGCCGCGGATTGAAGTGCGCTTTTTGATTGACGCCAACGGCATTCTCCACGTTTCAGCGCGCGAGCAACGCAGCGGCAAGGAAGCCGAGATCCAGGTGCAACCAAGCTACGGATTGACGGACGAACAGGTGGAGAACATGATCCTGGACTCGTTTGACAACGCCGAGAAGGACCTGGCGGAGCGCCAACTGATTGAGGCGCGCAACGAGGCAGAGACCATTCTCACGGCGCTGCTGAAGGGGCGGCGCAACGAAGCGTGGACGATGCTGGGCTTCAGCGAACAGCGCAAGGTGGATGAGCTTGAATCTCACCTGCGGCTGACACTGAGCGGCACGGACTTTAACCAGATCAGGCGCGCGATTGACGAACTGAACCAGGCGACGATGCACCTGGCGGAGTTGATGATGGACGCCGCGGTAGGCAGCGCGCTGCGGGGCAAGAACATGGAATCGACGGGCGTGGCCGATGGGCCCGAGGCGCCGCATCCGATCGGCAAGGCTGAGTTCAGCTAAACGGAAGATTGACGTATATCGATATTGAGAGCAGGGTGAAGAAGATGTCACAGGCAATAACGCAGGTACACGATGAGGCCGATGGAAACAGGAGCGAACTGGGTCCGAACACGGTTCGACTTGTATTTTTGCCCAGCGGCAAGAGCGTTGAATTCGAGGCAGGCCAACTGCCGTACCAGGATCACGGAAAGCCGCAATCCATCCTGGACGTGGCGATCAACTGCGGGCTCCATCTGGAGCACGCGTGCGGGGGCAATTGTGCCTGCACTACGTGCCACGTGGTGGTGAAGAAGGGGAAGGAACTGCTGAGCGAATGCAGCGAGGAAGAAGCGGACCGGCTGGACACGGCTGCCGATCTGCAACTGAATTCGCGGCTCGGCTGCCAGGCCGTGATCGAGAGGCCCGGAGAGGTTGTGGTCGAGATCCCCAAGTGGAACCGCAATTACATTTGCGAAGGCGGCGAGAGCACGCTGTGAGGTGCGGGCGATGAAGGTGACGGCGAGAGTGCTGCTGGCATCCGAGACGGTGTTGACGGTGTGGGTACTTGTGCAGAGGGTGCCTGGCAACCTGGCGGTGGCGCTGCTAGCGTGTAATACGGTTCTGCTGCTGTGGGTTGCCACGCGAGTGCGGCGCAAACCTTCCTGCTGCCGGTGATTAGGACGGAACGATGATCGAACTGCATTGGAACGACGCGGAAGATATTGCGATTGAACTCTACGAGAAGTTTCCGGAGACCGATCCGCTGACGGTGCGGTTCACGGAACTCCGCCGAATGGTAGTTGAACTGGGAAATTTCTCGGACGATCCGCTGGCCTCGAATGAGGCAAAACTGGAGACGATCCAGATGGCCTGGTACGAGGAATGGAAGGAAAACAACGATAAGTAGTTGAAGAAAACGATCAATGACCTGGCTGTACGAAACTGTATCCTGCTCTCATAGCCACGGAGGGTGGGAATGAAGCCGTTGAAGAACCAATGGGGCAGCGTAAAGCCGTACAGCGGGCACAACACCACCTGTGAACCCCCTGAGCTCGATACCTGCGATTGTCCCAAGTGGCTGTAGGTCCGCCGGAGTGGCGAGAGTGATATCAGATATGCTCTCAACACCCCTTCGTGGGCTGAGGCGCTGGAGAAGGCGACCGACAAGCTCAAGGCACTCAACCCTGAGATTGCCGAGAGCAGGGAAGCGAAGGTCAAGCAAGCCCTGTCACGGCAGACGATCTATGAAGCCATCAATCTTTGGCTGGATCGTACCCGTACCCTTTACGGCGACGATGCCCAGATAGTCAAGCAATACCGCTCTACATTTGGATGGGTGGATCGTGATGGTGTAAAGCGTGGAGCTCTCCTACGCTACGCCACGGATTCGGGACGGCGGAGAGCACATGGAGCAAGGTCAGCCTATTCCCAAGCTGGTTGGCAAGTGAGATCGCTCGCGGCAGCGCCTCCAGGGACGCCGGCCCGAAATCAGTTGCAAGGAGCACCGGCCGATCGGATGCCGCTGGCTCCCTGTGCTGCTCCGTGGACCTACGCGGACCAACGATCAGTACAGGAGATGACGAAGTACGAAACACCTGCTCGGCAATCGAGCCAAAGAAGAGCCGTTCCAGTCCATGGCGGCCCTTGGTGCCAATGACGATCAGGTCAATGTTCTCGTGCCACACCGTCTCCTCGAGCACGTCATGAACGCATCCGCGCCTGACCACGAACGACACCTCGATTCCTTGCAGCAACCTGCTGCGGGAGAGATCGTCTTCCAACTGCGCCATATCCCGCCAGGCGGCTTCCGTGGCCACAGCCATTGCGCCCGCACCGCTTAAATTGATCCCCAGCGAGGAGACGATGTTGAGCACATAGAGCTTTGCTCCATAGTGGCGGGCGAGGGAGATGGCCTCAGCCACTGCGCGGTTAGAAGCGGGCGAGAAGTCGGTCGCGGCCAAGATCGAGCGGAGGTGTAAGCTCTGCAGTTGTGCAGTATGTTGAGGGCGGTCAGTTGTTGTGCTCACTTCCATCTCCTATCTTCTCCGAGTTCGATCTGCATCAACGGGCACCCCTGCCGGCCAGGTGGCAGGCGCTTGTGGAGGCCCTTGCGGACAAATTGAGGCCCGCGCCGTGAAAGCCAGCCCAGTTCCGATTGACCACCAGTTCATACTGCTGCCGCAGCTTGCCCGGACCGAACGAGCCGAGGTAATACACGCGCATACGGTGGGGTTCTTCAACGTGCCCCATGCTGAAGACAGACACCTCTGGACCGGCAACTATCTTCGGGTTTCGCCATACGATTTCCATTACCGACTTTCTTCTGTGACAGCCACAACAGCGGAAGACAAGACCGCTGTTATCTGGACTCGCCGTGTTGCAGAGGCATCACCTTCGCAGCCCAAGGCGCGCGAGCCTCGCGCGGGGCCGTCTCACGGGGCAAGGCATGCATCAGCTTCAGTGAGTAGTCCACCTGCTGACCGCACTCAATGCACACCTGATACGACCGGCGGTTGATCGTAAAGACGCGGCTCATATTGTGGTGATGACACTCGAACAGCCACCCGAACATCCCTCTCACCGTGTTCCATAGACATTGCAGAAGCTGCTTCATTTCTTCCTCCGTCCACCGGATAGCTGGGACATGCATGCGGCGGCTGCCACCCCATCAGGACACCTCTTGGCGAAGGCAGCCACCGCATTGCCGGGCGACGGCCAACGACCGCCCCCGGCGCACTCCGTCACCTTAGAAGGTAAAGACCAACCCCGCAGAGGGCACTGCTGAGTGCGTGAACTTGTCCGTCTTCAGATCGCTAAGATCAAAGTCCGGGGCCTTGTAGACGAAGCCACGGTACTCGGCGCGAAGTGCGACGTGCTTGGTGAGCGGCAGGTCCGCTCCTCCGCCGTACACGAAGCTTCCGCGTGCTTGAGTCCCAATCGACTTTGCGTCGTGAGGATTAAAGACGATTCCACCGCCGCCAGCGAGAACATAGGGCTTCAGGACGCCAAATTTTGGAAGCTTCATAACGGCCGCGCCGGTAATGGCACTGACGTTCGTCTTGATTTGAGTGCCAGACTTGGGATAGTCCTGTGAGTTGCGGAAGTAGTCGTAATCGCCTTCGAGCGCGAAGCGGTGGTTCAGGTTATAGCGGTATCCGGCGAGGAAGCCTCCGGAATAAGTGGGGTTGTTCTCGAGGCCCTTGCCAGTCGAGTCCTTCGTAAAGAACCCGCTTCCCTGGATAGTTACTTCGTTTCTTGCTTCCTGCGCCCAGACAAGAGAGCCCAAAGCCAACATCAGACTTAAGACAACAGCAATTCGTTTCATCTTGATTCACTCCTTGCAATCCAGTAATGCCTTGCAACAAGCAAGGGTGCACGTGATGAGCCGAAGTCGCCCTCTCTCTATTTCTTTGATTTTCAGTTGCTTGGCAATTACCTTGAGGAAATCCGTGCCTGAGAGCCGCCCGTTGGTCGGCAGCGCGACCTTATTCGGGCAGAGCGCCGCGCCAGTTGGCCCCAGCCGTTCCAGTGTTTCCCGCAAGGTCGCGAGCCTATGCGCCGGTGTTCTGCCGGCATGCTGTCGCAGCCTTCATTACTTGTTGGAGACGTTAGAGATTGGGTTCGCCGAGCGAAGCGGTCGGCTACTCATTCGACGAACAAAAGAACAGCGGCAGTTCGGCGTTAGGCCGAACTGCCGTGTGGGGTGGTGGGATACTGCAGTGTTGCCCTCTTGTCATGCACTCCGGTTGCCAATCCTCATCTTGCTTTTCCCGAAGTTCGCCCGAACCGAAGCTTGCGCTCTACCTCATAAAATAAGCTCCTCGCAGTGACGCACAGCCTCGTCATACGCAAACGCGCGGTAGCGATTGGCAGTCCATTGCTCGAACACGCAGCAAGCGGCAGCAACGGAGGTGCGTGTTGCTGCGAGGCGGATCGAACAGTCCTGGATTGCGCAGCGGGAGACTCCGCGAAGAATTCCCACGGCACGAACAAACGGATCTAGCTCTGAGACAATCTCCTGGGCGGAAACCAAGTGCAATTGTCGAAAGTCCTCAAGAGGAGTTGGGACATGTCCACCGTGGGGGCAACGAATCTGATCGTAGTTGTGGGAGGCGCATAAAATCTGACCGTGGGCGCGCTGTATCGCCTGTTGGATGGTTGCTGAACGGGCCCATTGAGCCAGCCAGTCCACGAATAAACCCGACTGCTGCTCGCTGATTGTCCGAGCGTCGACCAGGCATTCCTCGGCGACCTTCGAGTCTCCGGTGATCACCTCTGCCAGCCACAGCAAGAACGTTGAGTCGGAATCGAAGGCAGCGTTCAACTGACTGGAGCGCGCGGCTCCGGGCTGTGTTCCACCGTCGTTCGCGTTTCTGTGTATCGAGAAAAACATAGATTCTCCAGAAGCTCAGCGCGAGCCAGGGGCGTGTGCTAAGCTGGCGCTGAACAGAGGGCCTTAGTGCCCATGAGTTGGTTCGTCTTCACCAGCGGTTGTGATGGGCAATGGGTCAATTGCGCCCGGGTATTGCCGAAGGCGAAGGCGCTCACATACATTCAGCGCGTAGCAACTCCGCGCTACGAATTGCACTCCAACCCGCTTCAGCCTCTGCAGCACCGCTTCCCCCGTAGCATCTACAAAGATCACTTCGGACAGGTCGAAGACGATCTGATGAGGAGAGGTGCAACTCAACACAAGGCTTTGGACGTGCTCCGCGAAGCTCCCAATGAAGCGGCCTTCGAGTCGCCACGTGACTGTCTGATCTTTTGTGTGAAATTCCATTCGCAACATGCAGACGCACTCCGTGTTACCCGCACAGAAAGTGCAATTGGGAGACCAGTGAACGATCAAGGGCTGCAATGAGTTAGCGCGGAAGGCCATGGAACTGCCTGCCCAGATTTGGGTTTTTGCCGAGATTCGGTCAGGAGAGCACTGTTGGAGAGGCTCCCGGCCTGAATGAACTCCGGCGTCGCAGCGGGGTACTCAGTAGTAGGCGCGGGTGATGCCGAGCTTTTGCATCTTGTTCTGCAACGTTGTGCGTTTCAGTCCCAAGCGCTCCGCTGCTCCGCCGGCGCCGGAGATTCTTCCGTCCGAGGCCTTCAGTGCATCAATAATCGCCTGCCGCTCGGTCTGCTCAAACGTCAACTCTGGAACCGGCATCCGGGTTGAGCTGGCCTTCAACTCATGGATTGGGATCTTGAGCTCTTCACCCGGGCTGAGGATGACCGCCCTCTCGATGAAGTTTTCCAACTCGCGGACGTTGCCTGGCCACGGAGCATGAATCAGTGCCTCCATGGCTGGCTTAGGGATCGACCGGATATTTCTCCGCATTCGCCTCGATAGCTGCGAGACGAAGTAGTGCACCAGAAGCGGAATATCTTCCCTGCGGCTGCGCAGTGGAGGAATCTCGATGGGGAATACATTCAGACGGTAGAAAAGGTCTTCGCGAAACTGGTTCTCGCGGATCATGGAGCGCAGATCGCGATGGGTCGCGGCGATCAGCCGGACATCGACATGGATCGTCCTGGAACTGCCCAGCCGCTCGAATTCGCGTTCCTGCAATGCGCGGAGCAACTTCGGTTGCAGATCGAGAGGGATATCGCCAATCTCATCCAAGAACAAGGTGCCATGGTCGGCGATCTCAAACCTTCCCTTCTTCTGCATCAGAGCTCCGGTGAAAGCTCCTTTTTCATGCCCGAAGAGCTCGCTCTCAACCAGACCGGAAGGGATTGCGGCGCAATTCAGGCGCACGAAGGTTCGGGACTTTCTCACGCTGAGGCTGTGGATGGCGCGTGCGATCAGCTCTTTTCCTGTTCCAGTCTCCCCGTGCAGCAATACGGTGGAGTCGGTGGGCGCAACGATCTCAAGTTGCTGGAGGACCTGGCGAAGCGCGGCACTCTTGCCGACGATGTCTTCAAAGTTGTACTCCGCCCGGATTTCTGACTCGAGGTAAAGACGCTCCTCCTCAAGCCTGTCCTTCGATTTGTTGAGTTCCGCGTAGGCCAGCGCATTGTCCAGCGCCAGGGAAATCTGGGTGCTGATCTGGCTCAGCAAATCCAAATCGCTGCTTTTGAAGTGGTCCGGTCTCCTGCTGCCCAGCGCGATGATGCCCAGAGGACCATTCAAGGTGGCAAGCGGCAAGACTGCAAGCGACTCAGTCCCCTCGGAGATCATCAGCTTGGTGATGACCGGATCGAACCTGCTCAAGTCTGCGCGGGTCCACAGTTCCGGCTTATGCGCCCGCATTCGGCTGAGCTCCTCCTCGGAGAGTTCGGGGAAGGAGATATCGACCAGCTCCTTGTTCTTAGGGAACTCCATGACGGCGCACTCCAGGCACTTCTGCTCCTTGTCCAACACCCAAATGCCTGTGGTGTCATTGGCAAAGTACTTGCGAAGCGATGCCGAAGCGGCTCGGAAGAGATCCTTGATATCCAGGTGCGAGACCACGAGATTATTGATGTCGAGCAGGAGCTTCCAGCGATCTCTCTCCTCGAGGACCTGCTTCTGGTAGCGCTCTGCGGCGTCGGAGGCAATTGCACTTTCCAGGACGGAAGACACATGCGCCGCAACGGCACTCATCAGTGCGGTGTCCTCCGCGGAGAACGGCCCCTGCTTTTCATTACTAAAGCAAAGTACACCGAGCTTTCTGCGCGGAGTTGAGAGAGGAAACATCTGCACGCCATACAATGCCGATGCTTGAGCAAGCCCAGTCAATTCTGGATTCCTTGAAAGTTCAGCCTTGAAGTCGGGAATGAAAAGTGGAATCTGCTCTTCTATAACGCGCTCAAGCTGTGTTCCGTCGTACGGCACCTCTGTCCCCAGCTTAATGTCGAGCCCTGCTGAACCACGTTCAAATGCAACAAGGCGGACCAGATGGTTCTGGCTCAAGAGGAGGACAGCAGCGGCATTGCAAGGAACAACCGCGGAAATCAACTGATGAAGGTTCTGCAAAACCGCGTGAACATTCGGTTGATTGGTAATGGTTCCCGAAACATCGAGCAATGCACGGTATCTGGTTTCTTGTTGCATTTCGCCGGTGATCTCCTCAAAGAGACATGCACTTCAATCGCCACCTGCTCCCACCAGGCCCTAAACCCCGAATCTGGCGCATGCACATGGAGAAGGCCGAAATAGTGCCCTCCCACGGTCAGCCAAGTCTGCCATGGAAGAATGGGCAATTCGTGGTCAATTGCCCAAATGTGGTCAGCCACCTTCGATCCCTGGCTAGGTAAACATGCCCGGATCAACATTTTGCCCTAATTCTTGATTTGGTCATAGCCGTGCCTTTCCAAGGGCGTGAGTTTCCCCGAGACCAGATTAGGAGTCTATCCCGTGCGCGTTTACGTAGTTGTTGCCTGCTTCCTTAGTACGCTGACTGGCTGTGCCCATCGTCAGCCTGCTGCCATGCCTGACAAGCCCACACCTGTGCAGGTCCGTCCTGTTGCCCTTGTGAACCATCTTGAGGAGATCTCTGTCAGCGGCTCGGTGAATTCACCAGACGCTCCCGCCGATGTGCCATTCCTTGTGAGTGGCCGGGTGCTCCGAGTCGCGGTGCATGAAGGAGATGAAGTTCGCAAGGGGCAGCTGCTCGCCTCCCTGGATCCGACGGACTACTCGATTGCCGTGAGGGGAGCCGCTGCGCAGGTAGCTGCCGCCAAGGTTTCGCTTGACCGAGCCGAAGATGAATACCGCCGGATGAAGATGCTGTCCGAGTCGAAGAGCCTGCCGCCCAATGATTTCCGCAAGTTCCAGGCCGCATACGATGCTGCGAAGGAGCAACTCAATCAGACGATGGCCGGCGAAGCAGCCGCTCGCAAACACGTTTCGGACACAACGCTGCTTGCGCCGGTAAGTGGATATATCTCGCGGCGCGCCATCGAGCCCGGAAACATGGCTGCCGCAGGCGTGCCGGCATTCCAGATTGTCACGCTCGACCCGGTAGAGGTTCTCGTCGGAGTTCCGGAAACGGACATCCGGCTGGTGCGCATCGGTCAACACGCGCAGGTGCAGATACCGGCCTTGCCGGAACAAGACCTTTCAGGAAGTGTGCGCGTAATCAATGTTTCCGCGGACCCGGCGACCCGTACTTATTCCACCCGTATCCGGGTGGGGAATGCCGACCACAAACTTCGCGTCGGCATGATCGCCGAGGTGCGGATACAGGGTGACCGGCAGGTCAAGGCCTTCACCGTTCCAGGCAGTGCAGTCGTCCATGACCCCCAAGGCGCTTCGCTGGTGTTCGTCTACTACCCGGAGCAGAAGCGAGTCTTCTCGAAGCGCGTCGAGGTTGGCCGTGTGGTCGGGCAGGAGGTGGAGATTCAGAGCGGACTGCATCCCGAGGATCTGGTTGTAGTTGGCGGGCAACAGTCGATCCGTGACGGCGCTCTGGCCGACGTCATCGGAACACAGACTCCCCACCTCGCGGTGGCGGGAGCGGAGGGTAAGTAGATGAAACCGATTCAAGCCTCTCTAAAGTATCCGGTGGTGACGCTTCTGCTCGCCTCCGTTCTGGTGGCGGTGGGTCTTCACGCCTTGTGGAAGATGCCCCGAATGGAAGACCCCAACATTACGATTCGCACGGGGCTTGTGCTCGCTGTATATCCCGGCGCCACCTCCGAGCAGGTGGAGAAGCAAGTCACACGCCCGCTGGAAGAGCACATTCTGAAGTTCCCCGAGGTGAGGAAGGAGAAAACCTATTCCACGAGTCGTCCCGGGGTCTGTGTGATCAACGTCGAGTTGGAAGACCATGTAAAGAACTCAGACATTTTCTGGTCAAAGTTGCGCCACGAGATGGCGGAGACAAAGGCTCGCTCCCTGCCGCAGGAGGTGATGGGGCCCGTCGTTAACTCCGACTTCGGCGACACCGTAGCCATGCTGGTTGCAGTTCATGGCCAACGATACGGCTACCGCGAGCTCCGTGACTACGTGGATCGAATCCAGGACGAACTGAGATCAATCCGCGATGTTGGCAAGGTGGCCACCTACGGCGAACAGAGCGAGCAGATCTGGGTAAGCACCAGTATGGAACGCCTGGCACAATACTCAGCCGACCCTGCGCGAGTGATCCAGGCGCTGCAGGGGCGCAACATTATCGAACCATCGGGAGCTCTGGAAGCCGACAGAACAAAGGTGCCGATGCGAACTACGGGCACCTTTACCAGGCTCGACCAGGTTCGCAACCTGTTGGTCGATGTCTCGCATACCGGGCAGCCGGTCTATCTTCGCGATTTTGCAAATGTCGAGCGCCGGTATGAAGACCCAAGTTTCCTCACCCGCTTCGACGGCGAGCCCAGCGTCATGATTTCGGTCGAAATGCAGCGCGGCAGGAACATCGTCGAACTCGGAGAGCAGGTCAGCACGGCGATGGCGCGGCTGCGCCCGCTGCTTCCGCCTGACCTGAAGGTCGACTTGGTTGCAAGCCAGCCAACTGCCGTGAAACAGCGCATGGAGAACATGGGGCACGAGTTTCTGCTGGCGATTGTCTCCGTCATCCTTGTCACCATCATCCTGCTGCCATTGCGGGTGGCCGTGATTGCCGCGGTAGCCATTCCGGTGACCATCTCCACCACGGTTGGCATGATGAGCACGTTTGGCATGGAGCTTCATCAGGTTTCTATCGCCGCGCTGATTGTCGTGCTGGGCATCGTGGTGGATGACGCCATCGTGATTGCTGATAATTACGTGGAACTGCTGGACCATGGGGTTCCACGCCCAGAGGCAGCATGGCGCAGTGCGTCGGAAATGTTTGTCCCTGTCCTTACGGCAACCTTGACCATCATCGCCTCGTTCCTGCCACTGTTGATCATCTCGGGCTCTGCCGGCGAATTCATTTGCGCCCTCCCGATCACGGTTGCCATTGCGTTATCAGTGTCATTCATTGTTGCCATCATGCTGACCCCGCTGCTCTGCCGCTTCTTTATCAAGCGGGGACTGCATTCGCATGAGCCGGGCGACGCAAAGACAAAAAAGACTTTCAATATGCTGGATCAACTCCAGACGATCTACAACAAGGCCATTGTCTTCTTCATGCGGCGCAAGGCGCTTGCTGTGGCGCTTGGCGTGGCGGCATTCGCCGCGGGGCTGGCCCTCTTCCACTTTGTACCGCAGCAGTTCTTTCCGTCGGCAGAGCGAAACCAATGTGTCATCGATGTTTGGATGCCGCAGGGCACTCGCATCGAGGCCACGGATGAGGTGATGCGTCGTATCGAGCGCAGCCTGGCGTCGAGCCCGGAGGTGCTTCACTACTCGAGTTTCGTCGGACAGAGCGCGCCACGTTTCTATTACAACGTGAATCCTCAACAACCCGACGCCGCTTATGGGCAGTTCATTGTCCAGAGCAAGTCGGCGGAGATCACGCCTGCGCTGGTGACGAGGTTACGGACAGATCTTGCACGTGTGGCGCCGGAAGCGCGCTCGATTGTGAAGGAATTGCAGCAGGGTGCGCAGCAGGAGGCCCCTGTTGAGGTGCGTGTCTCCGGTGATGACGTCGCCCAGCTCAAGGGCATTGGCCAAAAAATCGAAGACATCATGCGCGAGCAGCCCGCGGCTCAATTCGTTCACAACGACTACTACAACGATTCTTACTTCGTGGATGTAAAGGTCAACGAAGAGTTGGCGAATCGCTCCGGATTGACCAACGCCAGTGTGTCTCAGGTGCTGGCGGGTGGCTTGGACGGCATGCCTGTGAGCACTTACTGGGAGGGCAATCGGGCCGTGACCATCAAGTTGCGACTCGACCCCTCGCATCGCAGCAGTTTTGAAGATGTAGCGAATACCTACGTTCCCTCGCAACTCACCTCTGCGCGGGTCCCTGTGCGTTCGCTGGCAACCCTGGAACCGCAGTGGCAGACGAGCCGCATCGTCCGCCGCAACGGCGTGTACACGCTCACTGTGCGGGCCTTCCCGAAACATGGTCACTACGCCTCGGAGTTGATCAATGCAACCTCGGCGAAGATCAAAGGTATTCCCCTTCCGCCGGGCTTCTACATCAGCTACGGGGGTGAGATGTTCAATCAGAATGAGACGTTTCCGCAGATGACGCAGGCGTTGGCAATCAGCCTGGCGGTGATCTTCCTGATCTTGATGGTGCAGTTCCGTACCATCTCGGATCCGCTGGTGGTGATGGCCTCCATCCCTCTGACATTGTTCGGCGCCGTTCTGGGCCTGTTTGTGACCCACAATCCGTTTGGCTTCACCGCCTTCATGGGACTGATCAGCCTATGCGGCATTGTGGTTCGCAATGGCATTGTGCTTGTGGATTACATCCACGAGAAGATGCGGGAAGGGCATTCCATCGAGCAGGCGGCCACCGAGGCGGGCGAGCGCCGTCTGCGGCCCATTTTCCTCACAACCATGGCCGCCGCCGTCGGCGTTACGCCGATGATCCTGTCAGGGTCGAGCTTGTGGAGCCCTCTGGCCAGCGTAATTGCCTTCGGACTGGTCTTCTCAATGTTCTTCACCTTGTTGGTGGTCCCAGTACTGTTTGTGCTTGCGCAATCGCGTACCCGCAAGATAAACACGCAGGCAGTCACGGTGCTGGCGCTGGTAGCCATGCTCGCCCTGCATTCCACGCATGCCAGCGCACAACAGGCCGCGGTGATGGCTGAGATCGCGCCTGATGTCGCGGCAACTGCTCCGGAGGTGCGACTCACGTTGCAGCAAGCCGTGGAACTTGCGCTCAAGCAAAACAGAGCGCTCAAGATCGCGCGGGCAAAGACACAGGAAAGCGACGGGAAGGTTGTATCCGCGAAGAGTGACCTTTACCCGCAGCTAACCAATGACACCGACGCGCTCGGCCTTGGCAATAAAGAAGCCGTGGCCATCCCACGCGGCGCCTTGGGAACCATCCCCGGGTCGGGGCCGTTTCCCCAGCAAACTATCAACCTGGACCAAGGATCGAACGCTATTCTGCTGTCCAATACGACGATTACACAGCCGATTACACAGCTCTTTAAGATCCGTGCCGGTGTACGTGTTGCCTCGGCCGATGCGCGCACCACGAGGGACGAGCTCCGAAAGACCGAGGATGATGTAGCGCTGGCAGTACACCAGCTCTACTACGGACTGCTTGTAGCCCGCCAGCAAAAAAAGGCGCTGCTTGCCTCCTGTGCCGCAGCTTCGCAGAAACTCAAGGAGAATGAGGACGCGATTCACAATGGCACGGCCCTTGAGGTTGCGGCTATCGAGGCGCGGACAACACTGCTCTCCTCGAAGCAGGAGTTGCTGACCGAAGAGAATCGAATTGCCGATCTCAATGCGGAGATGAACGATCTTCTGGGTCTGCCGCTCAACTCGGAGCTGCAACTGGAGAACGTCGATGAGCCCTCCATAGAGGCACACGCCCAGGAGGAATACGTGCGGCAGGCGCTCGCTGGTAACCCGGAAATACAGGGAGCAAAGGAGCAGGTCGCCAAGGCCCGTGCTGCTGTCGAAGCGGCACGTTACGAATACCTCCCCGATGTCGGCGCCTTTGTTCGCCATACCTATCAGAATGGCGTTCCGTTCGTGACTCATAACAACGAGACCTACGGAGTGCAGATTAACTGGCGCGTGTTCGATGGGGGGAAGCGTCGCGGTGTGGTTGAGCAGCGCGAAGCGCAACTCGAACAGGCGAAGCAGAACCTCCAGCGTTTACAAAGCAGCGTAGCCCTGGAAATCGAGAAGGCGTATCGCAAGGTCGAACGGTCGAAGGCGATGATCCAGGTGGCGCAGCAATCTGTCGCATTGCGCCGTGAAGGTGAGCGGCTCAGTAAGAACCAGATCGAGGCCGGGGTCGCCCTTGAGTCGCAGCAGGCTAACGCTGTCTCTGCCACGGCCAGGGCCGAGGTGGATGAGCTGCAGGCGCAACTTGCATACGAGCTTTCCATCACAGAGCTCAAGAAATTGGCCGGTCAGCTGCAATGATGCACCAAGACTGGCAGAGAGAGAGCTGTTAAGGAGTTCTCATGCGAATTCAATCTCTTTTCCCAACGTGCTGCTTGGTCGGTGGTCTGCTGCTGCCGGCCGCTGCATCGACAGATACGGCTCATGGCTTCGAGCGGCCAACAGTAGGGGTCGCGCTTAGCGGCGGCAGTGCGCTGGGGCTCGGCGCGCAGGCCGGCTACGACTCATACAGCCGCTCGGTGGCTCTCGATGGGGTGGCTTCGCCAAGCGGGGGTTTCACCATCCCAGAAGCTCGCTGGATTTTCAACAGCCAGAATTCCGGCGGATTGCCGACCCATGGGACCAGGGCCGAGGGATCAGCCGGATACGTCCTCTGGCAGAGCGAGCATTACTCCTTCTTCCAGAACGACTTCAGTACGTTCCAACCGATCGGCAACCGAATCACTCTGTTTGCGATGGATCACGCAGCCACGAGTTTCGGCCGGAAGCTTGGCTACTTTGACCAGTTCACAGCTGGTGAGCAAGTCGATATGGCGGCGTTTCGGTACCAAGAGTTTCATGCAGACTCTTTGGCAACAGTCGGTTCGGGGCTCATCTTTTATGGGCGGAGAATTCCTCATGTTTCCTCCCATCCAGGTCTCGCACTTTGGTATGAGGCCGGCAGGTTCGGCATGGGCTCTCGTGGCTGGACAACACATCAGAGTACTTCACTCGGAGTTCTCTTCCCAACACAAGTCGGCGCGACCGCCCTTCAGGTCAGCTTTGACGAGGCTGGGCGTGCAAGATTTCGGCTGATGCTCGGGAGCTTCTGACCACACTTATCACCTTTGTGCATCATCGGGCGCCGAGCTTGGTTTACGTAGCGTTCGTAGAGGATGTGAACTCATGAATGCTATCTTCCAATTCGTTCTGAAGCACGGCTACGCAGTCCTGTTCGCAGCGCTGTTCGCGCACCAGATAGGCCTTCCATTACCCGGACCTCTGTTTCTGCTTGCGGCTGGGGCTCTTGCAAGGAAGGGGCGGTTGGGATTTGCGCCCGCGCTTCTACTCGCTGTCATTGCCTGCGTGCTGGCTGACTGGGTGTGGTACGAGACGGGGCGGCGGCGGGGGGACAGGGTGTTGCACTTCATTCACAGCCTCGCGCGGGACCCTGACGTGCATGATCGCAGAGCGAAGGAGACCTTCGCTCGATACGGGCCCCCTCTGCTCTTACTTTGCAAGTTCGTCCCAGGGCTGGATGCCGTAGTGCCTCCCATGGCTGGAGCATCCCGCACGAGTCGGCTCCGTTTCCTGGCTCTTGAAACCGCTGGCGCTACACTCTATTCAAGCGTGTATACCGGACTCGGCTATCTTCTTAGCCATGACCTTAACCGAGCAGCAACCTATGCTTCCAGAGCGGGGACGTTCTTAGCGGCCCTTGCTGTTGTTGGGCTTTGTTGTTACGCCGCGCATAAGTGGAGTAGCAGAGCGCAATCGATCAAGAACACAGAAAAGCGGCAAGAAAACAGCATTTCCCCCGTCCCGGCTGTGGCGGCGCTGGAGCCAGAACCCAATTCACCGTGCAGAGACGGCGAAACGTTAGTACGAAAGGATCTCGGCCCGGAATATAGATCGAAAGCGATCGCTACGGCTCGCCCCGATCCTGCTGGCTCCCCAGAAGCAGCCCAAGCGGATGAATGGCTTCAACAAGGTCATTCTTAGACGCATGCACAGAGCAATGCGTACGAACCTGCACGTCTATTCTCATTTCTCTGCGCTGGGTTCTGGATGGTTTGTCGGCAACCCGGAAGTAATCCAGAGGTCCAGTCGCCCAGACAGGTCCCGAATGTCGGCGTACAGTTTCGTTTGACGAATTGACTCGGCCCCGATTGTGATCACACTGTTCAACTTGGGTGTGATCACTCTGACAATGATTATCAGAATGATGAAGATGGCGAGGATTGATCAGAATTCTTCTCAAAAGCTGCCGGAAATGGCGATCAAGCTAGTGGCCTGCCCGATCTTTTGCACCAGTTCGATTGTTAGTGTAGCGCAGCGGCTTGGAGGGCAAGAAGTAGGCCAACATTCTGGACAAGCCCTATCGCTGGGAGAGCTGGACCGCGCCCAAGGACAAGGACGGCGCGCTCGATCACAACAAGGCGTTGATCGGCGACGATCTCCGCGACTTCGTGAACGGAAAGCTGTTTCCGTACCTGCACGTCTTCAATCTGAAGGCGAGCGGGCCAAACACTATTAGCTACAAGATTGGCGAGATCTTCGGGGTGCGGCTCCTCAGGCTACTCACCCATACTGAGCGATTGCGAGCTAGGCGGCTCGCTCGTGTTCAAGTACTTTGACTTCGCGCAATCTGCCGGTGTCCACGTCGAAAATGAGGCCGCGCACGGGGATGTCTTTGGCAATCCAGGGATGCGCCCTGACTCTCATGATCTGCTCCCGGGTATTTTCCTCGGGATCCTTATAGGAGAAGAATCGCATCGGAGCTGGGGACGCATCGCCGGTAGAAGCGCTCAGCTTCGCGTTCATTTCGTCATCTGTGAATGTCGTGAAACCGCAGCCGGTGTGGTTGAGAAGCAATATCTCTGTGGTTCCGAGAACACGGGTGGAAACAATGAGTTCCGCGAGAACATCCTCTGTTACCGCGGGTCCGCCGGTTCGAATAACATCGATATCGGCTTGCGGCAGACCCAGAATTCCAGAGAGGTCTGAGAGCCGTGGATCCATGCAGGTCACAACTGCGAGTTTTGGGGCCGGACGCTTCCCCTTCGTTGGATCGTAATTTCTTACATAGTTGCGGTTTGCTTCTAGCGCCCTATCGATAATACTCATCGTGTTCCTCCTGACAGGCCTAAGGTGCGGCCAAGCCCGTTGCTTTAATGTGCCGAGACGCCCCCACCGACATATCCCTATCCAATCGCCCGCAGCTTTCCTCTACGACCGAAGAGCGGTTAGACCTCCGGGATACAGTTGAGAAAGCAGCTAGAGTTGATTCGGTTGCCCGGCGGCGGACGATCGTGTGAAAACAGGACTTGCATCGGCACGCACGACTTCGTGAGGTGTTCACGCGTGCTGAAAGCGGAACGGGACCGTGTGCACAGAAGCGCAAGGCATCTTTCCACTTAGGTGGGGACATTAGGGTGTTACGGCAAACATCGCCTAATGAGATGGTCCGCCGCCGTGATCAGCCCTGAAGTGCCGAAGACCATCGAATGTTTCGATGCAGCCCTGCGCGTCTTCACCGATCATGGGTTTCCACAGGAGCACGAGCAAGTAGCGAACAGTCTGCAAACTGCACGGGCTAAACCATCGGATGATAAGCCGACTAACTGATGCGGTACCGCCACAGACTCCCCCACCGCGCGTGACTAGAGCTGCAATGTAGGACATACCCTAGATTTCGACGATGGTTGTTGAATACCGCGTATTCAGGTCCCATGAGTATCCAAACGGGTTGCAAATCACGCGGGTCTGTTCGCATTGATAGTCCAACGAGTGGTGTGTGTGCCCATGCAGCCAAAGTCGTGGCTTGCGCTCGATGATGATGCGGTCTACGTCACCAAGGAAAAAGCGACTTGATCTGCTCGATTGGAATTGCAGGGCTACACTGCGCAGGCTTGGCAGATGATGAGTTAGCACAACCGTCTCTGGCGTGGCCTTGTTCACGAACTCGACGAACGCCCGGTTGTACTCGTAGGCCCACTCGGATAGCCGGGAGATGTTCTCGAAGTCCGCCCAGTGCTTCTCGTACAACTGATTTAATGGATCATGGGGAAACCACATGGTGCCGCCAACAAAGTGGACACCTCCAATGAACGCTTCATCATTATTGAGGTATCGCATGTTTGGCAGGGTGTCGATACAAGAGCGAAGAACCCGCTCTGTGCGCTCTGCGTTGCCCGGCTTAATCGGCGTTCCCCAATACTCGTGGTTCCCGGCCACAAATAGTACCTGTCTGGCCTGGCGCGACAGAAACTCAAATACTCGACGGACCTCATCAGCACCCTGACAATCGACCGCTACGATATCGCCACAGAGCGCGAGCACGTCGGCTCCGGGAAACTGCACCTGTCCTCCGGTGAGAAAATCCACCGGGTGTTCGTAGTCCTCCGTGTGCAAGTCCGACAAGACCTGAATGCGCATAGCTTATGTTAACTGAGCAGAAGCGCGGGCAGGTGGGCCAGATAGTCGAGTAGGAGCTAGGGGTTCGGTACCGCAGGAACGCTACTCGCGACGCCCCTCTCAAACTGGAACGCGGCTGCGAGAATTCAATTGCAGTGATGACGCGCATTCTGGCCGAAGAGAATTACCAGTTGATAATCTCTGTGATGCTGATATCAGGTAGTACCGAATATCAAGATCATCAGGGTCCTCAGACAGTAATGTACGAGCAGGCGGCTCATCCCTTATGGCGACGCGTCAGGCACTTAAAGAAGATCCCTTGGGTGCGGAGCCAAGGCCAAGCTGGAATCTGTACTCCTTGGGAGTCGGCCCGGATATCAAAACTCATCTTTGCGGGACTCAAGAGCGACGCGCACAAGCTGGCTGCGTGTTTGCACACCAGTCTTCTGAAACAGTTGGTGCAACGTACTCTTTACTGAACTCTCAGACATTTGTAACATCTTAAACATGTCGCGGTTCGTTTTTCCCATGCATACCAGGGAGAGCACCTTGCGCTCGCGATCGGTAAGGGCGCCGAAAAGCGCGGATTTATCCTCTGACGCCGCACCAACAATCATTTGAAGTTCGGGCGGTTCCACCCATACTCTCCCGGTAAGTATGGTTTGAATTGCCAATAAGAGTTGTTCTGAAGCAGCGTGTTTATGCAGGATGCCGGCAACACCTTGCTTTAGAAGGGTCGCAGCGTCGGCGGTGCCGATCTCAGCCGTGGCAACCAAGACCTTCCCTTTGTAGCCAAGGTCTTCTGCACACTCCATGAAAGCAATGCCGTTCTGCGGACCGAGATCGAAATCCAACAGCACCAGATCAACAATGTTCTCCCGAAGAAGTTGATGTGCTTCCTCTATCGTTCCGCAGCCACCAACGACTTCGAATCCAGGCTCGCCAAGCAAGAACCGGGCCACGGCCTCTCGAAAGAGAGCGTGATCGTCCACTATCAGGATTCGGCAACAACACATCTGTAATCCTCCAACACGGGGATACAAGCGACAGGCATCCTGATTCTGGCGAGAGTGTCTCGGCAACTTAGAACTCCTGCCTCACACCATCGTCAGTTTTGAGGAATATCTGTGCGGTTCCACCACCCGCCGCCAAGTGCCTGAAACAATGCACCGGTATCGGCATAACGGTTTGCCTGGGCCTGTACAAGGTTGATTTCTGCCTGCTGGTAGCCCTGTTCTGCATTGAGCAGCGAGAGATAATTAACATAGCCGGATTGGAGCTGCTTATTGGCCAACTCTAAGGTGAGCGCTGCGGCATCTTTGGCTGCTGCACTGGCTTTCAGACCTTCAGCATCTTGTTGCAATGCATGGAGAGTGTCGACGACGTTTTGAAAGGCGATCAACACCGTGCTGCGGTACTGCTCGCTCGCCTGAATGTATGCGGCTTTTGCGGCTCTCTCCTTGTGGAGCAACGTGCCCCCATCAAAGATCGGCTGAGTGATGCCCAAGCCCAGGTCCCAGAAGCCGGTCCCGCCTGCGAAGATGGTCCCGGCAGACAATGCCATGCTTCCCGCGTCTGCGGTTAAGGTGAAGCCCGGGATTCGATTGGCAATCGCGACGCCGATCTGGGCGCAAGCCGCATGAAGGTTTTCCTCAGCTTGGCGCACATCAGGTCGCTGCTCGACGAGTTGAGACGGCAAGCTGAGGGGCAACTCCTGCGGCAATTGAAGGTCGGCAAGTTCAAACCTCTCGGGAAGTTCCTGATTAGGGAACGTGGCGGACAATAGTTGCAGAAGGTCGCGTTGTTGTTTCAACTGTTTCAACAGAGGTGGCAGGGTTGCCTCAACCTGCGCAAGTTGTGATTCCTGTGCCGAGACGTCCAGTCGGCTAACGTAACCCCTGGCGAACTGCTCGCGGAGTATCTTCAACATATTCCCGTTGATAGCAATCAGTTCGCGCGTGGCATTAATCTGCCCGCGGAGCGAAGCTTCCTGAATCGCGGCGGTCGCGATATTAGAACTAAGCGTGATATGCGTCGCTGCAAGGGCGAAGCGCGCCTGCTGCTGCTGCGCCCTCAACGACTCAACGGTACGCCGGCTAAGACCGAAGACATCGGGCACGTAGGAGATGCTGAGCTGCGGCGTGAACAGGCCGTAGTTCAGCGCACCTGAGTTGGGAGTGGGAGAGATTGCAATTGAAGTCTTGGCGCGGCTGGCAGAGAAGGTTCCTGAGAGGTTTGGGTAGTACGCTCCCTTTTGCGCCAACGTGGTCTCGCGCGCCACGCCCAGTGCGGCCTGCGCGGCCTTTATGTCAGGACTGGCCTTAAGCGAGCGCTCAATAAGATCGCTGAGCTGCTTGGAGTGAAAGAGTGTCCACCACTCGCCGGAAATATCTACCTTGTCGTTGAAGTGCTGCCCGTCGCCACCAGCGGTGTTCGGAGCATTGGTAGTCGTTGAACTCGCCGTGGGAGGGTAAGCAGCGCCCTCAGGTGCGGCAGGCCTATTGAACTTGGGACCCACGACGCAACCGGTCGTCATAAGCAGTACCGAGATCGCAAGAAGCTGAGAAACGAGAAGTCTGTGTGAGGCTTTCATGCAAGTGTCCTTATGGCTTACGAGTCGGCGTACCGGTGATGGCACCGGCATTCGTTCTTCTGGCACCGGACGGGCCGCCAATCGATGCACTGTACGGACCGCGATGAAGAGTGGATAGAGACAGATTCTGAGGCGACCCCCAAGGGCGCGCAGATGAACTCCTGGTGATGTTGGAAAGGGCTCTTGCGCCCACAGCGCCATCTTTCTGCTGGAAGGCAGATTGCTGCCCGCCAGCAGATAGAGGTGCGGAGGCCTTGGTTGAAAGACTGGGATGCGCAAGCGTGGCTTTGTCATGCTTCTGAATGCTGGGCGCACCTTGTCTACGCCTCGCAACAGTGGGACCTTTGGCTAAAGGCCGAGCATTCCGGACACTTGGATCACGCACACTTTGCGCCTTCGAGGCTGCAGAATGTGGCGGCCGCGGTGCCGCGGGCTGAGTGGACAAGGCTTCAGCACGCAGGAATGCTGCACACACAATCGTCAGCATGATGACGCAGACTGTTTTCATTTTGATTCCTTTTCGTGAACGCTATGATCCTTATCGTGGCCCAGGAAGATCATCCTCAGCGCGGGGACAGCGACCAGCAGCATGAGCGGACCAACTAACATTCCACCCACGATCACGGTTGCAAGTGGACGCTGTACTTGGCTTCCGATGCCGGAGGAAATGGCCGCCGGCAACAGGCCGATGCAAGCTGAAAGCGCAGTCATCAGCAGTGGGCGCATACGGGTTGACGCGGCGCGATACATCGCATCCTCCGACCGCAGTCCCTTGCTTCTTTCGTGATTGTAGAAAGTGATCATCAGAATTCCATCCATTACCGAAACGCCGAAGAGCGAGACGAATCCAATGGCCGCGGAGATACTGAAGTTCAACCCCGTGAGATAGAGAGCAAGGATTCCTCCGACGATCGCGTCGGGAATGCCTGCGAGCGCCAGAAGACAATCGCGCACGTTGTTGAAGAGGCTATAAAGGAGCCCGAGAATCAGCACAAGACTGATCGGCACAATCACTTCCAGGCGCTTCTTGGCCTCTTGAAGATCGCCGAATTCACCAGCCCAGACCAGTCTGTATCCAGAAGGCAGAGTGACATTTTTCGCAATTTTCTCCTGCGCCTCTTCAACTGTGCCTCCGAGGTCGCGTCCACGTACGCTGAACTTGACCGGTATAAAGCGCTGCGTACCTTCGTGGTAGATCCAAGATGCGCCAGTGTTGAGCGAGATCGATGCCAATTCGCTAAGCGGAATCTAACGTCGTCGTAATGACAGCGCGAGTAGCAGGGGCGAGGAAATTGTAACGGCGCTTGCGTCGGGTTCCGGATGGTTAACAGGCTAAGTTGTAGACTCATCGTGCGGAGAATGGGGCAGGTCATCCCCACGAGCAGGAGGCATGTATGACGGCAAAACAATGAGGGCCACACTGATTCAGTGTGGCCCCCATGCAAGGCGGTTTGGCGAAATCACTTTTGGCATCCGTACATCGCTGAACCCAATCAACGCGAACTGACATAGTTCTGGTCAACCGCCTGATCGAGTGCCATGGTGAAGGATGGCCATGAGCAGGAATAATCCTGCCCGCTGCAACCTGGCAGGAAGACTGGAATGCGCTTCGGCGGGGCGGCGAGCGTAAGGCTGGTAGCGGAGCGCATCTGTTCCAGGGTTTGAGCGGAGTAGTAGGTCCGGATCGAGTAAGCTCCCGAGTCGCGTGCCTTCCAGAGTTCGAAGATGAGCACACCTCCGGGAGGCGTGTCGTCCCGGCGGCCATCGATGATCCAGGTTAGATTCAGCAGCCCCGCGATGTTGGCCAGATTGGTGTCGTGTCCGATCAAGAAGAGGGCACGGTCCGCAGGACGGCTCGGTGCGCCCGACACTTGCTTGCCGGTGACGGACTGTTCCAAGGCGCGGCGGACGTGGTCAAGAAGATTGGACGCTTGCATCCGGGCGATCGGCCTGGTGCGTTGTGCGAAGTCTGATGCGGCGGTGTGGAGATCGATGAGGACTCGGAGATTGTCTCCATTGACACAGCCCCACCCAACATTGGCTGCATCCATGCCCTGGGTGTACTCCAGCAGCAGGTTTTCTGTAAGCGTGGCCGCGGTATTCAAGGGGCCGCGTAGTTCGGCGAGGCGGTCGCCTTTTCCGGGGGCAAGCTTGATGGGAATGTCGAGCAGAGAGGTACGGGCGCTGCCGGGTGAGGAGGGCGAACCGCAGGTTGTCAGGAGCTTGTCGAGAGCGGAGATCTGCGGATGGTAGGCATCGGTGAGATTCGCTGGATCACCGCCGATACGTCCTGCAACGGCAGCAACGGCGAGAGCAGCGTCAGGCTTGCCAACTCCCGCGGGGATTGAGTGGAAGAGCGGGTCATCGGTGCCTTCCGGCAGAGCTTGCACTGCCACCTTGCATCCGGGGAAAAGGCCCGCGGCCAGAGCGTTGCCCGATTCACGCGTGCGCTGGTCAGAGTCGGCGTGAAACGTCACACGATCCGTATCCTCACATCCGGTTGGATTCAGCAAGCCCTTGTTCACGAGGTCCAACCGGTCGTATGCGCCGAAAAGTTCCATCAACCGGTAGCCATGGGCGGTCAGGTAGCCAGGAGCCACGTCCCACGCAGGCCACGGGGCAACAGAATAGGGATTGTATTGCTCCGGCTTTCCGGTTGGCGAGCGAACCCCGTGACGGCTTACGTAAATCACAAATCTCAGGTCAGCTTCCGGACTCTTGGAAACCGGGAGCGCCGTTTGCGCGGTCATGAACGATGCGATGATGCAGAACATGGATACGAGATAGAAAGTCCGACGTGTCATCAATTCCTCGGCAGTTGAACCGGCGAGCGGCCTTGGGCGGAAATTATCAAAAAACGGAGCACATGCTGTGCAAGCCATGTGCTCCAGGATGCACAACCATTACTGCTTAACGATCCTGTCCGAAGGTGTAGCGGAGACCGCCGCCATAGGTCGGCTTGTAGTACTCGCGCTGGTTCACAAATTGCGGGCTTCCGGTGTAATAACCGAAGACTTCGTTCGTGAGGTTGAGTCCGTAGGCCATGACGGTGAATCCGCGACCGACTTTATAGCTGCCCTGCGCGTCCAACTGTTTGTGCGCCATGGTGTAGGTATCACCTGAGGGGCCGCTAGGTCCGAGTCCGCTGGAATCCTTAGACGGGAACCAGTTGTAGCTGTAAATGTTGGCTCCGCTGTAATTGAAGCCGACGCGAATCGAAACGCGCTTTGTGTCATAGGTTGGGCTGAAGTTCCAGGTATTCGGGGCTTGGCGAATCAGAGCCGGGCTGCCGGTGCGTCCCCCCGGAACACCCTTCTCCTGTGAGTCGGTATAGGTGTAGTTGGTGGAGAGGCCCAGACCCTTGAAAGCGCCGGGAAGCATGGACAGACGCTGTTGATAGCTGATTTCAAAGCCATAGAGCCAGGCATTCTGACCATTGACGTAACTGGAGATTGGGGGAACAACGCCCCCGCTCGCATAGGAGTTAAACACGCTCTGCATTGAACTGGGGAACAACGACGCTGGGGCGCTCGATAGCTGGATCTGCGGAGCGTTCAACTGCTTGAAGAAGAATCCGGCCTGCAACATGCCTACCGGGTGAAGGTATCTCTCGAAGAGAAGGTCATAGTTATTAGCGTGCTCAGGCTTGAGATTGGGATCACCGGCGGTGAGAGCGATCGGGTTCTTGGATTCATCAGCTGTAACAAAAGGGACGAGCTGATAGGGATCGGGACGAGCGATTCCGCGCGAATAGACCGCGCGCAGAACTGAATTCTGCGAGAGCGGATAACGCAACTGCACACTGGGCAGAGCGTCCAGATAAGAAGGATTGTTCGTGATCGGAGAGGGTATTCCGCAACCCGTGGCGCTTCCATTAGCGCATCCCTTCGCTGTTTTGAAGAGAGTCACCTGGTAACCAAGGGCATCCATCTGCGTGGCTTCGAAACGCAGGCCGGTTTGCACATGCAGTTTCCCGAGGTCGATGGTGTTCATGATATAACCGGCGGTGATGCGCTCGATGGTATGGAAGATGTTGGGATAGCTTGCGCTGGCGGTCTTATAACCATCCAAGTCTGCAGAGAGGTTTTGCAGGACGTAGTTCTTTGCCAAGGTAAAGTCCGACACAGGGCCGAATTTTCCACCGAAGTACTTGGCGCCGGGATGATATTCCTGGTCCTCGAAATTTCCCTGCAACGAGCTCATCAAGAGACCGCTATCGCCCGTGGGGAACAGGGCTTGTTTCGACGTGCCATAGACGTTTTCCGTGGCGTCTTGAGATTTATGGGCGTTGCGAATCTTGAATCCCGCTTCGAAGGTGCCGAAGTGTCCGCCCGCGTAGTAGTTCCGCGCATAGGAGGTAGCCGCGGAGAGATTAAGCTGTGAGGTTAAACCAGTTGAAGTAGTGAGATCCGCAAGCGACCATGCATTGGCATTCAGCAAGGGTGACCCGGCCTGGTCGCAGTTGGCGCCAAAGGTGGGATCGCCAATGCGGGTTCCGGGGTTGTAATTGCAGCTCGGAATCGAGGAGCCTACCCACGCAAAATCTGCCTTGGGGTTACCCGCAGAATCGATTTCATAGGAACGGCCAGCCGAAACTTCCCATGTCAGCCAGGAGTTCTGCTGTACGTGCCTGCCGCCCAGCGACATGCTTGCGACAGAGGCATTCGGACTCTTTTTTGAGGTGTAAAAAGTTGGAGGAGTCTTATCGACCTTGTTGATGGCAGTTTGTACCGCGGCCTCGCCGGGCCCGCTCAGGGAGTTGGAGATCGGAGAGTAATACCATTTGTCGCCGTAGTCCTGCAGGTCAGAATAAAGACCGTGGGCGTAGATGTTGTTCTTGTCGTTAAATTTGTAGTCCGTGCTGCCGCTGATGCCATAGCGCGTGCGGAAGTAACGATACTCACGGAGGGTGTTGCTGTCATAGAAAGGTTGAGCAAAGGTCGAATACTGATCAAGGGCGGGTTGAATGTTGTCGATGCTGCGGCCATTGTAATCGTAGGTAACGCCGGTTAGGATGCCGAACTTCTTATTCTCGCCAAAGCGCTTTCCGAAGACGCCTCCAAACTGATCCATGGAACGGCCATTGGAAATCGGCGTGTAGCCGCCGATGCCGAAAACGGTGAAAAGCGGCTGGTCGCTGGCGTTCTTGGTGCGCAGATTCACCGACCCGCCGATACCATCTGCATCCTGGTTGGCAGAGAGAGTTTTGTTGAGCTCGACGGCCTCCACTAACTCGGAAGGGATAACGTCGAGACGGACGTAGCGAATGTTCGGTTCGGGAGAAGCAATCGTGATGCCGTCGATCATTACGTTTGTGAGCCGCGGCTCGGTGCCGCGAACGTCAACATAAACGCCTTCACCCTCGATTCGTTCGAGTACGACACCGGGCATACGGCCGAGAGCGTCGGCAATGTTGGCGTTAGGCAGGCTGGTGATGACCTCGGCAGGCAGCACATCGATGAGGTTGTCTGCGGCGCGCGTCTGGTTGATGGCGTCAGCTTCGCCGTGAGCGCGCTCGGCGGACACGACGATCTCCTCGCGATTGGAAGCCACGTCCAGCTTTACGATGAGATCGAGCGTCTTACCAGCGACCACGTCAATCTCTTGCTTGTGAGCCGCGAAGCCAACGTATGAGGTGGACAGGGTGTAGTGGCCGGCCACGATGTCACGCAGCGCGAACTCACCCTGGTTGTTGGCGCTGGTGGAGATCCCGGAAGGAAGCAGCTCGATCTGCGCACCTTTGAGGACGGATCCAGATCTGTCCACGATGGTGCCTGAGATTGCGCCTTTGCCCGATTGAGCAAACGCGGGCAATGAAACTAAGAGCAGGCTTAACAACAGCCAGCCAATCCTGTGAGCGGTCCAAGCCCGTTCGCGTACAAACATAGTGCCTCTCTCCTGATAAGTTGCAAGGTTCCTGCGCACAGGCAGGCCGAATGGTGAACGAGTGGAGTATGGCAAGGCAACCTGATGGCAATCTAAGGAACGCACAAAGCGCGGGGTGTATTCACCGAAAATTAACGCGACGCGGTTACGATAGCGTTAATGCGGATTCTAATCGTCGAGGATAAACGGAGCCTGGCTGAGCACTTAGGGAAAGCGCTGGAGAGCGAGGGCTACTGCGTGGGCTTCGCCTTCGATGGCGAGGAAGGCCTGCGCCTCGGCAGGAGCGATGAATTCGACGTAATTCTTCTGGACATCATGCTGCCCAAGATGGACGGCTTCGCGGTAATTCGCAAACTGCGCGAGGAGAAGATACGGACGCAAGTGATCATCGTTTCATCGCGCGATTCAATGCGCGACGTTGTTTACGGGCTGGACGCGGGAGCCGACGATTACCTTACCAAACCTTTCGCGCTCGACATCCTGCTGGCAAAGGTGCGAGCCGCGATGCGGCGGGCTCCAGAGCCAACCTCGCCAGCGTTGCAGTTTGAAGATCTGATACTTCGCTCCAATCATTATGAATTGCAACGAGGAGAGCGCGTGGAGACGCTGACCCGCACGGAATACGCGCTGCTGGAGTCGCTGATGCGGCGGGCGCGCACAGTGGTTCCGCATAGCGTTCTGATTGAAGAGGGCTGGGGGTCTGATTGCGACGTCAGCTTTGACAGCCTCTATATGTTTATCCGCGCTCTCCGCTCCAAGATCACTCATCGCGGCGAACCGGAGCTCCTGTACACCGTTCGGGGCGTTGGCTACTCCCTTCGAGGCGCGTGCTGATGCGCCGCTGGTCGATCTCGCTTCGCTTGACGCTCTGGTTCGGAAGCATCTTTTTCATCGGATGGCTGCTGTTTGGGGCGGCAATGTGGTTCAACCTCAAGAGCACATTGACCGGAGAGAGATTCCAGACGCTATCCCGCCGCATGGACCGCCTGCAGGATTTGCTGCGTAAGACCCAGGACGAGAGCGAAGAGGACCGTAAACAGGATTTTCAGGAGTTCGCCCGTGCGACGGGAAGTGGGCTGAATGAAGTGTTTCGCGCGGATGGCACACGCGCTTATCCGTCACCGTCGTCCGCCGCGAGGAACTTTCCGTGGCCGGCGATAAGGAACGGCGATGGAGAACGCTTCCTGCACATATCAACCACCGAGCAGGGCACCTATTGGATGCTTATGCGGCCCTTCTCTCTCGGCGGTCCGACGCTGTACCTAATGGCAGCCGCGCCTGAAGCGGGAAACCTTCTTGTGCTGAACCGCTTTCTCACTGGATTGCTCGCATCGGCGCCAATCCTGCTGCTGATCTCCTCTGCCGGGGGATACTGGGTGGGGCGCAAGGCACTGAATCCCGTGGATAGAATCACCTCCGCCGTCCAATCTATTAGCATTCGAAGTCTTTCCGAGCGATTGCCCGTTGCGGATACGGGCGATGAGTTACAAAGACTCGCCGAAACCTGCAATGCGATGCTCTCCCGCCTGGAATCCTCGGTTGGCCAGATCAAGCAATTTACCGCCGATGCCTCGCACGAACTTCGAGCTCCGCTTTCATTCACGCGGACAGTGGCGGAAGTTGCGTTGCGAAACCCAAAGATCGATCCCGAGAGCCGCCAGGCGTTTCGCGAGATTGTGGATGAAGGAGCCAAAGCAGCGGAGCTCCTCGCCGACATGCTCACGCTGGCCCGCGCGGACTCTGCTCATTCTGAGCCGCAATTGGAGCAGGTTGATCTGACCGAAATCGTTCACTCCATTTGTGAAAAGGCACGTCCAGTGGCCGTCGAGCGTGGACTGGCGCTGTCAGTGTCGGTCGATGGCGAACACCCCGTGGACGTCATGGGAGATTTTCTAAAGCTCCGCAGGCTCATCTGGATTCTTCTCGACAACGCGCTGAAATATACTCCGCCGCCGGGCCAGATTGACGTAGCGGTACGCGAGCACTCCGGAAAAGCAGTAATTCTGGTGAGTGACACTGGAATCGGAATTGCCGAATCAGACTTGCCGTTTATCTTCGACCGGTTCTATCGGGCGGACCCCTCCCGAAGCCAAGTGGCGGGAAGCGGACTGGGATTGTCAATTGCGAAGTGGATTGCGGAAATGCACGGCGCCGACCTTTCCGTGAGCAGCCAGAAAGACACAGGGACAACATTCCGGGTCGTGTTTCCGGTCTGCAGTCAGCAGGGCCAGCGGGATGGGGCAGGCGCATTCCAGCGGTGAGACCTCCTTTGAAGGAAGTTGGGAGTTTGACCGCTGTTGAATGACGATCCTGCCGAAAAAGAGCGGCCCTCACGAGAAACAGAGCCACCGCGCCAATCAATTCAACAGCTTATGACTCTCAGACTGGACATTGCCCGGAGGATTTCGCGCCGCGGAAGGCGATTTCCCTGGTGGAAGACGGCCTCTGAAACCGGCGCGGGAAATGTCAAGAGGTTTCCAGATACCCTAGTACCGAGGTAACGGGGTACTAATGTACTCAGGAGTTGGACGGGGCACCCAAATTGCCAATTCCGCCCGACCTGCCAAGCGTGTTTCAATCCAGAACGGATCATTAGAAACAATTTAGAAGTGCAGTAAGTTTACGCGTCTCCATGTGCGTAAAAGGGGGAACTATGAAGACTGTAAAAGCTTACGTATCAATCATATCGTTCGTTGTGCTGTTATCACTTGCCGCGCAGGCGGAGGTGAAGGCAGTGCTGAAAACCGAGAAAGTCAGCGTGCAGAATGGCAAAGAGGTAATGTCCTCGGCCGAGAAAGCGGCCCCCGGGGACACGCTCCAGTTGACCGTAACGTACAAGAATACGGACAAGGAAGCCGCCTCGAAGGTAATTGCAAATCTGCCCATCGATCTCCGCGAGGAATATGTTGCGGGCAGCGCGAGTCCTGCCGGCGCCTTGGCAAGCACGGACGGCGCGAACTTCTTTCCTGTCCCATTGAAACGCATGGTGAAAAACAGCGAAGGCAAGACGGTCGAGCAGGAGATCCCTGGCTCGGAATACCGGGCTTTGCGCTGGTCACTGGGCGACCTGGCGGGTGGCGCAAGCCGCACCGTCACGGCGCGCGTAAAAATCCGCACCGCTCCAGCCGCGCGCTAGGCATTTGTTTCTGGCACGTACCGACGAAACATTTTTTTCTCAACGTAAGTTCCTGAATTTGGAGAGTAGAACATGAATCATCTATCTGAACGCACAAGCAGACCGCATACATTCCGGTTCGCAATTGTAGCGATGGCAGTCCTATGCATCGCCGCTCTTTTCGTTCCAACACTTTCGGCGCAAACCGCTGCCTCTGCCGGCGCAATCATCGGCAACCAGGCCTCGGCAACGTATAACGATGCGAGCGGCGTGCAGCGCACGTCGTTCTCTAACCTGGTGCAGACGACCGTCAGCCAGGTCTATCTCGCAACTCTGGCTCAGAGCCAGACACGCTATGCCACGGTAGGCACCCAGGTGGTCTTCCCGCACACCTATACCAACAACGGCAACGGCACAGACACCGTAGTTCTGACCCTGGGAACTCCGTCCTCGGCGAACTTCAGCAATCCGGCGATTTACATGGATGCGAACGGCGATGGCGTTCCGGACAACACGACGAACATCGCAGGCACCACCTACACCCTGGCTCCCGGCCAGGTGTTGAAGGTGGTATTGGTGGGCACGCTCGGCACGGGCGCGGGCGCCACCGAATATGACACCATCATCGCCACGCCGGGCCACGGAACGGCCAGCGGCAGCCCCAACACCGACACCATCACCAAGACGGTGAATGCGGCGATCTCGGTTACGAAGGCGATGAGCGCAAGCTCGGGCGTGGGCGGCAACACGGTCGGCGTCACCTTGACCTACACCAACACCGGCAACGCAACCTCGGGCGCGGTGGTCATTGCGGATCCGCTCGGTTCGACCACGACGGCATTCGCATACGCGGCTGGTTCAGCCAAGTGGAACGGCACGGCGCTGAATGATTCCGGCACCGGTCTTCCGGCCGGCGTCACCAGCTACACCATCACGGGCAATACTCCCACCATCACGCTGGCCAGCGTTGCTCCGGGCGTAACCGGAACCTTCACCTTCAACGTGACGGTTGGTGCTTCGGCTCCCATCGGCGGCACGATCAACAACACTGCGAACTTCAACTACAACGATGGCGGCAGCACGGCTGTCCCGACCGCCAACACCAACACAGTTCCCTTCACCATTCAGCAGACCGCAAAGGTTTACTGGACGGCCGGCGACGGCGCGTCCTTCACCGCAACCAATCCGAACGGCGTCGATGCACTCGGCGCAAAGACCGTGGCCCAGGGCGGCACCATCGTATGGACCGATACCCTGACCAACGAAGGCAACGGCACCGATGTCTTCAATATCTCCTACAACGGTTCCACCTTCCCCGCGGGCACGACGTTCCAGTTCTACCGCGCTGACGGCGTAACCCCGCTGACGGACAGCAACGGCGACGGCATCGTCGACGTGGGTCCGGTTTCGGCACTTGGAACGGCGACGGTCATCGTGAAGGCCACGCTGCCCACGGCGACGACGACTGGAGCAAGCTGGTCAGTGAATGTAGTCGCGGCTTCGACGGCTTCCACCGCCAGCGGATACCCGTACACGGCTACCGATCAGGACACGGTGAACGTAACGATCACCGCATTCTCGGTTGATTTGACGATCACCGCTTCGGCCAACACCGGGGCAGAGCCTGGCAAGGGTTCGGGCGTCAGCTCCGCATACACCACCTCGGTCAATCCGGGCGTCCAGGTAGTCTTCCCGTTCTACGTCCAGAACACCACGACGGCGAGCGGCACTGCCGATGCTTACACGCTGTCCGTGCAGTCCTACACCACGAACGGCAACGTCACGGTTCCCGCGATTGGCACCCCGCTTCCCGCGGGCTTTACCGCCATCTTCCACCAGGCTTCGGGCGCAAGCTGCCCGGCTGCTTACGCAGCACAGGCATCGCCTGTCACCTCCACTCCGGCGCTGACGGCTGCTGCCGGCGCAAATGCGGCAGCCAGCTACCAGTTGTTCTGCCTTGAACTCGATACTCCGGCGGCAGCTGCTGTCGGAAGCGACAACTTCATCATCACGGCTCTCTCCACCGCGACGGGCGCCGAAGACCAGATGACCTTCCAGGTGGTGATCAACCAACTCAACCTGGTTACCATCACTCCGAACCAGAGCGGCCAGGTCTATGCTGGCGGCACTATCGTTTACAAGCACGTCATCACGAACGCCGGCAACTCCGCGGCGAACGTTACGGTTACGATTCCGGCGAATGCCGTTGTCTTCAATCCCAACCTGTCCGGCTGGAGCGGCACGCTCTACCAGGACGCCCAGACCAGCGGCGCACTTGCCGGCGTTCTGGATCCTGCCGACACGCTCCTGATTCCGGGCACCTCGACCGTTACCCTGGCGCCGGTTGGCCAGGCTGGCTCGTCGGTGGTTGTCTTCTTGAAGGTGCAGTCTTCGCCGGGCGCGAACCCAGGCGACAACACGGACGCCGTCATCACCATTACCTACAACGGCAGCGTAACCGCCACCACGGATGACATGACGACCGTCGTCACCGGCCAGCTCAAGCTGGTCAAGTCGCAGTCCGTCATCACCCACACTGGTACGGGCCCGTACGTTTGCAGCACTACGCCGGGCGCATGGTCCACGCTTCCGCAGTCGGCCTATTCGCATGACTGCGTCTTCTACCAGATTGTTGCCACCAACACTGGTTCCACCAACGTCACCAACCCGAGCATCAGCGACGCGGCTCCGCCATACACCACGCCGTACGCCGGCTACAACAGCGGCGTGCCGTCGTTCTCGTCCAGTTGCAGCTTGACTGGCCTGACTCCGGCGGTTCCGTCGTTTGGCGCTCCGGGCAACACCTTCACGGGCACCTACGCAACCGGAAGCATGACCCCCGGATGCACGATCACGGTGATCTTTGAAGTCCAACTGAATTAACAACGAGTTGCAGTAAGCCCGTGGCGGAAAGGGATGTTCCCCCTCCTTTCCGTCACGGGAGTTCTTTGTTTGGGAACCCTGGCGGGGAGCGGCGCAAGAATGAGATTTCGGATGCAACTCGGGTTGTGGCTGCTGATCTTTAGTGCAGCGGCTGCCTGGTGCCAGCAGGCGCCCTCGGGGAGCACCATCCAAAATATCGCCTACGTGAGCTACACGGAAAGCTCCGGCGCAACGATCGACAATCAGCCCTCAAACGCCGTAAAGGTCACAATGAGTTCCTCGACCGCGGCGGCTCCCAATATCGTGTTGTTGAAATCCGCGAGCGTCTCCTCGGCTACGCGCGGGCAGAATGTGACGTTCAGCCTGACGCTCTCCAACTCCGGCGGCGACGCGGGCACAGCCCCGCTGGCAGTGGACGGCGTGACGCAACAGCTGGTTTATGTTCTGGACACAATTCCGCCCAACACGCACTTTGCCGGCGTGGTGAGCGCGGGCGGCACCGCAGTGTTTTACCACGCGCTGGGCGCGCCGAGCGGCCAGTTTACGGCTGTGGCTCCTGCGAATGCGAACGTCGATACCATTGGATTCGCTGCGCCAACGCTGAGCGGCGGACAGGGCTACACCTTCTCCTTCAACGTCCGTGTGGACGATAACGCAAGCGGCAACTTTACGAACACGGCGGCGGTGGCATTCTCAGTCCAGGGCCAGGCTCAGGCGCTGAACTCAGATACGGTAACGGTCAGCGTTCCCCTGGGGCCGCCCTCCATCCAGTACTACACCGATACGACATTTACGCAGACAGCGATGGTTGCGACGATTGGCGGCGCTATTCACCTTCAGGCCGATGCCGCATCCTGCAACCTGAATCCGCTGGTGGCCGAGACGCACGTCATCACCATCACCAGCAACCAGAGCCACGACCTGGAGCAGTTCCTCGCCGTGGAGACCGGCCCGAACACGGGCATCTTCCAGGTGCAGAGCGTGCCGCTGGCCGACGCCAGCAAGGTTCCGGTCGCGCAGAACGACGGGGTTCTGGAGGTTTACAGGAATGAGCTGCTGACTGCCACCATCCAGGGATGCGGCAGCGGAAGCAGTTCGGCGGTCGCCAGCATCGTGGTTGACCCCCTGGGGATCGTCTTCGACAGCCACACAAACAGCCCAGTGAGCGGCGTGCAGGTAACTCTGATCGACGTCACGGGGCAGGGCAATGGCGGCCATCCGGGCCAGCCGGCAACGGTTGTGCTGGCGGACGGAAAAACGCCGGCCCCGAGTACGGTAACAACTCTCAGCGATGGCGCGTACCAATTTCCGGGAGTGGCGACGAGCACCTACAAGTTGCAGGTCACGCCGCCGAACGGATACAAGTTTCCTTCGTCGCTGTCGCCCTCTTCGCTGCCGCAGACGCGCAAGGTCATTCAGCCGGATTCGTACGGCGGAAATTTCCTGGTCACAACAACCGGAGGCATTATCAACTTTGACACGCCGGTTGACGAAGGCCCGCTTTCCGGTCTCTTCCTGCAGAAGACGCCAGACGAAGTGACCGTCGACTCCGACGCGCTGGTTGGATACACGCTGGAAGTAACGAACAACACCGCCCACGATTTGCCGAACGCGACCGTGGTGGACACTCTGCCGCCCGGCTTCCTGTACCAGTTGCACTCGGCCACGCTGGGTGGCGCGCGGCTTGCGGACCCGGTCGGCGGGCAAGGGCCGACGCTGACATTCAGCATTGGCGACCTGCCCCCCAGCGGAGACGTAAAGATTCACTATTACGTGCGACTGCTGCCGCAAGCCAATTCAAATAACGCGGTGAACACCGCCTACGCAGCCAGTGGAATTACGCGGTCGAACATCGCGTCGGCAAAAATCAAGATCATCCCCGGAGTCTTCGACACGAACGGAGTGATCATCGGCAAGGTGTACGCCGATTGCAACCCCAATCGCGTGCAGGATAACGATGAGCCGGGCGTTCCCGGGGTGCGCATTTACCTCGACAATGGAACCTTCGCCATTACCGATGATGCCGGCAAGTACAGCATTTACGGGGTTACGGCGAGACTGCACGGCCTGAAGATGGATAGCTACACCCTGCCCGCGGGCTTCAAGGCGGAAGCACTTTCCTCGGCCAACGCCGGGGACGGCAAGTCGCAGTTTGTTGACATGATCTCCGGTGAACTGCACCGCGCGGACTTTGCCGTGACCGGATGCGACGCTTCCACGATGAAAACACTATCGGCGCGCAGCGCAACGGCGAAGAGCAAGAACTCCTCGGAGGCCGCGTCCCTGCTGAAGAAATCTCCCGTGCTCGACCGCCCGGACGCATCGCTGGAGCAGCGCCGAAGTTTGGCTACATCGGCGATCCTCGAGGGCGGAGAGGTGAAGAACACAAGCCAGTCGCCTGCCGGCGCAAGCACCGCCACGGCCACCGCGGCAACGACCCCTGCCACAACTGCCGGCGATGGAGCGCCAACTTCTGCGGGGCTGCCGCCAGATTCGCCGCAAAGCGGAGCGCCAACGAAGGCGGCTGGAGCAGGCGATAAGACTCCCGGCAAAGCGGCTGAAAATGATGCGCCTGAAATCAAGGATGGTCTCCAGGTGGTGAAACTGATCCAGCCGGAGATGACGAACGAATTTGATTTCGTCGGGCTGAAGGATGCACAGGCGGTCGCTTCTACTCAACTCAAAGTTGCGCTGAAGGGCGTGGAGGGAACCAGCTTTGTGCTGCGACTGAATGGCCGGGAGATCGGAGCGGATCGCATTGGCCAGCGCAGCACGAAGGAAGACCTGCACCTCCAGGTATGGCTGTACATTGGGCTGGAACTCAATCCGGGCGCGAACCTGCTGGAAGCGAAAATGTTCGACCCGTTCGGCAACGAGCGCGGCTCGCGCAAACTGACGGTGATGGCGCCGGGAGCGATGGCGGCGGTTGTGGTCGAGCCTTCAACGCGGAATCCCGTGGCGGACGGCAAGACTCCGCTGCGGCTGCGAGTGCGGCTGGTGGATGCGCACGGAATCCCTGTGACCTCCCGCACGCCGGTGACGCTGGAGACGACGGCGGGCAAGTGGGATGTCGAAGACCTGAATCCCAAAGAGCCCGGCACGCAGACGTTTATCGAAGGAGGCGAGGCCGAGTTCAGGCTGATCCCTCCGATGGAACCCATCGACGCCAAGGTTGTGGTGAGTAGCGGAACCCTGAGCAGCGACCTGAAGGTAGCGTTCGTCCCCGAACTGCGCCCGCTGCTGGCGATTGGCGTGGTGGACCAGACATTGAGCTTCCGCGGTTTCTCCGGAGCGGGAGCAAGCAGCGCCAGCTTCTACACGCTGCAAAGCGAGTTAAGCCGTCTGGACGCGGCAACCTCCAGCGGATCCGTGGACTACGCCGCGCACGTCGGCGCGTTCATCAAGGGCAACATCTGGGGAAGCACGCTGATGACGATGTCCTACGATTCGGACAAACGATCCGGCGACCCGATGTTCCGCGATGCGCAGCCCGACGATTACTACCTGGTTTATGGCGACAGTTCGACGCGCGGCTTTGAAGCACAATCTACCAGCAGGATGTACCTGCGCTTTGACCGCGGCAAGGATTACGTTCTCTTCGGCGACTACAACACGGGCGACAGCCAGAATCCGGCGAAGGTGTTGTCGAACATCAATCGCAGCTTCACGGGCTTCCGCATCCATCAGCAGGACAAGCATTTTGAGTACACGGCCTTTACCACGCGTGACAGCGTGCAGCAGTTCGTGGAGGAGATCCCGGCAAACGGCACCAGCGGCCCGTACCTGGTGAGCCGCATGGATCTGGTACAGAATTCGGAGACCGTGGAACTACTGATTCGCGACCGCAACCAGCCGTCTCTCATCCTGAAGGATCTGCCGGAGACGCTGCTGACGGATTATGAATTCGATGGCCTTACGGGCGAGATTATCTTCAAGCAGCCCATTCCCAGCTTTGACTCAAGCATGAACCCGGTTTCTATTCGCGTGACTTACGAGTTCAACAACGGTGGTCCAAAGTACTGGATGAGCGGAGTGGACGCTTCGATGCGGGTGCAGAAACTGCGCGTCGGCGGCAACTACTATGACGATAAGACGCCGTCGAGCGGAATGCGTCTTTGGGGCACGAACGGAACTTACGAGTTCAACAAGACCACCACGCTGGTCGGAGAGTTTGCGCGCAGTTGGACTCCGGCGCTTGGCTCCGGCGATGGCGTTCACGTTGAGTTCAAGCAGAAGAACAGCAAGCTGGATACCCGCGTGTACTTTGGACGGACGGACGCGACCTTCAACAATCCCAACTCAATGCTGAACAAGGGGAGCGGAGAGAGCGGCGCAAACGTCACATGGAAAGTTCAGAATCATCTGCGCCTCCACTTTGAAATGGTGAGGTCGGAGGCAACCGATACCGGCGCGGCGCAAACCGGCGCCTACGCCACGGTGCAGATTGACATGAACAAAATCTTCACCTTCGAGTTTGGTTACCGGCACGCCGGAGCTATCAGCACAACGGAATCGCTTTCCGGCACTACCCCAGGCACAAGCGCAACGACGGCCAGTACGAGCAGCTCGGTTACAACCCCGGCAAATGACGACCTGCGGGAGAAACTTACAATCAACATTCCGCACTTCAAGAAAGTTTCGGCGTATGGCGAGTACGAGCAGGACATTTTTGACGAGAGCAAGCAAATGCTCGCCCTGGGAGGGACGTACCAGTTCTCGGCCAAGGGAAAGTTCTACGTGCGCCGCGAGGTGATTTCCTCCCTGGGAAATCTGTACCAGTTGAATGGAGTGCAGCAGCAGAACTCGACCGTATTCGGCATTGACAGCACGTACCTGAAAAACGAGCACGTCTTCACCGAATATCGCGGCACGGACGCATTTTCCGGACGTGAAACGGAAGCGGCCATCGGCCTGCGCAACGTCTTTGCCCTGCGGCCCGGCCTCAAACTGAGCACCACCGCGGAGAGCGTGAAGACGCTGACCGGAACAGCGACCAACGACGCCCTGGCGTTGACGGGTTCGCTGGAGTACACCGCGCAGGCGCGATGGAAGTCGTCCGGCAGGTTCGAGTGGCGCCAGAGCTCGTCGTCGGATTCCGTACTCGGCAGCTTCGGAATCGCCATCAAACTCGCCGACAATTACACGCTCCTGAACCGCTCGATCTACTCACTTACCATTCCCAAGACGACCGGCGAAACCGATCGACTGCAGGTGCGGATTCAGAATGGCATATCGTGGCGGCCCGCCCACTCCAACAGGCTCACCGTGCTCTCCATGGCTGAACTGAAGGAGGAGAAGGATGGAACCACGGCAATCGTAATTCCAGACCGCAAGGTCGCCATTCTCACGCTGGCGGCAAATTACCAGCCATCTCCCCGGTTGGTGGTTAGCGGGCGCTACGCAACGAAGTGGTCAAACGATATAACGGATGTGGTGGACAGTACTCTTAATGGACACATGACCACGGCGCGGGTGCAGTTCGACTTGACCAGCAAGTGGAACATGGGCGTGGATAGCAGCGTTTTACTCTCCAACAATTTCAGTAACGTGCAATACGCAAACGGAGTTGAGGTGGGATACATGCTCCGCAAGAACCTCTGGCTCTCCGGCGGTTACAACGTTACCGGCTTTTACGACCGTGACCTGACCGGCGACGAAGCCACGCGTCGCGGACCGTTTATTCGAATGCGATTTAAGTTTGACGAATCATTGTTTCCGTTCCTGAAGTCAGAAAAGGAACCTTCACCGGCTAAAGGCTGAGGCGTGACAAGTATTCCAACAACCCGGCGGAGATTGGCAAAAACACTGGCAGCGTCGTGTGCCATGTTGCTCCTCTGTGCGCTCGCGGTGACGCCTGCGCTGGCGCAAAGCATCGCGGGCCACGTGTTCGAGGATCAGGGCTATGGCGGAGGCTCGGGCAGAAACTTTGCAACCGCGGGCGGCGGAGTAACCGGCGCGCGCGTGGAACTGTATCACTCCGGCGGAGCCTACATGTGCGCGGTAAGTACAGTTGCAGGGGGCAGTTACACCCTCAATGCGGCAGCCGGATGCGCGATAACCACCAGCGTCGGCGGTGTTGGCTATACCGTCCGGGTCGTGAACGGAAGCGTGGTTTCAGGCTATAGCGGCGGCGGCACTGCTGGCCTGGTTCCGGTGCAGACCTACCGCACGAACTGCACAACTGCGTGCGGCGCCGCCCCCGTCGCGGTTACAAACTACGTCGGCGGGCAGAACCCCATCAACGTGGACCCAGGCAACAACACGGCCGGAAATGTTCCCGCGAACTCGCAATCAATCACCACAGTAACGCTGACTAACGCTCTCAATGCGGCGAGTAACATCGACTTCGGCTTCAACTTCTTTACCGTGGTCAACAATAACGCCAGCGGGCAGGGAAGCCTTGCGCAATTCATTACTAATGCCAACGCACTTACCGGAGCCAGCGCGCCATCGGCGGTCTTTATGTTGTATAACGGAACGTCCACGGCCGGCGTCAACAACACTTATACCAACTTGCTTAGTACTTTGAATGGAGGCACGGGACAGGGTTTCATTATCAATATGAACGGCGGCACACTGCCTGCCTTCACCGCCGCCAACGGAAAGATCGATGCAAGCAACGAGATGACCAGCCTTGGCATCTCGAACCCAAATACAAACTCGGTTGGCTCCAACTCCCAGTGCGGACCAAGCGTGGCGTCAGGAACGACAAAGGTCGGAACCTCCGGCACGACGCTCCCTGCCTGGACGGGAACTACGATTCCCGCGGTTGAGATCCAGAACTGCGGGGACGGGCAATGGCACCTGAATGGCAGCGGCGAGACGGCGAAGGCGATGGCCTTCCACCAATGCACAATTTACATCGGCGCCAGCAACGTTACCGTGCAGGATAACCTGGTTGGAGTCCACGCGGACGGAACACTAAGTACCGCGGTGAGCGGAAATTACGGCATCTCGTTGGCGAACGGCTCCGGCCGCTTGATCAGCCATAACTACGTCCGCGTCAATAACTCGGCCATTCGCAACGACGGACAGGGCTCAACGGGAGATACCTACCAGTACAACGAAGTAACTCAACCGCAAACAGGCCAGAATAATACCTTTGACGGAATCCTCCTGATTGGTCCAGCTTCGTTCAGCGGCGACCTTGTGCAGTACAACTACTCGCACGACTTGTCAGGCGGTGGTATTGAGATCGGTTTCTCCGGCACGGCGAGCATGACGAATGAGACGATCAGCAACAATACGGTGTGTTCCAACGGATGGAATCAGACGGGGAGTGCGCCATACACATACAATAATGCTTCCTCCGAACGAGTAAACATAGCCATCTGGCAGGTTTCGCAAGGGTCCACGGTAACCATCAAGAACAATGTTATTACCAATTCAAGTGGTGTAGGCATACTGGTGGAGAACGCTTACGGATTCACGATCTCGCAGAACTCGATATACCAAAATGGCCTGACAAGCAATAACCTTGGAGCGGGAATCGCGCTGTATGCCAGTTGCAGCAACTGCGACCCCAACAACTTCAGTACCTCCAGCTATGCCGGTGTTACTCCGAACACAGGGACGACAAGCTCGAGTTCCCCGAACTTTCAGATGAACTATCCGGTCATTACTACCGCAACCTATACGGGTGGAAAGTTGCACGTAAAGGGATATGTCGGTGGTTCAACCAATCTTACCCTTGCCAACGCAACGGTCGAGTTATTCGTGGCTAACAATACGGATAACAACCAGAATGGTCAGATCTTTCTGGGTGATGGGTTGTTCGTGCCGCACGGCGAGGGACAGACCTACATTGCAACATTCAAATCAGACTCGCAGGGATTGTTTGACCAGACGATTGCATCCGGAAGTTTCCCAGCGGGAGTTACCATCACAGCCGGCAGCACCTCACTTACTTCCACTGCTACCGACTCCGCCACTGGTTCCACATCAGAGTTTGGCCCCAACCTTTTGGTGCAAGCGTCTGCTACTACCATCCAGGGTTACGTGTATTACGACGCAAACCACGACGGGAACCTGGATACTGGCGAGAGCTGGCAGAATGGGGCCACAGTTTATGCCGTGCTGTGGGACACCACGCTGAACGCCCAGGCTAAGGTGGGAACGAGCATCATTGGCGCGCAGGCCATTGCCTATGGATCTTCCAGCGACACTGGCTTCTTCTCCTTTGACAATGTAGCTCCCGGAGACACCTATCAGCTGTTCCTCACCACGGTTGCTCCGGCAACCGGTGGTGTTTACGCGTCACAACCGGCTGTCTCGATTCCTTCCGGATGGGTCATGGTGAATCCAAACAGCGCTACTGTGACCATCGCCACAACCGCAAGCGGGCCGCAGGTGTTGTTGCAGAGCTTCGGACTCTATCACGGAGTGAAAGTTAGCGGCAGGGTGTTCAAGGACAACGGCGCCGGTACGGGAGGCGTGGCCAACGATGGGCACCTGAACGGAACAGAGCCCGGAATGTACAACGTCAGTTTAACCGCAAAGGATAGCGGTGCCGTGTTGTTAAGCCAGGCGTCAACGGACGCCGCGGGTAACTACACGCTATGGTTGCCGACGTCGGCGGTCAACCCGGTAACTATTACGCTTACGCAAGTGGGGTACTACACCGCCACCGGATTTGACGCGGGATCGCCGGCAACCGGGGGCAGTTATAACACGACGACTCTTGTGTTCAGCATTACTGTGAACTGGACTTATACCGCATACACGGGAGTGAACTTCGGCTTTATTCAGTCCGGCAACATCTTCAGCCCCAATGGGCAGCAGCAGACGGTGCCAGGTTCCATTGCCATCTACGCGCACCAATACTCGAGCATTACCGGTGGCACGGTCACGTTCACGGAAGCTGCGGCGCAGAGCCAGCCGAATTACTTTAACGAAATTCTCTACAACGATACTTCCTGCACCGGAAACCTTGCGGCTGCGACTTATCTTGCCTGGGGTACTGCCGTCACGATTCCCGCAGGCGGCGGCAAAGTGTGCCTGCTGATGAAGGAGCTAGTGTCGCTCGCCGCAGGCTATGGCATGGAAAACACGATTACGATCACGGGCACGTTCTCTTATGGCGCTTCCAGCAGTGTCGCCAGTACTGTGCTGACTATTCTGGACATAACAACCGTGGAGACGCGAAGCTCGGGAGACCTGCAACTGGTCAAGTCAACCTATATAGATGCTGCGTGCGCGAATCCGGCAAGTCCGACCTATGTGACCACCATACAGGCGGCGCAATCGGGAAACTGCATCAAGTACCAGATACAGGCGACCAACACAGGCGCAACCGCACTGAGCGGCCTCAGTCTGAATGACACCGCTCCTCCGTATACGACTTTGCAGAGCGGCACTCCTGCCTCCTCCGTCGGCGCTTCGTGCACCGGCCTCGCCCCTGGGACGATCACGGTAACTGGAGCCGCTGCGCAGGCTTCTTTCACCGGCACAATGCCTTCCGGTTGCGTTGCGACATTTGTGTACGAAGTAAAGCTGAACTAGCAGGGTAGTTTCGGAGTTCAGCCGACAGTGATCTGGTTGCGTCCTGCCGATTTACTCTGGTACATCAATTCATCGGCGCGCTTGATGGCTGATTGCTCCGTGTCGTCGGCCTTCATGAGGGTCGCGCCCACGGATACGGTAACGCGAAGGTGTCCTTGTGCCACCTGTATCGCTGATTCGGCGATCAACATGCGGCAGCGGTCGGCGAATGCGGCCAATCCGGCGGGCGTCACATCCACCACAATTGCCAGGAACTCCTCACCACCCCAGCGCCCCAGCGTGTCTCCCGAGCGCAGATTATGCGTGACGGTGTTGCACACGGCGCGGAGCGCTTCATCTCCGATCTCGTGACCGTGCTCATCGTTGACAAGTTTGAAGTGGTCCACGTCGAACATCAGCAGTCCAACGGCGCGGCCAAACATTACCACTTCCTGAATGGCCTGGTTGACCTTAAGTTCCACGTAGCGCCGGTTCGGGACGCCGGTCAGCGCGTCGAGAAAAGCCAGATTTTCCAGCTCCCCCACGCGCCGCTCGATGTTCTTCTTTACCGTAACGTCACTGAAGATTTCGACCGCGCCGACGATGCTGCCGTGGGCGTCGAAGATGGGAGCGCATCGCACGGAAACCGGAACGCGGTGTCCAAGCTTGTGGCGGAGATAGACTTCGTTTTCGCGCCGTTCACCATCGGCGATGGTGGCGGCAAGCGGGCACCCATTGAGGCAGAGCTCACAACCTTCGTCGCTTACGTGCGCCAGGATGTTGTCAAAGCAATGCTTGCCCACGACCTCGGCGGCGGCGTAGCCGGTCAGGTGTTCCGCGCCTTGATTCCAGTAGAGTATCGTCCGGTCTTTATCCACAAAATAGACGCCATCGTGCAGGCTATCGAGCAATTTTTCGTGGAGAGTGGGATTGGACTCATCAGCCGGTTTCGCTTCCGGGGACATGGCAACCTCAGGACAAGAATTTAAAAGCTCAAATCGAGAGTGATTCCCCGTGCGGCCTCAAGGGTGAGCACACCGCGGAGGCGCTTTATTGAGCTTAATACTACATCGGTAAGTTTCCTCTTCCCATCCACTTTTGTCCCAGTAGGGATAACTTCAGTAACGGCGTGCCTGGGTTAACGCTGCGTGGAGTGGCTTGCGGCCTCTACCGCCTGGTCCACCACCAGCAGAAGCTCAGGGAACTCCCAGGAGCCGTCATAGCGCACTCCATTGAGGAAGAACGTGGGCGTGCCATTGACGCCGCTGCGGACCCCGCCGCTGAAGTCTGCCCGCACTCGGTCGGCAAACAGCCCATCTTCCAGAGCCAGGCTCAGGGCCGGGGTTGCCAGCCCCAGTTTGCGCGCAAGTTCCTGGTAAAGCCCTCCATCGAGACGCTCCTGGTTCTCAAAGAGCAAATCGTGCATCTCCCAGAATTTTCCGTGCGCCCCCGCAAATTCCGCGGTTTCCGCCGCGGCCTCGGCCTCAGGATGCGCCTGGGTGAGAGGAAAATTGCGGAAGACGAAGCGCAGCCGCGGGCCAAAATGCTTCTGGAGGCGTTTGACGATGGGGTAGGCGCGTCCGCAATGCGGGCACTCGTAGTCTCCATACTCCACCAGCGTGACTTCGGCGTTCTCCGGCCCTTCGGCGTGGTCGTCGGCGGAGACTGGTATCTTCAGTTTGGTCATGCGCTCCTCCTACCTTGGCAGTTTCTCCAGGGCTTCCAGAATGCCGTCGGCGCCGGGGTTGACACGGATGGGCGAGAGATAGCTCCAGGCTATGACGCCGTTCTTGTCGATCACAAACAGCGCCCGCTCGCTGATGCCGTCAGCGCCGCGATAGCTCCCGTACTGCCGGGCAACCGCACCCTTGGGCTCGAAATCCGCAAGCAGTTTGAAGCGCAGTTTGCGGGTCTCGCTGTAAGCCTTGTGGCACCAGGCGCCATCCACGGAGATCCCCAGCAGCTCGGCGCCAAACTTCTGGAACTCGGGCAGAATCTCGTTGTAAAGGCCGATCTGGTCGCCGCAGGTGGGGCTCCAGTCGGCTGGATAGAAGGCGAGAATTACGGGTTTGCCCCGCAGTTCGCTCAGCGAAAACGTCTGGCCCGGAGCGTACGGCAAGGTGAACTCTGGAGCCTTGGTTCCGGGCGCGAGCAGGGTGCCGGAATCGGCGGCCTGCGGTTGGTTGGTCGAAACGGACATCGCATTCTCTCCTTTTGGGCGGAGCACTAGGGCAGCACTGGAACAGCTCTCCATCTTCGGAGCGGTTTCGCCCGCACCATGGATAGACTGATGCGAATCAGCCACTGGGGGCTTCGGAATCTCCAAAATTTAGATGCGCGTAAATTGAAAGCCGCAATTTAGGCGGTGGCAGAGCCGCCCGGTGCGCCCAACCTGCTCCATAAAGTAAACTGGATGCAATGAATCCAGGAATCGAAGACATTCGCAAACGCGGCAGCCGAATCATTGCCGAAGGCGCTCATATGCTTCCGGCGGCCTCGCTGATGATGGCCGAGGGACTGATCGAATCGCTCGACGATTTGAAGAAGCCTTTCGTCACGGTGATCAACTCCTACACCACGCAGATTCCAGGGCACGCGCATCTGGACAAGATCGGCGCGATCGTCCGCGACGAACTGAAGGCGCTGGGCTTCAACGTCTGGTACGCCAACGTGGGCGGGGCCGTCTGCGACGGCATTGCCATGGGGCACTTCGGCATGAAGTACTCGCTGGCCTCGCGCGAACTGATTGCCGACGAGATCGAGACCATTCTCGGCGCGCATCCCTGCGACGCGTGGATTGGCATCGCCAACTGCGACAAGATCGTTCCGGCGATGTACAACGCCATGGCGCGCATCAATATTCCGGCCGTGTACCTAAGCGGCGGCCCCATGCTGGCCGGGCCGGGCGGCAGCGACCTGATCACCGTCTTTGAGGCCGTGGGCAAGCACAGTGTCGGCAAGATGAGCGAAGTGCAGCTTCGCTCGCTGGCCGAGAAAGCCTGCCCCGGCTGCGGAAGCTGCGCCGGGATGTTCACCGCGAATTCCATGAACTGCCTCGGCGAGGCCATCGGACTCTCGGTGCCGGGCACGGGAACTGTTCCCGCCGAGCGCTGGGTGGACGACACCTTCACCCGCACCGAGCCCAACCCCGAGCGCATCGCGCTCTCCAAGCGCGCGGCGCACGCGCTCAAGCGCTGCCTGGAGCACAACGTCCGTCCGCTGGACATCATCACCGAGCAATCGCTCACCAACGCCTTTGTGCTGGACATGGCGATGGGCGGCTCGACCAACACCGTTCTGCACACGCTGGCACTCGCGCACTCTGCCGCGATCCCGTTCAAGCTCTCGCGGCTGAACGAAATCTCCGCCACTACGCCAAACGTCTGCAAGGTTTCACCCAGCCGCCCGGAGGTACACATCGAGGACGTGCATCGCGTCGGCGGCATCCCGGCGATTCTGAAAGAAGTGAGCCGCGCAAAAGGCTGCGAGTTGAAACTTGATCTGCCGACCGTGACCGGGAAGCTCTCCGATGCCGTAAACGCCGCACCCGCCGCCGATGGCGACGTGATCCGCACGGTGGAAAAGCCTTTCTCGCCCACAGGAGGCCTGGTTGTGCTCTTTGGAAACCTCGCGCCCAAGGGTGCGGTGGTCAAGGTTGCCGGCGTGCTGGCGGACATGATGGAGTACGAAGGCACGGCGAAGATTTATGAATCGCAGGAAGACGCGCTGCGCGGCATTCTGGCCGGAGAGGTGAAAGACGGCGACGTGGTTGTGATCCGCTACGAAGGGCCGCGCGGCGGTCCCGGCATGCAGGAGATGCTCTCGCCGACGGCGGCGATTGTGGGTGCGGGAATCCGCGCCGCGCTCATCACCGATGGACGCTTCTCGGGAGGCACGCGCGGCCTCTGCATCGGCCATGTTTCGCCGGAGGCAGCCGCCGGAGGACCGATTGCGGCGGTGCGCGAGGGCGACCGGATTTACATCAACGCCAAGACCTGCCGGATCGAGTTGAAGGTAAGCGACGAGGAGATCGAGCAGCGGCTGAAGGCCTTGCCGGTCTTTGAGCCGAAGGTAAAACGCGGCTGGCTGGCGCGCTACCTGCTGCACGTCACCAGCGCTGACACCGGAGCGGTCTTCGAAATCTAGCGCGGCAGTTTCCTGAACAAACTCCGCGAACCCGGCTGCGTGCGCCTGGTCACAGCCGCGCGCAGTGTTGGCATGTAGCTTTGCGAGGAAAGGTCTCTTTTTTCTATGGCCACCGAAGTCGAATCGAAGTCTCTCCCAGCCAATGCCTACCTGCCTCTCGGCGAAAACGAGGTCTACTGTCCCATCGTTCCGGCCTCGGCCAACGAGCCGGAGCTGACCTGGCGCTCCATCCTGTGGGGCACCTTCCTTTGCGTCATCTTCACCGTCGCGTCGGCCTACTCCGGCTTGAAGGTGGGGCAGGTGATGGAGGCCGCAATTCCCATCTCGATTCTGGCCATCGGGCTGGCCAGGGTTTACGCGCGCCGCTCCTCGGTGCTGGAAAACGTAATCATCACCGCCATCGGCGGCTGCGCCGGAGCCGTGGTGGCCGGGGCCATCTTCACCCTCCCCGCGCTCTACATCCTCAAGCTCGACCCGCGTCCGGTGCAGACCATCTTCATCTGCGTGGCCGGAGGATGCCTCGGCGTGCTCTTCCTGATTCCGCTGCGCCGCTACTTCGTGCGCGACCAGCACGGCCTGCTTCCTTATCCGGAGGCGACGGCGATCACAGAGGTTCTGGTCACGGGCGAAAAGGGCGGCTCGCAGGCCCGCCTGCTGCTGGAGGCAACGCTCATCTCCGGCATCTATGATTTCTTCGTCACCACCTTCCAGGTCTGGAAGGAATTCATCGGCCTCCAGTGGATTCCGCTGGTGAAGACCCTGGGCGTAAAGGCGCGCGTCGTCGTCAGCTTTGACGCCATCAGCTTCATCCTCGGCCTCGGCTACGTCATGGGCTTGCGCAGTTCCATGATTCTCTGCGCTGGCGGCGTGATGGCGAACCTGGTGCTCGTGCCGCTGGTGTTTTTTGTGGGGCAGCACGTAGTGGGCACTGTCTATCCCGGAACGCTGCCGATTCACGATATGTCAGCGGTGCAGATCTATCGCGGCTATGTGCGCTTCATCGGCGTGGGAGCCATCGCCACCGCGGGAATCTTCGGCATCGTCAAGAGCCTGAAGATTGTCGCCAGCTCGTTCTCCATCGCCTTCAAGACGTTTACTCGCGGTGAGGACAAAGACACGGTGCGCACCGACCGCGACCTGCCGATGATCGCAATTCTCGCCGGCGTGGTCATCAGCGCGGTGGGCGTGGCAATGCTGCTCGGCAGCCTTAAGGTTTCTTGGGCTGTTCTTGGCTTGGGATTGCTGCTGACGGTCGTGTTCTCCTTCTTCTTCGCCTCCGTGGCGGCCAACGCCATTGCCACCACGGCGCGCAATCCGGTCAGCGGCATGACGATGCTGACCATCATCATCTCCTCGGTGGTGCTGCTGCGCTTCGGACTCTCCGGCACCACGGGCATGTTCTTCGTGATGGCGATTGCGGGCATGGTCTGCACCGCGCTTTCGGTCAGCGGACAGACCATCACCGATTTGAAGGCTGGCTACTGGATCGGCTCAACCCCGTCCTCGCAGGAGAAGGTCAAGTTCCTTGGCGTCATCGCCGCGGCCATCGCCGCCGGGCTCACCATCGTAATGCTCGCGCGCACCTTCCAGTTTGGCGAAGCCGCCATCGGAGACCTCCGCCCGGTGCTGGCCTCGCCCCAGGCGTCGATCATGAAGGCCCTGGTCGAGGGCTTCATGAGCCATCAGCCGGTGGCGTACGTGCTCTTCGGCGTCGGGGCCATGATCACGATTGCCATGGAGATGCTCGGCCAGCCGTCGCTGGTCTTCGCCCTCGGCATGTACCTGCCCCTGGAGTTGAACACTCCCGCGCTGGTCGGCGGCTTCCTCTCGCATCTGCTCAACAAGAAGGCCGAAAAGCGCGGCGGCGATGCCGGACGCACCATCCGCGAACGCGGCGTCATCATTGCCTCGGGCCTCATGGCCGGAGGCGCGCTGGGCGGAGTCTTCGGCGCGGCGCTGCGGCTCTTCCCGTGGTATCGCGAAGACCTCATCAAGCTGCCGTTCTACGACCATCTCTCGGTCTCCGAGTCGGTCTCGGCAGTGATGTTTGTGGCATTGTGCGCGTATGTTTGGTTCAGTTCGTTGAAGAAAGCTCAGGAGTAGGAGAAGGCTATGGATGCAGCAGGACGTTTCATCGCAAACGCCATCATCGGCATTGACACACTCTGGGGCGGCGACGTGATGTGCCCCTCCGGCACGGGACGCTTCATCGCCGACTCGTGGTTCAGCGACGATCCGCTACCGCTGGCCTACACCGCGCCCTCTGCGGCACGCGTGCGCGAGACGGGCGGCGTCAGCGGCACCCAGATTGACCACGCCTCCGTGAATGCCTACCTGAAAGAAGTCGATCTACCCGCGGCCATCGAGGGCCTCAAGGCCGAGGTTCTCAAGGCCGGAGGTTTGCGCGGGCGTTATCTCGCGGGCCTCTCCGTCTCCATCCAGGTCATGTTCGACCTCGCGATGGAGATGCTCGGCCAGGGTGAGGCCGTGCCCTACGAGCGTTGCGTCCTCGCCTCCGCGGGCCGCGCGCCGGAGCCATCGCAGCCGCAGGCCAAGCGCGAGCGCGTCGCCGAGTTGCTCTCCCGCGCCGGACACAGCTCGCACGATGCCGCATCCTTGCTCACCGCCGTGGATGCATGGCGCAACGCGCGCGTCACTCCCATGGCCAGCGTCCGCACCCTCAGTTCGGCGGTCATCGCATACTTCGACCAGCTCAGCGCCCAGCACCTCGCGCCGCATCTGCCGAAGGAACTAGCAACCGTCCCGCGCGCCAACATTGATTTCCTGGCGATCAAGGATGCGTGGTTCTCCGGCTCCATGAACTACGTGGGCCGCGCCCGCAACGCCGACGGCTCGCCGCAGTACGAGGCGACATATGAGATCAACGCCTCGCTGCAAATCTCCGTGCCGGAGTTCTACCAGCTCATCAGCCACGAGGTTGTTCCCGGACACGTCACTACCTTCGCCTATCTGCAAAATCTCTACGTGCGCAAGTTGGCCGGATTCGAGGCGACCGTGCTGACCATGAACACCCGCGCCGCCGCGCTCTTTGAAGGCATTGCCAACAACGCCATTCTCATCGCCCATGGCGCAACCGAACTCGACCAGCTTCCCGATGAAGATATGCAGATCGGCGCGCTGCTGGCGCTGTTGCAGGACGATGCCAAGAATCAATCCAGCTTCCTGACCTGGGGCGAGGGCCGTCCGCAACCGGAGGTGGCAAAGGTTTTGCGTAATGATTTCCTCGTCAGCCTGGAGCGCGCCGACAAACTGAGCGGCGCATGGGGACGCCATCCGCTCCTCGGGCGCATGTATCTTCCCGCCTATCGCGCGGGAACCGAAAAGGTTGCGGAGTGGCGCAGAAAGTACGCGCCGGAGAAGGTTTTGCCGGTCATCTACGGCTGCCACGGCATGGTCGATGTCTGCACCGCCGAAGAAGTGCTCGAAGGCGTGATCTAGTTCCCAGGGGGGGACACAATGCAATATCGCAATTTTGGAAAGCTCGATTGGAAAGTGTCGGCGCTGGGATTCGGCTGCATGCGTTTTCCAACCACCGACGGAGAACGCCTCAGCCCCAACATTCTCGAAGACGAATCCATCCGCATGATTCGCCACGCTATCGACGGTGGCGTCAACTATCTTGACACCGCCTACCCCTATCACAGCGGGCAGAGTGAAGTTGTGTTGGGCAAGGCCCTGCTCGGTGGTTATCGCGACAAGGTCAAGGTGGCGACGAAACTTCCCGTGTGGATGGTGGCCGAGCCTTCGGACTTCGACAAGTTGCTCGGCGAGCAACTGCAGAAGTTGCAGACCGATCACATCGATTTCTACCTGCTGCACTCGCTGAACAAGCACCGCTGGCGCGACATCGTCCTCAAGCACAATCTGCTCGCCAAGGCCGCCGAAGCGCTCGCCGACGGACGCATCCGCCATCTTGGTTTCTCCGTCCACGACGACTACGAGGGCTTTGAAGAGATCGTCAACGGCAGCGGCCTCTGGGAGTTCTGCCAGATTCAGTACAACTACATGGATATTGAAAATCAGGCGGGCACGCGCGGCCTCAAACTGGCGGCGTCCAAGGGTCTCGCCGTGGTGGTGATGGAGCCGCTCCTCGGCGGCCGCCTCGTCGATCCGCCCAAGGACATCGTCGAACTGATGGCAGGCTTTCCCGTTCGCCGCTCGCCCGCCGGGTGGGCGCTGCAATGGCTATGGGATCAGCCCGAAGTCTCGGTCGTGCTCAGCGGCATGAGCGCCTTTGAGCAGGTGGAGGAAAACCTTCGCCTGGCCGACGCCTCGCGCGTCGCGTCCTTCACCCCTTCTGAGCACGAATTGATCGCGCAGGTCCGGCAGAAGTACCAGGCGCGTACTGCCATCCCCTGCACACGCTGCGGCTACTGCATGCCTTGTCCGAACGGTGTGGATATTCCCGCCAACTTCGACGACTTTAACCACGCGCATCTCTTTGATGACGTTGCGGGCGCGCGCTTCAAATATTCGGTGTTCCTCACCCCAGAGCAGCGCTCCAGCGCGTGCATCAACTGCGGCGCCTGCGAGGAACTCTGCCCGCAGAAGATCCCAATCAGCGAGTGGATGCCGAAGGTCACGGCCTTACTGGGGTAAGGATTCGAACTGCCGCTTTGAACAGGTCACTTCCCCAAACACGCGATGATCGCCTCAATCGCGCGCTTGGTTTCGTGTACGTCGCGCACGCAGATGGATGGCACGCCGATCTCCTTTGGCGGATAGTCGTTGCCGCCGGGGAAGATCGCGTCGCCGATGAAGATCATCTCGTCGATGCTGATGCCGAGGATGTCGCGCAGCTTGCGGATGCCGTAAGCCTTGTCGATGCCAGGCTTGGTCACGTCGATGGAGGTCGTCCCGCCCATCCGCACCGAGAACTCAGGAATATAGGTATCGAGGATTGCCTTGATCTTCGTCCGCTTGGAGAAATCGTGGTCCCACTTTTCCTTCTCTGCCAACGGAGCCTGCTGTCCCAGCGCTGAGAAGGTGATCTGGCTGCCGCGGTCTTCCACAATCTCTCCCCAGGTTTTTTCCGGCTTGAAGCCCGCAACCTCCAGCGCGCGATTCATCGACGTGAGGATCTTCTCTTTCTCCGCCGCCGTAAAATCCTCCGAGTAGAGTTTCTTCCACCCGCCCTCGAACTGGAAGAACTTGGTGCCGCAGGTCGGCAACAGCAGGAGGTTATCCATCCGCTGCCCCTTGGGAAGGTTTGAGACCAGTTGCTTTTCAAACTGCGGCCAGTCGCCGCCGGAGATCACGGCCACCTTGGCCACCGCCAGCAGTCCCGCCAGCAGCTCTGCCATCTCGGCATCCAGCGCCGACTTGCTCTCCGCCAGGGTGCCGTCCAGGTCAAACACAATCAGTTTTTTCACGTTCCATTCCACCTCTGCGTCATTGATCTTAAATCAAAGTTTCCTCTCGAGGCGCGATTCACTCGGCAGGCGCGGCCTTCTGCGGTACACTCGTGCCGCTATGTCCAGCGGACGAATTCCCGAGCTGATCACCGCGGCCTTGGAGCGCGTCGCGCGCCTCTTCCGCCGCCAGCCTGGAGGCCCGGCGCATCTCCACACCGGGCGCAAGGGTGAGGACATCGCCTACTACTTCCTGCGCCGCCAGGGATACACCATCGTTGCCCGCAACTGGCGCTGCAAGGGACGCAAGGGCGAGGTCGATCTCATCGGTTGGGACGGCAAAATTCTCTGCTTCATCGAGGTAAAAACCCGCCGCAGTCACGCCGTGGCCACCGCCGAAGCGGCTGTCGATCGCGCCAAGCAAGCGGAACTCCGCGGAATGGCCTCGCTTTTCCTGCAACGCCAGAGTCCGCGGCCGCAGTCCCGTTTTGACGTAGTCAGCGTTTACCTCATTCCGGGAGCCGATCCCGAGATTGAACTTTTCAAAGACGCCTTTTCTTGGCGTACTATGAGTGGAAAGCGCCGCCTTTAGCTCTCGACGGCGCAAGGGGAACGCGAGTGCCTGAACTGAGAAAAGATCCGGTGGTTGGACGGTGGGTCATCATCTCCACGGACCGCGCCAAGCGGCCCAGCGACTTTCTCCACAACAAGGTGGTGCAGAAGGGCGGCTTCTGTCCGCTCTGCCCCGGCAACGAATCCAAAACGCCCTCCGAGGTGCTGGCCTACCGTCCGAACTCCAATGGCAGCGGCCAGAAGAACGGCGCTGGCTGGACGGTGCGCGTGGTTCCCAACAAGTTTCCCGCGCTCGGAATCGAAGGCACGCTGAACCGCCAGGCCGAGGGAATGTTTGACAAGATGAATGGCCTCGGCGCGCACGAGGTGATCATTGAATCGCCTGAACATGGCTCCCACCTTGCGCTGCTGCCGCAGAAGAATATCGAGAGCGTCCTCTGGGCGTGGCGCGACCGCATCGTGGACCTCAAGCAGGATCGCCGCTTCAAGTACATCATGATCTTCAAGAACCACGGCGAGGCCGCCGGAGCGACCCTCGAACACCCGCACGCCCAGTTGATCGCGCTGCCCATCGTTCCCAAGCATGTTGGCGAAGAGTTGGAAGGAGCCAAGCAGTATTTCACCATCAAGGAGCGTTGCATCTTCTGCGACATTCTTCGCCAGGAGATGGAGCATCCCGCGCGAGTCGTCAGCGAAAACGAGGACTTTCTCTGCTTCGCGCCCTTTGCGCCGCGCTTTCCCTTTGAGACCTGGATATTCCCCAAGCGCCATGAGTCGGCCTTCGAGAATCTCTCCTCGCACCAGATGATCAACCTGGCGTCGGCGCTCAAGCAGTTGCTGCTCAAGTGCGAGGTCGCGCTTGACAGTCCCGCCTACAACCTTGCGCTGCACACCGCGCCCGTGCAGGAGAACTCGCTCGAGTACTACCACTGGCACATCGAATTCATCCCCAAGCTCACCAACACCGCGGGCTTTGAGTGGGGCACGGGCTTTTACATCAACCCCACCCCGCCCGAAGAGAGCGCAAAGTTCCTGCGCGAGGCCGAGGTGCCCGCCAGCCTGGAGCGCGTAAAATAGAGGTGACCGCTGGAAGTTGCCCGGAGCAGGAGCAAACCTCCTGCTCTTTTCTTCGCCCCGTGCTCTGAGAGTGTGAATGGATCAGAACGAGAGTTGGACCCGCGAACGCGAGGCTGAAGAGCGCGCCTCGGAGCCGCTGGAATCCGTTGCCGCCAGCGAGTTGATGGCGCCGCAACTGGGCGGGACCACGGGCGACATGCCGCGTATGATCCGTGCCTTGCGCCACCGCGACTTCCGCTGGTTCTGGGGCGGAAACTTCCTCTCCAACATCGGCACCTGGATGCAGAACGTCGCCATGGGCTGGCTGGTTCTGCAACTTGCCACCAGCAATCCGGCCTTCTGGCTGGGCGTGGTTGGCTTTGCCTCCAGCGCTCCCATGCTGGCCTTTTCGCTGCTCGGCGGAGTCATTGCCGACCGCATCAACCGCCGCAAGCTGATGCTCGTAACCCAGTCGGCGATGATGATCTTCGCCTTCATTCTCTGGGGCCTGACGGCGCTGCATTGGATGACCTTGCCGCTGCTGGTGTTGATTTCCTTCACCACGGGAATCGCCATGGCCCTCAACAATCCCAGCTACCAGGCGATGGTGCCGCAACTGGTTCCGCGCGAGGATCTCGCCAACGCCATCGCTCTCAACGCCGCGCAGTTCAACATGTCCCGCGTGGTGGGACCGACGCTGGGCGGCTTCGCCATGGCCTGGTTCGGAGTGCAGGGAAACTTCCTGCTCAACGCCCTCAGCTTTGTTGCCGTGCTGGTGGCCCTCATGCAGATCAGCTATCCGCCGCTCTATCCGGCGGGAAAGAACACGATGTGGGAGGACCTCAAGGAAGGTCTGCTCTACGTCTTCCAGCGCAGGGATCTCTTCGCCCTGCTGTCAATGACGGCCGTTGCCAGCGTCTTGGTCATCCCCTATATCACCTTTGTACCGCTCTTTGCCAAGCAGATACTCCACCTCCAGGAGCGCGGCTTCGGCCTTCTGATGGCCGCCAACGGCGGGGGCGCATTCCTGGCCGCGCTCACCATGGCCTTTGCGCGCAACGTCAAGCATCGCGGACGCGTCGTCTTCCGCGCTTCCATCGCCTTCTACGTCTTCGTGGCCCTGTTTGCCCTCTCGCGCCACGAGTGGCTCAGCGCCCTGATGCTGGTATGTACCGGTTACTTCATGGTCCTCATGATCGCCACCGTGAACGTAATGCTCCAGCACCTTTCCGAGGACAAAATGCGCGGCCGCGTCATGAGCATCTACGCCACGGCCTTTCTCGGCTTTGCCCCGCTCGGCAGCCTGATGGCCGGATCGCTGGCCGGAACCTTCACCGCCCCAATCTCGATTGCCGCCATGGCCGTCGCCGCCATCGTCATCAACAGTGTGATCTACTCGCGAAGCCCGGAGCTGAGGTCGCTGGCGTAAGCCAAACAGCGCCCGAAGGTGAAACTCCGAGTTCCCTCGATGTTCAAACTTTTGACACAGTACATACAAAGTAGCTACAATCGCGCTGGTTTATGGATGCGGCTGGCACACCGAGCGAATATGAACCGCGAAACATGTGGATTCGGTCATGACAGGGCAAGGGCAGTTTCAAGATTGTGGCGCAGTGGCCGGGCAAAAGGTACCGTTTCAAATGCAAGTACAGTTCCAGTGGGATGGGGCGAATCGAAACCATATAGCGGAGCACGGTGTAAGCACCGAAGAAGCCGAGCAGGTAGTGCTGAATGCCCCGCTCTACCTGGAGAGGCAATTTAGGAGCGGAGAAGAACGTACGCCACAGATCGGTGAAACCGATGCCGGTCGTATCCTTTTCGTCGTTACCACTTGGCGGGAGGAACAAATTCGGGTGGTGACAGCCTTTCCCGCGAGCAGGAATTTGAGGGCGTTTTATGAGCGGCAAAGAGAAGAAGAAAAGGGTGGAGGAGCTGAACGCTCCTAATTTCGCGAACGAAGCGGAAGAAGCCCGCTGGTGGTTCGATCACCAGGATGAGATCGCCAGAGAGTTTGAAAAGGCCGCTTCCGAGGGGAGCCTGGAGCGAGGGTCTATTGCACGCAAGGGCCCTACGCCAACCACTACAATCCGACTCGACGCGGAAGACATCACCCGCGCGCGTCAACAGGCGGAACGCAAGGGTTTGCGGTACCAGACATATCTCAAGATGTTGTTGCGCGAAGCGCTACTGAAAGAAGAGCGCAAAACCGGTTGATCCGCGTCCCGCTGGCGTGCGTAAGACCGCTTACGCCGCCGTCTCCACCACCGCCGGCTTTCTGCCCTGCGCCTTCGCCACCGCCGTCGCTGGCGCCTTCTCAACGGCGTCCACCATCCCCAGCTTCTGCTTCAGCGCCGGCAGAGCCGCGCGCATCGACGCTTCGCCGATGGCGATCAACTCGTCGGCCCGCTCAAAGTCATCGAAGGCGAAGCCGTCCACGTTGGGACGCAGCAGCATGTCCACGTCTTTCTCCCATTGCAGGCTCATGCGCGTCTGAGCGATGGCAAAGCACTGGCCGATGACGTCAAAGAAATGCCGTGGCGCTTTACTGGCAGACCAGCGTGACTGAAGATGAACTCCCAGAACGCAGTCGATCCCCATCGCCTTCAGCGGAGTGCTGGGAACCTCGTAACTCAGCATCCCGTCCACGTGCAGCACGCCGTGGATGTCCACCGGAGTAAACATTCCCGGATAGGCGCAACTGGCCCGTACCGCGTCGCAGATCGATCCGGTGCGGAAGATTGCCGGTTGTCCGCTGATCAACTCGGTTGCCACCACCACCAGCGGAGTCCGTAGCTCGGCAAAATCCTTGCACGGCAGGATGCGGGTGAGGAAAGCTCCCAGCCGGTCGTTGGAACAGAAGCCGCCGCGCTCCAGCGTCCAGCGGGCAAAGTCCTTAAAGCGCAGCCGCCGGCCGATCTCCGCCATTTGCACCGCCGAAAGTCCGCTGCAGAAGCCCGCGCCCATGATCGCGCCGGAGCTGGTTCCCGAAATCGCCGTAACCGGAATCTGGGACTCTTCCAGAACCTTCAGCACGCCAATGTGAACCATGCCGCGCGCAAAGCCTCCGCCCAGGGCCACTCCCAGCGTGCGCCGTGGCGCTTCCGTCTTTGGAGCGCCATTGAGCTCGCGGAAAAATACCTGGATCGAGCGCGAAATCTGGGAAAGCTGCTTCATGCCGGTCACCCCTCCGTATTACAAACCCCGCTGCTTCCGGGGAAGTCGCGCCCTCAAACTCTGGCTGTTGGATTCGCAAACGCCCGTGCCGAGTTGTACTCACACCGGAGCTGGTTTTCAGCGTCCTTCCTGCCGCGACGCTCTCGCAGCATGATTCTCCCGGTTTGCTCGCTCTTTCCGGGAGGGCAGGCGTCCAGTCTTTCTCTCGTTACCCCTAAATCGAACAAACGATTTGAGCAAACCCTTGCTCCCCGGCGTATTGTTTGCGAACATGGTTTATTAACCTTACGTTTAAGGTCTGCTCACAGTGTCCAATTTGTCGGCCCCCAGGAAAACAGTGCATGAACCCTCCAGCCCCGCGGAAGCAGCCACTCCCTCGTCCGCGAAAAAGACGGTGTATGAGACGTCGGCTGGCGGCGTGGTACTGAGGCATATTCGCGGTGCCTGGCAGGTGGCCATCATCGAGCCCAACATCATCAACGCTGACACCATTACCCGGCGCGCCAAAGCACGTCCAGAAGGCACCGTCTTTGCCCTGCCCAAGGGCGGAGTCGATGAAGGCGAAACCCCCGAACAGAGCGCCGACCGCGAAGTCTTCGAGGAAACCGGGGTACAAGGCTTGCGCCTTTTCCGCCTTACCACCATCCGCTATCTCTACGTACGCTCCTGGGGAGGACGCGAGCACGTCTCCAAGGCTGTCAGCTTTTACCTTTTTCTCTACGCCTCGGGCCGACTTGGGCAGATTCGTCCCGATATGCGCGACGAGGTTCGCAAAGCGTTCTGGTTCCCGCTGGATAAAGCCCACCGCAAGCTGACTTACCGGGGCGAGCGCGAAGTCCTCAAAATGGCGCAGAAGATCGTTCGCGAGCATCCCGAGCGGCTGACCCCTCCGCCGCCGCTCCACGTCACCACCGGACCGGCCGTGCCGCGCCCGGCGGCGCAGCAACGCGGGACGCTGCCGCAGCGCCCCAACCCGCAGCGCGGCCAGGCCCAGCAGCCGCGCAACCCGCAACGTAACCCGCAACAGCGCGGTCAAGCCCAGCAACGGGGTCCGCAACAGCGGGGCCAAGCCCAACAACGGGGGCCATCGCCCCAGCGCCGCGGAGAGAATCCCGCCGAGCGCGCGCCGTCCCAGAATGTCTCCCGGCCCGGCGGCCCTCCCTCCCTCCGCGATCACAAACGGCCGTGATCTGGTTCCTTCGGACGCCGGGGACCTTTCCCGTCCCCAAGGGACTTTTCATCTCCGTCATTTTTACCGTTTTGCACAACAATCCTCTTGACTGAATGGCAATTCATTCAGTATTCTCAGTTCAACTTAATAAGGCGCGCGTCGTTGCCATCCTCACCCCACATTCTCGACGCGCGCCGCCTCTTTTTACAGCTCTTTTTTCTCTCTTACTTAGGTCAAGCTGATTTCGGAAGCGCCGGATGGTGCCATGTCGAATCGACTCTTCGATCTTCCCGTGATTGAGTGTTTCTATCCCTCCGTTTCCTTGCATCCCAACTCATATCGCCGTTCGTGTCTCCCTTTTCGTGCTGGAATTTATCTTGCCGGAACAGGTTGCGCTGGAGTACATCGCGCCGGATAATTTCGCGCCACTCTGTGTATGCCTGGCGCCTCTGTTTGCCATGCCCGCAATCATTGCAGTCGATTGTTCGGAGAAGCCTCACCGATGCTGAAACGAATCGAGAAAGTCGCCGTCCTCGGCGCGGGAACCATGGGCTCCCGCATCGCCGCGCACCTGGCTAATGCCGGGGTGCGTTCCTACCTGCTGGACATTGTTCCCGCGCGCCGCGAGCCGGAGGGCGCTCTTTCGCCCGCACCCGTTCCGGCGGTGTCGCGCAATCAGATCGCCGACTCTGGGCTGGACGCAGCGCGCAAGTCCAAGCCCGCCGCCTTCATGGAGCCCGCGCTCTCCCGCCTGGTCACCACCGGAAACTTCGACGACCATCTCGGCCTTCTCGCCGACTGCGACTGGATCGTCGAAGCCGTGGTCGAGAACCTCGACCTCAAGCGCGCCCTGCTGCGCCGCGTCGAGGCCGTCCGCAAGCCCGGAACCATCGTCACCACCAACACCAGCGGCCTTCCCGTGCATTCCATTGCCGAGGGTTTCAGCGACGAATTCCGCCGCAACTGGTTTGGCACGCACTTCTTCAATCCGCCGCGGTACATGCGCCTGCTGGAGATCATCCCCACCCCGGAGAGCGACCCTGCGGCCATCGAAGCCATCGCGAATTTCGCCAGCGTCCGCCTCGGCAAGGGCATCGTCTACGCCAAGGACACGCCGAACTTCATCGCCAACCGTGTTGGCTGCTTCAGCGTGGTCAACATCGTGCGCCTCATGCAGGAGTTCGATTTTTCGATTGAAGACGTGGACGCGCTCACCGGCTCGGCCATCGGCTTCCCGAAGTCGGCCACCTTCCGCACCATTGATATGGTGGGCCTCGATGTTCTCGGCCATGTTGTGCGCAACGCCAAGCGCCTCGCGCCCGTGCTGGCCGGTTCCGGCGGCGCCGCTGAAATGCTCGATGAGCGCGGCGCGCTCGATCTCCCTGCCTTCTACGATCAGATGGTCGAGCGCAAACTGCTCGGCGATAAAACCCGCGCCGGCTTTTACAGAAAGGAGCGTGGCCCGGAGGGCGAAAAACGCCTCGCCCTCGACTGGAAGACCCTCGAGTACCGCCCCGCGCAGCGTCCTAAATTTCCCGCCCTGGAGATGGCGAAGAACATAGATTCGCTGGCCGCCCGCGTTCGCATGTTGACCGGCATCGGCGGCGAAAAGATCGACAAAGCCGGAGAGTTCCTCTGGACCGCGCTCTCCGAGACCTTCACCTACGCTGCCAACCGCATTCCGGAAATCAGCGACAATGTGGTTGAAATCGACCGCGCCATGCGCATGGGCTTCAACTGGGAGATGGGACCCTTCGAACTCTGGGATGCCGTCGGAGTCGAGGCCTCGGTCGCCCGCATGAAGCGCGAGGGCAAGCCCGTCGCCGCCAACGTTGAGAAGTTGCTCGCCTCCGGCCAGCAGAGCTGGTACACCGACGCACCGCAAGCCGCCAGCGGCCGCAACTACTTCGATCTCGCCACCGCTTCACTCAGGGAAGAGACGGTTGCGCCCGGCGTCTGGAGCGTTTCCGTCGCCCGGAAATCCAATGGCGTCGTCAAGGCAAACTCCGGCGCGTCGCTCGTCGATCTTGGCGATGGCGTCGGCTGCATCGAGTTCCACTCCAAGATGAACTCGCTCGGCGCGGACATCATTCAGCTCACCTCGCAGGTGCTCAAGCCCGGCGGCCCCGGCGACAACTTCGACGCCTTTGTCATCAGCAATGACGCGCCAAACTTCTCCGTCGGAGCCAACATCATGCTCCTCCTCATGGCCGTGCAGGACGAGGAGTGGGACGACGTGGACATGATGATCCGCCAGTTCCAGAACATGACGCAGCTCATCAAGTTCTCGCCCAAGCCCGTCGTCGCCGCGCCCTTTGGCATGGCCCTCGGCGGAGGCTGCGAAGCTTCTCTCCACGCCGCCGCCCGGCAGCCCCACGCCGAACTCTACATGGGGCTCGTCGAAGTCGGCGTTGGCCTGCTTCCTGGCGGAGGTGGCTGCAAGGAGATGACCCTGCGCGCCGTCGATGCTGCACAATCCATTCGCCCGGACGCTCGCGGCGAAAGTGTCGAGATGATGGAGGCAATGAAGAAGGCCTTTGAGACCGTCGCCCTCGCCAAGGTATCCACCTCGGCCTTTGAGGCGCGTACCCTCGGCTTCCTCGGCCGCGGCGATGAAATCACCATGAACCGCGAGCGCCTGCTCAGTGACGCCAAGGCGCGCGCGCTGGAACTGGCCCGCTCCGGCTATCGTGCTCCCGTTCCTCGCACTGACCTGCCCGCCCCCGGCGAGAGCATTCTTGCAACGCTCAAACTCGGCGTGCATCTCATGCGCCAGGGAGAGTTCATCAGCGACCACGAAGTCAAAATCGCTACCAAGGTTGCCGAGGTTCTCTGCGGCGGCGCCGTCACTCCCGGCACTCCGGTCAGCGAACAGTACCTGCTCGATCTTGAGCGTGAAGCCTTCAAGAGCCTTTGCGGCGAACGCAAGACGCAGGAGCGCATTCAGTTCACGCTCAAAACCGGAAAGCCGCTGAGGAACTAGGAGACACTCGGGTGCCCCACCTTCGACGCGCTTCCTTTGCGCGTCTAAGGTGGGAATCCGAACAGATCGGAACCACGCGAAACCGATTCTAAGATTTGTGATTTAGGAATTTTCAAGACTCACGTTAGACCGATTGAAGATCGTCCTGAAACGGACGAGGAGATTTGAGCCATGCGGGAAGTTGTCATCGTAAGCGCCGTCCGCACCGCGGTCGGCAAAGCCCTCAAAGGAACCCTGCGCGCAACCCGTCCCGACGATCTCGGCGCGGTGGCAATTCAGGGCGCGCTCGCGCGTGTCCCTGAACTCGACGTGCGTGAGATTGAAGACGTCATTCTCGGCTGCGCCATGCCGGAGGCCGAGCAGGGAATGAACGTGGCGCGCATCGCTGCGCTGCGTGCCGGCCTGCCGGTGGAAACCTCGGCCATGACCATCAACCGTTTCTGTTCCTCCGGCTTGCAGGCCATCGCTCTCGCCGCCGACCGCATCGCCGCCGGAGGCGCGGAAGTCATCGTCGCCGGAGGCACCGAGTCCATGTCCATGATCCCCATGGGCGGCCATAAAATCTCCTGCAATCCATCGCTTGTGCAGAGCTATCCCGATGCGTATCTCTCCATGGGACTCACCGCCGAGCGGCTTGCGCAGCGCTTCGGCATCACCCGGCAGCAGGCCGACGAGTTCAGCTACCACAGCCACCAGAAGGCGGCGCGTGCCATCGCCTCCGGCGCCTTCGACGATGAGATTGTGCCTGTCCATGTCACCTTCACAGTACCTCCCGCTCAGGCCACGCGCGGCGCTGCGGCGGTCAAACTCGCGGTGCAGGCCATCGAATTCAAGGTCGACGAAGGCCCGCGCGCCGACACCACCATGGAAGCTCTCGCCGCGCTCAAGCCCGCTTTCCATATGAAGGGAACGGTCACCGCCGGCAATTCCTCGCAGATGAGCGACGGCGCTGCTGCCGCGGTTGTCATGAGTGCCGAGCGGGCGAAAGCTCTCGGCCTCAAGCCTCTCGCGCGCTTCGTCGCCTTCGCCACGGCGGGCTGCAAGCCGGAAGAGATGGGACTCGGCCCGGTCTATGCGATTCCCAAAGCGCTCAAGCTGGCGGGACTCACCCTCGACCAGATCGGCGTCTTCGAAGGCAATGAAGCCTTCGCCACGCAAGCCCTGGCCGTCATGAAGGAGCTGAACCTCGATCCATCGAAGTTTAATCCCAATGGCGGAGCCATCGCGCTCGGCCATCCCCTCGGCTGTACCGGGGCCAAGCTTACGGCAACCCTGCTGCGCGAACTCAAGCGCCGCAACGAGCGCTACGGAATTGTGACCATGTGCGTCGGCGGAGGCATGGGCGCTGCCGGAATCTTCGAAAACATCAATTAGTGCCCCGCATCTGCCGTACTCAGCAGATGTGGGAGGAGCAATCACCCAATCCGCGCCTTAGCGCGAGCAGGCATTCTGGAGGAGCAAGATGGCAACCACCGTTACCCCGGCGCAGAAGAAGATCGTAGGCGGCAACTTCCTCATCGAGGAGACCAATCCGCACGAGGTTTTCACCCCCGAAGACTTCAACGACCAGCACAAACTCATCGAGCAGACCACCGAAGACTTCGCCACCCAGGAGATCGTTCCCAACGCCGACCGCATCGAGCACAAGGACTTCGCCTTCAGCCGTGAGCTCCTGAAGAAAGCCGCCGGACTTGGATTGACAAGTGTCGATATACCGGAGGAATACGGCGGCGCGGAGATGGACAAGGTCTCCTCGGCCATCATCGCCGACCGCATCGCCAAGCATGGCTCCTTCGCCGTCACCTTCAGCGCGCACGTTGGCATCGGCACGCTGCCCATCGTCTGGTTCGGCACCGAGGAGCAGAAGGCAAAGTATCTTCCGCGCCTTGCCAGCGGTGACTGGGTCGGCGCTTATGCCCTCTCGGAGAGCAGCTCCGGCTCTGACGCCATGAACGCCCGCACCCGCGCCGTGCTCTCCGCCGATGGCAAGCATTACCTGCTCAACGGCGAAAAAATGTGGATCACCAACGCCTCCTTCGCCGATCTCTTCGTCGTCTTCGCCAAGGTGGATGGAGAGAAGTTCACGGCCTTCCTCGTCGAGCGCTCCTTTCCTGGCTTCAGCGTCGGCAATGAAGAACACAAGCTCGGCATTCGCGGCTCCTCCACCTGCCCTTTGATTCTCAATGACTGCCAGGTTCCGGTGGAAAATGTCCTCGGAGAAATCGGCAAGGGCGCGACCATCGCCTTCAACATTCTCAACGTGGGCCGCTTCAAGCTCGGCGCGGCGGCCGTTGGCGGAGCACGCACCTGTCTCGCCAACTCCATCAAGTGGGCCAAAGAGCGCAAGGCCTTTGGCAAGCCCATCGCGGACTTCGGCATGGTGCGCGAGATGATTGCCGATATCGCCGTCGGCATCTACGCCGGAGAAGCCCTTGTCTATCGCACCGTCGGCATGATGGACGCTGCTACCGCCGACATCGTGAAAGGTTCCCCCGACGAGTCGAAGCTCATCCGCAAGGCCATCGAGGAGTACGCCGTCGAGTGTTCCATCATCAAGGTCTGGGCCTCTGAGATGTTCGACATGGTGGTGGACAACCAGGTGCAGATTTTTGGAGGCTACGGTTTCGTCGAGGAGTACCCGGCCGAACGCGCCTATCGCGACTCGCGCGTCAACCGCATCTTTGAAGGCACCAACGAAATCAACCGCCTCATCATCACCGGATGGCTCCTGAAACGCGCCCTCAGCGGCCAACTTCCATTGCTGGCGGCCATCAAGAAACTGATGGAGGAAGTGATGGCCGGCCCCAGCTTCGCCGAAGAGGATGAGCGCCCGCTCGCGCCCCAGCGCAAGCTGATCGCCAACGCCAGGAAGATCGGCCTCATGGTTGCCGGAGCGGCTTCGCAGAAGTACATGCAGCAGATCGCCGATCATCAGGAAGTGATGGGAGCAATCGCCGACATCGTCATCGAAGTCTTCGCCATGGATTCCGTACTGGCGCGCACTCTCAAACTCGTCGAGAGCCAGGGCGAAGCCGCATCCGCCGTCGCCGTGGCCATCACCGATGTTTACCTGCAATCGGCCTTCGCCCGCGTGGAAGCCGCTGCCAAGAAGGCGCTGGCCGATGTTGCCGAAGGCGACATGCTGCGCACCCAGATGACGATCCTGCGCCGCCTCGTCAAAGCCGATCCCGTCAACGTCATCGCGGCTCGCGAGAAAATCGCCGCCCGCGTCCTCGAAGCAGGGAAGTACGCCTTCTAGCCAGCCAAGGCTTGGCAAATCGGGGGTGCCCCATCCTAACCGCGCCTTTCGGTTAGGGTGGGGTAGTTGACCTTGTCCTTGCCTTTGCTCGTAACCTTGCAGCCTTGAAACTCTGAAGCCTGTCGTTCTAACTCCGCGCTTCCCGCGCCGCTCGCAACTCCTCCATCACGCTGCTCACCAACTCCTTTGCATCATTCAAGGATTGCAGCACCATTTGCAGATCCATTGCCGGCACTCCGGGCTGCCGGTTGCTCTGGCAATACACACCGTGTTGTCCCACCATGATCAGTGCGTCGGTCAGCGAATCCAGCGCCACGGCCAGCCGTCCGCGCGTCGCTCCCATCTGCAACTCGTGCAACTCAAGTTCCCGGCGTTTGCTGCTGAACACGCTCTCGGATATGCTCAAATCATCTCCCCAGGTATCGCGAGGCAATGCGGATCGTCTTCGTATTGCTCCTCAAGCCTTAGATGGCTGCGCGCCTGCCTTGGATACCGCGGGACGCAGTCGCATCACCGTTTTACCGCTGGCGAAAAAAATCCATATCATGCAAAGCAGCACGGATTCATACAAGGAGCTCTCTTATGCGGCGCTGGTCTCTGAGAATATCTGCCGCCTTCATCGCGCTGGCTGTGCTCGTCTATGGGGCAGACTGGCTTGTGCTGCAGGTGCGCGAGCACAACGGCTCCGCGCATGGCTCGGTCATTGTGGACAAGGCCGACGTCGTCAACGAGAAGGGCGGCAAGGTCGAGTATTACTTCAGCCCGCCGCAACCCACTCCCTGTGTGCGCGCATTGTTTCCGCACCAGGGCCAGGCCGCCTGCTGGTGGCTCGCCCGCCACTCGGAGCAGCAGCGCATCATGAACTGATCTCCGCCGCCGTTACGCGCCCGGAGTTGCCTTGGTCGCCTGCCGTGGCGCCGCAAGTTTGTTCAGTTGAGTGACCGCGTCCTGCAGGTGAGCGCGTTCCAGGTCGGTGATCTTCGTATCCGCCAGTCGCAGATTCATCCACGCAATCGCCCCGCGCGGCGACACATGCGGAGTCCCCGGCGTAACCTCCGTTACCAGCAGCGAACCTTTTTGCTCCTGCACCTTGAAGGTCACCCGCTCGCTGGCCGATACCGTTGAATAGCCGTCGCTTTCGTCGTAGAAGCCCACCACTTTGTAACTCGCATAAAGCGTCTCGGTCGGTTGTTCCGGAGTCTCAATATCGAAGCGGGTTACCACCACAACGCGGCTGAATTCAGGATTCGTTCGTATCGAAGTATAGGGCTTGAAGCGATTCCAGCCCGCCGCCTGCAGGCGCGCGCCCTCAAAATCCAGACGGCAATAATTGGAAAGCAGCGTCTTCTGCGCGGCATACAGATCGCCAAAGTTGTGACCGCGCAGTTGCACGCCGGGAGTGTTCTGCGAAGCAGACCCGAACTGAGCCGACGCGGCAGCAGTCAGAATGAACAGGAGAAACAAGGAGAGCAGGCAACGTCGCATAGGATTTCAATGACTCCAGCATTCAGCCTAAAACGGAGTGCCCACGCAGAGCAACCGCCCGCCCCGCACCAAAGTTCCTCGCTTGCCGAATTCCGAGCAAGGCTGCCACAAAGTGCCGGTCAGGATTCGATTGCGCCCGCCGCCTTGCCCGCCGTTCTCCCTTCCGCATCGTTTTGTCGTAGGATAAAGTCACGAATCTGCCGCGACCTCTCATGACGAAAGTGTTTGCCATCTCCGTTCGCGTCATCGTCCTGCTGTTCCTGTTGATCTCGGCTGGCTCTGCCGCTGAGCCGCGCCGCATCAGTGTCTACGCTCCGCAGGCCGTTTACCAGGTAGACATTCTCGTTCGTGAGGGCGTGGACTACGTCGGGCTTACCGATCTTATCGACCCGCTCGGGCGTCTCGAATCCCGCGTCGACGGCAAGAAGCTCAAGCTCACCTTCAACGGCGCCGAGGCCGATTTTCAGGATGGCAAGCGTCCCTATCACGTCCGCTCCAACAAGCTTGAGCTGACCTCGAACTTTCTTCTTATCGATGGTCGCGGCTACATCCCGGCGGCTTCCATCGCGCAGTTGCTGCCCCGCCTTGCCGATCAGGCTACTGATTTTCATTCCACGTCGCGCCGCCTCTTCATCGGCTCGGCGCAGATGCATTTCTCCGTCGATGTCCGGCGCGCACCCTCCCGCGTCGTGCTCAGCTTCTCCGCGCCGGTCAATCCTTCCACGCTCATCGAGAAAGGCCGCGTGCGCCTCCTCTTCCGGCGTGAGCCGCTGGTTTCCAGCGGAGCCGACAACGTCTCCTACTCCGATCCTTTTCTGCAAAGCACCAGCTTCACCGAAAGTCCTGCCGGGGCCGAGCTCGTCGTCAACCTCCTGCAACCTGCCACCGTCTCCCTGGGCGATGGCGGACGCACTGTGACCATCGCCGCCGCCGTGCCGGTTGCTGCTCCGGCGGCTGTTCCGCCGCCGCAATCAGCGGCCTCTTCCGCGCCTTCCTCTGCGGCTTCGTCCGCCAATCAGGCGCGCCCTGCGCCTCGCCCGCGTCCCTTCGTCATTCTCGACCCCGCTCATGGAGGCTTCGAGACCGGCGCAATCCTTTCCCCCACGCTCCAGGAAAAAAACGTCACCCTCGCCCTTGCCCGCCGTCTGCAAAAGGAACTCGAAGCGCGCGGCATCCCCGTCGTGCTCACTCGCGTCGCTGATAACCTGCTCACCTGGGACCAGCGCGCCATCTCCGCCAACACCTCGCACGCCGCGCTCTATGTCGCTCTCCATGCCTCTGCCGCCGGACACGGCGTCCGCATCTACACCTCTCTGATCCCCTCTGCCGCGCCCAGCCAGGGAAAGCCCAGCTTCCTCCCCTGGGAGACTGCCCAGTCGCCGTTCCTTGTGCAGTCCAGCAGCGCCGCCTCGGCTATCGCTGCCGAGTGTACCTCCGCCGGATTGCCCGTGCGTGCTTCCGCCGCGCCCTTGCGCCCCTTGAACTCTGTCACCACCGCCGCCGTCGCCGTTGAGATCTCTCCGCTCGGCAGCCTTGCCGATGAGCTTGCCGCTCCTGACTACCAGCAGAAGGTCGCCGCCGCGCTCGCCTCCGGCATCGCCGCCCTGCGCGGAAAACTGGGGGACGCCCAGTGATATCCCGCAAACTGCAATACGTCATCGCCTCGCTCGTGCTCGCCATTCTTGCCATGGGCTTCTACCTCGTCCACCTCAAGCGCAAGGCTGAGTCCATCGGAGCGCCGCCGCCCGTCCAGGCGCTCACCGCGCCCGTCTCCGGATCCGCCGAGCAGATGACCCTTTACCTGGCCGTCGACGACGATGATTCTCTCCGTCCCACAGCCATCACCTCTCCGCTCCCCAGCGATCCCGGCGAGCGCGGACGGCTTGCCCTGCACACCCTCATCGCCCGCTATCTTCAGAAGGATTCCCCGCACCCGCTCGGAGCCGGCGCCGACGTCCATGACGTGTACCTGCTCGATCCTGCATCCGCCGTGGTGAACCTCAACGCCGCCTTCTCCCAGTCTCATGCCAGCGGAATTGAAGTCGAACAGCTCTCTATCTTTTCGCTGGTGCTCACCCTCAAGGCGCAGCTTCCTCAGCTCAACCGCGTGCGCTTTCTCGTCGATGGAAAGCCGCGCGACACCCTCGCCGGGCACCTCGATCTCTCCGGCTGGTTTGACGTTGCCATGGTTGCCGAGGCCGCCAAGGGTCTGCGCTAACTTCCTTCGGGCCATCCCGGAGTTTCCGCCATCCTCCGCGCTCTTCCCGCAAGTGTTATTCTGCTTTTTCACGCAGGGCTTCAGTTCGCTTCTCCTCAGCCCAAGGAAGAACATTCGACGATGATCAAAGCTCCCCGCTCCGCGACCTTTCTTTTTGCCTTTGCCAGTCTTGCCATGGCGCAGCAGCCGCAGCCGGTTTCTGTCTCTCCCGCCTCCGCGGCCTTCCGTGACGCCGCTGCCGAGCAGAAGCTCGAAGAGAAGTTCCTTGCCGTCCCGGAGCCCGGTCTCGCCCGCGAGCATCTCCGCATTCTCACCGCCGAGCCTCACATCGCCGGCTCTCCCGAAGACCGCAAGACCGCCGAGTACGTCGCCCGCAAGTTCCGCGAGGCCGGTCTTGAGACGCGCATCGATGAGTACAAGGTGTGGATCAACCTGCCCAAAGAGATCCTCGTTGAGGCGACCGCTCCCGCCGGTCTCAAGATGCGCGGCCCCAATCGCGAGCATGTCGAAGGCGATCCTTACCAGGACGATCCCCGCGTCGTGATGCCTTTCAATGGCGGCTCGCCCTCCGGCGAGGTCGAAGCCGAGCTGGTCTACGTCAACTACGCCCGCCCCGAGGACTTCCGCAAGCTCCACGAGATGGGCGTCGATGTCCACGGCAAAATCGCCATCGCCCGCTATGGGCAGAACTTCCGGGGAGTCAAAGCTCTCACCGCGCAAGAGGCTGGAGCCGTCGGGCTCATCATTTATTCCGACCCCGCCGACGATGGCTACTTCAAAGGGGATTCCTACCCCCGTGGGCCGTATCGTCCCGCCAACAGCGTGCAGCGCGGCTCCGTCCAGTTCACCTTCGAGTATCCCGGCGACTCCACTACTCCCGGAGTAGCTTCCACGACTGACCTTCCGCTCTCCCAGCGCGTCGCCCCCGAAAAGGCGGCCAATCTCACCAAAATTCCCGTCACTCCGCTCTCCTACAACGATGTCAGCCCGCTGCTGGAGAACCTCGGCGGCCCGGAGTCTCCGCGCGAGTGGCAGGGCGCGTTGCCCTTTACCTACCACATCGGCTCGGGCCCCGTCCGCGTCCACATGAAGCTGGTGCAGGATTACAGCTTCACCACCATCTGGAATGTGATCGGAACCATTCGCGGCGCCACCCAGCCGGAGTCGCTCGTCATCGCCGGCAATCATCGTGATGCCTGGGTCTATGGCGCGGTCGATCCCAACAGCGGCACGGCCGCCATGCTGGAATCCGTCCACGGCCTCGGCCAGTTGCTCAAGGGTGGCTGGCGTCCCCAGCGCTCCATCGTCTTCGCCAGTTGGGATGCCGAAGAACAGGGACTCATCGGCTCCACCGAGTACACCGAGCAGTTCGCCGGGCCGCTCAAGAGCGCCGTAGCGTATTTCAATATGGACGTCGGCGTCGCCGGGCCGGACTTCGGAGCCTCCAGCGTCCCCAGCCTCAAACAGTTTCTGCGTGACATCGCCCGAGCCGTGCCCAGTCCCAAGGGTGGCACCGTTTATGACGCATGGAAGGCCAGGGGTGACGCCCGCCGTCGCGAGCGCGCCGACGGCTCCTTTGCCGAGCGTCGCGGCGATGCCGATTCCGGAGATGTCCGTGTTGGCGATCTTGGCAGCGGCTCGGATTACTCCGCCTTTCTCCAACACCTAGGTGTCCCCTCAACGGACATAGGTTCCGGCGGTCCTTACGGCGTCTATCACTCCGTCTTTGACAACTTTGCCTGGTTCACGATGTTTGCCGACCCCACTTTCGTGTATGAGCAGCAGATGGCACGCGTCTTTGGTCTGGAAGTGTTGCGCATGGCCCAGGCTGACGCCCTGCCCTTCGACTACGAAACCTACGGAACCGAGGTGCGCAAGCATCTCGAGACCGCACAGCGCCGCGCCCAGGAACTCGGCTGGACCTCCGCCAGCGCCGCCCCTGCCGCTGTCTCCAAGGGCGAAAATCAGCAGCTCGCCTTTGCTGCCTCGCTCCAGGCCTCCGACCGCCTTGCCGCCGCCGGACGCGCCATCCATCAGGCGGCCGCCACTGCCCCTGCCGGCCAGCTCCCGCGCCTCAACGCCGCCCTGCTCCAGGCCGAGCGCGCCATGCTGGGCAAGGGATTGCCTCATCGCCCCTTCTTCCGCCACACCGTTTACGCCCCAGGGGAGTACACCGGATACGCTGCCGTTGTCATCCCGGGCGTCAATGAGTCTATGGACCGCAACGACCCCGCCGGGGCTGCCGATGCCCTCGACGACCTGACCTCAGCTCTGCAACGGGCAGCCTCCGTGCTGGAGTCTGCCCTCTAGCTTTCCGCTCGGATTTACGGAATGAAGCCGTCGTTGACCGTTATGAAAAAAATATCGTGCATTTGTCCGCTGGCGATGGTACTTATCCTGAACACTTACAGTTTTTTGACCAGGAGCAACACGTAGATGAGCGGAAAAGCATTCTACAAAAATCTCTATTTCCAGGTGCTGGTCGCAATCGCGATCGGAATTCTCCTCGGCTATTTCAAACCGGCTATCGGCGCAGAAATGAAGCCATTCGGAGATGGCTTTATCAAACTCATCAAGATGATGATCGCTCCCATCATCTTCTGTACCGTGGTGCTCGGCATCTCCGGTATGGAAAACATGAAGGCCGTCGGAAAAACCGGGGCCTTGGCGATCCTTTACTTCGAGGTTTTGAGCACCATCTCCCTCGTCATCGGTCTCATCATCGTGGATGTGGTCAAACCCGGCGCCGGAATGAACGTCAATGTCCTCGCTCTTGACGCCAAGTCCATCGCCGCCTACACCGGGCCCGGCAAGATGCAGACCACCACCGGATTCCTCCTCGACATCATTCCAGACACCATCGTGGGAGCCTTTGCCAAGGGCGACATTTTGTCCGTCCTGTTCTTCGCCGTCCTCTTCGGTTTCGCCCTCCACATGATCGGCGATAAAGGCAAGCTCGCTTACAGCGTAATCGAGCAGTTCTCCAACGCTCTCTTCCGCGTCGTCGGAATGATCATGCGCGTCGCTCCCATCGGAGCTTTCGGCGCAATGGCCTTCACCATCGGCAAGTACGGCCTCGGAACCCTCTTCCAGCTTGGAAAACTGATGGCCTGCTTCTACTCCACTTGCCTCATCTTCATCTTCGTAATCCTGGGGATCGTCGCCAAACTTCACGGCTTCAGCATCTGGAAATATCTCAAGTACATCAAGGAAGAGCTCTTCATCGTTCTCGGCACTTCGTCCTCTGAGGCCGTCTTGCCCCGCATGATGATCAAAATGGAAGCCGTCGGCGTGCAGAAGGCCACGGTCGGACTCGTCATTCCCGCCGGGTACTCCTTCAACCTGGATGGAACGTCCATCTATCTCACCATGGCCGCCATCTTCATTGCCCAGGCCACTAACACGCATCTCTCGCTCGGCCAGCAGCTTGGTCTGCTCGCGATTCTCATGCTCACCTCCAAGGGCGCCGCTGCCGTCACCGGCGGAGGCTTCATCGTGCTGGCTGCCACTCTTGCCACCACCGGTACCGTGCCCGTCGCTGGCGTGGCGCTCATTCTCGGCATTGACCGCTTCATGTCCGAGGCTCGTGCCCTCACCAACCTCATCGGCAACGGCGTGGCAACCATCGTCGTCGGACACTGGTGCAAAACTCTTGATGAGGTAAAACTGCGTAAGATGTTGAGCGGTGATGGCTCCGTGCAAATGGCCGACGAGCCGGAAACCCTCGTCGTCTAGTCAGCAGGTTATTTCTCAGCAGTTTCTCAACCCCGTAGTACAAGGCCTGGAACGCGGCGTGTTCCGCCTCCAGGCCTTGACCTCCTCTGTCGAAAGCGAACCATGAGAGGTAGAAAGACCCGCTACACCTTCGTCATCGAGTTCCTTGGAGGCACTTACGTCCACCAGGCCTCCGGCGAATCTCCCGACCTTGCTCTGCGTGCATGGCTGCGCCTTGCCACCGATGACGATTTCGAGTGGGCCGCCCACCGCGCCGAACTCCTGCGCGCCATCGCCGACGAAGCCGCCGTCCCCATCGACGGTTGCCAGAACGTCTGGTGCCTCTCCGGCCTCGCCGGAGATTATCTTTTCCTCATCCACATCGTCGGAACCGACAGCAGCTCCGCCGAAGGCAAGAGCGTTGCCGAGGCCCAGATGGAGCAGATCGGCGCCGATCCAAAGCGCTGGGGATTGGGCGACCGCTGGTGACTTCGCACCTGACCACCCTCTGCGGTATCTAAGAAATGTTCCTTAAGGTCTTACACTGATTTTTTTCACCCTCTCGTTGCATGAGACTACAGCCGAGGAATTCCCCCAATGCTGCACGAGATGAATCGTTTCGTCCTGGCTCATGACCGTTATCTCGCACTCGACCGTGCCCGCACCGAATGCTCCAATCCCATGCAGCGCGAATTCATCCACATCCAGATCCTCGAGGCATACCTCGAAGTCCAGTACCGCGCCCGTCACATTGCCGGCCTGCAATTCGCCGAAGGCAACGATTACGTCGACCAAAACTAAGAGGCCGCGCTCTCGCGCAGCCTCCTGACTGATCCTCTCTGCTTCCGGCAGCCGTGTATCCGCCGCGGTCCGCCGGTGTGCTGCATCCGCTTCTTACTTCTGCGAAACCAGTTTCACCAGCTCCGAGTAGTCCTTTTTCTCCAGCCCATGAACCTGCTTGTTGTACTCGTCCACCTTCGACGAGTAGTTCATCGAGCAGAACTTCGGTCCGCACATCGAGCAGAATGACGCGTCCTTGTAGAACTTGTCCGGAAGCGTCTCATCGTGCATCGAGCGCGCCGTCTCCGGGTCCAGCGAAAGCTCAAACTGCTTCTCCCAGTCAAAGGTGTATCGCGCATGGCTCAGCGCATTGTCCCTGTCCTGCACTCCCGGACGATGCCGCGCCAGGTCCGCCGCGTGCGCCGCGATCTTGTACGCGATGATTCCGTCCTTCACGTCTTTCTCGTTCGGCAGCCCCAGGTGCTCTTTCGGAGTCACATAGCAGAGCATTGCCGCCCCGTACCAGCCGATCATCGCCGCGCCGATCGCCGACGTAATGTGGTCGTAGCCCGGAGCGATGTCGGTCACCAGCGGTCCCAGCGTGTAGAACGGAGCGCCGTCGCACCACTCGATTTCCTTGTCCACCTGTTCCTTGATCTTGTCGATCGGAACGTGTCCCGGCCCCTCGATCATCACCTGCACGTCGTACTTCCACGCCACGCGCGTCAGCTCTCCCAGGGTCTTCAACTCCGCGAATTGCGCTTCGTCGCTGGCGTCGGCAATGCAGCCCGGCCGCAGTCCGTCGCCCAGTGAGAACGCCACGTCGTACTTCGCCATGATCTTGCAGATATCTTCAAAGCAGTCGTAGAGGAAGTTCTGCTTGTGGTGGTGTGCCATCCACTGCGCCAGAATCGCGCCTCCGCGGCTCACAATCCCCGTGATGCGCGGCGCCACCAGCGGCAGGAACTGCACCAGCAGCCCCGAGTGGATCGTCATGTAGTCCACGCCCTGCGCCGCCTGCTCTTCAATCACTTCCAGCATCAGCGCCGCCGAGAGGTCTTCTATCCGCTTCACCCGCGCCACTGCCTCGTAGATCGGAACCGTTCCCATCGGCACCGGACAGTGCCGCAGCAGAGTCTCGCGGATGCCGTGAATATCTCCGCCCGTCGACAGGTCCATCATCGTGTCCGCGCCGTAGTGAACCGAAGTGTGCAGCTTCTTCAACTCCTCCGCCACGTTCGACGTTACCGCCGAGTTCCCAATGTTCGCGTTGATCTTGCACAGCGAGTCCACGCCAATGCACATTGGCTCCAGCTCTGGATGGTTGATGTTGGCCGGGATGATCAGCTTTCCTTCGGCAATCTTCGCGCGCACCAGCTCCGGCGAAATCTTTTCGCGCTCGGCCACAAACAACATCTCTTCCGTGATCAGACCTTTGCGCGCGTAGTGCATCTGCGTAACGTTCGTATCGCCTGTCCGCGCCGCGTCTTCCTTGCGGCGCGCAATCCATTCCTGCCGTAGTTTAGGAATCCCCTCGGAGGGAATCTCGTGTGGCGAAACACTGTTGCCGCCATTGCCGTTGGACCCGTTGTTTCCACTCATTCCAGCAACCCCTTTTTTCTGCATCCGTAATCGTTCATTATACGATGCAAGCAGCCACTCCGCTGCCGTGCGCTTCTCTGAGTCTCCCGTCCATTCTCTGCATCCAATATGTACGGCCCCCTGCGCCTTGACCCTGCGTCCTGCCCGAAGTACCCTCTTTGCATTGGGGATGCGGGGATTACAGCAGCAGGGTAGCCGCATGGATTGCTGGTTTCTCTCTTGGGTGGAAAATGAATAAGTATCTGAAGTTCGGCGTGCCCATCGTGCTCATCGTCTCTGGCCTCGCATACCTTGCCATCGCCGGCGTGCAGGAAAGCAAGAGCTACTACGTCACCATCAAAGAGATGGGCGAGATGGGAGATGGCGTTTTCAGTAAGCGCCTCCGCGTCGCCGGAAACGTGCAGCCCGGCTCCATTCGCCGCCAGGGCACCCACGTCCAGTTCACTCTCGCCGAGCAGGGACGCACCCTCAACGTCGTCTATGTTGGCACCGAGGCTCCGCCGGACACTTTCAAGGACAACGCCCAGGCCCTCGCCGAAGGCAGCTTCGGACGCGATGGCGTCTTCCATGCCAAGCAGCTTCAGGCCAAGTGCGCCTCCAAGTACGCGCCAACGCAGCCCGGTCAAACCCCCGGCCAACCCGATGCTCCACCGGCCGTACCTCCGGAAAAAGCTCAGGCCACCACCGCGCCATCCATGGGGCAGTAGCCCTGCCAGAGAGGACGCGTTACACTTCTCTACCTGTGACTGACACCACCCCAATCAAGTCTGGTGTCCCCCATCCCACCTCCGCAGCGGGGGGGGCATATTCGCCTTCCGTTGGCGAATGTGGGAACGCCGCCGTCTCTATCCGCGATGTAGTCCGCCACTTCGGACGCTTCGCCGCCCTGCGCGGCATCACCGCTGACTTTGCTCCCGGCCAACTCTACGTCCTGCTTGGTGAAAACGGAGCCGGCAAAAGCACGCTGTTGCGCGTCATCGCCGGACTTCTTGCGCCCTCCCGCGGCACCGTCACCGTCCTCGGTTCAACCGACATCCGCGCCGTCGCCACGCGCTTCGGATATATGGGCCACGCGCCCTTGCTCTACGATGAGATGTCGGCGCTTGAAAATCTTGAATACTTCGCCGCGCTCTACGGCATCAACGATCGCGCCCGTTGCGAAGAGGCCATCCGAACCGTTGGCCTCGATCCCTTGCTCGAGCGCCGCGTCGGCCAGTATTCGCAGGGGATGCGCCAGCGCATCTCGCTCGCCCGCGCCATTGTGCATGGCCCTGAACTGCTCTTTCTTGACGAGCCTTTCTCCAACGTGGATGTTCGCTCCGCCAAGCAGATGACAACCCTGCTTGCCAGAATGCGCGACCACGGAACCACCATCTTCGTCGTCACCCATCAGGCCGCGCTCATGGAGCCCGTTGCCGACGAGTGCATCGTCCTCGAAGCCGGACGCCTCATCGCCCGCGAGAAGGGAATTCCCGCCCGCCTGCTCACCCCCTATCTCGCCGAAGAGCGGGCTGCACTGCGCGGAGAGCGCGGAAACCTCGAGGTCGAGCCATGACCTCCGCTCCCGGACTCTGGGCCATCACCCGCCGTTCGCTCGTCAAAGACCTCCGCCTCGAATGGCGCTCCAAGGACGCCATCAACAGCATGTTGTTCTTTGCCCTGCTCGTGGTCGTCATCTTCAGCTTCGGCTTTGATCCCACCGCCGAGGAGTCGCGCAAAATTGCCGGCGGCCTCCTCTGGGTAGCCATTCTCTTTGCAACCGTCGTGGCTCTCAATCAAACCTGGACGCGCGAGCTGCGCAATCAGGTGCTCGACGCCTATCGCCTCTCGCCCGCGCCGCCGCAGGCTCTTTTCCTTGCGAAGACGGTTGGCAACTTCATCTTCGTTTCGATTCTCGAAGTCCTGATGGTTCCGCTCTTTGTCGTCTTCTACAACCTGCGCTCCGTCGGCCCCCTGTGGCAGTTGCTCGTCGTCGCGCTGCTTGCAACCTGGGCGCTGGTCGTCAACGGAACCTTCTTCGCCGCGCTCTCCATCCGTACCCGCAGCCGTGAAATCATGCTACCGCTTATTCTCTTTCCTATCTCCATTCCGGCGCTGCTCGCCATGGTCGACGCCACAACCTCCATCCTTACGGGCGACAACTCGCCCATCTTCTGGATACGTCTGCTGGCGGTGTATGATCTCGTCTTCACCTCCGTCAGCCTCATCCTTTTTGAACCGGTGCTGAACGCGGAATGAAAACTCTATTCAATGTTCTCGCAGTCCTGACGCTCCTGCTCCTCGGCTACGGCTTCTGCCAGGCCATGTACATCGCGCCCACGGAAGCCACCATGGGCGACGTGCAGAGGATCTTTTACTACCACCTGCCTTCGGCGTGGGTAGCCTTCCTGCTGTTCTTCATCAACTTCCTCGCCTCCGTCTGGTATCTGGTGCGCCGCACCGTCGGCGCGGACGCGCTCGCCTTGGCCTCGGCGGAGGTTGGCGTCTCCTTCTGCACCATCGTGCTCCTCACCGGTCCCATCTGGGCGCGTCCCATCTGGGGCATCTGGTGGACGTGGGATGCCCGGCTCACCAGCACGCTTGTCCTCTGGCTCATCTACGTCAGCTACCTCGTGCTTCGCCATTACGCCACCGGAGGGCAAGTCCCGGTGCTCGCCGCCGCGCTCGGCATCTTCGGATTCCTTGATGTTCCCATCGTCTACATGGCCATCCGCTGGTTCCGCACGCAGCACCCGCAGCCGGTCATCGGCGGCGGCCAGGGCTCGGGACTGGACCACACCATGTGGGTCGCCGTCCTCTGGAACCTCGCCGCCTTCGCCATGCTCGCCTTTATGTTCGTCTGCATTCGCTACCAGCAGGCGCTCACCGAGCACGCTCTCGAAGAGGCCCACGCGCAGGCATCACTCGACTACGAAACGGAGGGTGCATAATGAACGGCGCAGCCAACAACAACGCCTATCTCTACGCGGCTTACATCGTCGTCTGGGTCGTCCACCTGGTCTACGCCTTCAGCCTTGTGAGCCGCGGCAAGCGCATGAAGCGCGAAGCCCGCGAACTCAACTCCGCCTCCACTGTCCCTCGCTCGTCCTCTGTCGGCTAACTGGGCTCATGCTCTGGTGCCCCATATCTGCCTTCCTTTGGCAGATGAGGGTCTGTTGCTGGTGCCCCATATCTGCCTTCCTTTGGCAGATGTGGGTCTGTTGCCCTTGCTCTTGCCTTTGCCTTTAACCCTCGTAACCTGTGTAACCTTCGAAACCTGCGCAACCTGCCCTGCGGTTTCCCAATCTATCGTCGGTGTTTAACGGAGGTTAGGGTCCTTGCCCGTACCCTCACTTTTTTCATCGACCTCTCTCTTCCGCGCAACTTCGCTGGTTTGTCAGGTTTCCTATAACTGTCGGATTGCTGATCGAACTCGCAGCACGGCGAAGGCATCCCATCCGCCAACGCCGCTGCTGATGGAAACAGAAAGGAAGAAGATGAAAAAGCTCGCAGGTTTTCTTGCCGTAATGCTGATCTGTTCCGTTGCTGCCTTCGCCCAGGAGCGCGGCCGCGAAGGCGCCCCGGCTGGCGGTCATGCTGTCGGCGGTGGCCACATCCCCGCCCACGGTCCCGCTCCTGTCAGGCACGCTACTCCCGAGCCAAAGGCTGCGGACCACGGACAGCCCGGCGACAACCGTGGCTCATTCAAAGACCAGCCCGGTCATCCCGAGGCTCCGCACGTTCACGCCAATGGACAGTGGGTCGGCCATAGCTCCGGGCGCAATGATGCTCATTATCATCTCGACCATCCCTGGGAGCACGGACACTTCCCCGGCGAAATCGGTGCCGGACATGTCTGGCGCATCGGCGGTGGCGGCCCGAGCCGCTTCTGGTTTGGCGGATTCTACTTCGGCGTAGCTCCCTATGACTTCGGCTACTGTGCCGATTGGGATTGGGCTACCGATGACGTCGTAATCTACGATGACCCGGATCACCCAGGCTGGTATCTGGCCTACAACGTCCGCCTCGGAACCTACGTTCACGTACAGTATCTTGGTGCGTAGTGGCGCGGATCTGACATAGAGTGACATTCAGGCTCCCGCGAGGGGGCCTGATTTTGCTCTTGCGCAAACTTTGCGAAGACGAGGCCCCGGAACGATGTACCAGGAAGACATGCCTGCGCTCATCCGGTGTGTACTTCCGCGGCAATCGTTCGCAGCCTTGCCAAACCATTGGCGGAAGAGCCACTGCCGCTCTCTCAACGATTAACTAAATCGCCAATCGTCGAGCTGTTTTTGCATCATCCTTGGTGCAAAAGTCGCTCGCGGACGCATCAGAATTGCTTGGCTGAAACAGTTTGATCCACGAGTCTGGCAAAGCGCGGATCCGAGCGGAGTTTGTCGAATGCCGGCTCCACTGCAAGGTAGACCAACCATCCGCTGTGGCGCTTTCGGGCGCGCTCCAGAAACTCAAAAGCCTGATCCTCTTCTCCAATCATTGCGTGCAGCTTCGCTTTTTCATAATCGCCATAGTACGGTCCCGCATCCTGTTTTTCTGTTTCGGCAATGATGCGGCGCAGCACGCCGGGGTAGCCTGATCTGGAGTAGGCGTCGCTAAGCGCAGCTGCAATTTCCGGATGCCCCGCCGTTATGTAAAAGCGGCGCCGCGCCGCGAGGGCTTCCGGCCACTGTGCCTTTTGCTCGTAAGCCCATGCGAGCTTCATCTGGGCTGTCTGGAAGGCGCCGTCGAGGCGCAGAGCTTCCTGGTAACTTGCAATGGCGTCGTCGTAGTTGCGCGCGTAGTAGCTCACCCAGCCGGTGTTGGTGATGATGATCAGGGAGAGTGGATCGCGTCTTTGCGCCTCGCGCAACTCTCTGCGCGCTTCTTCAAAACGGCCACGGGAAGCGAGAAACATACCGAACCAGTGGTGCGCTGTTGCATTGTTTGGACTCAGATCCAGCGCCTTGTGAAACTCGGCCTCGGCTTCCTGAAATTTCCACTCAAAGCGCCACAGGTTGAAGCCGAGCGAGGCATGGGCTTCCGACATGGACGGATCGAGCGCGAGAGCTTTCAATGCGGCGGACTTACCCAGCTCCGCGAGGTTGTCATTGGAATGTCCCTCGTAGTACTCCCGCGAAAGATTGTAGGAATCAGCGAGGCCCACGTAGGCCTGAGCATAGCGGGGATCATACAAAACGGCGCTCTCAAAGGACTCAATCGCTTTCTCGAAACCATCTTCGTTACGTTTGTTCCACTGGTAGCGGCCTTTCAGAAAGGCTTCATAAGCAGCCTGGCTGGCCGTGCTGCTGCGCGTCATCTGTACCTCGGGCAGCACCAGGGAGAGAGACTCGGCGACCCGGTCCGCCACCGACTGCTGGAAGCCAAGGATACGTTCGCCGCTGACCTGTCCATCGTACGTATCGGCCCAAAGCTGAGTCTGATCATCGGAGCGCACCAACAGCGCGGTGATTCGAATATCCTGCCCAGAGCGTTTGATCGTGCCTTCCAGAAAGTACTGGACTCCCAGCTCACGGCTGATCTGGGTGAGCTGTTTGCCGGATCGCTTGTAGAGCATCGACGATGTCCGGGCGATCACGCCGAGTCGTTGAGGGCTGATCTTTCCCAGGTGTACGATCAGTTCATCGGTGACGCCGTCGCAGAGATAATCCTGCCCAGGATCGCCAGTGAGATTTTCAAATGGCAACACTGCCAGCATCAGTCTCGGAGCAGGCTCCACGGCGCGTTTTTCCCGCCACCTGTACATGAGAAATAGCTGCGCGGCTGCGAGCACGGCGACCACTGCGGCGAGCGCAGCAAGCCGGCCGCGCCGCCACTTCGGCGCACCAAACTCTGCTGTGCCGGCCTTCCGCGGGGCAGGTTGCTCTTGCAGGATTCCCGGCCCTGGAGATAATTCTCCGGCGGGTGGCTCCATTGCCGCGACCCTGACAGGGGCGATGAAGCGGTAGCCGGTTCGCGGGATGGTCTCTATGTAACGGGGCGCGCCCGCGTCGTCATCCAGAGCGGCCCGGATCTGGCGGACGCAATGGTTGAGGCTGCGCTCGAAGTCAACGAAGGTGTTGCGCCCCCATAGCTCCTCCTGTATCTCCTCACGGGTAATCACTTCGCCGTGGCGGGACGCAAGCAGCACAAGGAGTTTGAAGGGCTGTGGTTGCAGACGGATGGTGGCGCCGAACTTCTTCAGTTCGTTACTGCCCACGCTGAGTTGAAAAACGCCAAACGTGAGCACAGTCGAATTGGAGACTGCTGGGCTCATTGGTCCAGCTCCGCTACGCAGTTCAGGCCTGGGAGGGTGAACACCCGGATTATAGCCGGAATGCTTCAAGTGTCTACCCTCAAGTGCGCGTCGCACTGAAGGCCGGACTCCGGGATGGCTCCGGACATGATCGGCCAAACGCTCTTTTATGTTGAGGTTGGATAATCACATCGCCATTCGCGCAGAAATCACCTTTCAAACATTGCTTTCCAAGCGCCTGTACTCTACGAATGTGGAGCAAAGGAAGACGTTTTGTATCCGTCCATACAGATCGGGCCTGTGCTCCTGCCCACTGCATGCATCGTGCTATGGGCCGGCCTGATGGCGCTGGTTGCGACCGCGGCATCGCGATCCAGGCACTACGGGCTTGACCGTGGAGTCGTGGTGGGCGCATTGCTTGCGGGCATCGCGGGCTTTGCCGCCTGTGGATGGCTATTTCATGATTCCCTCCGACGCCAGGCCAACGGCGGCGGAACGCCGGGCGATGCGATCGCTGCGGTGGCGGTCGTGGTGTTTTGGGCGGCGTTTCGTCGGATCAGGTTGTCACAACTGGCGGACTGCCTGGCCCCGGCTCTGGCGCTGTTCCTCTTCATCGCGCGGGTGGGTTGCTTCATGGCCGGCTGCGATTACGGAAGACCGACGGGCCACTCCTGGGGCGTGAGGTATACGAACGGTCTTGCATTGGCGTGGTACGGCACTCCGCTGGGTATCCCTCTTCACCCAATACAGTTGTACGAAAGCGCGCTGGCTGCCGCCCTTCTTGCCTTTCTGATTCTCTTGCGGAACAAACCGTGGCGGGAGGGGATGCTTTTTTGCCTGTTCGCTGCTGTGTATTCGCTTGGATGCTTCCTCATCGAGTTCCTTCGCGGTGATGCAGAGCACGGATTTCTCGGTCCACTTTCGGAACAGCAGTGGCTCTGTGTGCTGGTATTGGCCGCCGTGTTGTCTTCACGCGCTCGCGGCTGTAATCCATCCGGTGGAGGGATAACCCGGGTGGAGGTATCAAGTCACCGTTGACCATTTACATCCGGGGATAACCCACATCTTTTTCGATGCTTGCGCGCACACATCCCCGGCCCCAAGAAATCACTTCGTGATCATTGCCTTTCCTTCGGCAGAAAGCGTAAGAAGCTGGCCAAAGTCCGATGCGTTCACGCTGCACTGGTGTCTGGTGTCGTCCTGATGCACTGGAATTGTCCCCAGTAAGCAGGCTCGCGATCATTGGAGTTGGAGAAAGCTATGAAGAAATATGGGTCCATTTGTTCCAAAGCAATCCTCACTCTCACCTTTATGGGACTCACTCTCCTTCTCTCCTCATGCGGCAGCAGCGGAAAGAGCCCCGCCACGGTCAAGGACGTGTACGTTGCCGGACTGAGTAACTACGCCGGAACGTACTGGTTGAACGGAACCGCCACCACGCTCGCAGGCTCCGACTTTGCTCGAAACATTGTCATCTCAGGTACGGATATTTATGTCTCCGGCTACTCCTTTCCGAACGGCCAGTCCGTCGCCACCTACTGGAAGAATGGAACCGCGGTGACGCTTACGGACGGAACCCATCTCGCTACGGCCGAGGCCATCGCAGTGTCCGGAACAGATGTCTATGTCGCGGGGTACGAATCCAATGGTCTCCACATGGTGGCCAAGGTCTGGAAGAACGGGACAGCCACCGCGCTCAGCGATGGCACCCACGACGCTTACGCTTTCGCCATGACGGTTTCAGGCAGTGACGTTTACGTGGCGGGCAGCGAGTACACCCCAACCAGTGCGTCCCCCGGAGTCAGTCCCGCGACGGCCAAGTACTGGAAGAACGGGACGGCCACCGCGCTCACCGACGGTACGAAGTATGCCGAGGCAGACTGCATTTTTGTGTCCGGCACGGACGTTTACGTCTCAGGGAGCGAGTCGAACGGAACCAACGGGGTTGCCACGTACTGGAAAGACGGGGTTGCCACGGCTCTTACCGATGGCACGCACAACGCATGGGGCGTCTCACTGGCCCTTGCCGGTACGGATGTTTACGTAGCCGGATTCGAGAGCAATGGAACCAACGGCGTCGTCAAAGTCTGGAAGAACGGAGGCGCCACCGCATACACGGACGGCACGCATGACGCCGCGGCTCTTGGAATGGCAATTTCCGGTACAGACATCTACGTCGCCGGATACGAAAGCAACGGAAGCAACGAAGTGGCCAAGTACTGGAAAAACGGGACTGCCGTAGTTCTGACCGATGGGACAAGGGAAGGACAGGCCTGGTCGGTGTTTGTCAACGTGGAATAGCTTCCAGGGCTGCCGAGCAGCAAACGTCCTGCCCCATGCGGAGCGTTCCGTTGCCGTCGCGGTGCAGGTTTGAGACCCGCGGCACATTCAGCACTGGAGTGCGCTTGTTCGCTGCGTGTACCTATGCGACTGACCCTGCTTACGCAGCAGCCAGAACAGCATTTCTTTAACATCACAAGAAAGGCACTACGATGAAAATCCAACTGCGATTCTCTCTTCTCATCGCCTCGGCTCTGCTCATCACCATTGGGCTTTCAGGTTGCGGAGGAAGCCACTCACTACCCTTTATCACGGCGACTACTTCGTTCGCTTACCTGCAAGACACATCCACCGCGCAAAGCGAGACGAAGGGGATGCGCGCCGGAAGCAGGCACGCACTGGCAGTTCTGCACGCGCGCACTCACCAGGCTCGCAAGCGCCTCGCCGAAACAGGGGTTGATATTGGCTCGGGCACGATTGACCTCTACGTAATGGACACCAGTGCAGGCACCAATACCAAGCTCAACCCGCAGAGCGCTGCATTCTACAATGTTCAACTCTCCTACGACGGCACCAAGCTGTTGTTTGTTGCTGAGGACAGCGCCGGATATGCCCAGATCTACCTCGCCGACGCGAAGTTCCTAACCCTGACCCAGCTCACCACGGGGAAGGCAGATCACCTGAATGCGTCACTGTCGAAAGACGGAACGATGATCGCCTATGACACGTACGCGGATGATTCCTCCGCGGTATCCACGATTCCGGCTACGGGTGGGGAACCCACCGCTATTGCGCTCCCAACGCTTTCAGAGGCGTTTGGGCCGGTATTTACGCCGGATGGCAAGAAGATCCTGTTCACGGGCTGGACAGGGGAAACCAGCTTTGTCTATAGCGTAGACCTCGATGGAACCGGACTGACTCAGTTGACCCAAGGCGCTTACTGGGACGGCACGCCGAATGTATCTCCTGATGGCACCAGAATCGCATTCGAGCGCGATGGCGAGGATACAGAAGATATCGCAGTCGTCGGCATCGGCGGCGAGAGCACGGCAAACCCAGTGACCATGCTGACTTCAAACGGCATGAGCTGGCAGCCCCAGTACCTGGGCGAGAAGATCCTTTTCATGAGTTGGAAGGATGACCCTTCCAGATACCTCGACAAGATATACGAGATGAATGGAGACGGTTCGAACCTTGTGCAACTGACCACCTCGACGATGGAGGACTGCTTCAACTGGTGGTATTGGGATTGATCGGCGAAGCAAAACAATGAACTTCGCCAGGCGGGCACAACCAGAAAAAGCGGGAATTCCGCCCGTCTGGAAAACTCCGCAACTCACTTGAAAGGGAAAGGAAACGAATGGTGCGCCCGGCGAGATTCGAACTCACGACCTAACGCTTCGGAGGCGTTCGCTCTATCCAGCTGAGCTACGGGCGCGCAGTTGCCATTATACCTGAGCAGGCGCCGCGCGCATCATTCAGGAGGCCCACCAGCGCAGCAAGAGGTAGGTGGCGACCCAGAACGGCAGCGCGAGCAGCACGGCAAGCGCCAGTCCTCGCAACGCCCTGGCTGAATGGGGATGGTGTTCCGAGGCGACTAACTCGCGATGGGCTTCGCGTTTCCACACGGAGGAGACTGCATTGCGGGTGGGCTTGAAGACCTTCTCTGCTTGCATGGCCAGCGCCTTTCGTCTGGGAGGCTATGTTGCCCAACCCTTGTCTCTGCCTGCTGACTGATGACGTGAGCACGTTATCAGTTGCTTGGGAGGCTCAATATTTTTCCGCTTTTTGCAGGGCGAGGCGAACCAAGGATGCCAACCCCTCTTCGGCGGCGAAACGGTCATACTTTACCCGTGGCCTCTTCCGCACAGGATCGCGCGCTCTCCGGCTTCGCCGTATACCTCAGGGTGGAGAAGGGACTTGCTCCGCTTACCGTCAGCTCCTATGGCGGCGACCTGAATCTCTGGGCGGAGTTCCTTGCGGGACGCGGCAAGACGGTGCTTACGGCGCAGCGGGAGGACCTCAAGGAACTGCTGCAACATCTGCTGGGCCATGGCATGGACTCGCGCTCGATTGCACGCAAGCTCTCCGCGCTGCGCGGGTTCTACCGCTACCTGCTGCTGGACAAGCTGATTTCGCACGATCCAACGTTGGACATCGACAGCCCAAAGCAGTGGAAGGTGCTGCCCAAGGCGCTGTCAGAGGAAGAGACCTCGGCACTCATTGAAAGCCCAGCGCATGGCGATGCCATCTCCGGGCAGTCGCGCTTTACGCAGGCGCTCGCGCTGCGCGACCGCGCCATGCTGGAGGTTCTCTACGCGGCCGCCATGCGGGTGAGCGAACTGGTGGACGTGCGAGTGGAAGACACCAAACTCGAACTTGGCTACATGATGGTCCGCGGCAAGGGAGACAAGGAGCGCATTGTTCCCTTGGGCGCTCCGGCACAGGAAGCGTTGCGCTGTTACCTGGGCGAGGCGCGGCCTCTGCTGCAAGGGCGCAAGTACGCCGCGGAACTCTTCCTGGCGCGCGGCGGACACAAACTTACGCGGGAACGCATCTGGATGATTGTGGATCAGGCCTCGAAGGCCGCGGGCAGGCACGCTTCGCCGCACATGTTGCGGCACTCGGCGGCCACGCACATGGTCTCTCACGGAGCCGACCTGCGCACGGTGCAGACCGTGCTGGGCCACGCCGACATTTCCACCACGCAGATCTACACGCACGTTGCGCTGGACCGGTTGCAGCAGGTGTACGCCGCGCATCACCCGCGGGCCCATGTGCGCCTTGCAAAGGGTGAAACGAAATGAGCGCTCCTCCGGGAGATTCCGCGCAGAGCGAAGTGAGGGTTGCGCTGGAGGGCTTTGTGCGGACGCTCCGGCAGCGCAACGCCTCGGCGCATACCATTAAGGCCTATCGCACCGACCTGGCGGAGTTTGCGGTATTCGCAGGGCCGGAAGAGCTAAAGGCGGTGGATCATCTCTTCATTCGCGCGTTTCTTGCACAGCTCTACGAGCGAGGCCTGGGCAAGGCTTCGGTGGCGCGTGCGCTTAGTTCGCTGCGCTCGTTCTTCAAGTGGATGGGACGTGAGGGGATGATTGAGGCAAACCCCGCGCTGCTGGTGGCCGCCCCGAAGTTGCCGAAGAAGCTGCCGCGCGTCCCGACGATGGAAGAGATGAATTCGGTGCTCGATGCGAAGATGCCGGAAGAAGCGGCGTTCGCCGAGCGCGACCGGCTGATCCTCGAACTGCTGTATGGCTGCGGCATTCGCAACAGCGAACTGACCGGCATCAATATGGACGACATTCGTCTGCGTCAGGGATTGATCCTGGTGCGCGGCAAAGGCAAGAAGGAGCGCATCGTACCGTTCGGAGACTCGGCGCAGATCGCGCTGCGCGAGTACAGGCCGCGGCGCGCCGAGGTGCTGGAGCGGCACCATCACACGGATGAGAGCGCATTGCTGGTCAACCTTCGCGGCAGCCGCATTACCACGCGGAGCGTCGGACGCATCGTAAAGACCGTCGCCGTGGCTGGCGGGCTGCCAAGAGAGGTGCATCCACATACTCTGCGTCACGCTTTTGGGACGCAAATGCTGGAGGAAGGCGCGGACCTGCGCGCCATTCAGGAACTGCTCGGGCACGAGCGGCTTTCGACGACTCAGCGGTACACGCAACTCACGACCAAGCAGGTGCTGGAGGTCTACGATAAGACGCACCCGCGGGCGAAGTGAGAGGAGCAGGTTTCAAAGTTTCAAGGTTTCGCAGGTTTCAAGGTTAAGGTCAAGAGCAAGGACAAGAGCAGAAACAACTACGCCACGCCCGCCAAGCACGGTCAAACTTGAGGCACTGGGCCACCCGGCGCATTCGTCAGCGGTGGATGGGGAACTGCTCACGAGCAAGAGAGCGCACGAGAAGCACGGGGCAGGGCGCATGGTCGAGCACGAAGCGAGCGACGTGGCCCACCGAGCGCGGCCCGATGTGAGGCGCTTCGCCGTACTCAGCCTGTGCGCCGATTACGATTACGTCGGCTCGCCATTCGGCAGCGGCATTGACGATCTCAAGTTCAGGACGCCCCTGCCGCACCAAGGTCTCGGCGCCTGGCGCAAACTCAAGCCCCGCGTTTAGGGTTTCCTGCACGGCTGCGGTTTCGGCTGCCAACATCTCCTGCGTGACCGGCTGATGAGCCATCGGAGGGCGCCAGAAGCGTTCGCGCACACGGTCGATATCATGCCGTGGACCGGCGTCGATCACGGCGATGAGTGCAATCGTCAGCGCTTCGGAAGTGGTAAACATCTGCACTGCGTTGCCGATCAGCTCGCCGTTGGTTCCATCCAAGCATCCAAGAACTCGCATCGTAGCCTCCTACTTGATCGCTGCATCGCTTACAGCAGCAACCAGATCGTCAATGCTCCGGCGAAGAGCATCAGCGGCGTGACAACAACTCCAACTTTGAAGTAGTCCAGACCCGAGATTTCCACGTCGCGCTCACGCAGAATCAGCAGCCAGAGAATTGTAGCCAGCGACCCGACAGTTGTCAGGTTTGGTCCGAGGTCGCAGCCAAAAATGGTGGCGGCGACGAAGCCATTGCGGATCGCCGGGGCCGCATATTGCGCGCTTCCGAGCGCGGAGTTCATCACGACTGCCATTGGGACGTTGTTGATCAGGTTTGTCCCGAGAGCAGAGCCGAAGGCGCCGACCATGACCACGCCAAAGCTGCCGCCGCCGGAGAGGCGAAGCAGCAGGGTGCCGAACTTGACGGTGAGCCCCGTGTCTTCAATGGCGCGAACGACGATGAACATTCCAGCGATGAATCCGAAGATCGACCACGAGATTCCTTTTCCGGCTTCCATCAGAGTGGTTCTCTTCCAGTGGAGCGCCCCGCCGAGGAGCAACAGGGCTCCGGTGATCGCCACAACGGAAAGCGGGAACTGGAGGGCAGACGCAATTACGTACGACGGCGCAACGATGGCGAGAACGCACAGTGTGTAGCGGAAATAGACGGGATGTTTGATCACACCTGCAGAGGAGGGAAGACGGTTGAGGTTGAATGTTCCTTTCAATTGCGAACGGTAGAGCAGGAAGAAGATTCCGAAGTTGATTGCAATCACGACCAGGCAGGGAAGAAATAGCAGCCGAAGAAAAGTAAGCAGGGGAAGCGGATAGTGCGACATCACGATGATATTGATGGGATTGCTGATCGGCAGCAGGAAGGATGCGGTGTCCGCGATAAAGGTGCAGGCGAAAAGATACGGGAGCACGGGAAGCCGTAGCTTGGTGACAAGAACATAGACGACCGGGGTGAGGATGAGAGCCGTTGCATCGTTGCTGAAGATCATTGTGATCGCAGTGCCGAGCAGAAATACGTTGAGGAAGAGACGCTTTGCGCTTTGTGCGGCGAAGCGAGCAGCCTGCATGGCAAGCCAGTCGAAGAGTCCGGCGGCCTCGGCCATGGCCGAGAGTCCCATCATTCCGAGAAAGAAGAGGAAGGTGTTCCAATCGCGGAGCAATGTCAGAGCGGCGTCGGCGGGGCGGATTAATCCGAGCAGGAGCAGAGCCGCCGCGCCTCCCATGGCTATGTGCGACTCTGTCCAGCGAAAAGGACGCGTCATGATGCCCACGAGAGTGAGCACTCCAACGAACGATGCGAGCAGGGTTCTCCAGAACTCCGTGAGGGGTAGGTACAGGAACAAGGCCGCGCGTCCTTACAAGGCTGGTTTGCCTCCAGTGATGGAAGCTGCTCCAAGGCCCCTGAAGGCTTAGAGGGCAGCCATAAGGGTGCAGGTTGTCATGAGTAGCGCCGATGGAGGATGCCTGGCGCCTCACACCTGCGAACCTCGGCAGATGTGAGGCGCCATTCCCGGCGCTTCCCGTTACACGGGAGTCAGCTCAGGTTTCTTGGGCTTTGGGTTGACACCGCTTTCGAGGTCGTTCCACATCTCTACAACCTTGTCGCGCAACTCTTCGGTGAGGCGCTCATAGGCGAGTTCGGGCTTCTCCGTGAGGTCCGGGTAGATCGGCTTCCCGACGCGAATGCGCAGAGGATGAAATCCCTGGAAGCCCTTGCCGCGCGGCCAGCAGGCGTGGAAGCCGTATTCGGCGACCGGAACGATGGGCACGTTGAGATGCTGCGCAAGAATCGCCGCGCCCTTCTTGAACTTCTTCGGAGGGCCTTCGATGGAGCGCTCGCCCTCGGGATAGAGGACGAGGATCTTTCCGGCGCGGAGGCCATAGGCTCCCGCGCGCATCGCCGGCACGAGGTTTGAATCCGGATCGACCGGGATCAGGTGGAGGAACTGGGCCAGTTTCCGCATGGAACCGCTGCCGAAGATTTCACTTGTTCCCACGTAGAAAACATTGTGGAAGGCCTTCCACGGAAGCGCCGCGGTGAGAATAGGAGCGTCGAGGTAGCTGGAGTGGTTGGGTGCAAGAATGTAGGGGCGGTCGGGCAGGTTCTCCATGCCCTCCACGCGCAGCTTGAAGAGCACGCGCGAGGCCCACTGGACGGCCTTGCCGAAGAGCCACCAGAAGAAGCCCACAACCGGACGTTCGTGGGTGATGGCGAGCACCTCAGGGTCCGTGGTCTCGCCCTCAAAGACGGTATTCCAGCCTGGCGCCTGGCGCGCCGCTTTGCCCATGTTCTTACGAACCAGGTCCACCAGCTCGCGAACGGTGTAAACCTCGCTGGCAGCAGAGTCTTCCACCTCGGCTCCGAGGCCGTGGGCGAGATCGGTGAGCAGTTCCACGCGCTCCATGGAGTCGAGCCCTAGATCAAGCTCCAGATTGTCGTCGGGATGGATTTCCTTCTGATAGTTCTTGCCTACGGCCTGGGCGACAACGGCGAGCGCGGTCTGAACCTCGGGGGTTGCGAGCCAGAGGCGATCCTCATCGGAGAAAACTCGCGCCTTGGGGGTAATCTCTTCAACCTTGCCGCTGGCGTAAAGGGCGAGCAGCTTCTTTTCGATCTCCTGGCGGCGCAGCTTGCGCGTGGTGGTGCGGGGAAGATCGTCCTGCCAGATGTCATAGGAGAGAATTCGCTTGGTGGCGGGCAGCGTCGCCGAGATGCCCTCGACGTCGTAGCGGATGACCTCGCGGATGTTGACGATCTTGTGCTCGCGGAGAACGTCGAAGTTGGGAACGATGACGCCGTGCAGGCGCTCGCTCAACGGTTCGCCGGGCTTGCGGCTCTCGAGGCCGAGCACGCATAGTTCCTTGATCCAGGGCGAACGCAGGTAGTAGCTCTCAATCTCTTCGGGATAGATATTCTTGCCGGAGCTGAGGACGATGACGTCCTTGGCGCGGCCGGTGATGAAGTAGTTGCCCTTAGCGTCCGTGTAGGCAAGGTCGCCGGTGTAGAGCCATCCATCCCTGAGCACTTCCGCGGTGGCTTCGGGCCGGTTGTAGTAGCCCTTCATCACGGTGGGTCCTGCGAAGGCGATTTCGCCGACGAGCTGTCCGTTCTCATCCAGCTTGGGGTCCACCAATTTAGCCTGCAGGCCGGGCAGAGGACGGCCAATCGAGCCGATCGTATTGTCATTGGGAGGCGTGCAGAAGCAGCCGCTGGTAGTCTCGGTCATGCCAAAGGCCTGCAGCATGGAGAAGCCGAGCGCCTGGATATCGCGGCCGATCTGCGCGTCAAAGCGCGAGCCTCCGGTAACAAAGTAGCGGATGTCGGGGCCGAGCTGAGCGTGGACCTTCTTGAAGAAGACCTTGCCCAGATTGAAGCCCACCTTCTGCGAGGCGGTGCTCAGCTTGAGCATGAGGCCGAAGATGCGTTCGGCGAGACGTCCCTTCTTTGCAACCTCTCCGAAAATGCGCTCGTGGATGAGGTAGAAGAACTGCGGAACGCAGCAGAAGATGGTAATGCCGCGCTCACGCAGGGCGAGAGTCAGCTCCTGCGTGTTGAGCGAATCGAGAAAGACGACCTTGCCGCCATTGCCGAGTGGCAGAAAGAGATTGGCCATCTGGGCGAGAACGTGAAAGAGCGGCAAGACTCCGAGCAAAGCGTCGCCCGGACCGATGGTAATGAACTTGCGAACGCACTCAAGCTCGGCAGACAGGTTGCCGTCGGTGAGCATGACGCCCTTGGGATCGCTGGTGGTGCCGGAGGTGTAGATGATGGCCGAAACGTCGTCAGGGCTGACGGAGACCGGGACGAAGCCGGGCTGTGACGCGAGCACCATCTCTTCCACAAAGGGAAGGCCCGGGTGCGGCGCATCCATCATGGCGAGCTGAACGGCGCGGCCGGCAACCGCCTGCTGGGCGACGGCGAAGCTGCGCTCATCGACGAAGAGCAAGGTTGCGCCGCAATCATCGAGAAGTTTTCCCACCTGGTAAGCAGTGAACGCGGTGTCCAGGGGTACAGCCGTGTTGCCGCTGCCAATGATTCCGAGATAGGTGGCGACCCAGCTTGGGCTATTGAAAGCGAGAATGGCGCATCTGGCTCCGCCGGCAACTCCGGCGCCAATTCCCTTTCGGACCAGCCATTGAGCCACGCCATCAGAGCAGCGGCGCAACTGTTGGTAGCTGAAACTCTCAACGGTGTGGCCATCGGCGGCGGTGGTAACGCTGGATAGCGGCGATTGCGGGGTGGAGGCTCCGGGCTGCCGCTGAATCTCCACTGCGGATGCCGTCGGCCAGCGCTCCACGGACTGCAGGAAGCAACTGTAGAACATAGTGTCTCTCGGCTACAGGATACAGGCCAGCCCGCATCCGCGACAGATATTACTGCGTTCTTGCCCGCAGAGGACCTGAAGCGGCGCGTGCGCCAGCAATGGATTGTAGCGGAGATGCAGCCGAAAAGCGCACTGCTGAAAGCGAGAGCGGCCGGAATCTAAGAAGATGAATCGAGATTCGCAGCAAAATGGACCGTTGGAGGAGTCAAAAGTGAACGCAAGGGATGTTTCAGAAGAAATATTTCGTCATCAGCGATAGAATGTGTCCGCGGGTGTGTTCATACGAATGCATATAGAAATGCTGCCATGGACTGAAAGAGAGTCCGGGCGGACGGCATCATATTGGTGCACCACTAACTGACAGGAGATCCTGTACTATGAAACGTTTTACGATTGTTCTGGCTGCTCTGGCGATGATGATGGCTACTGCTGCGTTTGCGGAAGATGGCGCGGCTCTGTACAAGGCGAAGTGCTCTGCATGCCACGGCGCGGCGGGCGAAGGCAAGATGGGTCCGGCGATCAAGGGCAAGACCAACGTTGTTGACGTTGTGACCAAGGGCGGTCTCAAGGGACCCCACGCCAAGCCGGTTGCGGGCTTGACCGAGGATCAGGCAAAGGCAATCGCCGGGTTCTTGAAATAAGTTTCAATCTCATAACGAGACGAGCCGGTGCCTTCGGGCATCGGCTTTGTCGTCTCCAGGAGCTTTCAACAGTCAAAGCTTGGCAAATTCAGCAAGGGATGGCAGAATGCTGGAGCAACTAATAATTCATCAGGAGTTCTATTTCCATGAAGCGTTTCTCGATTGTTCTGGCTGCACTGGCAATGATGATGTCCACGGCTGCGTTTGCGGAAGATGGCGCGGCGATCTACAAGACGAAGTGCGCGATGTGCCATGGCGCGGCGGGCGAAGGCAAGTCGGCTCCCGCGATCAAGGGCAAGGCCAATGTTGTTGACGTTGTGACCAAGGGCGGATTGGCGAAGGCTCCTCACGCCAAGGCGATCGCCGGCGTGACCGAAGATCAGGCCAAGGCAATTGCAACGTTCCTGAAGTAGTTTTCAGGTTGAAACTTCTACGGCCGATGCCTCCGGGCATCGGCCGTGGCATTTGCAGAACACCAGATCCCGGCTAGGTTCTTGAGGTGGGCGAGCCTTCCGCAAGCTCGCGGAGACTATCGAAAACCGCCATTTCCCCACCCGGATGCTCCAGCGCGTCGTGAAGCGAAAAGGTAACCGAGAAGTGAGGCGAGCCGGGGTGGAATGAGATGGCTTGGAAATCGAACTGGCGGGCCGAAACCACGGCGTTCATACGGCTGGAAATCTCCGGAACCCATTCCGGCTGAGTGGGAAAAAACATCGAGGCCACGGTGTGGGTAGGCCAGGCGCCGGTGTTGCGCGTCCAGCGCCGGGTGAGCCCCGTGTAGCGGGTGCGCCCAATCTCGAGTCCGTGGCGCGGAGGGCACGAGAGGTTCGCTTCGAAGGTGAGAGTTTCCTGGCGTCCGCGCCATTGCCACAGCGCCCATCGGGCGGGCATTTCGCGTGGCGCCATCTGTGCGTCCAGCAACGGTTGGCGAAATCCGCAGCCCGGCAGACGTAACTGCGCGCGAAAATGCGAGGGGCTAATCCATTCAACGCCACTGACCTCGCCGTGGGCGAGAATCGCTCCCTCCAGCCAATGCAGGACGCGCTGCGCGCGGCGCCGGTTGACTTGGAAAAATATCCAATACCAGAGCGCAACGATCAGGACTCCAAGGCTGGCGCTGATGAGAAGGAATCGCAGCATGGCTGATTTGTGGGATGCGGCAAGGTGCCGGGAGAGATGCTAGGGACGGCGTGCGTGCGCAAATGGGATGACGAAAACTTAAGCAGTCAAGTAGAGGCGCACTCACGCGCGAAGGACTGAACCCCTTGAGCGCCGGGAAGGACCGCCGCGAAGCCGGGGCAAGTGGAACCGGCACTGAATCGAAGCGCGAGGCAGGATCAAAAAAGCATCGGGCGGAGGTGAAAGGCATTCTATAATCTCGTGTTTTCGATCCTCTTCGAGGTTGAATGCGATGCATCGCTTCCGCTGGGTTTGGATGGCCACGCTGCTCTTCACATTTTCCGCTGTGCCCGCCAGGGCGCAGAGAAGCACGCTTCCCCCTTCAGGGAACGCCGATCCACAGGGGGAGTTGAACCTCGAGGTTCAACGGAACATGCAGAAACAAAGGCAGAAAAAGCGCTTCGAGGAAATGCAGCGCGACTCCCAGAAGCTGCTGGAACTGGCGACCGAGCTGAAACAATATGTGGACAAGTCAGGTGAGCAGATACTCTCGGTGGAAGTGCTGCGGAAGGCCGAAGAAATGGAGAAACTGGCACGGCGCGTGAAGGAGAATATGCGCGGGGACTAGGCCACCGGCGGGAAAGTTTCCACAGCAGCAACAATTTTGGCGTTTGTAGGTGCGCCAAGTCATTGATCTGAAACTGCCCTCATGGTATACATTTTTCGCTCCCCAGAATGTGGTTTTTTGAAATTTGCAGGGGGAGTGGAGCGTCTCGCAAGCGGCTCCAAGTGACACCCAACGCGGCCAAGCCTCAGCATTCCTTGAAGTGGAAGCGCGTTTCGGGTTCGGCTGTTGCCCGGAAGCGTACGTGTGTGGCCCTGCCGCACCGTTTTCTTTCGTGTGCAGCTATTTGAATGGGCAGTAACAACCCGTAACGAGTTTGAACTCGGAGGAATCGTATGAATGTGTGGCTCTTGCAGAGCCTCAAAACCCTGGGCCGGATGAGCAAGATCAGTTTGCTTCGTCGCGGTATTTCGCTTATGGCCCTCACCCTTTTTGCTTCCATCGCGGCAATGGCCGAACCGGCCGGCGGCGAAGCCTCACTGAAGCTGCCGGACTTGAGCAGCGTGAGCTTCTTCAATGCAGCCATCAATGGGCACAACCTGTTGCTGATCGGCATTCTCTTCTGCGTCTTCGGATTGGTCTTTGGCCTGGCGATCTATATCCAGTTGAAGAACATGCCGGTACATAAGGCAATGCTCGAGATCTCCGAACTGATCTACGAGACCTGCAAGACGTACCTGGTGACGCAGGGCAAGTTCATCCTGATCCTGTGGGCGTTCATCGCGGTGATCATTGCAGCCTACTTCGGCTGGCTGGCCCCGGTTCCAGACAAGCCGGTTGCGGTCACGCTGCCGATCATCCTCGGTTTCAGCCTGGTGGGTATTGCCGGCAGCTACGGTGTCGCGTGGTTCGGCATCCGGGTGAACACCTTTGCCAACTCTCGCACGGCCTTTGCGGGTCTCCGCGGCAAGCCCTTCCCGGTCTATGACATTCCGCTGAAGGCGGGCATGAGCATCGGCATGATGCTGATCAGCGTCGAGTTGCTGATCATGCTTTGCATTCTGCTCTTTATCCCCGGCGACTATGCCGGTCCATGCTTTATCGGCTTCGCCATCGGCGAATCTCTGGGTGCGGCCGCGCTGCGTATTGCGGGCGGCATCTTCACCAAGATCGCCGACATTGGCTCCGATCTGATGAAGATCGTCTTCAAAATCAAGGAAGACGATGCGCGCAACCCCGGCGTGATCGCCGATTGCACGGGCGACAACGCAGGCGACTCGGTTGGACCTTCCGCGGACGGATTTGAGACCTACGGCGTAACCGGCGTCGCGCTGATTACCTTCATTCTGCTGGGCGTTCACGATCCGATCGTGCAGGTTCAGTTGCTGGTGTGGATCTTCGTGATGCGCGTCATGATGCTGGTAGCCAGCGCGGGCTCGTACTTTATCAACCACTTCATTGCCAAGGCCAAGTACGGCGACGCCGACAAGATGAACTTCGAAGCGCCGCTGACCTCTCTGGTATGGCTGACCTCGATTGTTTCCATCATCCTGACCTACCTGGTCAGCTACGCGATGGTTCCCGTCCTGGGCGGCGATTCGACGCTGTGGTGGAAGCTTGCTTCGATTATCAGTTGCGGAACCTTGGCCGGTGCGGTCATTCCGGAACTGGTGAAGGTATTTACCTCAACCTCCAGCGCGCATGTGCAGGAAGTTGTTACCGCCTCTCGTGAGGGTGGCGCTTCGCTGAACATCCTCTCTGGTTTTGTTGCCGGTAACTTCTCGGCATATTGGCTGGGGTTGGCGATGGTGGCGCTGATGGCGGCTGCCTACTGGGTGAGCCTGCACGGACTCGGCGCTTTGATGCTGGTTCCGGCGGTCTTTGCCTTTGGCCTGGTTGCCTTCGGCTTCCTCGGCATGGGCCCGGTTACGATTGCGGTGGATTCCTACGGCCCGGTTACCGACAATGCACAGTCGGTGTACGAACTCTCGCTGATTGAGCAGGTTCCGAACGTGAAGGCGGAGATCAAGAAGGATTTCGGCATTGACGTGAACTTTGATCGCGCCAAGGACTTGCTGGAAGAGAACGACGGCGCGGGCAATACGTTCAAGGCAACGGCCAAGCCGGTGCTGATCGGTACGGCTGTGGTGGGCGCGACCACGATGATCTTCTCGATCATCATGGGGCTTACCGGCGGACTTACGCATGACGTCGATAAGCTGTCGCTGCTCTACGCTCCGTTCGTCCTCGGACTGATCACGGGCGGCGCGATGATCTACTGGTTCACCGGCGCGGCGACCCAGGCGGTTTCGACGGGCGCCTATCGCGCGGTGGAGTTCATCAAGGACAACATCAAGCTGGAAGGCTCGGACAAGGCGAGCGTCGAAGACTCCAAGAAGGTGGTTGAGATCTGCACGCAGTACGCGCAGAAGGGCATGTTCAACATCTTCCTTGCGGTTTTCTTCGCCACGCTTGCGTTCGCGTTCATTGAGCCGTTCTACTTCATCGGCTACCTGTTCTCCATCGCGATCTTCGGCTTGTATCAGGCCATTTTTATGGCCGATGCGGGTGGCGCGTGGGATAACGCCAAGAAGATCGTGGAGACAGAGCTGAAGGCCAAGGGCACTCCGCTGCACGATGCCTGCGTGGTGGGTGACACGGTCGGCGACCCATTCAAGGACACCTCTTCGGTTGCCATGAACCCGGTCATCAAGTTCACCACGCTGTTTGGGTTGCTGGCGGTGCCGTTGGGAGTGACTCTGACTTTGAAGAGCCCGCTGCTGACGCACGTACTGGCGTTTTGCTTCTTCCTGGTCTCGGTCACTTTCGTATGGCGCAGCTTCTACAAGATGCGCATCGTGAAGTCGCTCGATGCTGAATCGTCAGTCGGAGCTTCGGCAGGCAAGTAGCCAGGGTAAGAACAGTTGGAAAACAATGGAGCGCCACTCTTCGGGGTGGCGCTTCTGTTTTGGCGCGGGAAGCGTGAAGCAGGGTTTGCGGCAACGGCCGCCGCTCCAGCCGCGGGCGCAGGCTGGTATTCTGTTTGGCATGGACCCCGTCGCGCTGACCCGCAAACTGATCGACATTGAATCGATAACCGGCAAGGAAGGCGCTGTTGGCACGTTTCTTGCGAGCTACCTGGAAGGTCTCGGCTACGTTGTGGAACGGATGCCGGTGGAGGGCGAGCGTTTCAACGTCTTTGCCCGCCCGGCGAAGGTGGATCAGCCGGCGCTGGTCTTCTCTACACACATGGACACGGTTCCGCCGTTCCTGGCGTCAAGCGAGGATGGCGAGAACATCTATGGGCGCGGGGCGTGCGATGCCAAGGGAATCATCGCAGCGCAGGTTGCCGCCTGCGAACGTCTGCGCGAGAGCGGAAAACCGGCGGGGCTGCTGTTTGTAGTGGGCGAGGAGCGCGATTCGCTGGGTGCGGCGGTGGCAAACAAGAACCCGCGCGGCTCGAAGTTTCTGGTCAACGGCGAGCCCACGGACAACCACATCGCCGTGGCTTCCAAGGGCGCGCTGCGCGTCGAAGTGACAGCGCACGGGCGGATGGCCCACTCGGCGTATCCGGAACTTGGCGAGTCCGCGATTAACAAGCTGCTGGATGCGCTGCAGGCGCTGCGTGCGATGGAGTTGCCGCACAATCCGGAGATTGGGCCGAGCACGGTCAATATCGGCATTCTCGAAGGCGGGCGGGCCACGAATGTGATTCCTGACTTCGCCAAGGCGCAACTGCTGTACCGCCTGGTGGGCCCGTCGGAGAAACTCCGCGAGGCGATTGTTGCCGCCGTCGGATCGCTGGCCGAGGTGGCGTTCGTGCTGAACATTCCCTACATGCGCTTCGTCACCGTTCCTGGGATTCCGACGATGACGGCATCGTTTACAACCGACATTCCGCAACTCTCAGCGTGGGGCAAACCCGTGCTGCTGGGGCCGGGATCGATCCTGGTGGCGCATACGGACCGTGAGTTTCTCGCAAAGGCAGAGTTGATGCAGGCGGTTGACTTGTATGAGCAGATTGGAACATTTCTGCTGCGCTGACCGAAACGCACGCCTCCGCTTCGCGTTACACTTAGCGGCATGAGTACGAGCCAGCCCAACGCTCTCGTCCACGCCTCCTCCGCTTACTTACGTTCCGCGATGCATCAGCCCACGCAGTGGCATGAGTGGGGTGCCGAGGCGTTCGCGCTCGCAAAGTCCCAGGACAAGCCAATCCTGCTAGACATCGGAGCGGTGTGGTGCCACTGGTGCCATGTGATGGACCGCGAATCCTATGAGTCGGCCGAGATCGCGGCGATTCTGAATGCGAACTTTATCCCCGTGAAAGTGGACCGCGATGAGCGTCCCGATGTGGACGCGCGCTACCAGACGGCGGTGGCGGCAATCAGCGGACAGGGTGGCTGGCCGCTCACGGTTTTCCTGACGCCAGAGGGCAAGCCATTTTTCGGCGGCACTTATTTTCCTCCGCAGGACGCCTACGGGCGTCCCAGCTTCCAACGCATTCTGATGGCGATTTCCCAGGCTTTCCACGAACGCCGCGCGGAAGTGGAGAGCGAGAGCGACGGACTGATGCATGCGCTGGCGCACTCGGAGGGAATGCAGGGGCACAGCGGCGAGTTCTCGCCAAGGATTGTGGAACAGATGGTGCAGGCCGCTCTCGGGGCGTTTGACCGCGAGAATGGCGGCTTCAGCACGGCGCCGAAGTTTCCTCATCCGCCGGTGATCGACCTTCTGCTGGACTGGTATGCACGGACGGGCGAGGAGCAGGTTGCGGGCGTAGTGACGACCACGCTGGAAAAAATGGCGCGCGGCGGAGTGTATGACCAGCTCGCGGGAGGCTTCCATCGCTATTCGGTGGATGAGCGCTGGTGTGTGCCTCACTTCGAGAAGATGGCGTATGACAACTCGGAGTTGTTGAAGAACTATGTTCACGCCTGGCAGGCCACGGGCGACGCGTTTTTTGCCGAGGTGGCGCGCGGCATTCTGCGCTGGTTGCGTGAGTGGCTGAGCGACCGGGAGCGCGGCGGATTCTACGGCTCACAGGATGCCGACATAGATCTCCACGATGACGGCGATTACTTTACCTGGACGCTGGAAGAGGCGCGGGCGGTGCTGAGCGAGGACGAACTCGCGGTGGCCTCAGCGCATTACGACATTGGCGAGATGCACCACGACCCCGCGAAGAATGTGCTCTGGGTAAGCGAATCGGTGGAGCAGATCGCGGCAGCGCAGCAGCGCACGCCGGAGTCGGTCGCCGTAGCGCTCGCATCGGCCAGGGAGAAGCTGTACGCCGCGCGGCTGCGCCGGCCAATGCCGTTCATCGATCGCACGCTCTACACCAACTGGAACGCGCTGTGCATCTCCGCCGTATTGCAGGCGGCGAGGGTGCTGGGAGAGAGCGGCGAAGAGGAGTTCGCACTGCGCTCGCTGCGCCGTCTGCTAGCCGAAGCGTACGATCCCGAGCGGGGACTGCTGCATGTGATTGCCTATGCAGAGGGAGGGACGAGCCAGCGGCCAGCGGGCGTGCTGGATGATTACGCTTTCACGGTCATGGCCTGCCTGGACGCCTACGAGACGACCGGCGAGTTGCTTTACTTTGCGCGGGCCAGCGAGATTGCCGCGCGCATGATCTCCGGCTTCTACGATGAGACAGGAGGCGGCTTCTTCGATCTCGATAGCTCATCGCTGGCGGAGGCCGTGGGGGCGCTGACCTCGCGGCGCAAGCCGTTTCAGGATTCGCCGACGCCTGCGGGCGACTCCGCGGCGGCGTTGGCTCTGCTCCGCCTGCACGCACTCAACGGTGAAGAGCGGCTGCGCACACTGGCGGAAGATACGCTGGAGGTCTTCGCCGGAGTTGCCGAACAGTTTGGTATCCACGCGGGGACGTATGGACTGGCCTCGGTGTGGATGGCTCGCGCACACATCCAGGTGGTCGTGATTGGCGAAGGCCGCGAAGCGGACGAACTCTACGCCGAAGCGCTCGCGCCGTTTGCCTTGAACAAGATTGTTTTGCGGGTGAAGAGCGCGGCGGAGTTGAAAGCTGCCTTGCCCCCGGCGCTGGCTGAAACAATTGCTGCCGTGCCCCAATTGCACGCGGGGCGGACGGTGGCAATGCTATGCAGCGGCTTTGCCTGCCAGCCTCCCATCGAGTCGGCGGCGGAACTGCGGAAGGCGCTGCAAAGCGCGATCAAGCAGGGCCGATGAGAGAAATTCCGGCGATGACCGGCCAGAACAAATCCGCAACGCGCGGCGCAGCAATTCGACCTGCGACGCAGCTTCGCGCTAGAGTGAGAATATGCCCACAACACCGAAGAAACTGAAGAAGACCGCGGCAGTCAAGAAAGCGGCGAATAAGACCTCAACCAAAACATCGACAAAGGCCGCTGCCAAAACCCCAACCCCGAAGGCCGCAAGCAACGGCTTTCATCCCGGAACCTACATCGTGCCGCGCGGACATGTGAGCATCGCGGTGCCGACCTTCTGGAGTTTGCGCCAGACCAATGACGACGTCCAGGTGGAGTCGGAGGCCAGCGAAACCACGGTCATCGTTACGGCCTACCAGCGCAACGAGGGAGTAAAGGCGCTGGACGCCCGCGACTACCTGAAGCATTTTCTGGATACGGCTCCTGTTGCCGGACGGCTCCAGACGGGCGACAGCAGCAAGCAGCGGGCGAGCGCGCGCTTCCGCGACGAAGAGGGCGATAACTGGTTCGTGCGCTTCATCTCGAATGGACAGACGCTGCTGCTGGCGACATGCCATTCGAACCGTCCGCTGACCTCGCGCGAGGGCAAGACCGGAGTCGCCGTGCTGGATTCCATCAAGCTGAAGGCGCGGGGGTGAGTTTGCCGCACGGCAGCATTGAATCGTTCTTCCTGGAGGGCGAGGCCGGAAGGCTGGAAGCGCTGCTGAACTTCGGCGCGCCCGATGCTGAATATGCGTGTGTGGTGTGCCATCCCCATCCACTCTTTGGCGGCACCATGCACAACAAAGTTGTCTTCCACGCGATGAAGGCGCTGAGCGCCTTTGGGTTTCCGGTGTTGCGCTTCAATTTCCGCGGCGCGGGAAGCAGCGCGGGAGAGCATGATTACGGGCGCGGAGAGATTGCAGACGCCAGAGTTGCGCTGGATTTCATGGCAGAGCGATTCTCCGTGCCCATCATCTTCGCCGGGTTCTCGTTTGGCGCGGCCGTCGGACTGCGCGCCGCGGTGCCGCATTCACGGGTGCAGGCGCTCGTCGCGCTAGGGCTTCCCGTGCACGCCGATGGGCGGGATTACAGCTACGAGATGCTGGCCGGGAGCGAGAAGCCGAAGCTGCTGTTGAGCGGTGGGCTGGATGAGTATGCTTCTCCGGCGCAACTGGAGCGGGTGTTTGAGGAAGCGGCGGAGCCCAAGCGGATCGTAATCATCGCAGGGGCGGATCATTTCTTTGCCGGCCAGTTGGACCCAATGCGGATTGCGCTAAGCGATTGGGTGCGTGAAGTCTTAGGGCCATCAGCGCAATCTGCCGTATAATTTCGCCCATGAACGCGCCAGGCAATGCAACCGGTGATGAGTGCGCAATGCGCACCATCGCACGGGAAGTTTTCCAGCACGCGCTGGAAGAGAGCGGTATCGAACGCGGTTTCGCCCGCAATCTTCACTATGAACGCGGTGTTCTGCGGGTTGGAGAAGACCTGTACGACCTTGCCACATTCTCCAAGGTGTTCGTCGTCTCCATCGGAAAGGGAGCTCACAGCAGTCTGGAGGCGCTGATGTCGCGGCTCGGCGCTGGGACTGGCGCTAGCGGCATTGTCTGCGCGCCGACGTTGCCGCCGGCGCAGGTCTTCGGCTTCCGCTACTTCGAAGGCGGACATCCCATGCCAAATCACGAATCGATGCGCGCTGCCGAGGCAATTCTCCGTGCGCTAGGTTCATTGAATGGGCGCTCGCTGGTGATCTATCTGCTGAGCGGCGGCGGCTCGGCACTTGTGGAAAGACCAATCAGCGACGACATCTCCTTTGACGATCTGGTGCAGACCTACCGCGCGCTGGTTCACTCGGGCGCTCCGATTGCACTGATCAACGCGGTGAGAAAGCATCTTTCAGCGGTGAAGGGCGGACGGATGGCGGTGGCCGCCGCGCCGGCTCACCAACTCTCCATCATGATCTCCGATGTGCCGGACAACGCAATGGATTCGCTGGCGAGCGGGCCGACCATGCCTGACAGCAGCACCATCGAGCAGTGCTATGAGATCGTGCAGAAGTACAATCTGCTGCCGCAGTTGCCTGAGAGCGTGCGCACGCTCTTCCAGACGCGTGGCCTCGAAGAGACGCCGAAGGCGGATAATCCCCTGTTTGAGCGGGCGCGCTGGTGGCCGGTACTTTCCAATGTGACGGCACAGAGGGCCGCGGTACAGCGCGCGTCAGAGAAGGGATTTGCCGTCCAGATCGACAACTCCTGCGACGACTGGGATTACCGCAAGGCTGCCGATTACCTGCTGGAACGGGTGCGCGAACTGCGCAAGGGAGTTTCGCGGGTGTGCCTGATTTCGGGAGGAGAAGTCACGGTGACGGTCGATGGAAAGCCGGGAGCGGGCGGACGCAACCAGCAGTTTGCATTGTATTGCGCCGAACGCATCCAGGGCGAGAACATCGCGGTGCTCAGCGCCGGAACCGACGGCATCGACGGCAACAGTCCAGCGGCTGGCTCAGTGGTGGACGGCACGACGATTGCACGCGCCACGGCGAAGGGACTGGACGCTGCGGCAGCTCTGAAGGGCTTTGATGCCTACCCGTTCTTTGACGCGCTCGGTGACACCATCATGACGGGATATACGGGGACCAACGTGCGGGACGTGCGGATGCTGCTGGCGTGGTAATCAGAAAAATTCCGGGACGCCCTCTTCCAGCACATGCACGCGATCCTGAATGCCAAGGCGGCGGGCTCCGGCGAGCAGACGCTTGACAGGTTCATCCATCGGCTCCTGGGAGAGCTTGAAAGTTCCAAAGTGCATGGGGATCATGGTCTGGGCACCCATATCGACGAAGCCGCGGAGAGCGTCTTCGGGGCTGGTGTGGACGGCGCGGAAACTGTCAGGGTAATAGGCTCCGATGGGCAAAAGCGCTACCTGTGGATGGAGGCGCTCACCAATCTCGGCAAAGCCGCTGAAATAGGCAGTGTCTCCCGAGTGGTAGATGGAATGGCTTCCGTCGTCGAGCACGTATCCGCCGTATCCGCGATGCATGTCGCGAATGACGCGCGCTCCCCAGTGACGGGCCGGAGTGGCGGTGATGCGGGTTGCCGCTCCAAGCTGGAACTCTTCCCACCAACTCAACTCCACAATGCGTTCGTAGCCGAGGTCGCTGACGAGATCAGCGCAATTTGAGGGGACGATGAGAATCGGTCCGCGTCCGCTCTTGGCCCTTGACGCGCGGGCAATGGCGCGCAGCGATGGGCGGTGCAGATGATCGAAGTGAGCGTGGGTTACGAGGACTGCATCAAGAAGCGGCAGTTCCTGAATACGAAGCCCAGGGCGGCGCAGACGCTTGAGGACGAAGAGCCAGGGAGCGAAGATGGGATCGACCACGACATTGGCTCCTCCAACTTGCAGGAAGAAAGAGGAATGCCCAATGAAGGTGACTCCCATCTGCCCCTGGGCGGCGAGGACGGGGCGGTAGGTAAGCCCGGTGCGCCGCGCCATGGCAGAGAGTTTTACCAGCCGGCCGAGCTGGCCTGCCTTCTTGCTGATACTGATGTTGAGCATCCTACTCCATTGGACGCGGGAATCGCAGTCCACGATTCGATATCGTACGCCGGCGCCGGCGCTTGCAACATGGGCGCGGCTGGCTTTTAATCAGGACTTAACTTGGAGGGGAGGAACTCTGGTGAAGATCGCATACCTGGGATTAGGAATTATGGGACGTCCGATGGCGGCAAACCTGGTAAAAGCGGGGCACGAAGTGACGGTGTGGAACCGGTCGCCGAAGACGCTGGAGGGAGCGCGGACAACAGCTACTCCGGCGGAGGCCGCAAAGGACGCGGAAGTGGTGTGGATGTGCGTTGCCGATACGAAGGCCGTCGAGAGCGTGCTGTTCGGCAAGGACGGCGTCGAGCCGGTACTGCGGCCGGGAGTGACGGTAATCGATTCGAGCACGATTGCGCCACAGTCCACGCTGGACTTTGCGCGGCGGGTGCGGGCGAAGGGAGCGGAGTTCGTGGACGCTCCGGTGACGGGCTCAAAGATTGGCGCGGAGAACGCGCAGTTGCTGTTCATTGTGGGCGGGCCGGAGAAGACGGTGGCAGCGCTTGATCCGCTGTTCATGGCGCTGGGCAAGAAGGTGATTCGCGTAGGAGAAACAGGCGCGGGCGAAAGCGCAAAGATCGGGATGAACCTGATGATCGCATCGATCTTTGAGGGCTTTGCCGAGGCGCTGGCGCTGACCGGAAAGCTTGGCGTACAGCCGGAGAAACTGATCGAGCTGATTCAGAATTCAATGATCCGCAGCGGGGTGACGGACTACAAGGCGAACTTTGTTTTGCAGCAGGACTGGAGCGCGAATTTTCCGCTGCGGCTGATGCTGAAAGACATTCACCTGATGCTTGACGCGGCGAAGCAGGCGAAGGTGGAACTGCCCGCGCTGAAGGAGATCGAAAAGGTGTATCAGAAGGCCGTGGACGCAGGGCACGCGAACGACGATTACGCGGTGACGGTGGAGACGGTGAAGAGTCTGTAGGCGATTTACAAGAACAAAATCGAGTGATGACAGAAAGCCCCGGAGCGATGCTCCGGGGCTTGTGTTTGGCGGGGTTGCGCGCGGCTGCGGCAGGTTTCTGTAAATCAGTTTTCAAGGACGGACTCGCCCGCAGTGAGTGTTCATGCAGGGGAGACGCATGTTACGGCTGCATCCCTCTATGTTCAGAATACCAAGTTTGGAGGCGAATCCCCTCATCGGGGGAGTGGGAGAATACGCTTTGAAATGAGATGGTTGCGGGGAATTTTGGAGTTTGTTGGGTTGACAGTTTTTGGGTGCGGCGGAGATTTTGATTTCAAGAGCGACATTTTGCACCATTAATGGTGCAAAATGTCGGTATGGATTGGCGATGAAGGCAATGGTTGGAAAGGCCGTGTTAATGAAGTGGTCAATCGTTGGGCGGGGTCGCGAACGATTGGCGGAGTAGTAATCTTCGGGTGGAGACATTGGCTGACTGATTGGTACATCGTTCTTGCGCGGAGAGGGCCGGAATGGGGAACCCGGGGCCAGGTTTCAAAGTTTCAAGGTAAAACCGTAAGGGTGGCGAGGACCATAACTCGGCCGAGGGATGGCGGATGAGGGCAGGTGAGGAAAGAGCAAGGTCGGCCGTCATTCCAAAGGAGGGCTTGAATGGATGGGTACCTGCTGGTGGGGCAATCGAAATCGAATTTGTTTGAAAAGCTTGGGGCTGTGCGGTAGAGATGTGCGGCGCGGGGGTCCTTCACTGCGTTCAGGATGGCCCTTGAAGCAACTGCAAGAGCAACTGCAAGAGCAAGGGGCAACGGCAAGGGCAAGGGGCAACGGCAAGGGCGAGGTCAACTACCCCACCCTAGCCAACGACGGGCTACGATGGGGCACCCGAGCCCCCCCACCCGATGGTTAGTTCGGATTTATTCTTCGATGAGTTGGAGGAGGTATTTGCCGTAGCCGCTCTTGATGAGGGGCTGGGCGAGGGCTTCAAGCTGGGCGCGGGTGATGAAGTTCATGCGGTAGGCGATCTCCTCGGGTGAGGCGATTTTGAGGCCCTGGCGTTTTTCGAGGGTGGCGATGAAGGTAGAGGCCTCGAGCATGGAGTCGTGGGTTCCGGTATCGAGCCAGGCGGTGCCGCGTCCGAAGGTGACGACGTTGAGCTGGCCGCGCTCGAGGTAGAGGCGGTTGAGGTCGGTGATTTCGAGTTCGCCGCGCTTGGAGGGATTGAGCGATTTGGCGAGGGCGACGACCTGGGAGTCGTAGAAATAGAGTCCGGTGACGGCGAAGTGCGAACGCGGGTGCGCGGGCTTTTCTTCGAGGCTGATGGCGCGTCCGGCGGAGTCGAACTCGACGACGCCGTAGGAGGTCGGATCCTGCACCTTGTAGGCGAAGATGGTGGCTCCGTTTTCCTGGGCGGCGCTGTGCTGGAGAAGCTTGGACATATCCTGGCCGTAGAAGATGTTGTCGCCGAGGACAAGGGCGCAGGGACTGTTGGCGATGAAGCTCTCGCCGATGAGGAATGCCTGGGCGAGGCCCTCGGGCTTTGGCTGCTCGGCGTAAGAGATGTGGATGCCCCACTGCTCTCCGGTGCCGAGGAGGTCGCGGAAGCGCGGCACCTCAAGGGGGGTAGAGATGAGAAGGATGTCGCGGACTCCGGCGAGCATGAGGGTGCTCAGGGGGTAGTAGACCATCGGCTTGTCATAGATGGGGATGAGCTGCTTGCTGATGGCGATGGTGGCGGGATAAAGGCGTGTGCCTGAGCCTCCGGCGAGAATGATGCCCTTCATTTTGCACCCCTGGCTTCATAGTTGGCGGTAATCCACTTGCGGTAGTCTCCGCTGGTGACTTCGGCGACCCACGGGGAGTTGTCAAGGTACCACTGGATGGTGCGGCGGATGCCGGTGGCGAAGGTTTCGCGCTGGCTCCAGTGGAGTTCGCGCTTGATCTTGGAGGCGTCGACGGCGTAGCGGCGGTCGTGGCCGGGGCGATCCTTGACGTAGGTGATGAGGCGGGAGTGGGGAGCGCCGGCGGGGTGAACCTCATCCATGATGGAGCAGATGGTGGTGACCACGTCGATGTTGGCCTTCTCGCTGTCTCCGCCGATGTTGTAGGTCTGGCCGACGAGGCCTTTGTCGAGGACGAGGGCGATGGCCTCGCAGTGGTCTCCGACGTAGAGCCAGTCCCGGACGTTCTGTCCGTCGCCGTAGATGGGAAGGGGCTTGCCGTTGAGGGCGTTGAGGATGACGAGCGGGATCAGCTTCTCAGGGAATTGATAGGGGCCGTAATTATTAGAGCAGTTGGTAGTGAGAGTGGGCAGCCCGTAGGTGTGCTGATAGGCGCGCACGAGGTGATCGCTGGCGGCCTTGGAGGCGGAGTAGGGACTGTTGGGCTCGTAGGCGTTGGTTTCCGAGAAGGCAGGATCGGTTTTGGAGAGCGAGCCGTAGACCTCGTCGGTGGAGACATGGAGGAAACGGAAGCGGGCCTGATCCGCCGAGGAGAGGGCGCGGAAGTAGGCGAGCGATGCGTGGAGGAGGCGGAAGGTTCCGACGACGTTGGTGGAGATGAACTCCTCGGGGCTGACGATGGAGCGGTCGACGTGGCTTTCGGCGGCGAAGTTGACGATGGCATCCGGGCGGTGGGCGAGGAGCAGTTCGGCGATGAAAGCCTCATCTTCAATGCCTCCCTGGACGAAGACGTGATCCGGGCTGTCCTTGAGGGAGACGAGGTTGCCGAGGTTTCCGGCGTAGGTGAGCTTGTCCAGATTGACAACGCGGTCGCCCGCGGCGACGCGCTGCAGGACGAAGTTGGAACCGATGAATCCAGCACCGCCAGTGACGAGAATCGTTCGCCTCACGATGGCCCCCCGGAATAACTGATGATCTACGGATGGAATGATTCTACTTGGTGAGGGTGGTGGAGTGGAAATTTATGTAGGAGGGGGCAGGGCAAGGGCAAAGTCAAAGTCAGGAGCAAGGGCAAAGCAAGATCAAAATCCCCACCCTAGCCAGAGGATGGCTAGGATGGGGCACCCTGAAGTTTTTCGATTGAGCTGGAGGCTGCCCGGGTTAGAGGAGATCGGAGAGCGGGGTCCAGGGGCGCTGCTGCGAGTCGGCGACGGCTTTGAAGGTGATTCTGCCCTGGTAGGTGTTGACGCCGTCGTGGATGTCCGTGTCAGAGCGCAGAGCGGCCTGGATGCCGTGGTTTGCGAGCTTCATGACATAGGGGAAGGTGGCATTGGTAAGGGCCAGGGTGGAGGTGTGCGGAACGGCGGCGGGGATGTTGGTGACGCAGTAGTGGACGACGCCGTACTCGGTGTAGGAGGGATTGCTGTGCGTGGTGGGACGCGCGGTTTCGACGCATCCGCCCTGGTCGATGGCGACATCGACGATGACGGCGCCCTTTTTCATCTGGCTTACCATCTGGCGGGTGACGATTTTGGGAGCGGTTGCGCCGGGGATGAGGACGCCTCCGATGACGAGATCGGACTCCTGCACGGCGTGGCTGAGGTTGTAAGAGTTGGAGGCGAGGGTGTAGAGGCGACCGTTGAAGATGTCGTCGAGCTCGCGGAGGCGGTTGAGGTTGAGATCGACGATGGTGACCTTGGCTCCGAAGCCCATGGCGACGCGGGCGGCGTTGGTGCCGACGATGCCGCCACCGATGACGCAGACGCTGGCGGGCGGGACGCCGGGGACTCCTCCGAGGAGCAATCCGCGTCCGCCGTGCTCGGTCTGGAGGTAGGCGGCTCCGACCTGGACGGACATGCGTCCGGCGACCTCAGACATGGGAGTGAGCAGAGGCAAAGCGCCGTGCCTGTCACGGATGGTCTCATAGGCGATGCCGGTGATGTTCTTGTCCAGCAGGTGGGCGGTTAGCTCGGGGGCCGGGGCGAGGTGGAGATAGGTGAAGAGGGCGAGGCCGTCGCGGAAGCGGGGAAACTCCTGGGGCACGGGCTCCTTGACCTTGACGATGAGCTCGGCGGCTTCCCAGAGGTGGGTGGCGCTGAGGAGGACTTCGGCTCCGGCGGCAAGGTATTCGCTGTCAGGAAATGCGGAGAGCTCTCCGGCCGAGGTCTCGACGAGGACTTTGTGTCCGGCATCGACGAGCGCTTTGGCACCGGCAGGAGTAATGCCGACGCGGGTTTCGTGATCTTTAATCTCTTTGGGAACGCCAACTATCAAGCGATGCCGCCTTAAGGTTCGGAAGTCATCCGGGGGAAGCCGGATCGCAGTACATATTATCCGCGAAGGCGCCTGCGTGTCAGGTGGGAGAAGCGGAGGAAGGCTTTCACGCCGGTTTGAAGCCGATATGGTAGGCTTTTCAATGGAGCGGTGTGCGCCCAAGCGACGCCGCGAGAATGCGGTACGGCCGGGCGACCCCGCCGGTAAGTACTTGAAGGAAAAAGAACATTGATAAATTCTCTGATCGCCAAGGTATTCGGGACTCATAACGAGCGCGAAGTGAAGAAGATGTATCCGCGCGTGGCGCGCATCAACGCGCTGGAGCCCGAGATTCGCAAGCTGACGGACGCCGAACTGCGCGCCAAGACCGATGAGTTCCGGCGCAAGGTGCAGGAGCGGCTGGCGCTGCTGCAGGAGCCGGCGGAAGAAGAGCTGGACGCAGAGCGCCGCAAACTGTGGGAAAAAGAACAGTACAGCGCCATCGAAGAAGTTCTGGACACGATTCTGGAAGAGGCGTTTGCAGTGGTGCGCGAGGCGGGACGACGGGCGCTGAACATGCGCCACTTCGACGTGCAACTGATCGGCGGCATGGTTCTGCACAGCGGGCGGATCGCCGAGATGAAGACGGGCGAAGGCAAGACGCTGGTGGCAACTCTGCCGGTGTACCTGAATTCGCTGGCGGGGCGCGGCGTGCATGTGGTGACGGTGAATGACTACCTGGCCAAGCGCGACTCGGAGTGGATGGGCAAGCTGTACAGCTTCCTGGGGCTGACGGTTGGGGTGATCGTACACGACCTGGACGACGATCAGCGGAAGGCGGCGTACGCGAGCGACATTACGTACGGCACGAACAACGAGTTCGGCTTCGATTATCTGCGCGACAACATGAAGTTCGACATGAAGGACTGCGTGCAGCGCGGGCACAACTTCAGCATCGTGGACGAAGTGGACTCGATCCTGATCGACGAGGCGCGCACGCCGCTGATCATCAGCGGGGCGAGCGAAGAATCGACGGACAAGTACGCGAAGATCAACGTGATCATCCCGAAGCTGGTGAAGGGCGAAGAGCTACCGGGCGAAGAGCCGAACGAGAAGATCTACACGGGCGACTTCGTGATCGACGAGAAGCACCGGAACACGATGGTGACCGAGGCAGGCTGGGAGAAGGTGGAAAAGCTGCTCGGGATTGATAACATCGCGGACCCGGAAAACTGGGATCTGAAGCATCACGTGGAAGTTGCCGTGAAGGCGCACCACCTGTACAAGCGCGACGTGGAATACGTGGTGAAGGACGGCGAAGTGCTGATCGTGGACGAGTTCACGGGACGCCTGATGCCGGGGCGGCGCTGGTCGGACGGATTGCACCAGGCGGTGGAAGCGAAAGAAGGAGTGAAGATCGAGCGCGAGAACCAGACGCTGGCTACGATCACCTTCCAGAACTACTTCCGCATGTATCACAAGCTGGCGGGCATGACGGGCACGGCGGAGACGGAAGCAGCGGAGTTCGACAAGATTTACAAGCTGGAAGTGGTGGTGATTCCGACCAACCAGCAGATGCTGCGCAAGGAAAACAAGGACGTTGTATACCGCACGGAGAAGGAAAAGTATTTTGCCGTGGCGGATGAGATTGCGCGCATCCACGAGGCGAAGCAGCCGGTGCTGGTGGGCACGACGTCGATTGAGAAATCAGAGCGGTTGAGCGAGCTGCTGAAGAAGAAGGGCATCAAGCACGTTGTGCTGAATGCGAAGTACCACGAACGCGAAGCCGAGATTGTGGCGCAGGCGGGACGCTATGGGATGGTGACGATTGCGACCAACATGGCGGGACGCGGCACGGATATTCTGCTGGGCGGCAACCCGGAGTTCATGTCCAAGCAGGAAGCACTGAAGCGTGGACTGGCGACGGCGGTGAAGGCGGTTGCAGGCGGAGTAGAGGCGCGGCCCGACGATCCGACGACGGCGTACTGGTACTACCAGGGGCAGGAGTTCAGCATTCCGGCCGGGACGTGGGCGGAGCTGATGGCGAAGTACAAGGCCGAGACGGACGTGGAGCACGCGCAGGTGATCGACGCGGGCGGACTGTTCATCCTGGGCACGGAGCGTCACGAGTCGCGGCGCATTGACAACCAGTTGCGTGGACGCGCGGGACGGCAAGGCGATCCGGGAGCTTCGCGCTTCTACCTGTCGCTGGAAGACGACCTGATGCGGATCTTCGCCAAGGAGTGGGTCTCAAACCTGCTGCGGCAGCTTGGCATGGAAGAAGGAATTCCGATTGAATCGGGGCTGATCACGCGAAGGATCGAAGTGGCGCAGAAGGCCGTGGAAGGCCAGAACTTTGAGGCCCGCAAGCATCTGCTTGAGTACGACGACGTGATGAACAAGCAGCGCGAAGCAGTGTACGGGCTGCGGCGGCAGTTGCTGGAAGGCAACGAGCAGAAAGAGCTGATCCAGCAGGATTATGTGCGCGATCTGCTGGGCGGAATCCTGGAGAAGTTTGCGGGCGAGCAGATTCATCCCGACAACTGGGATATCGCAGGGCTGAAGGCCGAGATCTATGGACGCTTTGGAGTGGACTTCCTGGCCGAGGGGGTTGATCCGAAGTCGCTGAACCACCATGAGCTGGGGGATAAGATCTTCGAGCGGCTGATCGCGCGCTACGACGCAAAGGAAAAACTGATTGGCGCGGAGGCGATGCGGCAGCACGAGCGGGTGATCATGCTGAGCGTGATGGATCAGCTATGGAAAGATCACCTGCTGATGATGGACCACCTGAAGGAAGGCATTGGACTGCGCGGGTATGGGCAGCATGATCCGCTGGTGGAGTACAAGAGGGAATCGTTCACGCTCTTCGAAGAGATGATGGAGCACTTCGAAGAAGAAACCGTGCGCTATATGTACCTGATGCGGGTGGTGGACGAGCACGGCGACGAGGTTGCGTATGCGACGACCCTGGGGGCTGGGCCGCTGTCGGCTCCGGAGGTGAGAGAGCCGGCGTTGCAATCGGTTCCGGCGGGGCACGAAGAGGGAAGGGCACCGCGGCGGATGCAGACTTCGCTGGACGACGTGGAGAAGCAGTTCCAGCGCAGGAAGGCACGCGAACTGGAGCAGGCGCGGCTGGCGGGCTCGGGCACGGCCGAGGCCGTGCAGCAGGTGGTTCGCGGAGAAAAGGTCGGGAGAAACGATCCCTGCCCATGCGGGAGCGGCAAGAAATACAAGAAGTGCCACGGGGCGAACGAATAGCCTCCCGTGGGGATGAGATGACTCCGGAGCCTGGCTCCGGAGTTTTTTTGCGTGCGGGAGCTTCAGTTCAGGTGAGGGAGGGCCGTTTGGTTCCTTGTGCGGCATGAGAGCGGCACGGAGGGGACAAATGGTTGGAGTGAGGTTCTCAAGAATTGCCGAGGCCCACAGTGGGCAGTTGGCTGATTCGCTGGTAGGCAAGCTGATGGAATCACCACGAACCGCGGCGTACCGGGAGATTGACGGCGAAGCATTGCGGAGGGAGATTCAAGGTTTCTTCCAGAGTCTGACGGACTGGCTGCTCTACCACGGGCAGGCCGATATTGAAGCGAACTACGTTCGGCTGGGGAAGCGGCGGGCAAGCCAGGGAATTCCGCTGGAGGAGAGCGTGAACGCCATGCTGGCGTGCAGGGATCACCTGGTGGAGTACCTGAGGCGGGAGGCGGGGCGCGGGACGAACGTGGAGTTGTTCGGCGAACTGGAGTTTGTGGTGGCGGTCAACCACTTCTTCGATGATGCTATTTTCTTCTGCATGAAGGGACACCGGGCGAACGAAGGAAGCGGCAAAGAAGTCCGAGATGTTGCCTGAGAGTGCTGTTCAATCTACAAGACGCCGCCCCGAGGGGCGGTTTTCTTTTGGGCGGATGAGGCGAAACCAAAGCCCCGAGCCGGGGTTTAGAACATCTTAGAAGAGGTAGGATGCCTTTGGGCGGAGATTGCCCGCGCGGCAGATAAGAGGAGAAAAAATGAAATCGTCCCTGCGGTTCAGTTTTCTGATTGCGATGATGTCCATGGCGATCAGCGGAGCAGCGGTTGCACAGGATTCGTACCCGGATACGCCGAGCGATCCGCCGGGCAGGGTACTGCGGCTGCAGAGCATGGACGGGCCGGTTTCCTTGCAGCCGGGCGGAGTGGATGACTGGGTGGCGGCGAATCTGAACCGTCCACTGACGACGGCGGACCGGATCTGGGTTGACCAGGACGCCAGAGCGGAATTGACGATGGGCACGGCGGCGCTGCGGATGGGAAGCCAGACAAGCGTGGCCGTGACCAACCTGGACGACCAGACGGCACAGATCGAACTGGACCAGGGCACGCTGGAACTCTCGGTGCGGGTACTGAATCCGGGAGAGATTGTGGAAGTGGACACGCCGAATTTTGCCTACACGGTGGAACGTCCGGGCGAGTACCGCTTTGAGGTGCTGCCGGACCAGGATACGAGCTGGATTACGGTGCGGCGCGGCGAAGGAGAGGCGACGGGCGAGGGCAACGCGGTGCGGGTGCGCGGCGGGCAGCAGTTCAGCTTCAGCCAGGGACAATCGCTTTCCTACGTGAGCACTCCGATGCGCCAGAACGACGACTTTGACGAGTGGTGCAGGGAGCGGGAGCGGCGCGAGATATCGTCGCCCTCGGCGAGCTATGTTGCGCCGGGAACGATTGGCTACGAGGATCTGGACGGGAACGGAAACTGGCAGACGACTCCGACGTACGGTGCGGTATGGTTCCCGAATGTGAATGCGGGCTGGGCTCCCTACCGGGATGGACACTGGGCCTGGGTTGAGCCGTGGGGCTGGACCTGGGTGGACGATGCCCCGTGGGGATTTGCGCCGTTCCACTACGGACGCTGGGCAATGGTTGACGACCGCTGGGGCTGGATTCCGGGGCCGGTGGGAGTTCGCCCGGTGTACGCTCCGGCGCTGGTGGCGTGGGTAGGAGGACCGGGATTCGGCGTATCGGTGGGGCTGGGCGGCGGGGTGGGATGGTTCCCGCTGGGCTGGCATGATCCGTATCTGCCTTCGTACCGGGTGAGCGCGGAATACGCGCGGAATGTGAACATATCCGGCTCACGGATGGTGAACGTGACGGTGGTGAACAACTACTACACGACGAACAACGTGAGCATACGGAACACGACGATCAACAACATTCACTATGAAAACGCGGCGGCGCGTGGAGCGGTGACGGGAGTGTCGAGCGCGACGTTCGCCTCGGGCAAGGCCGTGCGAGGCAACTCCGTGGTGATTCCGGCGAGCGCGGTGGGACGGACGAGCGTGATGGGAGCAGCGGCGGTTGTTCCTACCAAGGAGGCAGTGCTGGGCGGGCATGCTCCGGCGGTGGCGCCGAAGAATTTTGCGGCTCCGCGGCAGGTAGTTTCGAAGACGGCTCCGCCGCCGCGCCCGGTGAGCTTCGATCAGCAGCGTCCGCTACTGGAGAAGTCGAATGGGGTTCCGCTGTCACCGGCGACGAGGGCGAATCTGCGGGCCAGCACTCCGGCTCCAGTGGAGAAGGGCGGACAACCTGTGGGAAGCCAAATGGGCGGACGGCCGGGAGCGAACCCTCCCGCGGCGACACGGACGGGCGGAGCGCCGGCGGCGGTTCAGCCGAGGAGCAATGAGACGTTTGGACGCCCGGTGCCTGCGCCTGCACCTGCTGGGAATCAGGCTCCGGCAAAGGTGAACCAGCCTCCGGCGCAGTGGCAGCACACGCCGCCGACGCAGGTGGAGCGAACTGCGCCTGCGGGGCAGCCGAGCGCGGCTCCGGCAGCGCAGCCGCAACCTGCGGTGCGACCTGCACCGCAGCCGGCTCCGCAGAGCAGACCGCAGACTGCGCCGGTTGTGACAGCGCAGCCCAAGGCGGCACCGGCTCCAGCGCCGCAGCAACATGCGGCACCTGCACCGGCTCCGAAGAAGACTCCGCCACCGGCGAAGGAGAATAAGGAGAAGGAGAAAGACCCGAAGGGACACTAGAGGGGATGAAATTCTGTTCTCCCACCTTAGCCGCGCAAAGGACGCGCGTCGAAGGTGGGGCACCCGCAGAGGTGTAGGAGCAGAGGCAAGAGCAACTACCCCACCCTAGCCAAAAGAAGGCTAGGATGGGGCACCCTTCGGGTTCTGTTCTCCACCTGCGGCGCTGGGAGCGCTAATTCCATTTCTTTGTTTTGGGCCAGACCTGGGTGGCGTCCATGCGGAGTCCCTGGCAGTAGTAGATGGGGAAATTTTCTTCGGCGCGGGAAAGCGGGTGGCCGGCATAGCCGACGATGGTGACGGAGTCACACTCACGCTGCAGGGTTAAATCGTCATGCGAACCAAGATTGATGACGTCGATGTTGTGGTATCCGTGGGCGCCCCAGAAAAAGTAGCTTTGATGGCCGCTGATGGCCTTGGGCAGGCCGTAACGCGGGCCAAAGAAGTCGATGGCGGAGGCGACTCCGTAGTTGTCGCCATAGATGGCGGTGCGCTGCTTCTGCTGCGGGGTAAGGGTGTTGTAGAAGGCCGCGACCTTTTCGACCATCTCGGGCCATCCGAACATGTCGGCGTAGATCTGCGGCAGGGCGGCTTGCCTGTGATGCTCGAACTCGGGAAGCTTGAGGCCGGTCATTTTCACGTACCGCTGGAAGTCCGGGACGCTGAGGACAGGAAGCAGCAGGGGCAGACCGAGCAGAAAGACGAGTGAGGCGAGCAGGGCGATTGCAGCAGGGAGCCAGCGCATTCGCGGGTGAGCGGTCCACTGGGTGACGGCGACGGCTCCAGCGGCGAAGAGCATGGGATAAACCGGGGCGAGGTAGTAGTTCTTGGCCTTCATCAGCATGAGCATGATGTAGAAAAGCGCAAAGGCAATGCCAAGAGCGCGGTAGCGGCGTCCGCGGAGGAGCCAGACGAGGCCGGCAATGACGACGAGCATGGAAAACGGGTTGACCATCTGCAATTGCTGAAGGAAGAAGCCCAAGGGGGGCAATGCAACATCGCGTCCGCTGAGGCGGATGTTCTTCATGAGTTCAAGAAACGGGAAACCGCGCTGCTGCTGCCAGAGGAGATTGGGAAGCGCGATGAGGGCCGCGAGGAGAACTCCCGCCCAGCACCATGGGCTGGCAAGACGCCTGCGCCAGGCGGTGGCGAGGGTTCCGGCGAGCAAGGCGAAGAGGAAGAAGACGACTCCGTACTTGTTGAGGATGGTGACTCCGGCGAGCGCTCCGAAGGCGAGCCAGAGTTGCGGACTGCCACCGTTTTCAATGCGGACCAGGAGGAAGGCCAGGGCGGTCCAGAAAACGAAATCAAAGATGTTCATGGTGAAGAGGTGAGCCGTGACAACAGCCACGGGCATGACGGCGGTGAGCAAAGCGGCGAAGAGTTCGGCGGAGGTTCCACCGCCGAGTTCGCGAGCGAGGCGGGCGGTGAGCCAGACGGCGGCGGCAGCAGCCAGGGCGGGGAGCAGGCGCAGGGCGTAAAGCGAGGTTCCGATGGAGTGCTGAAGGAGCCAGGCGATCCAGGCGATGAGGGGCGGCTGGTCAACGTATCCCCAGGCGGGATGCTCGCCACAGGCGAGGTAGTAGAGTTCGTCGCGGAAGTAGCCATATTGCGGCGCGACCCACATGAGCAGGGCAAAGAGCGCAGCGGCCAGGAGCGAGACGGCGAGCGAGGCGCGGAGGAGAGCACGGCGATCCCGGCGTGGAAGGGGTACAGGCGCGGCAGAGCTGGACATGGCAGTTCCTCTGGGGCGTTGATGCCGGAATAAACGAGCCGGACAGAGGAGGATACGCGAAGGCGGGGAAAAAGGTTTCAAAATCGCAGACTGAAGGCGCGGAGGGGCGAGGCTGGTCTATTCCGGCTAGGGACGGGGGGCGCCGCACTCCTCGAAGGTCATGTTGAGGGCGGGGCTGCCGGTGCGCTGCTTCCAGCGGAGGAAAAGCTCGCCGTAGGAGGCGGTGATGTAATCGCTTTCACTGATGCCGAGGGCGCGGGCGGTCTTGTCGATCCAGGCGGAATCGCCTTCAATTTCGGCGAGATGGCCGATGGGGGTGCGGTCGATGACGACGTCTCCGGAGCCGTCGGTCCACTCGGCGCGATATTTCTCATAGCGGAAGCTGGGGCTGAAGCCGAGGGCGACGAGAATGGCGTGCATCTGCTCGCCGTCGGCAACTGCGGTCTCATGCTCGATGCGAGTTTTATGGCGGGCGTCGGCCTGGGCGCGCGACTTGTGGGTGAGGAGCCAGCGGTCTCCGTAGAGGCGCAGGCGGAGGATGTCTCCCGCGCGGCGGAGGTCGCCGAAGGCGGTGTCGTAGAGCGTGTTGGACTCAAAGGTAGAGGGGGTTTTCTCGTGGAATCCCGCGCTTTGCAAGGTACGGACGAGAGTGGCGGGAGCATGCACGAGAAACTTGATTTCGACCTCATTGCTGCCGTGAGCGCTCATGGTCGTTATCCGTGATGGGATTGCATGATCCGGTCGGCGGTGACGGCGAAGAGGATCAGCATGGAAATGAATCCGTTGGTGGTGAAGAAAGCCGCGTTGAGCCGGCTGAGGTCGTTGGCTTTGACGAGGGAGTGCTCATAGACCAGGGCGACGGCGGTGACGGCAACTCCGAGGATGGCAAGATAGCCGAGATTGAAGCTGAAGAGCATCCATGCGAAAAAGGCGAAGGCGATGAGATGAAAGAGCCGCGCGAGGCGGAGTGCTCCGGCGATTCCGAAGGCGCGGGGGACGGAGTGGAGGCCGCTGGCGACATCGTACTGGTAATCCTGGCAACTGTAGAGGATGTCAAAGCCGCCTCCCCAGAACATGACGGCGGCGGTGAGGATGAGTATGCGGGGATCGAAAGTTCCACGGACGGCGACCCAGGCGGCGGCGGGCGCAACGCCCATGGCGAATCCGAGAAAAAGGTGCGCCCAGCGGGTGAAGCGCTTGGTGAAGGAGTAGGCGCATACGATGACGAGCGCCACGGGGGAAAGATAAAAGGCGAGAGGATTCAGCATCCAGGCGGCGAAGAAAAGCAGCGCCGCGGCGGCAACGGTGAACCAGAGCACGAAGCCGCGGGTGAGTAATCCGGCGGGAATGGCGCGGATGGAAGTGCGCGGATTGAGCGCGTCAATGTCGGCGTCCACTAGGCGGTTGAAGGCCATGGCGGCGGAGCGGGCAGCGACCATGGCGACGCAGATCCAGGCGAGGGTGCGGAGCGGGGGAACGCCGTTGGCGGCGATGACGGCGCCGGTGAGTCCGAAGGGGAGCGTGAGAAAGGAATGCTCCCACTTGATCATCTCAAGGGTTACGCGAATATTATGGAACACGTTATGGAGGCCAGGCACAAAGGGTATTGTATCCGCTGCTCTGGAAGTTGTGCACCGGCGCGCGGCGAAGATCATCATAAAGATCGGAGGCGGATTTTCGATGGAAAAGAGACAGCTCGGCCATTCTGGAATTGAAGTGCCCACGCTTTGCTTTGGCGGCAACGTGTTTGGCTGGACGGCGGACGAGAAGCGCACATTTGAATTGCTGGATGCACTGCTGGAGAGCGGCCTGAACTTTGTGGATACGGCGGACTCGTATTCGCACTGGGCTCCGGGGAACCATGGCGGCGAATCGGAAACGATTATTGGCAAATGGTTCAAGGCGCGGGGGAATCGCAACAAGGTAATTCTGGCGACGAAGGTTGGATCGCCGATGGGCGAGGGCAAGAAAGGGCTGTCGCGCAAGTACATTCGGGAAGAGGTGGAAGAGTCGCTGAAGCGCCTGCAGACGGATTACATCGATCTGTACCAGTCGCACCGCGACGACGAGAGCACGCCGCAGGAGGAGACGCTGGAGACCTATGGCGAGCTGATGAAGGAGGGGAAAGTTCGCGCGATTGGAGCTTCCAACTTTACGCCGGAGAGGCTCGGGTCGGCGCTGGAGGCGAGCCGCAAGCACAACCTGCCGCGCTACGAGACTCTGCAACCGGAGTACAACCTCTACGACCGTGGCGGGTATGAGCAGCGACTGGAAGGGATCTGCGCGAGTCACGGGCTGGGAGTGATTCCGTATTTTTCCCTGGCGAGCGGGTTCCTGAGCGGGAAATACCGTTCGGCGGAGGAGGCGGCGAGCCGTCCTCGGGCGGGGATGCTGAAGAAATATTTTAACGAGCGGGGGATGCGGATTCTGGAGGCTCTGGACGAGGTGGCGCGCGAAGTAAAAGCTAAGCCGGCGCAGGTTGCGCTGGCATGGCTGATGGCGCGGCCCAGTATTACGGCTCCGATTGCGAGCGCGACCACGGTGGAACAGTTGCATGAGCTGATAGGAGCGACGCGGGTAGAGCTGCCGAAGAGCGTGGTTGAGAGGCTGAACGTGGCGAGCGCGGAGGCAGTGGTGGTGTAAAGACAGGTTTCAAGGTTTCGAAGGTTTCAAGGTTTCACAGGTTAAGAGCAAAGGCAAAGGCAACGGCAAAGGCAAAG